>ENA-OYYF01000003-OYYF01000003.1-human-gut-metagenome-genome-assembly--contig:-NODE-3-length-151769-cov-12.378370_pt1 | contig 151769 bp, 173 predicted proteins | sample MGYA00243246_ERZ653441 | MGnify/ENA primary metagenome ERZ653441 (study PRJEB26926, sample SAMN06165054) | human gut metagenome | biome: ENVO:00009003; feature: ENVO:2100002; material: ENVO:00002003...
GTCGATGACGGCAGATTTACAGTCTGCTCCCTTTGGCCGCTCGGGAACCCCACCACGGGGTAATGCTTTTTACTGGCCTGCTCCCTTCTCGGGAAGCGGGGCGCATCATATCAAATGACGCGCCGCTGTAAAGTGTTACGTTGAGAAAAATGAACTGGTTGCGTAATTTTCATCCGTAACGGATTAAAGGTAACCAGTTATTTTTGCTGGCGATTAAAGAATAATCGTCCGATTACCGTAAACAAAGACGCGCTGTGCCAGTACTTTGTATAGTGCACGACTTAAGACGTTTTTCTCGACGTCACGACCTGCGCGCATCATATCTTCAGCTGTGTAGGTATGATCGACATGAATAACGTCCTGCATGATGATTGGGCCTTCGTCCAGATTGTCATTCACATAGTGAGCGGTTGCGCCAATAATCTTCACACCACGTTCATAGGCCTGGTGATAAGGACGTGCGCCAATAAACGCTGGCAGGAATGAATGGTGAATATTGATGATCTTATTCGGGAAGCGTGCCACAAATTCCGGCGTTAATACCCGCATATACTTCGCCAGCACCACGTAGTCAGGTTGATAAGCATCAATGGCATCCGCCATCTTTTGATCGTGCTCGTTGCGGCTTAACCCTTCATGGCTTACCAGCTCAAACGGAATATCAAAACGCTCAACCAGAGAACGTAGAGTATCGTGGTTACCAATAACTGCCGCGATTTCGACATCCAGGCCGCCGTAATTGGCTTTCATCAACAAATCGCCAAGGCAATGCGCTTCTTTAGTGACCAGAATCACTATCCGGCGACGACCGGCAGGATTCAGCTCACGCACGGAGCCTTCTGGCAATGCGCTATCGAGATCCGCCAGCAGGGTGGAATCATTAAAAATCCCTTCCAGTTCCGTGCGCATAAAAAAGCGCCCGGTACGGTGATCAACAAATTCATTGTTCTGTACGATATTTAACTCGTGCTTGTAGCAAATATTGGTAATACGTGCGATCAGACCTTTTTGGTCCGGACAAATAGTACGCAGAACTTTACGTTGGAGTGAATGCATTGCTGGAAAAACCTTGTTGAGAGTGTTTGCTAAACCGTACCGTCAACCATTATTGGCCGCAGCACTTTTTAAATTTTTTACCTGAACCACAAGGGCAGGGATCGTTGCGGCCAAACTGCGGATGTGTACCGTCAATATAGTACCATTGACCGTTTTCTTTCAAAAATCGCGAACGTTCAATTATTGCACCTGTTTTGCCACCTTCGGTAAATCGAGCAACAAAACTGACAAATCCGATATTGTCGGCGTCCTGCCAACAATGTTCAAATACGGTCAATCCCAACCATTCAGTATGCGCAAATCCGGCAATCAATTCGGCACGTAACGCCGCTGCTCCACAAGATGGATGCCAGGTCTTTATTAAATAATCTGCGTCTTGCATCACAAAAGCGCAGTAACGCGAACGCATGAGATGTTCTGGATCAGGTGCAACCTTTTCACCAGACACATAAGGGTGGCAACATAGGCTATACTCGACAGCACTACCACAGGGACAAAGCTGAGACACAAATAATCTCCCTGGAAACAATAACGGCGTATTAACCGCCTGAGTAGCACTATGTTAACCGAGCAGTAGCGATGTGGCTACGATTGCATTCCAGGGGAATCTTGCGGGAATAATGAGAAAGATAAAAATAGGGCTGGCGCTGGGATCTGGCGCGGCGAGAGGTTGGTCGCATATTGGCGTTATTAATGCGCTAAAAAAAGTGGGTATTGAAATTGATATCGTTGCAGGATGTTCAATTGGTTCGCTGGTGGGCGCTGCCTATGCATGCGATCGATTATCTGCGCTGGAAGATTGGGTGACCTCTTTCAGTTATTGGGATGTTTTACGCCTGATGGATCTCTCCTGGCAGCGCGGTGGGTTACTGCGCGGCGAGCGTGTCTTCAATCAATACCGCGAAATAATGCCGGAAACAGAGATCGAAAATTGTTCCCGTCGCTTCGCGGCTGTTGCCACCAATTTAAGTACTGGGCGTGAATTATGGTTTACTGAAGGCGATCTCCATCTTGCTATTCGCGCATCATGCAGTATTCCAGGACTCATGGCACCCGTTGCACATAACGGCTACTGGCTGGTTGATGGGGCAGTAGTTAACCCAATTCCTATTTCTCTTACGCGTGCATTGGGGGCTGATATTGTGATAGCGGTCGACCTGCAGCACGATGCTCATTTGATGCAACAAGATCTGCTCTCCTTTAATGTCAGTGAAGAAAATAGCGAGAATGGTGATTCTCTACCGTGGCATGCGCGTCTGAAAGAAAGGTTAGGCAGCATAACGACACGTCGGGCGGTGACAGCGCCAACGGCAACAGAGATTATGACCACTTCTATCCAGGTGCTGGAGAACCGCCTTAAAAGGAACCGCATGGCAGGTGATCCGCCCGATATTCTGATTCAACCTGTTTGCCCGCAAATATCTACGCTTGATTTCCATCGCGCGCACGCTGCCATTGCGGCCGGACAGCTGGCAGTGGAAAGGAAAATGGACGAACTTTTGCCGTTGGTACGCACCAACATTTGACCAGAATTTTTATCTACACTTAAGTTAATTCTGACAGGCGCAGGTGGCAATAGCATGCCACTATTGAGTAAAGCCAGTCAGGGGAGAGAACATGACGCAGCCATTGGTCGGAAAACAGATTCTCATTGTTGAAGATGAGCAGGTATTTCGCTCGCTTCTGGATTCATGGTTTTCCTCATTGGGAGCGACAACGGTACTGGCGGCTGATGGGGTGGATGCCCTTGAGTTGCTGGGAGGTTTCACTCCAGACCTGATGATATGTGATATCGCGATGCCACGAATGAACGGGCTTAAACTGCTGGAGCATATACGTAACAGAGGCGACCAGACCCCAGTTCTGGTGATATCTGCCACTGAAAATATGGCAGATATTGCCAAAGCGTTACGTCTGGGCGTTGAAGATGTTTTGCTGAAACCAGTTAAAGATCTGAATCGCTTGCGCGAGATGGTTTTTGCCTGTCTCTATCCCAGCATGTTTAATTCGCGCGTTGAGGAAGAGGAAAGGCTTTTTCGCGACTGGGATGCAATGGTTGATAACCCTGCCGCAGCGGCGAAATTATTACAGGAACTACAACCGCCGGTTCAGCAGGTGATTTCCCATTGCCGGGTTAATTATCGTCAATTGGTTGCCGCGGACAAACCCGGCCTGGTGCTTGATATTGCCGCACTTTCGGAAAACGATCTGGCATTTTATTGCCTTGATGTCACCCGAGCTGGACATAATGGCGTACTTGCTGCCTTGTTATTACGCGCATTGTTTAACGGATTATTACAGGAACAGCTTGCACACCAAAATCAACGGTTGCCAGAGTTGGGCGCGTTATTGAAGCAGGTAAACCATTTACTTCGTCAGGCCAATCTGCCGGGGCAGTTTCCGCTATTAGTTGGCTATTATCATCGCGAACTGAAAAATCTCATTCTGGTTTCTGCGGGTCTGAATGCGACGTTAAATACCGGCGAACACCAGGTGCAAATCAGTAATGGTGTTCCGTTAGGCACTTTAGGTAACGCTTATTTGAATCAATTGAGCCAGCGATGCGATGCCTGGCAATGCCAAATATGGGGAACCGGTGGTCGACTGCGCTTGATGTTGTCTGCAGAATGAGCAAACGATAACGCGGGCTAAATTTGCATTACCTGCTAATGTCGGCTGGTGGTACTATCGTCGCCATTCGTATAAGTAATTGTCTTAATTATGCTAACTCGCCTCCTTTTCAGAACTTAGCCCCTTCGGGGTGCTGATATACTGGGATGCGATACAGAAATATGAACACGTTCAAAACACGAACAGTCCAGGAGAATTTAAATGGCTGCCATTAATACGAAAGTCAAAAAAGCCGTTATCCCCGTTGCGGGATTAGGAACCAGGATGTTGCCGGCGACGAAAGCCATCCCGAAAGAGATGCTGCCACTTGTCGATAAGCCATTAATTCAATACGTCGTGAATGAATGTATTGCGGCTGGCATTACTGAAATTGTGCTGGTTACACACTCATCTAAAAACTCTATTGAAAACCACTTTGATACCAGTTTTGAACTGGAAGCAATGCTGGAAAAACGTGTAAAACGTCAACTGCTTGATGAAGTGCAGTCTATTTGTCCACCGCACGTGACTATTATGCAAGTTCGTCAGGGTCTGGCGAAAGGCCTGGGACACGCGGTATTGTGTGCTCACCCGGTAGTGGGTGATGAACCGGTAGCTGTTATTTTGCCTGATGTTATTCTGGATGAATATGAATCCGATTTGTCACAGGATAACCTGGCAGAGATGATCCGCCGCTTTGATGAAACGGGTCATAGCCAGATCATGGTTGAACCGGTTGCTGATGTGACCGCATATGGCGTTGTGGATTGCAAAGGCGTTGAATTAGCGCCGGGTGAAAGCGTACCGATGGTTGGTGTGGTAGAAAAACCGAAAGCGGATGTTGCGCCGTCTAATCTCGCTATTGTGGGTCGTTACGTACTTAGCGCGGATATTTGGCCGTTGCTGGCAAAAACCCCTCCGGGAGCTGGTGATGAAATTCAGCTCACCGACGCAATTGATATGCTGATCGAAAAAGAAACGGTGGAAGCCTATCATATGAAAGGGAAGAGCCATGACTGCGGTAATAAATTAGGTTACATGCAGGCCTTCGTTGAATACGGTATTCGTCATAACACCCTTGGCACGGAATTTAAAGCCTGGCTTGAAGAAGAGATGGGCATTAAGAAGTAACATCCGTATCGGTGTTATCCACGAAACGGCGTTGAGCAATCGACGCCGTTTTTTTATAGCTTATTCTTATTAAATTGTCTTAAACCGGACAATAAAAAATCCCGCCGCTGGCGGGATTTTAAGCAAGTGCAATCTACAAAAGATTATTGCTTGATCAGGAAATCGTCGAGGGATTTACCTTGCTCATCCATTGCTTTTTTGATTACAGCTGGAGTACGGCCTTGGCCAGTCCAGGTTTTAGTTTCGCCGTTTTCGTCAACGTAGCTATATTTTGCCGGACGCTGAGCACGTTTAGCTTTGGTGCCAGATTTAACGGCAGCAAGGCTATTCAGCAGTTCGTTCGGGTCAATACCGTCAGCGATCAGCATTTCGCGATATTGCTGCAGTTTACGAGTGCGCTCTTCAACTTCAGCAGCAGCCGCGCTTTCTTCTTCGCGACGTTCGTTAACAACAACTTCTAATTTTTCCAGCATTTCTTCCAGCGTTTCAAGTGTACATTCTCTTGCCTGCGCACGAAGAGTACGGATGTTGTTCAGAATTTTAAGTGCTTCGCTCATTGTAGTAATCTCAAACTTATATTGGGGTGGTTTGTTGAGGTAATAATAGAGCCTTAAATTCAGTTGTGCAATAGCCAGGAATGTAAGGAATTCAAAATTGTTCTTTATTTTGTGCCGCCAATAAATATCTTTTCATAAAATTAGCCAGAAAAGACGCGGCATATAGCCCTATTTACACCGATGATTTCGCAGCACGTGAGGTTAAAACTTCCTGATTCATGTCACATTTTATGGGGAGATTATCGTAGGCTGACGACCTTTCAGTCTTCTGTATTAGTTGTGTTTACGAGAATTCCCTATTAAGCGAATGATGAAAAGTAGAACAGTCGCAATAAGAGCATGGACTTAGTATTGCACTATCTCCTGGAGGTCAACAGAGGGCTATTACTTGCGCAACAGGTTAAAGATTGTGAATAGTTACCAGCAGTCATTTACCCGCTTATAACAAGCGAGGCAGTTGTAATGATAGCTCAGAAGGATTATGCAAGGCTTCGTAAGGGAGAACGCATATACCCACTTCTGTGCATACTGTTGAGCTGAAAAACTGACGAATTATGATAAACTCCAGCCAACTTTATTTCATATCATTGAGGGCCTGTGGCTGATGGCACAGCTATATTTCTACTATTCCGCAATGAATGCGGGTAAGTCTACAGCATTGTTGCAATCTTCATACAATTACCAGGAACGCGGCATGCGCACTGTCGTATATACGGCAGAAATTGATGATCGCTTTGGTGCCGGGAAAGTCAGTTCGCGTATAGGTTTGTCATCGCCTGCAAAATTATTTAACCAAAATTCATCATTATTTGATGAGATTCGTGCGGAACATGAACAGCAGGCAATTCATTGCGTACTGGTTGATGAATGCCAGTTTTTAACCAGACAACAAGTATATGAATTATCGGAGGTTGTCGATCAACTCGATATACCCGTACTTTGTTATGGTTTACGTACCGATTTTCGAGGTGAATTATTTATTGGTAGCCAATACTTACTAGCATGGTCCGACAAACTGGTTGAATTAAAAACCATCTGTTTTTGTGGCCGTAAAGCAAGCATGGTGCTGCGTCTTGATCAAGCAGGCAGACCTTATAACGAAGGTGAGCAGGTGGTTATTGGTGGTAATGAACGCTACGTTTCTGTATGCCGTAAACACTATAAAGAGGCGTTAGAAGTCGGCTCATTAACGGCTATTCAGGAAAGGCATCGCCACGATTAATAAGAATTTCTTTACTGACAGGGTGAGCAGGGCGTTTTTATCCTGTCAGTTCGTTTTACTCACTTCTTCCGGGCTATACACCCTTCTCGGCAGTTTTTTAACGCCGCTATACGCCTCACAGGACGCTTAAGCACCGACGTTGACTTGTGACCTGTAAAGTACAATATCCCTGTGTTTAGGCGTTATACATCGTCGCAAATATGATGAAGGCTAATGCTGTCGGTTTATGGAATAGTTGCTTTAGGAAAACAAAAAAAACGGCCCCAGAAGGGGCCGTTTATGTTGCCAGACAGCGCTACTGATTAAGCGGATTTTTTCGCTTTTTTCTCAGCTTTAGCCGGAGCGGCTTCTTTTTTCGCTGCAGTTTCACCTTCTACATAATCACGACCGTAGTAGGTATCCAGCAGGATCTGTTTCAGCTCGGAGATCAGCGGGTAACGCGGGTTAGCGCCGGTGCACTGGTCATCGAATGCATCTTCAGACAGTTTATCCACGTTCGCCAGGAAGTCTGCTTCCTGAACGCCAGCTTCACGGATAGATTTCGGAATACCCAGTTCAGCTTTCAGCGTTTCCAGCCATGCCAGCAGTTTCTCGATCTTAGCAGCAGTACGGTCGCCCGGTGCGCTCAGACCCAAGTGGTCGGCAATTTCAGCATAACGACGGCGAGCCTGCGGACGGTCATACTGGCTGAATGCAGTCTGCTTGGTCGGGTTGTCGTTCGCATTGTAGCGAATAACGTTACAAATCAGCAGGGCGTTTGCCAGACCGTGCGGAATATGGAACTGGGAACCCAGTTTGTGCGCCATTGAGTGACATACACCCAGGAAGGCGTTCGCAAACGCGATACCCGCGATAGTCGCTGCACTGTGAACACGTTCACGCGCTACCGGATTTTTAGACCCTTCGTGGTAGGACGCTGGCAGATATTCTTTCAGCAGTTTCAGTGCCTGCAGAGCCTGACCATCAGAGAACTCAGATGCCAGTACAGAAACATAAGCTTCCATGGCGTGAGTTACTGCGTCCAGACCACCGAAAGCACACAGGGACTTCGGCATGTCCATAACCAGGTTGGCGTCGACAATCGCCATATCCGGAGTCAGCGCATAGTCTGCCAGCGGATATTTCTGACCAGTAGCGTCGTCAGTTACAACCGCAAACGGAGTGACTTCAGAACCTGTACCAGAAGTGGTGGTGACAGCGATCATTTTCGCTTTCACGCCCATTTTCGGGAACTTGTAGATACGTTTACGGATATCCATAAAGCGCAGCGCCAGCTCTTCGAAGTGAGTTTCCGGATGTTCGTACATAACCCACATGATCTTCGCGGCGTCCATCGGGGAACCACCACCCAGCGCGATAATCACGTCTGGTTTGAAGGAGTTTGCCAGTTCTGCACCTTTACGAACGATGCTCAGGGTCGGGTCCGCTTCTACTTCGAAGAAGACTTCAGTTTCAACGCCTGCTGCTTTCAGTACGGAAGTGATCTGATCAGCATAACCATTGTTGAACAGGAAGCGGTCAGTCACGATGAGCGCACGTTTGTGGCCATCAGTAATCACTTCATCCAGCGCGATTGGCAGGGAGCCACGGCGGAAGTAGATAGATTTCGGAAGTTTGTGCCACAACATGTTTTCAGCTCGCTTAGCAACGGTTTTCTTGTTGATCAGGTGTTTCGGACCAACGTTTTCAGAGATGGAGTTACCACCCCAAGAACCACAACCCAGAGTCAGGGAAGGTGCGAGTTTGAAGTTATACAGGTCACCGATACCACCCTGAGACGCTGGGGTGTTAATCAGGATACGAGCCGTTTTCATTTTTTGACCGAAGTAAGAAACGCGAGCCGGTTGGTTATCCTGGTCAGTGTACAGGCAAGAGGTATGACCGATACCGCCCATAGCAACCAGTTTCTCTGCTTTTTCTACCGCGTCTTCGAAATCTTTAGCGCGGTACATTGCCAGAGTCGGGGACAGTTTTTCATGTGCGAACGGTTCGCTTTCATCAACAACGGTCACTTCACCGATCAGAATCTTGGTGTTTTCTGGTACAGAGAAGCCTGCCAGTTCAGCAATTTTATAGGCTGGCTGACCAACGATAGCCGCGTTCAGCGCACCGTTTTTCAGGATAACATCCTGAACAGCTTTCAGCTCTTTACCCTGCAACAGATAGCCGCCGTGGGTTGCAAAACGTTCACGTACAGCGTCATAAACAGAGTCAACAACAACAACAGACTGTTCAGAAGCACAGATTACGCCGTTGTCGAAGGTTTTGGACATCAGTACAGATGCAACTGCACGTTTGATATCAGCAGTTTCATCGATAACAACTGGAGTGTTGCCCGCGCCTACACCGATAGCTGGTTTACCGGAGCTGTATGCGGCTTTAACCATGCCCGGACCACCAGTCGCGAGGATCAGGTTGATGTCTGGGTGGTGCATCAGTGCGTTAGACAGTTCAACAGAAGGTTGATCGATCCAGCCGATCAGATCTTTCGGAGCACCGGCAGCGATAGCAGCCTGCAGAACGATATCAGCCGCTTTGTTGGTGGCATCTTTTGCACGCGGGTGCGGGGAGAAGATAATGGCGTTACGGGTCTTCAGACTGATCAGCGATTTGAAGATAGCAGTTGAAGTCGGGTTAGTGGTCGGAACGATACCGCAAATAATACCGATTGGTTCAGCGATAGTGATGGTACCAAAAGTGTCGTCTTCAGACAGAACACCACAGGTTTTTTCATCTTTATAGGCGTTGTAGATATATTCAGAAGCAAAGTGGTTTTTGATCACTTTATCTTCGACGATACCCATGCCGGATTCGGCAACGGCCATTTTCGCGAGTGGGATTCGAGCATCTGCAGCAGCCAGAGCGGCGGCGCGGAAGATTTTGTCTACTTGCTCTTGAGTGAAACTGGCATATTCACGCTGGGCTTTTTTTACACGCTCTACGAGTGCGTTAAGTTCAGCGACATTAGTAACAGCCATAATGCTCTCCTGATAATGTTAAACTTTTTTAGTAAATCATCTGCTCGAATACGAGAGTATAGTCAGTGCGGTGATGATTTGCTTAACCGATGAAAATCAAAAGCTTACTCGCGCTCACACTCACTGTGATTTACTAAAAGAGTTTAAACATTAGAGTTATTATCTCTAATGCGTCACTTCCAGGTGGCGTAAGCAAGATTACTCACTTCTGGGTACTGATTACGTGATCCAAATCAAATTTTTGCAAAGCTGACACCTTTCAGCATCGCTTTTCGCCATTATAGCTAACAGTTAATAAATTGTAGTATGATTTGGTGGCTACATTAGCATGTTTTGCACAACTAGATAACAATAACGAATGATAGCAATTTTAAGTAGTTAGGAGGTGAAAAATGCTGTCAAAAGGCGTATTGTCAGCGCGTCTTTTCAACCTTATTTATGGCTAACATTATCCGGCTTTTGCTTCGGAGCTAACCGTGATTCAGACCCTTTTTGATTTTCCCGTTTACTTCAAATTTTTCATCGGGTTATTTGCGCTGGTCAACCCGGTAGGGATTATTCCCGTCTTTATCAGCATGACCAGTTATCAGACAGCGGCAGCGCGAAACAAAACTAACCTTACAGCCAACCTGTCTGTGGCCATTATCTTGTGGATCTCGCTTTTTCTCGGCGACACGATTCTACAACTTTTTGGTATATCAATTGATTCGTTCCGTATCGCCGGGGGTATCCTGGTGGTGACAATAGCGATGTCGATGATCAGCGGCAAGCTTGGCGAGGATAAACAGAACAAGCAAGAAAAATCAGAAACCGCGGTACGTGAAAGCATTGGTGTGGTGCCACTGGCGTTGCCGTTGATGGCGGGGCCAGGGGCGATCAGTTCTACCATCGTCTGGGGTACGCGTTATCACAGCATTAGCTATCTGTTTGGTTTCTTTGTGGCTATTGCATTGTTCGCTTTATGTTGTTGGGGATTGTTCCGCATGGCACCGTGGCTGGTACGGGTTTTACGCCAGACCGGCATCAACGTGATTACGCGTATTATGGGGCTATTGCTGATGGCATTGGGGATTGAATTTATCGTTACTGGTATTAAGGGGATTTTCCCCGGCCTGCTTAATTAATTCCTTTCAAATGAAACGGAGCTGCCATGCTCCGTTTACTTCGTCATTATTTTTACTTTGTTCCCGCGCAGTTATCAAAAGCAAAAGGAATAGGTAAAAATATTCTTCTCAAATTACAGTTAGTTATAAGGATTTCCTTAACTGCTTCTCCTCACCATCATGTTATTTTCGCCACATCATAATCCTGGGCTTGCTGAAGAATAATTGAAATGATATTAGTAATTCCACTGCCTTTGGTAGAGGAAAGTGCTAAATAATAATCAATTGTTAAATTATTGTGCATTTCACTGCTGGAACTGTAATCAGAAAAGATAGACATGCTTAACCAATCTCTATTTGATTGAATTTAAAGATGTTTGTTAAGACATGGAAGCAAGCTATAGATTCTGATACGGTCAATAAAAGAGAATTGCTTAACAATTTTGCAAAATGTATTGGCGAGTAAGAAGCGCATTTGGTACTTTCCGGGCAACCGCCAGGCGATTCTTTATTGGTAATGAGAATAATTAACAATTAAAGAGCGTCGCGAAAGAATAATGTGTCTCGACAGGGGAGACACAGTACGAATCGACATAAGGTGATCGTCTGAATCACCAGAATAAATAAAGTCGGTGATAGCAATCCGTAACGATAAAGTAACCTGACAGCAGAACGTCTCCGAGCCTGTGCAGGGTCACATTCCGGGATTACACATGCTGGTTAATACCAGTAATTATAATGAGGGAGTCCAAAAAACAATGACCAACATCACCAAGAGAAGTTTAGTAGCAGCTGGCGTTCTGGCTGCGCTAATGGCAGGGAATGTCGCGCTGGCAGCTGATGTACCCGCAGGCGTCACACTGGCGGAAAAACAAACGCTGGTACGTAACAATGGTTCAGAAGTTCAGTCATTAGATCCGCACAAAATTGAAGGTGTTCCGGAGTCTAATATCAGCCGAGACCTGTTTGAAGGCTTACTGGTCAGCGATCTTGACGGTCATCCGGCACCTGGCGTCGCTGAATCCTGGGATAATAAAGACGCGAAAGTCTGGACCTTCCATTTGCGTAAAGATGCGAAATGGTCTGATGGCACGCCAGTCACAGCACAAGACTTTGTGTATAGCTGGCAACGTTCTGTTGATCCGAACACCGCTTCTCCGTATGCCAGTTATCTGCAATATGGGCATATCGCCGGTATTGATGAAATTCTTGAAGGGAAAAAACCGATTACCGATCTCGGCGTGAAAGCTATTGATGATCACACATTAGAAGTCACCTTAAGTGAACCCGTTCCGTACTTCTATAAATTACTTGTTCACCCATCAACTTCACCGGTGCCAAAAGCCGCTATCGAGAAATTCGGCGAAAAATGGACCCAGCCTGGTAATATCGTCACCAACGGTGCCTATACCTTAAAAGATTGGGTCGTAAACGAACGAATCGTTCTTGAACGCAGCCCGACCTACTGGAACAACGCGAAAACCGTTATTAACCAGGTAACCTATTTGCCTATTGCTTCTGAAGTTACCGATGTCAACCGCTACCGTAGTGGTGAAATCGACATGACGTATAACAACATGCCGATCGAATTGTTCCAGAAGCTGAAAAAAGAGATCCCGGACGAAGTTCACGTTGATCCATACCTGTGCACTTACTATTACGAAATTAACAACCAGAAACCGCCATTCAACGATGTGCGTGTGCGTACCGCACTGAAACTAGGTATGGACCGCGATATCATTGTTAATAAAGTGAAAGCGCAGGGCGACATGCCCGCCTATGGTTACACTCCACCGTATACTGATGGCGCAAAATTGACTCAGCCAGAATGGTTTGGCTGGAGCCAGGAAAAACGTAACGAAGAAGCGAAAAAACTGCTGGCTGAAGCGGGTTATACCGCAGACAAACCGTTGACCATCAACCTGCTGTATAACACCTCCGATCTGCATAAAAAGCTGGCGATTGCTGCCTCTTCATTGTGGAAGAAAAACATTGGTGTAAACGTCAAACTGGTTAACCAGGAGTGGAAAACGTTCCTCGACACCCGTCACCAGGGCACTTTTGATGTGGCCCGTGCAGGCTGGTGTGCAGACTACAACGAACCAACTTCCTTCCTGAACACCATGCTGTCGAACAGCTCGATGAATACCGCGCATTATAAGAGCCCGGCCTTTGACAGCATTATGGCGGAAACGCTGAAAGTGACTGACGAGGCGCAGCGCACAGCTCTGTACACTAAAGCAGAACAACAGCTGGATAAGGATTCGGCCATTGTTCCTGTTTATTACTACGTGAATGCGCGTCTGGTGAAACCGTGGGTTGGTGGCTATACCGGCAAAGATCCGCTGGATAATACCTATACCCGGAATATGTACATTGTGAAGCACTAATGGCAATACGTGGGGCAGGAGTGTCCTGCTCCACGGTGTCTGATTTTTATCGCATTACAGAAGGCACAGGCCAGAAGGTAGGGCAATGTTAAAATTTATTCTACGTCGCTGTCTGGAAGCGATTCCGACGCTATTTATTCTTATTACTATTTCGTTCTTTATGATGCGCCTCGCGCCGGGAAGCCCTTTTACCGGCGAACGTACTTTACCGCCAGAAGTGATGGCCAATATCGAAGCGAAATATCATCTTAATGATCCGATCATGACACAGTATTTCAGCTACCTGAAACAACTGGCGCATGGCGATTTCGGTCCATCGTTTAAATATAAAGATTATTCGGTCAATGACCTGGTGGCATCCAGTTTTCCCGTTTCTGCCAAACTGGGAGCCGCAGCATTTTTCCTTGCGGTAATACTGGGTGTTAGTGCTGGCGTTATTGCCGCATTAAAACAAAACACCAAATGGGACTATACCGTGATGGGGCTGGCAATGACCGGGGTTGTTATCCCCAGTTTTGTGGTTGCACCATTATTAGTCATGATATTTGCGATCATTTTGCATTGGCTGCCGGGCGGTGGCTGGAATGGTGGGGCGCTTAAATTCATGATATTGCCGATGGTGGCGTTGTCACTCGCTTATATCGCCAGTATTGCGCGTATTACCCGTGGCTCTATGATTGAAGTATTACACTCCAACTTTATTCGTACTGCCCGGGCGAAAGGGTTACCTATGCGGCGGATCATTTTACGCCACGCATTAAAACCTGCTCTGTTACCCGTGCTCTCCTATATGGGCCCCGCATTTGTCGGCATTATTACCGGTTCTATGGTCATCGAAACCATTTATGGTTTGCCGGGGATTGGGCAACTGTTCGTTAATGGCGCATTGAACCGTGACTATTCCTTAGTGTTAAGCCTGACCATCCTGGTTGGTGCGTTAACCATTTTGTTTAATGCCATTGTCGATGTGCTATATGCGGTTATCGACCCGAAAATCCGTTACTGATACTGGAGCTCGCGATGATGTTAAGTAAGAAAAACAGCGAGACGCTGGAAAATTTCAGTGAAAAGCTGGAGGTCGAAGGGCGCAGCTTGTGGCAGGACGCACGTCGACGTTTTATGCATAACCGTGCGGCGGTTGCCAGTCTGATAGTGCTGGTGCTGATCGCGTTATTTGTAATCCTGGCACCGATGCTTTCGCAGTTTGCCTATGACGATACTGACTGGGCGATGATGTCCAGCGCCCCGGATATGGAGTCCGGTCACTACTTTGGTACTGACTCATCCGGTCGCGACCTGCTTGTGCGCGTTGCGATTGGCGGGCGTATCTCACTCATGGTCGGTGTTGCTGCGGCACTGGTGGCTGTGGTCGTCGGGACACTTTATGGTTCGCTTTCCGGTTATCTGGGCGGTAAAGTGGATTCGGTAATGATGCGTCTGCTGGAAATCCTCAACTCCTTCCCATTCATGTTCTTCGTCATTTTGCTGGTGACCTTTTTCGGTCAAAACATCCTGCTGATTTTCGTGGCGATAGGCATGGTTTCCTGGCTGGATATGGCTCGTATTGTGCGTGGGCAAACCCTGAGTCTGAAGCGCAAAGAGTTTATTGAGGCGGCACAAGTTGGCGGTGTATCGACATCGGGCATTGTTATTCGCCACATTGTGCCGAATGTACTCGGTGTGGTGGTGGTCTACGCATCACTTCTGGTGCCCAGCATGATCCTCTTTGAATCTTTCCTTAGCTTCCTGGGGTTGGGTACGCAAGAGCCGTTAAGCAGCTGGGGTGCATTGCTGAGTGATGGCGCGAACTCGATGGAAGTCTCTCCATGGTTATTGTTGTTCCCAGCGGGATTCCTCGTGGTGACGCTGTTTTGTTTCAACTTTATCGGCGATGGCTTGCGTGATGCCCTCGACCCGAAAGATCGTTAAGGAGTGCAGCCATGAGCGTAATTGAAACTGCAACTGTGCCGCTCGCACAACAACAGGCTGACGCACTGCTGAACGTGAAAGATTTGCGTGTCACCTTTAGTACCCCGGACGGCGACGTCACGGCGGTCAATGATTTGAATTTTTCCCTACGTGCCGGAGAAACGCTGGGTATTGTAGGTGAGTCTGGTTCGGGTAAATCGCAAACTGCATTTGCGTTGATGGGCCTGTTGGCTGCCAACGGACGTATTGGCGGATCGGCAACCTTCAATGGGCGTGAAATCCTCAATTTGCCAGAGCGTGAACTCAATAAACTGCGCGCTGAACAAATCTCAATGATTTTTCAGGACCCAATGACTTCGTTGAATCCCTATATGCGCGTCGGTGAGCAGTTGATGGAAGTGCTGATGCTGCATAAGAACATGAGCAAAGCTGAGGCGTTTGAAGAGTCGGTGCGGATGCTCGATGCGGTAAAAATGCCGGAAGCGCGTAAACGCATGAAAATGTACCCGCACGAATTTTCTGGCGGCATGCGTCAGCGAGTCATGATTGCGATGGCCTTGTTATGTCGACCTAAGCTGCTGATTGCGGATGAACCAACAACTGCGCTGGACGTCACCGTACAGGCGCAGATCATGACGCTATTAAATGAACTGAAGCGGGAATTTAATACCGCCATCATTATGATCACCCACGATCTTGGCGTGGTGGCGGGGATCTGCGACAAAGTGCTGGTAATGTACGCCGGGCGCACGATGGAATATGGCAACGCGCGCGATGTCTTTTATCAACCCGTTCATCCTTATTCTATCGGTTTGCTCAACGCGGTGCCGCGTCTCGATGCGGAAGGTGAAACAATGTTGACCATCCCGGGTAATCCGCCAAACCTGCTGCGATTACCGAAAGGTTGCCCGTTCCAGCCACGTTGTCCGCATGCGATGGAAATTTGTAGTAGCGCACCGCCGCTGGAAGAGTTTACGCCTGGCCGTCTGCGTGCTTGCTTTAAACCGGTGGAGGAACTGTTATGAATGCTGTAACTGAAGGAAGAAAAGTCCTCCTTGAAATCGCCGATCTTAAAGTGCACTTTGAAATCAAAGATGGCAAACAGTGGTTCTGGCAACCGCCGAAAACGCTCAAAGCCGTCGATGGTGTCACTCTTCGCCTGTATGAAGGGGAAACATTAGGTGTGGTAGGGGAATCGGGATGCGGTAAGTCCACCTTTGCTCGCGCCATCATCGGTTTGGTCAAGGCGACCGACGGTCATGTTGCCTGGTTAGGTAAAGAGTTGCTGGGCATGAAACCCGATGAATGGCGTGCCGTTCGCAGTGATATTCAGATGATTTTCCAGGATCCGTTGGCATCGCTAAACCCGCGTATGACCATCGGCGAGATCATCGCTGAACCACTGCGTACTTATCATCCGAAAATGTCACGCCAGGAAGTTCGCGAGCGCGTGAAGGCGATGATGCTGAAAGTCGGGTTATTGCCTAACCTGATTAACCGCTATCCGCATGAGTTCTCTGGTGGGCAGTGCCAGCGTATCGGGATTGCGCGTGCTCTTATTCTTGAACCGAAGCTGATTATCTGTGATGAGCCGGTGTCGGCGCTGGACGTGTCAATTCAGGCACAGGTGGTCAACCTGCTCCAGCAATTGCAACGTGAGATGGGATTGTCATTAATTTTTATCGCTCATGACCTGGCCGTGGTAAAACACATTTCCGATCGCGTGTTGGTGATGTATCTCGGCCATGCGGTAGAACTGGGGACCTATGATGAGGTCTACCATAATCCACTACATCCTTACACCAGGGCATTGATGTCGGCAGTCCCCATACCTGATCCGGATCTGGAGAAGAACAAAACCATCCAGTTACTGGAAGGGGAATTACCGTCGCCGATCAACCCGCCTTCCGGTTGTGTTTTCCGTACCCGTTGTCCGATTGCCGGTCCGGAGTGCGCCAAAACACGTCCTGTGCTGGAAGGGAGTTTCAGACACGCCGTTTCTTGCCTGAAAGTCGATCCGCTTTAAACACAATAAGGGCTGACAGTTGTCAGCCCTTTTTCACGCCGAAAGCGATTATTTATTCCCGCCAGATGATATGGCAAAGTTTGTGATCTTTTTCGCGGCATAACAGAATGCGGGCGAAAACATCGTTGATTTCACCATCTTCACTGTCCGCCAGACCAATCACCACTTCGGCAAAAAAGTCCGGGTTCAAATCGAAATCAACATGTTCCTGCCAGTCTTCCGCCGGATCGAATAACTCCGCGCCGCCGCGCTCTTCAAACTGAAGATTGAACAGCAGAACATCAGCTGGGTCGAGATTGTCGGCAGCCAGTTCGAGAAAAATATCGTAGGCCTGCTCAAGCGTTTCATCTTCAGTCAGGCGATTGTTTAGATCCATATCCATAGTCACTACCTGTTTAACCTCTGTTGGCGACGTTTTACAGCAACGGGCTGAAGAAGTAAAACAGTCGCTCGGCGACACGTTGCCATAATGGACGTTTTAGCCATAAACGGGCATCGAGCAGACGTGAACGCGAAATATAATCGTCCTGAACGGCGGCAAGGTCTGCACCAAAACCTTTATCGTCGATTGCCAGAGTAATCTCGAAATTTAGCCACAGACTCCGCATATCAAGGTTAACGGTGCCAACCAGACTTAGTTCACCATCGACCAGCACGCTCTTGGTATGCAGTAACCCGCCTTCAAACTGATAAATTTTAACCCCAGCAGCAAGCAGTTCCGTAAAGAATGCGCGACTGGCCCAGCCGACCAGCATCGAGTCATTTTTTCGCGGAAGGATAATACTGACATCCACCCCGCGCTGTGCCGCCGTGCAAATCGCATGAAGTAAATCATCGCTTGGCACAAAGTAGGGCGTGGTCATGATCAAATATTCACGCGCCGAATAAGCCGCAGTCAATAATGCCTGGTGAATGAGATCTTCCGGAAAGCCTGGGCCAGAAGCAATTGTGTGAATGGTGTGACCGCTGGCCTGTTCAAACGGCATAATATTGACATCTGGTGGTGGCGGCAGAATACGTTTTCCGGTTTCAATCTCCCAGTCGCAGGAATAAATAATCCCCATCGCGGTGGCGATGGGGCCTTCCATACGCGCCATCAGATCAATCCATTGCCCTACGCCCGCATCTTGTTTGAAGTAGCGAGGGTCGACCATATTCATGCTGCCGGTGTACGCGATGTAATTATCGATCATGATCATCTTGCGATGTTGGCGCAGGTCCATACGGCGTAAAAACACACGCATCAGATTGACCTTTAAGGCTTCGACCACTTCAATACCGGCATTACGCATTAGCTCGGGCCACGGGCTGCGGAAAAAAGCCACACTCCCGGCGGAGTCGAGCATCAATCGGCAATGAATGCCGCGTCGCGCAGCGGCCATTAATGATTCAGCCACCTGGTCCGCCATGCCGCCGGGCTGCCAGATATAAAACACCATCTCAATATTATGGCGCGCGAGCTGGATGTCGCGGATTAACGCCTGCATCACATCATCTGACTCGGTCATCAGTTGTAGCTGATTCCCTTTGACCCCAGCGATCCCCTGACGACGCTCGCAAAGCTTGAATAATGGCGCAGCGACACTGCTATTTTCTTCGGCGAAGATATGCTTACAGGCTTTAAGGTCGTTAAGCCATTTTGCGGTGGAAGGCCACATCGCTCTGGCGCGCTCAGCGCGGCGTTTGCCTAAATGGAGCTCGCCAACGGCAAGATAGGCAATAATTCCGACTAACGGCAGAATGTAAATAATCAACAGCCAGGCCATCGCGGAGGGAACTGCGCGTCGTTTCATTAGAATGCGTAAAGTTACGCCTGCAATGAGCAACCAGTATCCCAGAATGGCCAACCAACTCACCAACGTATAAACGGTTGTCATAGATTAGAAATCCTTTTGAAAGCGCATTGTTATGAGTTTACGCATATGGATTCATCTGGCAAATAAAAACGCGGGAAAAGCACTGGTCAGCGTCGGGGGCGGGGGTATAATGACCATTCTGTTATTGCATAGAGTAGTTAACATGAAGCGGAGTAGAACGGAAGTGGGGCGCTGGCGCATGCAGCGTCAGGCTAGCCGACGTAAATCGCGTTGGCTTGAGGGGCAATCGCGCCGAAATATGCGTATCCACAGCATCAGGAAGTGCATTCTAAACAAACAGCGTAACTCGTTATTGTTTGCGATCTACAATATCTAAATGTACTGGGCACCATTGCGGTGCCCAATAAGTTTACTCTTTCGTCTTTAAACTCTATTTTTGCACTGATTCTTTACTGTCAGCTTTCGTTTCTTGTTCATCGTTATCGCTGAAAATGCCATGACCGGAGTTCAACAACATTGAAACGAGCATATCATTATTAATCTCTTCACCATTTAAAACTCGCGCCAGAATTTCGCTGCCAAACAGTTGCGGTGAGAGAATGATATCCGGATGTACCATCTTAATCTTATTCAGGTTTTTGCTATCACTGACGGCGAGAACTGTTTTGACATCACTGCTCATATCTTTTGCCGAGAGTACAACAAACGCGTTATCTGCATCGTTATCACTCAGCGCCAGAATGGCCCGGCAACGATCGATTCCCGCTTTCTTTAATACTGAACTGTCATTACTGTCACCGGGGATAACATCAGCGTTATCGCCTAAGCGTTGCTCAAGTTGCTTGATATCATCTTCAGGCAAGTTGCTGATAACCGTTACGTTTTGTCCGCGTTGATTCAGTTGCAGGATCGTATTGATGGCGAGAATCGAATGTCCGCAAACAATAAAATGATCTTTACGATGCATTGTATGATTGTTTCCTTTTACAAGTTTATTGAATCCCCCGCGGATAAGCGGACCAAAAATTGAGGTCATAGATGTGGCAAAAACGGTAATGCCGGAAATAATGACCGAAATAGTGAACAATCGTGCTGATTCAGAAACAGGGACAATATCGCCATAGCCGACGGTTGACATGGTTTCTATCGAAAAATAGAACGCGGTCATCAAACTTTCTATTCGCGGATTAAAACCTTCGCTTAAATAAAGCGCACCGTAGGTTGAGTAAAACAGTAATGTCGTGAAACTAATAAATGCAAAAATTGTCCCGGCTGCGGCGCTACTGTGGGAGAAGTCTTTGCGCAGTATCAGCAAAAACACCAGCGTAAAAATGCAAAATCCAATACTAAATTTCAGCCAGGGATAAAAATGCAGGGTGTAAATTAGCGCTATCAACAACAAAATGATACTGATTGCCCATGCGAGCTTTGCCCGGAACAGTAAGCCAATGGAGTTCAGGACAAGAAAGACGCCGAGCATAAATAGTGGGGCGTTTGCCAGCAAGGAGAGATCCAACTCTGAAAATGCTTTGATATGGAAAATATCAAGCAAATTGACCGACATACCATAGATTGTTTTAAAAATAAGCAATCCATTTAAAAAGACGGCCAGCGCGAGAATGTCGTGCCGAAGGGTCACCCATAAATTTGTTGCTGTTTGTTTGAATGTAGCCCAGTGACTCACTGATACCTCTGTAACCACAATTTTGTTTAATTATCTTAGCGTGCACATTTTCTGAACATACATGCAGCGCGTGAATGTGTTAAACAATAGTAGATGACTTTATCCGCAGTAATCAAAGGATTTGAGCGAGCAACTGTACCTCAGGAAAGGTCATTTTTCCTGAATATGCTCACATCATATAAAGAAATACAGATAAAGTTATTATCTGCTTGTGGTGGTGAATGCACTGACCGGCTATAAGGAAAGGCCAAACAAGAACACGGTTGCAAAAACCGTGCCCTTAAATATTGAATCTCTATTCAGAACACTTTCTTAAATTGTCATTTGGCATATTACGAACAATTCCGCGTAAAAACGTTCTGTTACGCTAAACCCTTATCCAGCAGGCTTTCAAGGATGTAAACCATAACACTCTGCGAACTAGTGTTACATTGCGTGTAGCTTTGAGTGGGCAACTTTGTGTACACTTTTGTGTACCCAAAAACAAAAATGTGTACCCATTCAATGATCACCGACACAAAGCTCAGGAAGGCGCTCGGCAAGAAAAGAGATGATATCGAGATTATTTCTGATTCGCACGGGCTCAACGCCAGAATCAGCCAGGCCGGAAAAATATCATTTTTCTATCGGTATCGCTGGGCCGGTAAAGCGGTAAAACTCAATGTTGGTGATTATCCTGCAATGAGTATCACCCAGGCAAGAGAGCGTCGCCAACAATTCAGAAACTGGTTAACTGAGGGACTGGATCCGCGAGAGCAGGTGAAGCTGGATAAGCAGACCCGACAGGAAGCGATGTCCGTTGCCGAAGCGTTCAATTACTGGATTGAAAGGCACTGTATCGCTAACGGGCTAGTTAAAGTCGATTACTATCGCCAGGTGTTTGAGAAACATATCGCCGAACCGATGAAGAATGTCAAAGTCGATAACACAGCGAAAATGCACTGGATCAACGTCTTCGATTCTATAGAAAGCAGGGTGATGGCTCATTACATGCTTTCGCTGTGCAAACGGGCGTTTAGGTTCTGCGTTAACAGAAGTGTGATCGCCTCAAACCCACTCGAGGGATTACTGCCATCTGATGTCGGGCAAAAGCCTAGAAAGAGAACTCGCAGGATGGACGATGACGATCTGCGCAAAATCTATCAGTGGTTGAAAAGCCATATGTCGATAGAGTCCGTTTTCCTGGTGAAATTTATTATGCTTACCGGATGCCGTACGGCTGAGATTCGACTTAGTGAGAGATCATGGTTTCGATTGGATGATAATGAGTGGGTCGTGCCTGCGGGCAGTTATAAAACTCGGGTACATATTAGAAGGGGACTCTCAGACGCCGCCGTTAACCTGGTCAGAAATCACCTCAAGAAAATAAACACCAATCACCTGGTGACTTCACAACGTAAAATTGATGGCGGGATCAAAGATTCGCCCGTTCATTCACCTGTGGCATCCAATTACGCCCGTTCTATTTGGAATGGAACAGGTATGGCAGAGTGGTCGCTTCATGATATGAGGCGGACGATAGCCACAAATCTCTCTGAGTTAGGTTGCCCGCCGCACGTAATTGAAAAGCTGCTCGGGCATCAGATGGTGGGGGTTATGGCGCATTACAACCTTCATGACTATATCGATGATCAGAAACACTGGCTCCACGTTTGGCAGAGCCATCTTGAAAACATCATCGGTGAGCCGTTCAGTTAATTGGCTGTTTCACACCTTCCCACTCTTTGACTGACTCCGACTTCCAGCGGTTAGGATTACCGGGAAAGTCCGGGGCGGGGAACGGCTTCGCAAAACCCCGCGGCATCGTGTCTGTGCTTTGCCATGACCAAAGGGTTTTACGTGAGATTTTGTATCGACTGGTCAGGTCTGACGTCAGCAAAATATCATCCATCATTTTTCTCCAATGGCCCGAACTGGGCCATTTCCAAAAGTAATATCAAGAAACCTGACCAGGCAACGCGCGCAACCGGCGCATACCTGTCATCGCCGTGGCCACGTAGCTAGCCTTACGGTTCACTACCTCCACCCAGACCTTCATACCTTCAACTCTCACCGTGTACGTCTCTTTCATCTTGCTGCGGCCATAGTCGCCGTAACGTTCTGCATGAGTGGCCAGTGCTATGTCGCATGCCTTACGCGCTAACGGGGATTGCTGGTTGCCTCGGTTAATCAGTCGCATGGTCACCGCCTTCTGGATTGGATGGTTGACGGAAAACCGCTCGGGACGGCGACCAATCGCAATATGCATCGGTTTCGGTATGCCCGAAAATTGCCTTACAGCGACGGATATGGGCGCAGTCGCCGCAGGTCTTACCCTTCGGGAGTTGCATTTTATCGGGGTCTGCCGGGTTATAATTTAGCTCAGTCATTCCAGGCCTCCAGCTCGTTCTGAATCTCTTCGTCTATTTCGTCGTTGCTGGCCTCTTCATTGAGGTAGCTCAGTGCTTCTTTCCTGTACTGCTCACGACGGCTGCTGTCGTACCAAACTGAGAATTCTGGAGACCAGCCACGGTCATCGCCGTTTTCAGCAAAAAAATCATGCATTGCGTTGTTATAGGCCAGGCTCTCTACCATGCATTCAGCAGTTGTCAGGGCGCATTCCCGGATGTAACCGCGAAGGTGGTGTTTGCGCCACCAAGGACTTACTTTCGAATCGCAACGTCCTTTGAACTCAATTTCCCAGCGGCGGATGCAGCGTGCGTTTAAAGATTTACTCATCTCGTTACCGGGAGGGTTCGCCCTCCCGCCTCCCTTAGGCCACGTATTCCGGTTTCATATCCGCCAAGGTGATGCTGAACTGATCGTGCAGTTCGTCGCCCAGATGACGTTTCGCCGTTGCAAGAACTCGCTCAACTTCCCCAAACCGTTCAGCTGCATCCGGTTCATCCGGAGACGGCAGGGAGTTGATCGCGGCTTCAACCTTGTTACGTGAATCAACCAGGTAGTAGCGCTTCACTGCCTTATTCTTCAGCTCGGTGAACAGGGCAGATCCGAGCGTGGCCTTCGCGCTTTCGATATCAGCACGCAGTGCTTTGGCGCTATCAACATCCTGTGCTGCCTCGATGCGCTCGCGGAAATCATCGGCAAGAGCGTCGATATTTACCGACGATTCGTGTGCGCTTTGCGTAGTTGTGACGGTGTCACCTGCGATTTCAGCAACGCTCATTCGTTGGGCTGAGCCAGGGTTAATAACTTTTTCTTCTCGTTCTTCGACTTCATCGGCACTGTAAACACCAAGAATCACATCAGGGCAGTACAAGCGAGCCCAGCGCTTTACCGCGAGATAAGCGAGCTGCTGACGCGGATCACTTGCCCATAGTGTCGAATTACGAACCTGAGCCTGAGAAAGCATGAGTACCAGTTCGCGTGGCTCATCCTCGCCTTTCATCGTTGCCCACACACGAATTCCTACACCGGCCTCATCCTTTAAATCCCAACCGGGCGCGATGTACTTATTGCCTTTAGAACTGGTTCTCTCTACAAATCGACCAATGATGTTTTCCCATGGGCCAAACCAATCGTAATGAAGGCGATCTTTTGTAGGCGACATGTTGGTAACAACCGCATTAACCAGTTGAGCTTCGTAACCCAACACTCCGCTATTACCGACGATGTGGGTCTTCTGAGCTACGGCAAAGGGGTCCATACCCCATCGTGCGGCCTGCATGACCACAGCCATGCAGGCATCTGGTTTTCCGCGGAAGTGGTCAGGTACAAAAGCGCCACTATTTGCCATCACTGTCGACAAGGTGCGTAGGCGGTCGAAAAGTTCCCCATTAGTCAAAATTGAGATGTTATCGATCATTTGCGTCTTGTTTTCGTTGGTAGTAATTGCAGTAGACATGTTCTTTTCCCCTTATGCCTGAGTACGCAGCGCTTCAAGGCGGCGCAGGTCGAAGTCGTTCAGTTCGTCGGTGTAATCAGCGGTGATCGGCGCTGGCCATTCGCCAGTGTCAAAGCCGGTAGCGATAGCGCGCATCGCCTTGCGGTACTCGAGCATGCCCAGCTCTAGCAGTTCAGCGGATGCCTCGATGATGGCGATCCAGTGGTAGTTCTCGTCTTTGTTGACGAAAATCCAGAAGAACTGGTCAAGTGCCGCGGTCTCGCAATACATGGCGGCGCTCAGGTGATAGTCACGGTCGATGATTTCCCGGTGCAGTTTGGCGCGCAGACCTTCCTGCTTAATGTTCCACATGCTGATGGTTTTAAGGTCGGCACCGATGCGTACCCCGTCCAAGTCGATCTCAAGGTCAGGACGCACGCGGACTTCAAGTCCGGTTTCGTCGTCAAAGCCAAAATAGCTCACCTCAACAGCGCGGCTCGGATGCTGAAGCAGCATCCCGGCGGTTGGGTGCTTTAGCAGGGCTTTCTGAATGGCCAGTGCGGTGCTCAGCTGCTGGCGGGTGACCAGCACTTTCCCATGCGGATTCTCGCGCCACGCATCCAACAACTCGTCGGCGAATACGGCTTCCGGATTAACAGACTTCACGGCCTGAATCAGGTCTGATTTGGTACCGGACACTTTCAGTGGTTGGGGCTTCTGCGCCTCCTGTGCAACCAAGTCAGGATTGATGATTGCCAGCTGCTCGAGCAGCGCGTCACGGCTACCGCTGGTTTTCACCTGCGGCGGCAGGGTGGCGTTGTACTCTTTGATGCAGGCTTTCATCGCCGCTGCGGTCTGCTTCTGGTCCGCTTCGATCCGCTGGTACTCTTCTGGCAGCGACATGTAGCTCTGGCCAGTTTCCTCGACTGAACCACCCAGTGGCACCTGAGCAGGCAGTGTGGCGTTGTATTCTTCCAACAACGCTTTGATGTCGTCGGCGCTCAATTGCGCTGGCAGGCTGGCGTTGTACTCATCGATAAACGCGCGGATTGTTGCCGTTGTGGTGAACGCGCCTTCCGGGATCATCGGTTCAACGCTGAACTCTTCATCAAGCTGCTCTGGCTGCAACGCAAGGCCGTGCACCAGGTTACCCATGTCCAGTACCGGAGAACGCTCTTTGGTGATCGTTTTGGCAACGTGGCGCGCATTGAAGTACATCAGCGATACACGCGCATCTTTCACCTGGGTTGAGCTGATACCGTTCGCTGCGTGATAAACCTCGTTCGGCAACCCTTCATAGCGGCCTGGCTCAAAGTAAGCAGGGTAAACAACAGCCGGTTCGTCAGAATGAGATTCTGGCTCGGTTTGTGCCGCAACTGGTTCAGTTTGGTTTACAGAATCGCTGTTTTGGCTAACAGAATCCGCATTCTGGTTTACATCGGCCTGCTGGCCGGTATGTGACTCTTCACCAGTTTCCAGACTGCTTTCTCCTGACTGCACTTCATCACCAGCCTGTTCTTCATCACTGACAGTTTCTTCCATCTGCACATTGCTGGTGGTTTCCTCATTAAGTGGTGAACGGTCATCTGTTTGTGTTTGTTGATCACCCATCAGGCCATCAATGGAGAATACGCCGTTGCCCATGTTGGCGATTTGTGGCTGTTTAGCAGCTGTTTTCTGCTCTGCAGCGACCTGCTCATTAAACTCATTTTCCCAACTGACGTCCGGCGCATGACCAGCATCAGCCAGCGTTTCTTCTGAGGGGTTTGAGTGGTCATTTTCGGTTAGATTGGCATTGATATATGCCCGCAACCGCCCAGGAAAGTTAACCAATTCGGATGATGTGCCGCGGATGAGTGCAAAGATGGCGGCGCGTGAATAGTCCAGGATGCCAGCGGTTTTGCGCAGCGCCTCAGACCATTCGCTGAACGGACTTTCTTTCTTGCTGACAATCTCTTTAGCGCGGCGGTAGACCCCACCAGGTATGTCGTAGATATTGAAATCCATTGGCAAGGTGGCCAGCGCAATTTCAACATCCAGAGTGTCCAGTGTGTGGACGTAGTCGGTATTGCGATCGGTCTTATTTCCACCGCCAGCATTGGTTTTGACGTCAGTGCGTTGAATCTGCACAACACGGTTGCCTTTCTGCCATTCCTTGACCAGCAGGCCACGGTCGATGTAATCAGTGTTGAACCACACCGTCAGGAACTGGATAACTGTTGCCAGTTCCGGTTTTTTACCGTCGACAGGGAAGGCTTTCTTAACGGCATTCACGACTTTATGGATATCGTGCTCAATGGCTTTTTTGAATGCTTCCACATTCTCAGCAGCCAGCAGCAGGTTTTGGGCGTACGCGTTATCAGTGTCCATCTCAAGGCGGACAATCTCGTTTTTCTGACCAGCGTCGACGTGATAGAGATATTCACCATCACCGATGAACTGAGCCAGTACGCGCTGACGGAATGGCAGGGTGGCAACGACGATCAGGTTCGGCTGCTCTGACTGCTGAGATTCTTCTGCGGTGCTGTCTTCAGTATCCGCGTCGTCGACAGACTCATCTTCAGCCTGTTGTTTAACATTCCAGGTGCGCTGGTCTTCAGCCAGTTCGTAACGATCGCACCATGTGAAATCAACTTCGCCTTCTTCTGGCAGGTCGTTGTACACCGGGAAATCAGTGCGAATAGGTTTGGCGTAGTCCTTACCACGGCCGGTTTCGATGCCTGCATCTTCCAGTGCAACATCCAGCTGCAGGTTGGCGCGAGCCTCGGTTTTCGCAGTGAACCAGACCACTGCATCTTGTTTTCCGGATTTCTGAGTGGCTTTAACCACATTAAAGAATTCCATGTGAGATCCTCATTTTTGGGTGTTAGAATCCCCGGGCCATTGATAGCGCCCATTGGGTTAACTTTGGTTTTGATGTTGTTTCCGGTGTAACTTTGGTCGGTGCCACCGGACGTAGATCCCGCCTTGCGCGGGGTGTACGTTAGCCTTCGTGAGCCATCTGGTCGTGCGAAGCGCAACGTTTGGAGCAATACTCTTTCTCTTTGCGCGCCAGCAGTGAGCCGTTGCGATAGAGAAGGGTGCTTTTGATTACCTCTTCCGGTTTAACCGGTTTGCTGCAATAACCGCATTTCTTGTCTTGCATGACACTCTCCGTTAATGGCTGAGGCCATTCCCCAGACCGTTCAGATAAACTTCAACCAGCAAATCCCTGGTGTAAGTCATCTCAACGCCGCGATGCAGATACAAACGACCACGAGCATTGGCTGATGCCGTCCAGGTTGAATCCTTGTGTTTGACGAGCATCCCCGGCTGAACTGCGCCGCGGTTTACTGTCTGTGTACCGTAGTGCTGATGAACCATGATGTTCTCCACTATTGCTGAGTGAACTTCGCTGGTGGTGCCGTGGTGCTGATCTTCACAGTTGAGCGTTTTAACTCTGCAGTTCACCACCGCGAAACCCACTCTTATGTGCCTGTCTTTTATCCACTTCAGGCTCGGTGGTATGCTGGTAGTTCTCACACAGCCAGCAAGGAATAACTATGAAATCAGTAACTAAGCCATGTCCTATTTGTGGTGAAGATTCTTTGTCTTTTAACCAGACAAATCAGTTGGTTAACATCAAAGTAAAACCACCAACTATTCGTGAAGTTCCATCAGTGGTTTACGTTTGCGATACTCACGGATGGTTTTCACTTTCAGAACAGATAAACAGACTCGTCACATCTAATGACGACCCTGCGGCTAAGCAAAAACTGGCTGTTATTGTCAAAGAGCGATATGTGCCGGAACAGGATCAGCCGTTAGCCCTGAAACCTATTGAGTCGCTCGCATAAGGTCTTTTCGGCTCTCGCTGCGATATCCCAGGCGGTACATTTTCACGTAGGCTTTGCCGCGAGGAATGCCGCCTGTTTTGTTGAATCTCTGCTGGGCGCGGCGATGGTGTTTTGCTTCAGGGCTGTTTGAACCTTTCCCGCCATTCGATCGAGAACTTGGGAGTTGCATTGGCTTTTGGCGTGAATAGAATTTACGTGCCCAGCATGCTCCAAAGCCGATCATGCCTGTTTTCTTCGTATTACCTTTCATCTCAATCCCCTCGTTTGCCCTTGTCGCCAGGCCAGCGGAACGTTTGAACTTGATGCGCTTAGTGTTTCTCGATGGGGTGATGATAGCTAAGGCGATTTATTTTATCAATCGCTTAAACGATAATATTGTGATTTTGCCGATTATTATTTGATTTATAAAGTGATTTATTTTTGTATGAGATGCGTGATATGCTCAAAAAAACACCAGGCGGGGATATTGATATGGGTTTAGGAATGGATATGTCACGTGATGAGCTGCTGGAAGATCGCGCTGCTTTCATGGCTGGCGAGATTGGCGGTGCAGTTGTCGAGTAGATAATCAACGGTGTGGTGATAAGTCGAGATGCGATAGTAGATAGCTTGGAGACTAAGCGTCGCGCGGTTGGAAATGTGATTCACAAAGGAGTGTTGTGGGATGTCACTGCTATGGTGAGAAAAGGAATATGAAAACCGGCATAATGCCGGTTTACTTTGATTTTTCCTGTTGGTGAAGTACTCGTGGAGTAGTTGGTTCTTGAGGTAATTGGATGATAACAGGTTGCTGCGCTACTGGTTGAACTACGGGCGGATCACTCTTCAAGGCAGAAACAAGACTAGGTAATGCAACGACAACCGCAATGATAACGCCAAAAATAGCAAGCCTAGTGGAAATACCTGATTGAATACCGCCAATCGCAGTGTTTATTCCTGTAATTTGCCCTTGTATACCTTCGAATTTGCCATTGATGGCTTTTACATCCCCATCAACGCTATCCATTTTCCCTTCAATTTTAGAAGAAATAGAGCTAATAGATGAATTGAGCGATGCCAGCTGAACGTTCATATTCTCGCGTGACAAAGCCATTTCAGCTCTAATCGAAGATGCAATGGACTCCATCTCCGCCTTATTGGCAGCTAGAAGTGCTTGCATTTCTTCACGGCTAACTGATGACATTTCATTTCCCCCATCAGTTTCATTAGCTTCATCTGTTGATTTGATAAAGTTAGTATACATTTCTTCTTTATCGACGCGTAGTCTGTTTTGAACATTGGGGTACAGGTCATCTTTATCAATGCCAGAACCGCAGTCTGGGACAGCTTTGAGAGATGGGCCCATCACTTCCCATCCTCTCCTTGATCTTCTTTTCTTTTATTAATCAGTGTCCTGGCTTTTTTATAAGAAAAAAGCAGTACATGTGCGCAGTGATCACACGTGATTCGAAATAGTGGCATACCGCCAGGATATGTCACAGCACTATCAGTATCAGGTTTGTATTGTGCATAACTAAGTGTTTCGATCACATGATGTTTTGGCTGATTTTCTTCTACATCAAGATCAAAGGCACCAACTACAGACCATGACTGGTTCCCGCAGATTTGGCAAGTTATTGGTTTTTTGAATGAATTTATGAAATCAATGAACTCATCCGCTGTGATAATCTCGGAGTTTGCTTCACTATGAAATAATTCCGATTTCATAATTATGATCCTTTTCTGGGCCAAAGTAGATAAAAAGTACAGTTTTACAATCGGTTATACTTTATTGATTCATGAATCAATGCCTTACCCATTACGTAGAGTTGATCCTGATTACCTTCGTTAATGTACCACTTCTCATAAGCTGAGTTATCAGACAAAACTGCCAACCTATCGCCCTGCATCTGCAAGCGCTTCACATGGAAATGTTGTCCGAAAACGAACGCATAAACACCGTCGACCTTGAAGTTTCTTACAGAAATATCGAAAAACAATCTGTCACCAGACTGTATAGTTGGACACATGCTGTCGCCATCGACCGTCATTACTTTTACGTCTTCCTGAGAACGATTTCCGAAGAGTGAACGAGCGTGTTCGGTTGTGAACTCAATGGCGTGTAGAACCTCAACAAACTCAGAAATCATGAAAGAACCTGGCCCCGCGCTAAATGTCAGGTCAAGTACGTCAACTCTGAATATGTTTGAGTCTTTTTTTGTCGCGGTAATGGGAGGCGGTAGCTGGCCATCGTTACGCATCGGTCCGGATCCCGTGGAAAGCCATTCAGGGCGAACATTGAGAACAGAAGCTATCTCGACCGTTTTTCTTGAGCTTGATGCACCATTTAGCAGCTTGTTAACACTTGACTGTGCCATGCCAACTGCCTTAGCTAGCTTGCCCTGTGTATAACCCGCCTCATTCATTGCGCGATCTAATCGCTCAGAAAAACTCATTAAAGATACCCCCTAATAACCTTCATAAATATTATCGCCACAGCGATTAATAAGCAAAAAATCGCATAGGCGATTGACATTCGTTAAAGCGATAAACATAATCAACCTAAATTGATAGAAGGAGCGATTATGAAAAACCCTGCTGTAGAAAAAGCGATTGCAATCGCCGGTAGTCAGAAAGAGCTAGCGAAGCGATGTGGTAAGGCCCAATCCACGGTCTGTGACTGGTTAAATGGGAAAAAACAAATCTCCCCGATCCATGTTCCTGTTTTGGTAAAGGCAAGCGAAGGACAGATTCAAGCTCATGAATTCCGTCCCGACCTTCCTGAATTGTTTCCGCATCCACATTCAGCCGCCTGACCGGCGGCGCTAACCATCAAGGGAAAGCACTATGCAATCACTTACGTTTTACCAGGATACAGGATTGCCGCAGCAGGCGGTGATAAATCGTGCTCAAGCGTGCAAGGGACCTAGCCATGAAGATATTCGTGATGCCGTTCGCTCATGGGCGGGTGTAGATGGTCAGGATGTCGTTTCTGCTCTGATCATCGAAGAGTACCAGGCGCAGGGTGGTGATGACATCACTTTCCCTGATGATCTCTGCCGAAAGCGCCAGAAGCTGTTTCGCTTCCTGGACAACCACTTCAACAGCGAGCGTTACCGCGAGAACGTCCGCCAGCTGACTCCGGCAATCCTCGCTGTCCTGCCGATTGAATACCGCAATCGTCTGCTACCAGAAGACAACGTAATGGCTCGTCTGGCAAGGCTGGAGAAGGAAACCAGCGAAGCGAAGATTGCTGTCGCAATGGATGCGCCACGTCATCAGAAGCTGAAAGAGTTGAGCGAGGGGATCGTGGAGATGTATCGCGTTGACCCTGGGTTAACCGGTCCGTTGATGGAAATAGTGCAGATTATGCTGGGGGCTATATGACCGGTTCAAAAATGGCGAAAGCCGCGGTGCTCGAACACCAACGGCTTTCAGGTGCAAAAACAGTGCGTAATTGCGGAGAACAGTATGTCAAACACCGCTGAAATAATCAATTTCCCAAATAAAACCGAACAACCGGGAGGTCGTATGACCGACCTGTCGAACGGGTATACCAAGGTCGCTAACGAGATCCAACAGCTTAAGCCTCGCCTGAGACTGTCAGGCCGGGAATGGCAATGTTTTGAGGCGGTGATCTGGCTTACCTACGGCTGGAACAAGAAACAGGACCGCGTGACAAATACGGTTATTGCCGAGCTTACGGGCCTGAGCGATACGCATGTATCGGACGCGCTTAAGTCTCTCGCAGAACGCAAAATCATCTTTTCACAGAAGCAGGGCATGATGAAAATCGTCGGTGTAAACACTGACCTTTCAGCATGGATTTTAGACAAACCGGAAACGGGAAGAAAATTCCCGAAAACGGGAAAATCCTTCCCGAAATCAGGAATAACCTTCCCGAAAACGGTAGACACCCAATACAAGAACAAGAACAGTATTAAAAGATCTTCGTCCGAGAATTCTGACGAATCCTCTGACGCACGTCTGAAGAAATTTTTATCAACTCATCCTGAAGCTGCGGTCTACACACCATCCGGTGCGAAGTGGGGCTCTGCTGAAGACCTCGAGACAGCTAAGTGGATTTCCTCCAGGGTGAAGCTGATTAACCCAACCTGCAAAGCCCCGGACATGACCTCCTGGTCTAACACTGTTCGCCTGATGCGCCAGATAGACAACCGGTCGCACCAGGACATCTGCGCGCTGTATGACTGGGCTAGCAAACACCACTTCTGGCAGACCAACATCCTGAGTCCCGAAAGCCTGCGTAAGCAGTGGGACAAGCTGACAATGCAGCGTAACGCCGGAGGTGAGCAGCGCGCTGTCAAGCCAGATCTGGACTTCAACAACACTGACTGGGCCTATGGGGTGATCCGATGAAATCTCTTGCAGAGCAGATGCGTAACCACGACCGCGAGCAGATGAAGATGAGCCGCATGGCCCATAACCTGCCAGAGCAGTACCAGGAGTGCGCGCCGGTCGAGCAGGTGGCGCAGGTATTCAACAAGCTGTTCAACGAGCTGCGCGCCGCGTTCCCGGCCAGCATGGCGAACTTCCGCACCCAGGAAGACCTGAACGAATTCCGCCGTCAGTGGCTGCTGGCGTTTCAGGAGAACGGGATCCACACCATGGCTCAGGTCGATGCCGGCATGCGCATTGCCCGCCGCCAGGAGCGCCCATTCCTGCCGTCGCCGGGCCAGTTCGTCGCCTGGTGCAAGCAGAGCGGCGGCGCGCTGGGCGTCAACGTTGACCAGGTGATCGCCGAATACTGGGACTGGCGTAACCGCTCGTTCGAATTCATCTCCAGCGAGCAATTTCCATGGTCGCAGCCGGTCATGTACCACATTTGCGTAGAATTGCGCCACCGCAGCACCGAGCGCCAGTTAACGCATGGTGAACTGGCACGCGAGGCAGGCGATCTGCTGGACATGTGGGAAAGGCGCGTCACCGAGGGTAAGCCAGTGCCGCCGGTACGCCGGGCTATTGCCGCACCAGCTGCCGAGCAAGGGCCGACGCCGATCCAGCTGCTGCTGGCCAAGTACAACCGCAACAAGTCGAACGGGATGGTGTGACATGAACATAACAATCCGTGAGCAGGTGCTGGCAGCCCTGCGCAACAACCCAGGGTTGAACAACGCCAAACTGGCAGGGCTTATCGGCATGGACACCAAAAAGATATCCGGAACGGTGAGCACGCTGCTGGCAGACGGCCTGATCCGCTGCGAAGGAAAATACGGCCAGCGCCTTTACAGCCTGACCAGCTACGGAATGCGCTTCGCCCCTGACACGATACCTGGCATGAAGCAGGGTAAGTCGAAGTTAATTCAGCGGACGGACACAAACGTGATCTGCCAGGAGTGCCGCAACAGCGCGGCGATGAGAAGGGTATTGATGGTTTGGGGGAGGGTAGGGGTATGAAAATCGAAGATATCAAAAACGTCGCGGTGTTCTTCAATATGAACGGCAAGACAGTAGCGTTACGAATGGATGCTGAGCAGAAGCGGATCGTCGCATTAATGGCGCTTAACACGGCTGATGCTCGGGCAGAACTGATTGAAGTGCCGCACATGACTTTACCAGCAGACCCAGCCATGGAGGAGGCCGCCCAATGAGCAACATCGACAAACGTGGATTACGGGAAGCAGCGGAGAAGGCGACGAAAGGCCGGTGGGCTGTTGAGTTCGACGATGAGATTTACTCCACTGACGGCGTGAACCATGAGCAAATAGCCATGGTATTCAGTGAAAACGAAGCGCGTGATGCTGCATTTATCGCCGCAGCCAACCCCGCCACCGTGCTGGCGCTGCTGGATGAGCTGGAAGCCGCAGAGAAGCGCATAGCAGAACTGGAGGCGCGTTCATTCAATCCAGCAATTCTGGATGTGGTAGCCGAACGTCAGCGGCAACAGTCGGTTGAAGGATGGACTCCTGAACATGACAACGCATATCAAAATAGCGAATTAGCAGATGCAGCGGCTTGTTACGCAATTCATGCGCACAACCAAGGTTTCTCCACTCCAGCACATTGGCCGTGGTCGCCTGATTGGTGGAAGCAATCAGGAGCACGCTGCGACTTGGTAAAAGCTGGCGCTCTTATTCTGGCAGAAATTGAACGCATTGACCGCGCCGCTGGCATTGGCGTGAAGGGGGAATGAGATGGCACTGACGAAAAAACAGCGTGCAGAACTGCGCATGAAGTTTGGCGGTCGCTGTGCTTATTGCGGCTGTGAACTTGGCGATAAGTGGCATGCAGACCATGTAGAAGCGGTACGAAGAAATATCAGCAACGGCTACGCAATGGACAGGCCAGAAAATGACACGGTCAGCAACATGGTTCCAGCATGCATTCCATGCAACTTGTTCAAAATGTGCAGCACAGTAGAAGACTTTCGCAGCCGCATAGCCACTCAGGTTGATGTAACTCGCCGTGCGTCAAGAAGTTACCGCACAGCGGAATCATTTGGCCTGGTTAAACAGACTAACGCACCAGTTGTGTTCTGGTTCGAGCGGTATCAAGAGGGGGATAACTTGTGACCAAAATGTTCCTGAAGAATTATCCGCGCCAAAGCCGTGTTAAAGAGGCTCTATTTTTCCTTCTCTTTCTTATTTTAATGATTCCAATATCACCGATAGTCCTCATCTGGTTAGCAGGAGAACAGGCAGAAAAGATAGCTGAGTGGTATAGCTCCATCGTATGGGGGCCATTTAACAAACTGCACAACAAATTAAATCCGTACAGGGAGGACTAACCCATGACAACTAACAACCACCCGGCGCACGGTCCTGTATCACTCGATCGCCTGCACCAGATAAGCGAAATACTCAGCAACGCAGCAGCACAAAGCGACGGCGGTAATCTCGGCTATGCAATGGCTGATGCTGTGAAGGTGATTGATGGAGTTCTGGAGTCGATGGCCCGTGAGCAAGTACGCCGTGAGCATGCTACATGGTCACAGGCTACTTTCGGCGATGTCGGTCCAGTTGGTCCGCTGAAGCACCTTTCCAAAGAAGCGCTCGAGGCGGCAGCTGAACCAAGTGACCTTACCGAATGGGCTGACATGCAATTCCTGTTATGGGATGCGCAACGTCGTGCCGGTATCAGTGATGAGCAGATTACCCTGGCGATGGTAGAAAAGTTGGCGGTTAACAAACAGCGCGAATGGCCTGAGCCGAAAGATGGTGAGCCGCGTCTGCACATCAAGTAGACTCTTATGGATAATTGAACCCTAATTCATTATGAACATAATAAGGAGTCCTTATGTCTTACATAATGCCTGAAAAAGGCCAAATGAATGAATATGGAATTGAGGCTTTCGGGATCCCGCTTACCAGTAGGCATGGAGTTGCGATGGAACTGTCTCAAATGCTACGTTTTTCTTACTATGTAGCTTCAGTTGGGCTTGTAAAATGTATTGAAAGTGTCTTCTATGATTCAGGCTCTTGCTGCTGTAATTTTGAATTTATTCCCGGGTTTAATGAGTATTCGGAGGAGGCAGAAAAAATTAGACAGTGCGCGCTACGTTCGATTGGGCAATTTGAATGGTTCGGTATGATTGAACACGGCGACATCAACGGCTAAGTGTTTAACTCCAATAGCAAACGAATAAAAGCCTCTAAGTTAGAGGTTTTTTATGTCTGAAAGGTAGCATTACCAAGTCTATGGTTGCCTAGCTCAGTCAGGCTTGTATTTGGTTGCTTAGCAATCAACTCATGCGACATGAGCGGGATCTTTCTAATCATCATTTTCGGTAAATGATTTTGGTTGCTTGGTTGACAAAATCGAGAAAATGCGAAAATATATGGTTTACGAATTCCAAAAAAAGCGAAACTTGAAATGAGCGACAACCAGTTAGCACCTTGTTGGGAATTTCAGCCTTACCTTGCTGAAAGCAATGTTCGTCAGTTGTTAGCGGAAATTGCTAATGTACTCGAGCAATTGTACTACCACAAACACACACTGGACAGTAACTGGTCCGAAGGTGTAAGGGCTTATGATTGGGTCAGAAATCATTTGATTCAAAGTGAAGGGACACTGCCGGGTCTGGAAATGGTTTCGAAGGGACTGGATTATGTGGTTGCGTTAAATAAAGTGCCGCTGCAGTTCTCCAAAGATTGCATTAATAACCCGAAGAAGAAGCATCGCCTTCTTCGAAATAGGGTGGAGCATGAGCAACTTTCATTGTTCGGTGAAACTGAAGCCGAGCAAGATATTACATGGCGGATCATCGCCGAACCATTTTTATCCGATGAAGAAGATGGCGAGCTGGAATCAACATTGCCTCGCTGGGAAGTGGCTTTAGTTGGGTTTAACGCATATGGTGCCCAGATCAGTATGGTTTCACACCAATCTACTGCTTCAGCGCCGCTTATGTCTCTTGATACCAACACTCTTCCGGATGAAGCTGAGATTGGCAAAGCCTCTCTTCGCCGCCGTAAAAAAGATCAAGATTTGGATGTGAGCAGTAATGGAACATCAAGTGAATGACTTTGCTGAGTATCGTGGGGATAAGCTCAAATTAGCCAGAATGGCTGTTGGGCTCTCCTGCGAAGAGTTAGCGGAGAAAATTGGTAAAACAAAACAATTCGTTAGCAAATTGGAAAAAGGGTTTAAACCATCAGAACAGTTGTTAGAATTAATCTCATCTGCGCTGATGATTAAATCTGATTTCCTATTTACTGAACGAAAATATGCTTTAGAAAGCGATGTTTGCCATTTTCGGAGTAAAAAATCGAGAACCCAAACATTAACCAATAGTGTTCTGGCAAGGGCGGAGATTCTTAACATTATAATCTCTGCCGTTGAGGGAGAAATCGAGTTTCCTGATGTTTGCATACCTGAGCACCCCGGTGCTGAATTGCTGACTCCAAATGATATTGAACGTGTAGCGGAAGACTGCAGAAGAGCATGGAACTTAGGGCTGGGACCTATATCCTCAATGGTCAAACTGGCTGAGAGTTTGGGGGTTATTGTTGCTCATGTGACAGGAGTGGATGACCGCGTAGATGCTTTTACTGTTCATAACAACAGGCCAGTAATCATCCGAAATAACGTCAAAAAGAGTATATGCAGATTCCGATCAGATTTAGGTCACGAATTGGGGCACTTGGTTATGCACGAAGGTATAACCACAGGAGATAAAGTGACTGAATCGCAAGCGGATCGTTTTTCAAGCGCGTTGCTAGTTCCTCGATTGTCCTTTATTAAAGAGTTTCCCCGTATACGAGGAAGACAGTTCGATTGGAACGCCCTAGTTGAGTTTAAGCTTCGGTGGAAGATTAGTCTTAAAATGTGCATTTACCGAGCAACAACTCTAGGCCTGCTGACGCAGGAGCAGGCAAGAACAGGTTATATGCATTTGAACTCTAAAGGATATACGAAAGTTGAACCAGGAGATGAATTTATTCGCCCGGAAGAACCGAGTATGTTAGCTGAGGCGATTGAAATGCTGGATGATGCAACATGGATGAGCATTCTCATGAAAACTGGTTTAAGCCAGGAGTTGGTTAGGGAGTTATTCTCGGTAAACCGCCCACTGTCAAATCCAAGAAATCTACTTCAACTGGTTTGACTCAAAGCTTGTAATAAACCCGCTATATGCGGGTTTTTTCTTTCTGGTAGCGCGCTGCGGTAACGCGGTGCCACCGCCGTTCGCTGAAGCGCTGGTGCGTGCTAATTTGCCGGAACTATGCCAATCGAAACAAATAGCGGCTTAGAGTCTGAGTTTCAGGGCAGGACGTAACAAATCCTGCTACTTCAATGACGTAGATTTAAACTTGATATAATTGGGCTCCAATCGACAAAGGAGCTATAAAATGCATCACTATATATTTCCACGCAATAACGGCATAACACTGATTAAAACTGAGGAATTTATTCCTCAAGGCTCAATTTACGATATAGATGGTGGAGACCATTTGTGTATGCATGTGACGCTTAAAGATGGTACTTACGGGTATCTTCTACCTGTAGGAACCGCCTACAATCATCAATGGGTCATTGGACAAATAAACGCTGTTCGCCCAAATCCACTGGCATTTGATATCAACTAGCCAGATATTGAGATGAATATTTGAAAACTACAAAACCGCTTCGGCGGTTTTTCTTTGTATAATCCTTCTCAAAGCATTGAGGGGGATTCATCATGTCTAGCCATAACATCGCAGCAAAATCAAAAGAAGAACAGGACAAGGTGAACGTTGACCTTGCTGCTTCTGGTGTGGCGTACAAAGAACGCCTAAACATGCCAGTTATCGCTGAGCAGGTGGCCCGCGAGCAGCCAGAGAATCTTCGCGAATACTTCATGGAGCGCGTTCGTTACTACCGCGAGCAGAGCCTGACGCTGCCGAAAGCATCCGATTCGCGTTATCTGGATATGGCTGCGCAGAATGAGAAGAAGTAATGGGCTGCCTCATTGTAAGCGGAATCAAGTTTTACGTTCTGGCAGAAGGTGACTCATATCCCGATCCGCATAATGATAATCGGTATGTCGGTGCATATGCCGTATTCCCGTTTGAGGGAAAGTGGGTTGCTCAGAAGTATTTCAGGGGAGGACGCTGGAGTGATATCACCGAACGCCGATTTAACACTGAAAACGAGGCATTCAACTTCACATACGAATACGCGTTTCTCCCGGAAAACCGCTACAAATATTAATCAGTTCAGCTAAAAGCAACATTTGATTTTCCATTATCAGCTGTACATAATGTCAGTGTCAGCCTGAACAACTGACAACTTGATGCGCCACGGAGAGTACCATGGCGCACGAACTACAACTCATTAAGCAATCATCAGGAATCCTGATCCCCGCTACGCCGGAGACCAGCGATATTCTGCAATCAAAAATCAAACTCGGCTCCGTACTGGTGGCTGAGTTCCGGCAGGTACGCAACCCGGCCTTTCACCGTCGTTTCTTCGCGTTACTCAATCTCGGTTTCGAATACTGGGAACCCACCGGCGGGGCGATCTCCTCCAACGAGCGCAAACTGGTAACCGGCTACGCCAAATTCCTTGCCTCATTCGCGGGAAGTGAAGCTGCACTCCTGGATGCAGCTGAGCAATATCTGGAGCGTATCGCTGATAAGCGCGCCGGTAGCATTAGCATCTGCAAATCCTATGATGCTTATCGTGCATGGGTGATCATCGAGTCTGGTCACTACGACGCCATTCAGCTTCCCGACGGCACCCTTCGCAAACACCCCCGCAGCATTGCCTTCGCCAACATGGACGAAACCGAGTTCCAGCAGCTGTACAAAGCCGCGCTCGATGTTCTGTGGCGCTGGGTATTGTCCCGGGCATTCAAAGACCAGCGTGAAGCGGAAAACGCCGCCTCGCAGCTCATGAGCTTTGCGGGGTGATGGCGATGAAGCATACCTGGTTCCATCATACCGATTGCACAACCCAGCAGGCCGAAGAGCTCATGGAGGAATACCAGCGCCGCGGCGTAATGGTAGAGCGCAGCCTGAACTCCGATTATCTCACCTGGACCGTCAGCGCCCGGCTTCCTGAAGGCAATAAACCACCGCGTATAAATCGCCAGTGGCAAAACCGGATATGGGGGTGAGCGTGGCTATTTATCGCAGCAAGAAATGGCTCGCCGCCGTCGGGCAGATCGAACGTTGTGTTCTTTGTGGCGCATGGGGAACGCAGGTGGCACACCGGAACGAAGGGAAAGGCATGGGATTAAAAACTGATGACTGTGCGACAGCTGCGCTCTGCGTTTGCTGTCATGACAGCATTGATAACGGGAATAAGCTGAACAGGGAAGAGCGCCGGCAGCTTATGGATCGCGCGATTGTTCTGACAGTGATTGAAGTTGCCCGCCGCGGGCTGGTGGTGCCCGCATGAAAATTTACGAAATTACGCCGATTGGCAAGCCCAGGATGACTCAGCGTGACCGATGGCATAAACGGCCAGCAACGGCAGCGTACTGGGCTTACAAAGAACAGGTCAGGTTGCTCGGCATCCGTCTGCCTGAGTCCGGATATCACGTCACGTTCGTTATCCCCATGCCAAAGAGCTGGAGTAAGGCAAAGCGGGCGCAATATGTCGGCAAGCCACATCGACAAAAGCCGGACAAAGACAACCTGGAAAAAGCTTTGCTGGATGCAGTGTTTGACGAGGATAGCCATGTCTGGGACGGACGGGTTACCAAAATCTGGGGAGAAACCGGGCAAATCATTATTGAGGAGGCCAAATGAAGCCAGAAACGCTTGAGATACTCCGCGCGCGCTGGCAGCGCCTTCGCATTTATCGCTACCGGGGATCGGTGCTGGTGGATTATCGCATTCTTCGTAATTTTGTTCGTATCTATCATTCAGCAGGAGCAGCCTAATGAACCTCGAAAACACCGTGAAATATCACTTCGCCAAGTCGACGCTTATTAGCGACTCTCCGCGCGCCACTGGTTCAGATTCGCTGACCGGGACGGATGTCATGGCGGCCATGGGCATGACCCAGGAACGTGCCGCCATGGGATACAGTGCCTTCCTCGGCAAGATGGGCATCAGTTACAACGATCGGGAGAGGGCGATTGAGTTGCTGTCTGAGTACGCGTTAACCAAATGCGATAAGGTTGCCGCGCTGCGCAAGCTGGACGATGCGGTTAAGCCACTGGTGATGCACCAGTTGGCCACCTTCGCTTTTGAAGATTACTCCCGCAGCGCTGCGAGCGTTAAGCAGTGTGATTGTTGCAGCGGGCAGGGATTTATTGAGGCCGACGTGTTCACAATGAAATCTCATTATTCAATGAGGATTCCTCAATGGGCGAAAGAGCTTGGTCAGTCACCGAGTGATTTCGAGGTTAAACGACAGGTTCGAGAGGTGGTTCGAGTGCTGTGCTCGAACTGCAAGGGGAAGAAGGTTGTCAGTTGTGCCTGCAATGATTGCCGGGGACGTGGGAAAGCCGTAGACCAGAAGGAAACGAAGAAACAGGGTGTGCCGGTTATGACTGACTGCAAGCGCTGCGGCGGGCGTGGATATGAACGCATTCCTTCAACTGAGGCCCACGCAGCTGTTTGCCAGATTACGGATGTAATCAGCCTGGATACGTGGAAGAAGTCCGTTAAACCGTTCTATGATCAGCTGATTACGAAATTCGATATTGAAGAGGCATGGGCAGAAAACCAACTGAAACAAATAACACGATAACGGCTATGGAAGTTAATTCCAGCTATTTACTTTTCCCGAATCTGTGTTAATTTTATCCCAACGATGGGTTAATGCCTTCGTTTCAAGCCCCGCGGATAACACCGTGGGGCTTTTGCGTTTCTGGAGGGTAAGAAAATGCACGGGTAGAACGGACAGACCGCAGTCGAAAGGCACTGCAGCAGTCATGATGCTGCCCCGAGTCGCGTAATGGCGAGCCTGTGTAGTGATGGGTAAGGGTTCATAGATCAAAATAAGCTCCGGTAAAGCAGCGTGAATGCCAGATACGCACCGGTTATCAGCGGCGATGACGCGACAGCACCTCAAGGGCATGAGCGTGGCCACTCCGGGAAGTGGCAAAGAATTTATAGCCTCGCTTATGCGGGGCTTTTCTATTTCAGGCCTCACGGGAATCATCCGCTACGTGCTTTGTTGATAAATCCAGCCCGTGAAGCCTGACCCTTTTCATACACACACAGCGCCATCCGAAGAATCGGAGGTGAGGCTATGACCAGAATGAGCACCATTTACAGCAGACTTTCATATGGAACAGGCACCACGCTGACCGGCTGCGGTGTATCAGCGAAGGCATATGCCGAAACAGCAAAAACAGCAAAAGAGGTGTCCTGGATGTTGGCCGACAGAATTGCAGGGTTAAGCCTGAGCGACTGGGCAATTATTGTCGGTATCGCATGCACGGTAATCACCTGTGCAGTGAACTGGTATTTCCGCTGGAAAGAACGGGAGGATCGGCGCAATGGCTATGTCTCTAAAGCTGAAGAATAAATTGAGCGCAGCGGTCGTTGGTTTGATTCTTGCCGGGGCTTCCGCACCCGTGATTCTCGATCAGTTTCTGGATGAGAAAGAGGGTAACAGCTTGACAGCATATCGCGACGGCGGCGGACTCTGGACCATTTGCCGTGGTGCAACAATGGTTGATGGCAAGCCAGTAGTACAGGGCATGAAGCTGTCAGCTGAGAAATGCGCCCAGGTAAACGCCATTGAACGCGACAAGGCGCTGGCGTGGGTTGACCGAAATATCAAAGTACCACTGACCGAACCACAGAAGGTGGGTATTGCATCCTTCTGCCCGTATAACATCGGCCCCGGTAAATGCTTCCCATCGACCTTCTATAAGCGCATCAACGCAGGTGACCGCATCGGTGCATGCGAGGCAATCCGCTGGTGGATTAAAGACGGTGGCCGTGATTGCCGTCTAACCAAAGGCCAGAAGAATGGCAGCTATGGTCAGGTTGAGCGACGGGACCAGGAAAGCGCGCTGGCGTGCTGGGGGTTAGACCAATGATCAGCGAGTCTGTTAAGACCTGGTGGAAAGCCGCCACGGTTTCAGCGCTTCTCATTGCCTCATTCGCCGCAGGTAGTGTGTGGACGGAACGAGCATGGGAAAAGAAATGGGCAGATCGTAATAGTGAGGAGTCCTCTCAGGCAGAGAACGCTCAAACGGTTGCCCGTATGATTGAACAAGGGCGTGTAATTGCTCGCGATGAGGCTGTTAAAAATGCACAAGAACAGGCTGCAAAAGCAGCTGCGAATGCTGCTGGTCTGTCTGCCACTGTTAGCCAGCTGCGCACCGAAGCAACAAAACTTGCCATCCACCTGGATGCCGCAAAGCACACCGCAGATCTTGCCGCTACCGTCCGAAGCAAAACAACCGACACCAACGCAGGATTGCTTGCCGACATGCTCGGAGATATTGCAGCAGAAGCTAAACGATATGCTGGAATCGCTGACGAACGCTACCGGGCAGGAATGACGTGTGAGCGCGTTTACGACTCGGTGAGAGAGTCAAATAACGGGATCTGGCAAAAAGCGGGGACGAATCCCCGCTAGCTGTTAGCCAACTTTGCGATAAGGGTAGCCAGCTTTTTTGATGTGGGCATCAAAATACTGGCCTTTTGACGACGCATTCATTAGTGCCGTGTACACGGTAGATGGAACCCGAGAGTATTGATAAATGCCACTGCTATGGAATGCAATTTCCAGCGTCGAAGTGGCCTGGTCATAACCTACTGATTGGAGATTTGAAGATGAAACAGGTTGACGAATCAAAGCAGTTTCCTCGTTTGAATGGGAAGAGTCCCGAGGAAATCGTAGAGCTATTCAAAAGTTATAACTTTGTCGATGATCATGGTCATCGACTGGATATGTGCCAGGACTTCAAAGATTTGGTTGAGCTTGCAAGCGATGCCTGATGGCGTTACCGAAGCAGAAAGAAAGCTAGCCTCGCATTAGCGGGGCTTTTTTACGACCAGAAGAAGCAGGAGAAGAAGTATGTTAACAGTAAAAGTAATGTCGCCTGGTGGCGGCGAAGAGATTCATTGCGGTCTGAGTGTTGGCTTTAACCCTGACCAGCAGAGTATTGCTGTCTCGGGCATGGACCAGAACGTGTTTCTGAAACCCGGCGAGGTTGCTTATGTGATGAATGCTAACGGTAAGACCATTTCCCGTTACGAATGCCCCGCGCAGTTATGAGCATTACAGAAGCCATTCCGAAGAGTGGCTTCGATAATGTGGCGTTAATATTACTGATTCTCAGTAGTCCGACTTAGCGAGAGAGGTTCCGCTGAAAAAACCTGATTTCCGTTCATCTTTTACGAACCATTCGCAATAGTACTGATCACGTTCATCATCAAAGTAGCTTACGGTCATCAGGGGGCCACCGGACTTCAATTGGACAACGGTTCCATCTTCCAATTTTTCAGACATTTAATCCTCCATATCAAAAAAGAAATTGATCGTTTTAACTTGTAGATAGGGATGCCATGACGCTAGCGCCCTATTGATTTGCCTAACCAATATGTACTGACAACCTTATAAAGGCTAGAGATATTTATGGCAAAAACGGCTTCGAGTGATCTTCCGCAACGCCCACTTCCACCAGTTAATTTCATTGGCCCCGATAACTGGCAGCCCTACACCAGATTAATCCCCGCCAATGAAGCGCATGAGTGGATAAGCCGACAAATCCTCAGCGATAGCGGAAGCATACATAATCCTGACCACGCCCATTTAATTGAAGCTGATTTGTGTTTTATGTGGGCTTCAGAATCGTTCGCGAAGAAAGGTCGCTATGTTCTCGGTCAGGCCGAGCAGGTAATGCTCCGCGCAGGTGGTTGGCAGAAAGCCAGAATGGAACAGCAGATGTATGAATGGTTTGGGCGCATCCCGAAGTTCATCATCACGTTGGCCTCCGATTATTGTTCACAATGCAGCGACCTCGAGTTCTGCGCACTGGTAGAGCATGAGCTTTACCACATTGCCCAGGCCACCGATGAGTTTGGCGCTCCGAAGTTCAACAAAGAGACCGGGCAACCGGTACTGACATTGCGCGGCCACGACGTCGAAGAATTTGTCGGTGTTGTGCGTAGATACGGGGCGAGCACTGAAGTGCAAGAACTGGTGGACGCAGCCAATCAACCTGCAGAGGTGGCAAAACTTAACATCGCCAGAGCGTGCGGGACGTGCATGCTGAGACTGGCGTGAATTTTTGACTGATTATGACAGGCGGTAAGCGATGGCTGCATTAAAGGGAGAGGTGAAAGCGTTTATCGTTCAATCGCTTGCATGCTTCGACACGCCGTCGCAAGTGGTCGATGCCGTCAAAAAAGAATTTGGCATCACGATCCCCCGTCAGCAGGTTGAATCTCACGACCCGACGAAAGCAAACGGCAAAGGTCTGGCGAAAAAATGGGTCGAGATGTTCAACGAAACCCGCGAGCGCTTCCAGACGGAAATTGCAGAAATCCCGATCGCTAATAAGGCTTATCGGCTTCGCGTACTGCAACGAATGTCTGTGACCGCAGAGAACATGAAAAACCTCGGCATGACAGCTCAGCTTCTCGAACAGGCAGCAAAAGAAGTTGGGGATGTCTACACCAACAAACAGAAGGTTGAGCAAAGCGTTGTTGCCACCCATAACGTTATGCCGGTCCCGTCCTGCGATAACGTCGACGACTGGGAAGCAGCAGCACAGAAACAGCAGAGCGAGGTTCTTGGTGGATGAATTACAAAGCCGTCTGGAAACCTTTGCCGGGATCGCAATCGCTCTCCCTGAGTTGCCCGTGTAACGAAATCCTCTACGAAGGTACGCGAGGCCCCGGTAAAACCGCCGCGCAACTGGCGCGCTTTCGTCGCCTGGTTGGTCTGGGCTATGGCTCGTTCTGGCGTGGCGTCATTTTCGATACCGAGTATAAAAACCTCACCGACATCATTACCCAGTCAAAGCGTATGTATCGCCTGTTTAATGACGGTGCACGCTATCTGGCGTCAGCATCTGAATTGCGCTGGGTATGGCCGACTGGCGAAGAGTTGCTGTTCCGCTTTGGGAAGGAAGAGGGGGATTACTGGGATTACCACGGTCAGGAGTTCCCGTTCATCGGCTTTAACGAGCTGACAAAGCAGCAGTCTGCTGAGTTCTACGAAATGATGTTCTCCTGCCGGCGCTCATCGTTCCGGCCGGAGAACTACCCGCTGGCTAACGGCGGTCTGTTGAAGCCAATCCCGCTCGAAACATTCAGCACGACCAACCCATTCGGCATCGGCCACACCTGGGTGAAGAAACGCTTCATCGAGCCAGCGCCCCGCGGCACCATCATTCGTGAAACGCAGCAGGTGTTTAACCCGCAAACTGAGCGCGAAGAGGATGTGACGCTGACGCGCGTGGCTATTCACGGCTCGTTCAAAGAGAACCCGTATCTGGATCCCCAGTACATCGCAACGCTGATGGCCATCAAAGACCCGAACCGCCGCAAAGCTTGGGTAGAGGGCTCCTGGGATGTCACCAGCGGTGGGCGCTTTGACCACCTGTGGAATGCATCGCTGCACGTCATTAAGCCGTTCCGCATCCCGGATAGCTGGACGGTTGACCGTTCCCATGACTGGGGTGAGTCGAAGCCGTTCTCTAACCTCTGGTGGGCGCGAGCCGACGGTACTGCCGCAGAACTGCCTGATGGTCGCCAGTTCTGCCCGCCTGCCGGGTCGCTGATCCTGATTGGCGAGTGGTATGGCTGTCCACCTGACGAGCTGAACAAAGGGCTCAATATGAGCTCGACAAACGTCGCCAAGGGTGTGGCCTGGATTGATAAGCGGCTGATGGGCGAAGAGCTGCCTGAACCTGAAGAGATAAAACTCAATGGGATAACTCAGGGGCAACTGAACATCATGCCCGGTATCTGCAAAAAGGTTGTGCCCGGACCTGCTGACGGGGCTATCTACAACACCGGTGATGACGAATTATCTATTGCCCAGAAAATGGAATCCCAGGGCGTTAAATGGGTGCCATCCAACAAGAAGCCGGGTTCACGCGTGAACGGCGCGGCACTGTTTGCTGACATGCTGGAGGCCGTCATTGAGGGCAAGAAGCTGGAATCAGGTATGCCAGAGAAACCAGCATTCTACGTGTTTGACTACTGCCGGGGCTGGATTAGCCGTGTTCCGGTTCTCGTTCGCGACAGTAAGAACCCTGACGATGTAGACACACAGCAGGAAGATCACGATTGGGATGGCACGCGCTATGCCGTCCTACATTCACCGCCGAAGAAAGTCGGCAAAGTCACCAGCCTGAGGCTCTAAACCCATGCCTGATATTTCAACCCCCAATCTGGACTATGGGAACATGGTGCAGGCGTGGGACATCAACGACGCCCTGATGGGCGGCACGCTCTATATGCGACAACTGGGCGAGGCATATCTCCCGCGCTGGCCGAAAGAAGACAAAGAGGACTATAAAAAACGCCTCTCTGTGGCCACGCTTTTGCCCGCCTACGAAGAGACCATCAACCAGAACGTTGGCCGCGTATTCGCTGAGCCGATCCAACTGGGCGAGAACGTCCCGGATGCGCTGCGCGAGTTCTCGAAGAACGTTGACCTGGAAGGCAGTCGCCTCGATGTCTGGTCGCAGGCGTTCTTCAGCCTGGCAATGCAGTATGGCCTTTCGCACGCTCTGGTGGATTATCCCCGGGTGGACGCCGAAAAGGTGAAGACCAAGGCGGATGAAAAGGCTATCGGCGCGCGGCCGTACGTCACCATGCTAAATCCCCGTCAGGTGATCGGCTGGAAGTCAAAGATAACCGGCGGCAAGGTGGTGCTCACCGAACTGCGCATCAAAGAGGTGGTAGTCGAAGACGGCGATGATTTCGGGCAAACAAAGGTCGAGCAGATTCGACTGCTGACGCCCGGGCAGGTGCAGATTTACCGCAAGGCCACTGGTGCCGACGGCCAGGCGAACTGGACGCTGCACGAGGAATGGCAAACATCCCGCAGGGATATTACCCTGGTTACGCTCTACACCAAGCGCACTGGGTTTATGTGCGGTTCTCCGCCGCTGTTGAACATGGCGCTGTTGAATGTGAAGCACTGGCAGAGCCAGAGCGAGCAGGACAACATTCTGCACGTCGCGCGCGTCCCTCTGCTCACGGTATTCGGGCTAGAGGATGGGCAGGAACTGGTAATTGGCTCTTCGTCTGCAACTCAGTTCTCCGATCGACAGAAACAGGGATTGGAATATGTCGAGCATACTGGAACCTCAATTAGTGCCGGTAAAGAGTCGCTAACCGACCTGGTGGAGCAGATGCGCCAGGCAGGCGCGAAACTGCTGCGCACTGACAACACCTCAACCAAGTCTGTTGACCAGACCTCAGAAGAGAAGATGCAGGAGCAGTCACCGCTCTACACCATGGCAACCAGCCTAGAGGATGCGATCGACAATATCCTGCAGATTATGGCTGAGTACATCGGTGAATCCGAAGGTGGTAACGTCGATGTCCGCACCGAGCTGGATGTCGAGTCGAAAGAGTTCAATCCTCCTGCTGCACTGGCCATTCAGTCGCTACGTCAGGGCGGTGACCTTCGCCGCATAGATGCGATTAAAGCGCTGCAGAAGCTTAACCTGATTGATGCAGACGCAGACCCAGAAAAGGTCCTGGACGAGTTATTGGCTGAATCCTCCTCGCTGGATACCAGAACGATAGGCGAGGTGTGATATGGCACGCACCGTCAATGACCGCCTGCAGGACGAGACCATAGCGCATGGCCTTTATGTGACGCGCTACGGCACCGGCGTCGCCCGGCGCATGGTCGCGTTGCTGAATAGGATGGATGCTGACCTGGCCGCAAAACTGCTGGTGCTGCTGGACGGAAAGCGCGCTGATACCTATAGCGCCCGTCGTCTGGCATCGCTGCTGGCTGGCGTGCGCGACCTGAATCAGCAGGCCTATGAACCGGTTAATGCTGCGCTGACGCGCGAACTGACGCGCTACGTTGAATATGAGACCGGGTATCAGCTGGACCTGTTCAGCAGCATCATCCCTAAACAGATCCTCAAGCATGTGCCGCTCCAGAGCATTGCGGCAGAACAGGTTTACGCCTCAGCAGTGGCGCAGCCCTTTCAGGGGCGGTTGCTGAAAGAGTGGAGTCAGAAGCTTGAATTGGATCGGCTGGACAAAATCACCAACGCTGTACGCTCCGGTTTCCTCCAGGGCGAAACGGTAGAGCAGATTGTCCGGCGCGTAGCGGGTACGCCGCAGAGAAATCGCGAGGACGGGGTGATCAACACATCCCGTCGCGACCTGGCGGTGGTGACCCGCACCGCGGTGAATCACATGGCCGCCACGGCGCGTCAGGAATTCGCCCAGGCAAATAGCGATATCGTGAAGGCCAAACAGTGGTCCTCAACCCTGGATACGCATACCAGCCAGTGGTGCATCATCCGCGACCGCAAACTCTATACGCTCGATGGCAAGCCGCTGGGGCATGAAATTCCCTACCTACGCGGGCCGGGAAAAATCCATTTTCTATGCAGGTCCTGCGAAATCCTGCTCACGAAGTCGTGGGAAGAATTGCAGATAGCGTCAGGCGAGCTGAGTAGCGCCACACGCGCCTCAATGGACGGCCAAGTACCAGCGCATACCAGCTACGCCGATTGGCTCACCCGGCAGCCATACGCGCGGCAGGAGCAGGTGCTGGGCGTTACCCGCGCCATGATACTTCGGGACGGCAAAATCACCGTGCCGGAGATGTTCAACGATGCCGGGGAGTTCCTGACCCTGGACGAACTGCGCCGCGTGGATGCATCGGCTTTTGAATAACTGAATAAGGTAATAAAACAATGACTCAACATATTGGCGTGAAGCTCATCAATGCTTACCCGATGACCCGTCTGGCATATAACGACTTTCGTGGTTGGGAGTTACCAAGTGACGAAAACGGAAGTGATGAAGGTTATCTCGTCGAGTATCTGGATGGCGGAAAGCCAAATACCGATCGCTTCAACGGGTATGTGAGCTGGAGTCCGAAAGATGTGTTCGACAAAGCCTACCGACCAGTGGCGGGGCTTAGCTTCGGACTGGCTGTCGAAGCCCTGAAATCAGGCAAGCGTGTCACCCGCGCAGGCTGGAACGGCAAGGGCCTGTGGCTTGAGCTGGTCCAGCAGTCGCCATCTGTGGACCTGCCGTACATTCGTTTAATTTATCCGGTGCCGGGCAATGGTGCTATGCCATACCCAAATGGCGCTCGCGTGCCTTGGGCACCAAGCCAAACCGACGTCTTGGCTGATGACTGGCAAATTCTCTAAACCAGTTGCTTGGGGGGTGGTCTATGCGAGATGACGATTTTCACCATGTGGGCGATGGCCGCGGTAAGCGCCGAGTGTTCGTTAACGGCAACGAGGTCAAACGCTGCATATGGGCGGATGTTAAGCGAGGAATCGCATGCTTCTATCCATATCCACTCCGGGTCCACAAGCGCAAGCGGGATGAGGTCTATTCCCGCAAGCTACGCGGCGTAGTAACCGTCGAATTTATCTAACAGGCTTCCTCCGGGTGGCCTTTTTTATGCCTGCCGCTGAGCGGATGCGACGCGGTGCCCGGGTCGGATGACCCATTACGTATGGCCGGAAGGCTGGAGCAAAAAACAATGAAACTGAAACTTGATGCTAACGGAAATGTGGTCGTTGAAAACGGTATGCCTGTGTACATCCATGATGATGGCAAAGAGATCCCGTTCGATGCGGTCGCAGCGATGACCAAAATCACCTCACTGAATGGCGAGGCGAAAACTCACCGCGAAGCGAAGGAAGCGGCGGAAGCCAATCTCGCGAAATTCTCGGGCATCACCGACCCGGCCAAGGCGCTCGAAGCCCTGGAGATGATGACCAAAATCGACCAGAAAAAACTGATCGATGCTGGTGCCGTTGACCAGGTAAAGGCGGAGATCACCAAAGTTTTCCAACAGCAGCTGGACGAAGCGAACAGCAAGACCCAGCAGCTGGAAACTCAACTCTACGACGAGATGATCGGCGGCCGCTTCGGTGGTTCGAAATTCATCTCCGAGAAGATGGCGATCCCGGCTGAGTTCGTGCGCTCCCACTTCGGGCAGAACTTCAAAATCGAAGATGGCAAGGTCGTGGCTTACGACGGGCAGGGCAATAAGGTGTTCTCCCGTACCAAACCCGGTGAACTGGCTGGCTTCGATGAAGCGCTGGAATCTCTGGTCGAGTTGCATCCGCAGAAAGACTACATCCTCAAAGCGTCCGGCAACAGCGGCGGTGGTTCTCACCAGTCGCAGCACCAGGCCGGGCAAAAAACCATGAAACGCGATGCGTTTGATTCCCTGGATAACGCTGGCAAGCAAGCAGCGCTGAAAGACGGCGTCAGCATCGTCGATTAAATCGAAAGGAGCCATAAATGGCAGGCAATACCCTTACTGGTCTGATCCCGACCATCTATACCGCGCTGGACGTAGTGTCCCGCGAGCAAACTGGTTTTATTCCTGCGGTGGCGCGTGACGCGAAAGCGGATGCTGCTGCAAAAGACCAGACCGTACGTGCGCCAGTCGCACCTGCAGCCACTACTGAAGATATTGTCCCTGGTCCGTCAGCACCTAATTCTGGCGACCAGACCATCGGTGGTGTGGATGTCAAAATCACCAAATCCAAGATGGCCCCGGTCAAATGGAATGGTGAAGAGCAATTGGCTTTGGGCCCGGCTGGTACCTACAACACCATCCTGGCTGACCAGTTCAAGCAGGCTTTCCGAGCGCTGGCGAATGAAGTGGATGCAGACCTCGCTGCGCTGTACCTCAACTCCTCCCGCGCTGTTGGCGTGCCGAAGAATACCCCGTTCAGCATCAAAGACGATCTGACTGATGCTGCGTTGGCGCGTCAAATCCTGACCGATAACGGTGCGCCGACTACTGATTTGCGTATGGTGCTGGGTGGCGAAGCGATGGCATCCATCCGTGGTAAACAGGCTGTACTCTTCAAAGCGAACGAAGCGGGAACCGACCAGCTGCTGCGTGAAGGTGTTATCGGTCGCATCATGGGCTTCAACCTCCACGAATCCTTCAGCATCAAGCGTACCGCGAAAAGCGCTGCTGCTGGCTATAAGGTCAATGGCGAGAAGAAAGAGGGCGATATCATCATCGCTATCTCTGCCGGCACCGGCGGTATTGCTGCAGGTACTGCGGTGAAGTTCGCTGGTGATGACAATCAGTATCTGGTTGTTGCGGCTACGTCTTCCACTATCACCATCAGCGCGCCGGGGCTCCGTCAGGATCTGGCAGACCAGGCTGATGTCACTGTGTTGAGCGAATTTGTACCGAACATGGCGTTTGACCGCGGGGCATTCCTGCTGGCCAGCCGTACCCCGGCGATGCCTGAAGGTGGCGATACTGCTGATGACGTCATGAATGTGACCGACCCGGTATCTGGCATCACCTTCCAGGTGGCGCTGTACCGCCAGTACCGTCAGGTGCGTTATGAAGTGGGCCTAGCATGGGGTGTGGCTGCTGTGGCGCCACGTCATTCCGCCATCATCATGGGTTAACCCAGGGGGCTTCGGCCCCTTTGTTTTCAGGAGGCCCAATGGCCGGATTAACCAAAGAGCAGCGCGCGCAGCGTGAGGCTGAAAAGCTTGCCGCGCAGAACGGCGCTGAACAAACAGGTATTGAGCTGGTGGCTATGATGCGAGATACCCCGGAGTTCCCCGGCGGTCCGCTGAGCGCTGAGGTTCACCCTGACGAAGTCGATAACTGGCTGGCGCTGGACTGGCGACTGGAGGAGTAACTGTGAGCGATAAAGATATTGAGCAGGAAATTCAGGCCAAAGGCTTGAACGCGCCGCGCGTTACGCTGGGCGAGTTGAAGGCGAATATTAAGCATGCCGAGATCGTGAAGCACGTATCCGTCACCGGGCAGGTGCTTCGCTGGGCGGTCATCACCACTCAAAACGGATTCGCAGTAACAGGGAATCCGTCGTGCTCAGTTTCCTCCGCTAACGACAACGCTGAAATTGGCGAGAAAATTGCTATTGAGAACGCCGAAAGCGAGTTGTGGGCGTTGATGGGATATGCGTTAAAGCAGAAGCTTTTCGAAGCCTGAGAGGAGCTCTGAGATGATTAATGCCGATCCCCATTCGTCTGACTTCAACAGCTATGCCAGCGTTGGTGATCTGCGCGCGTTCGCTGCGGGGCGCGGATACACCATCCCTGCTGAAGATGGCGAATGCAGCCAGATGCTGATGCAGGCAATGGACTTTCTGGAAGGGAAGGCCTGGCGCGGTCAGCGTTCCAGCGCATCACAGCCTCTATCCTGGCCGCGTTCCGGCGTGCGCTTCGATGGTGTTGACCTGTCGAATGATGCGATTCCACAGCGCCTGATTGATGCTCAATGTCGCCTGGCCATCGAATCGCAGGAGATTGACCTCACCCCGTCGGTCGCTGGCGGTGGGGCGGTTACGATGGAGCGCGTCGAGGGTGCGGTAACAGTCCAGTATGAGCCGGGAACGAATAAAGCTTCTCCGTCATTCCCATGGTTCTATTCCGCACTGCGCGGGCTTGTAGTGGGCGGCAACCAGGTCCGGGTCGAAAGGGGGTAGCATGGCAATCGACTATCGCCGCATGCGCGCGACCGCGACCCGACTGCTGACCGAGAACGGGAAGGCATATCAGCTTACCCGCGGCGGCGGCACCATCCGTGACCAGTTCGGCAAAGAGGTCACCACCCCGGCCATTACCGCGACCGTAACCGGTGTTATCACCGAATACTCCTCCCGCGAAATCGACGGTTCCCTGATCGCCACCGGCGACAAGAAGCTGGCGGCCACTTTCGAGACGGAAGTGCGCATCGATGACCGCATCGAAATCGACGGCAAAAAATGGCGCGTGGTGCAGCCGAATCCGGTTAAGCCTGCCGATGTGCTGATTTCCTACAACATCCAACTGAGGGCGTAACTATGGCAAGTTCTGCTAATCAGCCGTTCCTGGCTGCTATTCAGCTGTTCGTTGATGGCTCAAAGCAGGAGATTGACGAGGCGGTGCGCCGGACGGGTATCAAAATCCTCGCTCAACTGGTTGAGATGTCCCCGGTGGGCCAACCGGATATCTGGCAGGTCAACCAGACCGCGACGGCGTACAACACTGCGGTGCGGGAGCATAACGCGACCCTGCGTGATGACCCGGCTAATCTGACCAAATCAGGACGACTTAAGCGCGGCCTGCGCGTCAACGACTCGATGGACATCAAAAAGCCTGAGGGCTATGTCGGCGGGCGGTTTAAAAACAACTGGTATGTGGGCTTTGACAGCCAGCCAAGCCAATCCAACGACACCCCCGACGCTTCCGGCCAGGGTTCCAACTCCCGCGGTCTGGCAGTGCTCGAGGTGTTCCGGGTAGGGCAGGTCAGCTCGATTTTCTTCACCAATAATCTGCCATATGCGGCAGCACTGGAGAACGGGCATTCCGGCCAGGCACCCGGCGGCATGGTGGGCATCACTGCGCTGGATGCCGCGCAGTTGTTCCGTGAGGCAATGAGCGAGGTGCGCAATGGCCAGTGACCAGTCAATGCGAATTGCTGAACTACTGGAGAGCCGCATTGCGGTTATCTGCTTATCGCTTGGGCTGCCCGTAGCCTGGCCGAACATACCGTTTACTCCCCCGGATAGCTCACCATACGGGCGTGTTTATGTTCTGCCGGCACAGACGGTGGGGCAAGACCTGGAAGGTCAATTGCGAACCTATCAGGGCATCCTGCAGCTCAACATCATTGCGCCAGCAGGCAGCGGCGTGACGCAGGCCAGAGGGCTGGCTAAATCTGTCGCTGATGCGTTTCCTGAAGGGCTTGCGCTGGTGGATGGTGACCTGACTGTTTATATCAATGGGCCGCCGCAGGTGAGACAACCCATCCAGGACCGGCCAACCTCGGCGTCCAACGGGTCCAGTGGCTCCATAACCTACACCATTCCCGTCAGCATGCAGTACCGCGCTGACTACTGACCCGCCAGATGGCGGGTTTTTTATTACCTAAATTCAGGAGAGTGCTATGACATTCGCAATCCCTAACGGCTCGCGTGTTAACGTGGCCAAGGCCTATCAGGCTCCCATCACCTTTACCGCTGCCTCTAACGCTACTGAATGCGAACTGACTGTTGCATCTGCCGCTGGCATCCTGGCGGGCGACGTAGTGCAGGTGAGCTCCGGCTGGCTAAAACTCGATAATATGGTGCTGCGCGTTAAATCCGTAGCCGGTACCAAAATCGTGCTGGATTCGTTCGATACCTCTGACACCACCAAATTCCCGGCAGGCACTGGCGCGGGCACGCTGCGTAAAATCGACACGTGGATCACGATGCCGCAGGTGATGACCCTCTCCACAGAGGGTGGTGACCAGCAGACCATCAGCGTGCAGTTCCTTGAAGACGATAAGGCCCGTACCATCCCGACCTTCAAAAACGCCGTGGTGCAGGTCTACACCTTCGCGCACGATCCGCTGCTGGCAATTTACAAGCGTCTGAGTGAACTTGACGAATCCAGCGACACCACTGCTGTGTGGTTCCATAACCCGCGCGGCAAAGCGGACCGTTATTACTCTGCCAAAGTGTCTTTCCAGAAGGTGCCTAAGACCGAAATCAACGCCGTGGAAAGCAACGAAGCGCGCATGAACTTCGAATCGGATATGCAGATTTACCCGATCGCCGATTCATCCGTTACGCCGCTGGCGTTCCTGACTGATCTGCCATCAACCAAAGCAGTTAGTGTTGGAGATGCGCTCGATTTAGCCGTCGTTATGCAAGGCGGCTCAGCCCCTTACACCTACGTGTGGAAGAAAGGAAGCTCCGCAATTCCGGGCAAAACCGCCTCGACGTTCAACATTCCATCTGTGGCATCCGGTGATGCTGGCTCTTACACCTGCGAAGTCACTGACGCGGCGGGCAAAACTATCACCTCTGCTGCTTGCACCGTCACGGTCAGCTAACCACTCGAGCCCGGTACGCCGGGCTTTCTTCGCTACTGAAACCAAAGTCTTTCTTAGGAATCGAAATGACCAAATTTTCCCTGATCCCCAACCCAACTTTTTCTGTGACCGCGAGCATTCCGCGCGCTGGCGCCGAAGACGGCAAGCTGACGTTCACTTTCCGCCATAAGACGCTGGGAGAGCTGCGCTCCATGGACGAGAAGCTGCAAAAGGCCGCCGAAGGTAAAAAGGATGCTATCGAGCCACAGGCCGACTACCTCATGGAAATTGTCGAGGGGTGGGCGCTTCCCGATGAGTTCAACCGCGAAAACGTTATTGTCCTTCTGCGGAACTATCCACGCGCGTTCGACAGCATCGGTCTGGCATACACCAAAGAGCTGATGGGTATCCGCGAAAAAAACTGAGGCAGGTCGCCGCAGCATTGTATACGCCGGGACCGACGCTCGCGGAGCTGAGCGCTTTTGGTTTGACGCCTGAGGACGTGGAGGAAGAGGTGGGGATCCTGCCCTCGGTGTGGAGGTCCTTCACCATCTTCTCTTCCCTGGCGACCCAGTGGCGAGTCGGCGCGAGCGGGGCGACCGGCCTTGATTACAACGTTCTCCCCTGGATGTTCGAGTTACACGGGGTTGAGGATGCGGCGGCCTGCATGGCTGACCTTCAAATTATGGAAAGCGAGGCTCTCAAGGTAATGCATAAGGAGACGAAATAATGACAGACCAGATCGCCTCGATTACTTTGCGGGCCGATGTTTCTGACCTGAAAACAGCCAGCAACGAACTGGATAAACTCGGCCAGGCGGCGGCCGGTGCTGTAGATAAAGCGGATGATTTAAATAGCGTGTTCCGCGCTGGGGCTGAATCTGCGAAGCAAGGCAGCGAAGGACTCAAGGAGCAGCAGAACGCGCTCAAAGGGCTGCTGGAGAATATCGACCCGGTTACCAAGGCCTTAAACCGCCTGGATGAGCAGCAAGAATCGCTGCGGAAATTCCAGGCCAAAGGTTTCCTGGATACCGATACCTTTCAGGCATACAACAAAATCCTGGATGACACCCGCCTCAAGCTGACCGACACCGGAGAAGCCGCGGCGCGTGCTCAGGCCGAATTAGCCGCTACCCAGGCGGCAGAGAAGCAGTCCGCAGCGTTAAAGAACCTTCTTGGATCCATCGACCCGACTATCCGCGCGTTCAATTCGTTGGATGAACAGCACGCACAGCTGGTGGAACATTTCGAAGCTGGGCGCATTAACGGTGCTCAGTTCGAGCACTTCAACACAATCCTTAACCAGACGCGTGAGCGCCTCTCTGGTGTCGCTGACGTACTACCAGAGGCGCTATCCCGGCAGGAAGCTGCTGCCCGGCGCGCTGGAATCTCCGTTGGTCAGTACAGCGCAGCAATGCGCACGCTTCCGGCGCAATTCACCGATATCGCCACGCAGCTGGCTGGCGGTCAGTCGCCGTTCCTGATTCTGCTGCAACAGGGCGGGCAGATTAAAGACCAGTTCGGCTCGGTTCAGGGGGCGCTGTCCGGCGTCGGCGAATACATCCGCAGCATGGCTGGGATGATTAACCCTACCACAATCGCACTTGGTGGGCTGATTGGCACGATCGGCCTGCTGGCTGCCGCAGCGTATAACTCCTCGGAGCAATTTGAGCAGGTGGCACGCTCTGTCATCATGATGGGTGGGGCTGGCTTCTCCTCAATGCAGCAGCTCAACCAGGCCGCTGAGGAAGTGGCTGGCAAGACGAATACATCGATTAGCTCCACCGTCGATACGCTGGTTACGTTGAACGATACTGGCAAATATACCGCAAGCCAGATGAAGCAGGTCGCAACGACCATCACCCTCATGGGTAAGGCCGGAAATGATACCAAAGCGGCAATAAGCGACTTCGGAAAGATTGTCAGCGATCCGGTTAAAGGGCTTGCCAGCCTCAATGAACAATATGGTTTCGTTGATGAAGCCATGATCAAGCACATTATCCAGCTACGTAAGCAGAAGGGTGAGCAGGCGGCTGTTACCGAAGCTATTGAGCTGTTTGCAGGCGTCATGGCAAAGCGCGCAGAGGAGACCAACAAAGCGACCGATAATATCGGTCAAACGTGGGAAAACCTTAAAAAGAGCGCTTCTGACACCTTTGGCGATATAGGTATTACCGTGCGCGCATGGGGAAACCAGATCATTGATATTTTCGAACTGGTTAAATCCTCGATCAAAGACTTGTTCCTCAATATCACCTCTCTGGACGCCAAGTTCACCAGCACCATCGCTGGCTGGGCAGACAAAATCCCGGGTGGCGGTGCGCTGGCTAATTTCCTCGGCATGGACGTTGAGGCAATGAAAAAGGCTGGAGCGGAGGCGGACAAAGAGATTGAGGCGAACAAAAAACGCTATAACGAGCTTTGGAAGCGCGTCACTGCGCCTAACGCACAGGCAAACTATGAGGCTGAAGCGCGAGGGTCTAACGTAAAAGGTGATGGAGGAACAAGTCGAGAATCAAGAGACGCAGTCTCGAAGCTTGCACAAGACTCAGCCAAAAAGACCAAAGAGGCAAAAGCCACGCTGGATGCTGGCGATCGCACTCTTGAGAACTACCGCGCCCAGGCCAGAACGTTAACTGAAACACTCGAAACGTTGCGCAAGACTGGGGAGACTCAGGTCAGATATACCGAGTTCAGCAAACAGCAATCCCATTTTGCCGAGCTGGACGAGGCTGCTAAGACCCGCGCGCTGACCGCACAGGAGAAATCTCTTCTATCGAACCGAGAGGCCATCCTCAACGCCGCCAAAGTTGTGGATCAGAAAAATAAGGAAGTCGAGGCCCAGCAGAAGATTAACGGCCTGGCGCAGCAGGCAAATAAGTATGTTACGCAGATGACTGAAAAGTCTGAGGCATTGCGTAGCGGGGCTGGGTTAAGTAGTCGCATGGCCCAGCGAATGACCGAAGAGGCGCAGCTTCGGCAGGGCTGGCTAAATGGCGGTGGTAATCTAGAGGATGCTGGCTACGAGAAAGAGCTGGCAGCTCTTCGTAACTACTACGCCGAAGAGGATAAGCTACGGGGTGACTGGAAAGCAGGGGCAGTTAGTGGCTGGAATGAATATCTTGAGGCCGCCACGAATACCTATGACGCCGTGAAGAACGTCGCCAGCTCCACGCTGACCGGCTTGAGCGACATGCTGACTGAGCTGATGATCACTGGCAAAGCATCAGTTAAAGAATTCGGTAAATCCATGCTCAAGATGATCCTGGATGTTACGAACCGCCTCATGGTTGCCTACGCAGTGCAGGCCGCAATGGGATGGGTAAACGGAGGGGCAGGAGGTGGCAACACACCCGGTGGAGCATACGCGAACGCTGCTGCAGGCGTAACGTTCAACGCTAAAGGCGGAGTCTATGAATCGCCGGGCCTAAGCAAGTATGTGAATGGCGTCTACGATTCTCCTCAGTACTTCACGTTCCAGGGGGCATCTAAGTTTGCGAAAGGGGGGGTCTTTGGAGAGGCAGGGCCGGAAGCTATTATGCCGTTAGCTAAAGATTCAGCAGGGCGGTTGGGTGTACGCGCCCAAGGAGGTGGAAGTATTGCTCCTGTAATTAATACCGTCATTAATGTTGAGGCTAATGGTAATGTATCAACCAGCACATCGTCGGATGGTGATGCAATGGCGCGTGCTTTAGCCAAGCAGATCAATGATCAGGCAAAAATGATAGTGCTCAATGAGCTTAAGCCTTCTGGCGCTATCTACAACTACATTAACAAGCGATAATTGAGAGGTTTTAATGGACTTAAAAGTTGACGGCATCAATGTTTATGATGATGAGGAAGGAAAGATTGTTTCAGTAACCGTGCATGTAATGAGGGATGAATATCGAAGTCATGCAACGACATACGTTGAGCTCCCGTATTCTGATGCGCTGACAATCCATGAAATTCACACGCAGGCGCTCAATGCCGCCAAAGAGAAACTTAAGCTGATCGCAAGCAGCATCTGATCGTTACATTCTGACATCCCCTGGTTAATATGTAAAAAACCATATTGTTCAGGGGATGATAATGAAATTACTCTTCATTAGCGTTGTTGCGTTGTGTTTGGCCGGTTGTGCTACTGAAGCCGTTTTACCAAGCCAGGCGAAACAAGCACCCAAAGAACGATTGCTCAAGTTCCAGTCGCCAGGTGTAGGGGAACAGGCGAAGCTAATTGTGGTGCGCGATAAAGGATTTCTTGGAAGCGGTTGTTTCGTCGGCGTGTACCTAAACCAAGAGAAGGCAGCTATTTTGGATCCAGGTGAGAAGGCCGAATTTTACCTCAAACCGGGAGAATGGAATGTTGCTTTAATGGGGGAAGGAAAGATGTGCATCGCTGACAAGATACCTGCTGGAAGAGACTTTGTGCTCACTGCGAACACTACAAAAGCCGTCCGTTTATTTGCAGATCCGAGCGGAAACACTGACGTCAAAACACTGCCGAACCAATAGCCCCCAATACCTAATAACCAGCCTCGTATCCGCGGGGCTTTTTGTTGTTGCAGGTGGGCGGGGTGGTTAAAAAGTGAGCACCACATTCAAGGGGGCCGAAATATTACAGCAATCTTTGTTGTCGTGCATTCCAACCAAGTCATGTATTTTGTGCAAAAAGTGCTATTTATGGCCTTCTTGAACTCTTCAACCGGATCATAGGCCCAGCCTATCTCCTGAGAACGTGACAATAGTTTACTATTACCTGAGGGGTAACTTCTGCGAAAGTGTGGCTAACTTGCAAAGTGGCCGCGATAAAATTCGTCGAACATGCATCTATCTTCAGACATAGGCCCATTGCTCAAATATGACGAATGGTATTAAATTGTCCTCAACCACTTGAAGTGGTCATTAATTCTTTGGATGTGTTTACATCCTACAATTTGAGAAAGCACTGCCAAACGTGCATGAGGGTGATAATCATGGGTCACGCATTAAAAAAGGCAGATCGCTTGTACATTCCGCCTCGTGACAAATCCACGGTGGCGAAACCTCGTGCAGCGATCAGCGAAGCATGTTCACACACTGGTCAAGTTAAAAATGCCTTTGAGTTTGGGTTTGCTCGTTATGAGAAGGCGATGGAAGAACTTTCAAAGGTCTGAGTAGAAACGGATGACGATAGAGTATGTTGAAGGAGTCAATTATCTTTCCATTGACGATATCGTTTACATCAATAGGTCTCTGATCGAGACTCAGACGCCAAATGAGCCAATAGGCGTACTGAATCCGAACAACCTCAGTTCTTCACAGTCCAGACCAAGTACGATTCGATATTATGAGCAGACAGACGATATGTTTCGCCTGTCTGCTGTTCTTATTGAAAGCCTGATCCAGAATCATCCATTCGCAAATGCAAACAAACGCACCGCTATGATGGCTGGATACGTATTCCTGTTGCTGAATGGATATGAGCTTACAGCACCCAGTGATGAGGTCGTAACCATCGCAGAGGGTTTGGCTCGTAAGGATTACTCAGTGGAAGACCTGGAAAATTGGTTATGCCACTGGTCCCGAGAGTACGATTCCAGAACGTTATGTGCAACAGGCGGAAATTCGCTTCAGGCTCTCGTGGCGACTTCACACTACATCCGAATCATATCGAATAACTGAATCCGCTAAGAGGCGGTTTTTTTGCCGACCAATACTGAATTATATAACCCGCTTCGGCGGGTTTTTTTATGGAGCAAATATGGCCGTTGAAACATACAACTGGCGATCTCAGCTCGGGGCTGGCGCGATTGAATATAGTCAAACGGTGCGTGCTGCGCAGTTTGGCGATGGCTACGAACAGGTGGCCGAGAACGGCATCAACTCCACGGCGATCCAGGTGCCAATGAAACACGTTGGCAGTGAGTCTGAGGTAAACGCAGTGCGCGACTTCCTCCTGGCTCATACCGTTAAAGCTTTTATCATCACGCCGCCCGGCGAAGCGAAGGGGCTTTATCGGGTAGTCGCCGATTCCGTACGGAAAAATCAGATCAGCAGCAAGTTTGCTGAGCTGACGTTCACCATCAAACGGGCTTACGGAGTGTATGCATAATGGCATTAGTCGATCAGGCGGCGATGCTGGCACCGGGTGGCAGAGTTCGCCTGGTTGAAGTTGACGCCTCAGAGTTCAGTGGCGGTATTCACCGTTTCCACTACGCACCTTTCCCCCATACACCGGAAGAGATCGACGCTGCCAATGGTGATGAAGAAAAGCTCGGACCAAAGCCAATCGTATTCGGTGGCAATACCTACGATTTTTGGCCGTTTCAGGTAGCAGGCCTGGAGCTTTCAACAGACCAGGCCGCAGAGCCGACACTCAGCGTTTCCAACCTCGACGGTCATATCACGGCGCTATGCCTGCAATTTAAAGACATGGTTAATGCCAAAGTGAGCATTATCGACACCTATTCGGTTTACCTCGATGCCGTGAATTACCCTGGTGGGGTGAACCCGACCGCAGACCCGTCGATGTTCACGCTTCAGACCTTCTGGCTTGACACGAAAACCTCCGAAGACGACGAAGTGGTTTCATGGTCACTCAGTAGCCCCGCAGACTTGCAGGGGCTTGTTATCCCAACCAGACAAATCACCTCGCTCTGTGAATGGGCGCTACGCGGGCAGTACCGGAGCGGCGATGGATGCACCTATAACGGTACGGCATATTTCGACGCGAAGGGGAACCAGGTTTCAGATCCTGCCCTTGATGTATGTGGTGGATGCTTCAGTGACTGCCGTAAACGATTTGGCGCCGGCCTGGCAGATCCTAACGCGGCAATTCTCGACTTTGGCGGCTTTCCGGCAACCGTTCTCTTCACCCGATAACCGGACATAGCAATGAATAAAACCATATTGGCAGCTATCCGTGCTCATGCGCTGGAGGAATCCCCGCGCGAGAGCTGCGGATTCGTTATTCAGTCTGGCCGTCGCCAGCGCTATATTCCTGTACCAAACACTCACGAAAATCCAACAGAGCATTTCCGCATCGATGGCGAGCATTGGGCGAACGCCGAAGATATCGGGACGATTGTGCGCGTCATCCATTCCCATCCTGGCGATGGAGCAAGGCCGATTCCATCCGATCTGGACCGCCAGCAATGCAACAACTCCGGCGTGGTCTGGGGTATTTACGCGCCGGATAGCGACGAATACGCTGAGATAATGCCGGAGGCGGTACCCCTTATCGGGCGTCCGTTTATTCTGGGCTCAAATGACTGCTGGGGGCTGGTAATGGATTGGCATGCCACCCAAGGCGTGAAGCTGAACGATTTTCGCGTCGATTACCCGTGGTGGGAAAGCCAGTACCCGGACAATCTCTATTTCGAAAACTGGGAGCGGGAAGGGTTTGTCGAATGCGATCCGGCACCAGGCTGTATGGTCATCATGCAGGTTGAATCCAGTAAGTGGAACCACGCGGGGATCATTACCGAGGAAGGTGAACTGCTTCACCATCTGTATGGGCAGCCATCCTGCATCACGCCGTATGCGCGTGGTTATTTCAAAGACAGGACGATGATCTGCGTCCGTCACAAGGACCTGCCACAGGAGATAAAGCCATGGCGCGTTTAACCACTATTCGTCTGTATGGCGCACTGGGCGCCCGGTTCGGGCGCGTGCATAAACTGGCAGTGCAGACATCTGCCGAAGCGGTCAAAGCCCTGTGTATCAACTTCGACGGACTGGAAGACTATCTAATGAATGCAAAAAAAAATGGCATGACCTTCGCGGTGTTTCGCGGTAAGCGCAACATAGGCGTGCAGGACTTCCAGGAGCTGGCAGGCGATAGCGATATTCGCATAGCGCCGGTTATGGAGGGGGCGAAGAAGGCGGGTATGTTCCAGACCATCTTGGGGGCAGTGATGGTGGTCGCCGGTATTATCGTCGGCGTGGCGACCGGCTGGACCGGTGTAGGTCTCACCTTTGGTGCCGGACTTATCATGTCGGGCGCGTCAATGATGGCTGGTGGAATTTACCAGATGCTTTCGCCCCAGCCCAAAGGACTACAGGGGCGAGACGATCCTGACAATAAACCATCATATGCCTTCGGTGGCTCGGTGAATACCCTTGCGATGGGTAACCCGGTCGCGCTTCTTTATGGTGAGCGCGAGATTGGCGGCGCCATCATCAGTGCCGGCATAGTCGCAGAAGACATCTAAAACTCCTTTCTGAATATCAAGCACCCAATTGGGTGCTTTTTTTATGGATGTAATATGGAAGCGATCACTGGTGCAAAGGGTGGCAGCCAGAAGCAGCACACACCTGTAGAACAGCCCGATTCGGCTCAGTCAATGGCGCGCTGCCGCATGCTGCTGGCGCTCGGGGAGGGGGAGTTTGCTGGTGGCCTGGATGCGACCCGGATATTCCTGGACGGTACGCCGTTGGGAAACCCCGACGGAACGATGAATTTTGAAAATGTGTCATGGGATTTCCGGCCTGGCACACAGACCCAGACACCAATACCGGGATTCCCTGCAGTCGAGAATGAAACTACGGTTGGGGTATCGCTGACAAAGGCCACACCATGGACCCGCGCACTGAGTAACACCCAGATTGACGCGGTGCTGGTTCGTATTGGCATCCCTGGGTTACAGCAGCAGGAAAACGATGGGGATATTGTCGGCACTACGGTTCAGTACCATATTGATCTGGCGGTGGACGGTGGCGCTTACTCGACAGTCATGACGAAAACCGTCACAGAGAAGCTCAGCTCGCTCTATGAACTAACCCACCGTATTAATCTTCCCAAAGCCAGCACTGGCTGGCAAATTCGAGTGGTGCGTGACACCGATGACAGCACCAGCCAGATGCTGCAGAACAAAACGCAGGTGCAAGCGATTACTGAAGTGATCGATGCTCGCCTGCGATATCCACACACAGCGCTGCTGTACGTGTCCTTTAACGCAAAGTCATTCAACAACATCCCTAAGATTTCCTGCATGCCGAAGGGGCGCATCATCCGAATCCCTTCGAACTATGATCCAATAGCGCGGACTTATAGCGGAACATGGGACGGGACGTTTAAATGGGGCTGGACGAATAACCCGGCGTGGATTTGGTTCGATGTTCTGACTGAGCCGCGCTTCGGCCTTGGGCGCCGCGTGACGCCAGAAATGCTCGATAAGTGGGAGCTCTATCGCATCGCCCAGCGCTGCGACCAGAAGGTACCCGACGGGAAAGGCGGAAGCGGTACCGAGCCACGCTTCATGTTTGACGTTTACATCCAGTCCCAGGCTGATGCCTGGCAGGTGATTAAAGATATTGCCGCGGGCTTCAACGGAATGACTTTCTGGGGCAACAACATGTTCAATGTTGTCTCTGACATGCCGGCGGACACTACGAAGTTGCAGATCCTCACTCGCGCATCAGTGGTGGGTAAGCCGGTGTACTCGAGTGGCAGTGAGAAAAACCGATTCTCCAGCGCGCTGATTAACTTCAGCGATCCGGATAACCACTACCAGGACCGCACCACGGCAGTGATGTTTCCGGAACTGGTAAGGCAGTTCAAGTTTAAGCAGACACAAATCACTGCGATCGGTTGTACGCGTGAGAGCGAGGCGCAGCGGCGTGGCGGGTGGGCGGTGTATTCCAACTCCCTTGACCGCATTATCACGCTTCAGACTGGACTTGATGGCTTTGTATTCGTGCCGGGCACCGTATTTGCGTTTGCAGATGAACGCCTGTCAGGGCGCGTTTACGGCGGGCGTATCACCGGGTATAACGCTGGTCTTAAGGCCGTGACCATTGACCGGGGCACCAGTGCGGTGGCGGGCGATACGCTGATGATTCGCACCCAGGGCGGTACCGTTGAAAGCCGGGTGATACAGGCCGTAAATGGCACGCAGCTGATCCTGTCCACGCCGTTCACGGCGGCGCCATTACCTAATGCCGTATTCGTCATTGATGCTGGTCAGCTGCGCCTGCAGTATTTCCGGGTAACGAACCTAAAATTTGATGATGAGGAAAACACCTTCACCATTACCGGTGCGGAGTATAACGCGTCGAAATACGACGCCGTTGATAACAATGCTCGCCTCGATACTCCTCCGATAAGCCTGATTCCGACCGGGCTAGTTAACCAGCCGACCAACATCGTGGTATCGAGCTATGATGCGGTTCGCCAGGGGCAACGCGTGGCCACGCTAACCGCCTCGTGGGATGCGCCAATTGATAAAGACGGCAAACTGCAGTCGGACGTAATAGCGTACCGGGCACAGTGGAAGCGCGGAAATAACGAATGGGTAAACGTGCCTGAAACCGGGTTACGAAATATCGAAGTGCCTGGCATTTTCGAGGGCGATTACCTTGTGCGCGTCCGTGCGATTAACTCTGGGGGAGCGTCCAGCCTTTGGGCCACGTCTGCGTTGACCCATCTTACCGGCCGCACCGGTGAAGTGCCCAAACCTGTCGGACTAACAGCAACAGAGGATGTTGTATTTGGGATCAACATTACATGGGGTTTCCCCGCAGATACCGCCGACACCCTGAGCACGGAACTGCAATACAGCGCTTCAGTCGATGGGGCAAATCCAATGCTTTTGGCGTCGGTGCCGTATCCTCAGAAACTCTATCAGCAGATGGGGCTGAAGGCAGGGCAGGAATTCTGGTACCGGGCACGGCTGGTTGACCGCATCGGGAATCAGAGCGACTGGACAGACTGGGTGCGCGGGCAGGCCAGCATCGATGTTTCCGATATCACCGATGCAATCCTGGAGGACATGAAAGGCTCCGATACGTTCAAAGACCTGATCGAGAACGCGGTGGACAGCAATGAAAAAATTGCTGGCATGGCTGACGAAATTAAAAACCATGCCGACGAACTCGAGCAGCAGGCGAAAGACATCCTGGAGAACGCTGACGGGCTGGCTCAGGCCGAAGTGAAGATCGACGAGATTTCTGTGTCGATGGACGGCATGACGGGAGGAGTGAAGAACTCGGCAATCGCGATTATTCAGAATGGGCTGGCGCAGGTGGTAAGCCGTCGCTCGCAGACCGCCACGAACGCCGGGAACAGTGCCAGTATAGACAGAGTGGATACTACGATTGCCGATACCAGCCAGGCGGTCGCACGCGCGCTGGTCACACTGGATGCAGAAGCTGGTGGCAATATCTCTAACTCAACGGACCTGACAGAAACTCTTGCTGATTTCACCCAGGCTTCGGCAACAAAAATCAACACTCTGACTGTTAAATCAGGCGAAAACAGTGCAGCGATAAACGTCAACGCACAGGCTATAGCAGATGTAAACGGTAACCTCAGCGCGATGTATAACATCAAGGTGGGGGTGTCCAGTAACGGGCAGTATTACGCTGCCGGGATGGGTATTGGGGTTCAAAATACACCCTCCGGCATGCAGTCACAGGTAATCTTCCTGGCAGACCGTTTCGCCGTGACTACTATGGTCGGCGGGACTGTAACACTGCCGTTCGTTATCCAGAATGGCCAGGCCATTATCAGGGATACAGTCATTGGCGACGGGACCATAAGCAATGCAAAAATTGGCAATTACATCCAGTCGAACAATTATGTTGCCGGCTCTGTTGGCTGGAAACTGGATAAGTCCGGGACGTTTGAGAACTACGGTTCGACAGCTGGGGAGGGAGCCATGAAGCAGACCAACCAGACAATCAGCGTCAAGGATGGCAACAACGTTCTGAGAGTGCAGGTTGGCCGATTAACGGGGGTGTTCTGATATGGCTTATGGAATACAGACCTGGGATGCTTCGGGAAACCCCAACAACTACGGAATCAAGCCCGTTTCCGTTGTTGGACGTATACAACTTGCCGCCGGACAAAACTCCGGCAGCTGGTCTTTCACTGTACCCTCAGGAATGAAGGTCGGTTTTGCGCTCTCACTTGATGAAGGAGGTAACAGCGTAGGGAGGAGCATTGTCGCGTCAGGGAACACAATAACCGTAACCGCAGCCTCTTCTGTGGGCCTGGGTAATTACCCGGCCTCTAAATGTGAGGTGGTCGTTTTCATGGAGAAAGCATAATGGCCGAATTTGGCGCGATGATATTAATGGATAACGGGAATCCCTTTGTAACGCCACAATCAACGCCTTTCTGTCTTTACGGGAAGTATACCTTCAATTCATCCGCGAATGGCAGTTCTCAGCAGGTTGCTCAAAATATCGCTTTAAACGCTGATTACCCAGTGATGGTTTTTATCAAAACCACCAATACAGCACAGCCCACTCCGGTTATGTCTTACAGGAACGGCGGTAATGTGTATGTTGCTGGTGTTAATCCCTACAACCAAAGTTTCACTTTAACGGCGTACGTTTTTGCCATATTCCCGCAGATATTACCGAAATGGGGTTTGGCAATATGGGATGCGAGCGGAAAGCTTGTGTTAACTAATGAGTCCCGTGTGCTATCAGACCTGCAGACGGTTGGCACGCCTGGTGCAAACGGCGGGATAAATATTGACCAGACGCTGAGCGGGTCATGGGCCGTTGCACCTGCTCAGTTGGGTCAGACCATCATTGTGAATAATTCAACCCAGCCTCCGACTATCTACACGATAAATGCTTATTCTTCATGCAGGTTTGACGGGGCCAATACGAGGATAAACGCAGGGGGGACCTCCACTGGGGCAGGTTCACCTGGAGGGGGAACGAATACTGGCATTTCATTAACCGCCATAAATACAGCGGCCTATGATTGATTGATCGTTTTTAGCGATCAATAACATAATATTGATCTATCCAATCAATTATACCCACCAGAATTGTATTGGTATCGTCTAAGATACTGAATTCCTCTGGATACTATCAAAATGAGAAAACTGATTATCTGCATGGCAGGCGCTGTCATGCTTACAGGATGCGCTGGCGTAATTGAGAAACAGGAACCAGTTTGCAGCGGCACTGCAATCGTTGGCGGTCAGGAAACTACGGTTCAGATTTACGGTGTGCGTAAACAAAACAACCAGACGCAGTACCGGGCTGGATATCCTTTCAGCTGGCGCTGGGTAAGTGCGAATACATTTACCGAAACAACCTGCAAATAACCCACTACGCTTAAACATAAACCTCGCTCCGGCGGGGTTTTTTTATTGCCTGGAGAAAATATGCTTTATAACACCGGCACCATCGCCATTAATGGAAATACCGCCACCGGGACGGGTACAAACTGGACGGCACCGGCCAGCCAGGTCCGCGCTGGCCAGACGATCATCGTCATGTCTAACCCGGTGCAGATGTTCCAGATTTCATCTGTGAACAGCGCCACGTCAATGACGGTTACGCCTGCTGCTTCCCCGGCGCTGAGCGGCCAGAAGTATGGAATCCTGGTGTCCGATAACATCTCTGTCGACGGACTGGCGCAGGCGATGTCGCAGCTCATCAAAGAGTATGACGAGAACATTGGCGCGTGGGAGACATTCGCCACTACCTCAGCAAACCAGACCATCACCGTTACCATCAACGGAACCTCCGTTAATATTCCAAGTATTGGCGCGCTTGCCAGAAAGGGGTCCAACAACGATATCACCGAGCTGAAAGGGCTCACAACTGCGCTTTCTGTTGCACAGGGCGGGACTGGGGCAAAGACCGAAGCTGACGCTCGCACAAACCTCGGTTTAGGAAGTAGCGCGACGAAGGACGTCGGAACGGCGGCCGGAACCGTGGCAGCCGGGGATGATTCGCGGTTGAATACTGTCGATAAAAAAACAGGGGGAAATGTTACCGGCAGTTTGATGGTAACTCAGGGAAATAGTATTGGAGTATCCACGCAGGAAGGTGGTGATAAGGCTGTTAAGCTATACAACATTACAGGGGATGGGACTGTCGGAAGTTATGTAAACGCTGTGGGAGGAGCTTGGTATAATGGGAACTGGTCTCTTGGCGGCGTTCGGGGGAGTGGGACTAATTTAGACAGAGCGCAGTTAAATGTAAATAGCGGAACTGGTACGGCGGGTTCATTTTTATTTTACCCTGATGAGAGATTCAAATCATCTTCGTGTGGAGCAAATGGAGCTGGATATGGTGGCTCCTGGTCAGACATTAATACATGGCAAAGAAATATATCTTTTTTTAGGGGTAATGTTGCAGTTAATAATGATGCTGGTTTCATTCCCTTTGCCCGCTGGCATAGTCAATGCAGTGGCGGATATTCTTCAACGGTAGGGCTTGGTTCTATAGCTACCGGGCCTAGTCCGTGGGCGGATGTGGCAATAACAACACTTGGGGATGGTGGCTCTGCCGGTCAGCGTATATTTCAATTCACGACAGCAAACGGTGATATATATGCCAACGCTGGTGGGAATCTTTCCGGGAACTATATTTTCCAGAAGCAGCCTAACTGTGACATTACGCTGAAGCACGATATTAAATATGATGATGGTTATCAGTCATACGAGAATATCAGGAAATTCCTGCCAGCAACTTACGTCTACAACGATGACCCTCGTGAGAGAGTTCGCCGAGGTGTAATCGCTCAGGACGTCATGAAGATTGATAGTGAGTACGTAAAGCTGGTCCCTGCTGCGCCAAAGTTTGATAGTGAAGGAAACAGGGTTGATGCTGATGATACGTTGGCACTGGATAACAACGTCATCATGCTTGATACCGTGCTGGCATTGAACTACGTCATTAAACAGCTGGAGACAACACAGAAAGAGCTCCAGGAGCTTAAGCTAAAAATAGCGGCATCATGAATCCTGAGCATTCAACTGCAGCCCGTTCCGGCAAATTACGGGCTGCAAATTATTCAGCTTCCTTGTTCCAGTTTTTCCACCTTACTCGTCAAATTATCGACCCTAACCATTAGGGCCAGAATTGCCTCATGGTGCAAAGCTGCAGCAACCCCGTAAGTATCGACAGTTTTCACATCAGGAATAACTGTTCCGTCCTCCAGAGTAATATCATAGCCACCTTTAACAGCTTCGGGAAATACTTGCTCAACGTCCTGTGCAATAAAGCCGTAACCCGTAGTTTCATTGTCTATACGCTCCCAAAAGCAGCCTTTAATGGCTTTCATCTTTATGAGAGGATCGGATATGCGCGCGATGTCTTTTTTTATACGCGCATCTGAGAGCGATACCCATTGACCACCAGTGCCACGACCATCAGGGTAAAACATAAACGATGCGGCTGCCCCACCAGATTCCGCTATCACATTTAACTGAACACGATCAAGTGGAGTCGAGCCGCTCCGTATTGCACCTAGCGCCCATGAACCGCTATACCACTTACCAACTATCTGGTTTACATAATTGCCCTGAGATGAATCATTTGTCGTATTATTCATCTCAATGGAGTTATCACCGCCACTTCCCTTTCTGACCCCTAAACCACCGCCGGCATTTGTATGCCAGTCAGTTGCTCCGCCACCAACACCGTTGATCGTCACAGCAGATGAAATCGTCCCCCCCGTTTTACCGTTAACGCTTCCAAGCCGTGAATCGTCGCCAGCTGCCACGGTTCCGGCCGCCGTTCCGACGTTCCTTGTGGCGCTGTCTCCTAAACCGACGTTTTATAGATTGCTCTCGAGCGGCCTGGCCGATAACTTCACCTGATTTTTTTGCAGAAATAACTGGGTGAAAAATATGCAAATTGGCTATGTCAGAGTGTCAACAAATGACCAAAATACAGATCTCCAGCGCCAAGCTCTCGAACGCGCAGGATGTGAACAGGTTTTTGAAGAAAAAATGAGCGGGACGGTAGCGAACCGGCCAGCGCTCAAAAAGCTTCTGCGGACTCTGAATGCGGGCGATACACTGGTGGTGTGGAAGCTGGACAGGATAGGCCGCAACGTTCTGCATGCGCTGTTGATGTTCCAGCAGTTACAGGAAAAGGGTATCAACTTCCGCAGTATTACCGATGGCGTGGATCTCAAAACAGCCAGCGGCCGCTATAACTTTCGTAACATCCTTTCCGCAGCACAATATGAATCTGATCTTAATAGCGAACGTACCTTAGCAGGGCTGGCCGTAGCCAGGGCAAAATGGCGAGTTGGTGGTCGCAGGCCTAAGTTCACGGATGAGCAATGGCGGGAAATGGGGGAGCGGATGGCAACCGGTGAATCACGACAAAGCGTATCAAAAACGTATGGAGTAGGGCTCTCAACTCTGTATAAAAAGTTTCCAGCTAGCTGATAACGGGAAAGAAACAGAGAAGGGCACAAATATTGTGTACTTTAATGTGCCCTTTAATTTATTGATTGGTGGTTGAATTGTCAGTAACTTTTTGATTTAAGTGAAAAATTCTAATAAATTAGAACACTTTCTTAAATGGTTTCACTGAAACGTGTTCATAGACTCCTGCCGCTACGTACGGGTCAGCATCGGCCCAGGCCTGAGCTGCTTCCAGCGATTCAAATTCAGCAATAACGGTTGAGCCAGTAAATCCCGCAGCCCCTGGATCGTTACTGTCTACCGCTGGCATTGGACCAGCTGTCAACAAACGACCTTCATCATGCAGTAACTGTAAACGTGCTAAATGTGCCGGACGAACGGAAAGGCGTTTTTCGAGGCTATCAGCTTTGTCTTGAGCGTAAATAACATACAACACGGGCACAACTCCTTGTTCGGGAAAGTTGTAAAGTACGTTATTTGAAAGGGCGAAGATCTGCAACGGAAAGATGATGTCTTTGTTAAGGCCATGCATAAAGTAAGGGTAATTACGCCAAAAATGACATTTTCACTGATCCTGATCGTCTTGCCTTATTGAATATGATTGCTATTTGCATTTAAAATCGAGACCTGGTTTTTCTACTGAAATGATTATGACTTCAATGACCCTTGATTTACCTCGCCGCTTCCCCTGGCCGACGTTACTTTCGGTCTGCATTCATGGTGCTGTTGTGGCGGGTCTGCTCTATACCTCGGTACATCAGGTTATTGAACTACCTGCGCCTGCGCAGCCGATTTCTGTCACGATGGTTGCGCCTGCTGATCTCGAACCGCCACAAGCCGTTCAGCCGCCACCGGAGCCGGTGGTAGAGCCAGAACCGGAACCTGAGCCGATCCCCGAACCGCCAAAAGAAGCACCGGTGGTCATTGAAAAGCCGAAGCCGAAACCTAAGCCAAAACCGAAGCCGGTGAAAAAGGTACAGGAGCAGCCAAAACGCGATGTCAAACCCGTAGAGTCGCGTCCGGCATCACCGTTTGAAAATACAGCACCCGCGCGCCCCACATCAAGTACGGCAACGGCTGCAACCAGCAAGCCGGTTACCAGTGTGGCTTCAGGACCACGCGCATTAAGCCGTAATCAGCCGCAGTATCCGGCACGAGCACAGGCATTGCGCATTGAAGGGCAGGTTAAAGTTAAATTTGACGTCACGCCGGATGGTCGCGTGGATAACGTACAAATCCTCTCAGCCAAGCCTGCGAACATGTTTGAGCGTGAGGTGAAAAATGCGATGCGCAGATGGCGTTATGAGCCGGGTAAGCCAGGCAGTGGGATTGTGGTGAATATCCTGTTTAAAATTAACGGCACCACCGAAATTCAGTAAGCAGAAAGTCAAAAGCCTCCGACCGGAGGCTTTTGACTATTACTCAACAGGTAAGGCGCGAGGTTTTCCTTCAGGATCAACCGCGACATACTTAAATAATGCTTCTGTCGCTTTATAGCGTTGCCCGATTGGTTCAGACGCTACTTTTTTCACCCACACTTCAATATTAATGCTGACCGATGTCGTCCCTTTCTGGACACAGCGTGCATAGCAGCACACCACATCGCCGACCGCAACCGGCCGTAAGAAAGTCATTCCTTCAACCCGCACAGTCACTACGCGACCGTGGGCAATTTCTTTCGCCAGAATAGCGCCGCCAATATCCATTTGTGACATTAACCAACCACCAAAGATGTCACCATTGGCATTGGTATCGGCGGGCATGGCTAAAGTACGTAAAACAAGATCGCCCTGAGGGACGTTATGTGTTGTAGACATGGTAAAACCGACTTAAAAGGAAAATCACAGGCGCGATGCTACTATGATTTTCCTGAGGAGAACAGAGGAGATACAGCGCCAGCCCCGAAGGACTGGCAGTCTGGTTAGGATTTATCTTCCTGCGGCATGTGTCGGTAGATATAGATACCGCTTAACAATGTGAAGATTAAGGTAAGGGCGGTCAGGCCAAAGACTTTAAAGTTGACCCAAATATTTTGCGGCAGCCAGAATGCGATGTAGATGTTTGCCAGACCGCAAAGGATAAAGAAAACAGCCCAGGCCAGATTTAGCTTCGACCATACCGGTTGCGGCAGCGTGAGTTCTTTACCCAGCATCCGCTGAATTAGCGGCTTTTTCATCACCCATTGGCTGACTAACAGGGCTCCCGCAAACAGAGCATAAATGACTGTAACCTTCCATTTAATAAACTCATCATTGTGGAAGAACAGCGTCAAGCCACCGAAGACGACCACCAGAACAAAAGTGATCAGGGCCATCTTCTCAACCTTACGAAAGCGAACCCAGCTATAGATAAGCACAATCGCCGTGGCGACGATCAGCGCCGCAGTAGCCGCATAGATGTCATAAATCTTGTAAAACGCGAAAAAGACAACCAGCGGTAAAAAATCAAGAAACTGCTTCATTTTACGATTCCGTAATCAAATGCTTAAGGTTATTGGCGAATCAACATATACAGGCGGAACAGATAGATGAGCAATATGGCAGAAATCAGGTTGCTCAAGGTGTTCGCCAGTACGGCACCAATTTCCGGGGTTAATGCGGCAAAAGAAGAGGCAAAAAGCAGCAACAGTGTTTTTGCCAGCAACCAGCTCAGTACTGCGGGTGCCACCAGACGCATATTCGCCCAAGTCAGCCGCATACTGCTACGCATCGAGGCAAAAATGCCCATTTTGTCCTGTACCAGCATCACCGGTGCCAGGGCCAGTAAAATGGCCATGATAATTCCCGGAACGACCACCAGCATGATGCCAATCTGTACTAAAAGGGTAGTCAGAAAAATCAGAATAAATAACTTGGGCAATATCGGCGCACTGGCACCAATAGCTCGCAGCGCACTGACTCTCTGACCCGCAGACACCAGCTGGATAATTAATATTACGCCTCCGGCGAGAATGGCGTTACCGATTAATCCTGAAAAAGTGGACGCCGCTGAAGCCTGCAGCAAAATTTGTTGCTGTTCCGGTGACATATTCTGAACCAGGTCGAACAACCCACTACTGCCGCTAACGGGCACGCCGTCATTGAGCTGCGCAAGCTGTGCATCACTGGGTGAGAAAACATGCCCTAACACCACTGTGATAAACGCACATAGCAACGATACCAACAGAATGGTCATAAATTGATTACGGAAGAAATTTCCGGTGTCACGGTATACGGACTGCGCCGTGATAGACATGCACTCTCCTTGAGTTTTATGCAGGTGTTAATTAGCGGGCAATTGTACCCTGGTTAAGCCTCGGGTGGCAGCATCAGGTCTTGTATGGAAAAGCATATCTTTGTAAAGCGGAGGTAATTGCTGGCCTTCAGGCGTGGGCAAACCGCGGCAAGTGGCGAACGAGTCAATATTTGCGTAGCGAAAATATTTAAAAATTGATTTAAATCACGTTAACCAGGATTCTCAATGCAACTTCTAAATTAATCCAGATCAATAAAGGGTGAATTATCATATGTAATGTGATCTATGTAGGATCATTTGTTACTCCAATGTAGGTATATTCGTCACGTTTTTATAACCATAACGACGGAGCGGATATGAAAAAGTTAACAGTGGCGGCTTTGGCAGTAACAACTCTTCTCTCTGGCAGTGCCTTTGCGCATGAAGCAGGCGAATTTTTTATGCGTGCAGGTTCTGCAACCGTACGTCCAACAGAAGGTGCTGGTGGTACGTTAGGAAGTCTGGGTGGATTCAGCGTGACCAATAACACGCAACTGGGCCTGACGTTTACTTATATGGCGACCGACAACATTGGTGTGGAATTACTGGCAGCGACGCCGTTCCGCCATAAAATCGGCACCCGGGCGACCGGCGATATTGCGACCGTTCATCATCTGCCGCCAACACTGATGGCGCAGTGGTATTTTGGTGATGCCAGCAGCAAATTCCGTCCTTATGTTGGGGCAGGTATTAACTACACCACCTTCTTTGATAATGGATTTAACGATCATGGCAAAGAGGCGGGGCTTTCCGATCTCAGTCTGAAAGATTCCTGGGGAGCTGCCGGGCAGGTGGGGGTTGATTATCTGATTAACCATGACTGGTTGGTTAACATGTCAGTGTGGTACATGGATATCGATACCACCGCCAATTATAAACTGGGCGGTGCACAGCAACATGATAGCGTACGCCTCGATCCGTGGGTGTTTATGTTCTCAGCAGGATATCGTTTTTAATTCCGCACAAAAACGACCCCGTAATATACGGGGTCAATAAGGACATGGCATAAAGGGTATTATTTCTTCGCTTCTACGCCATCAGTTTCAGAGCGAATTAAAAATTTCTCAGTTGTTTGCGGAATATGCTGAATCAGCCAGTCGGCCATTTGCTTTTCCTCATTTAAAATCGCTTCGATGATCGGAATTGAGGCTGTATCACCGGCATTTTTTGCTGCTGCTAATAGAGAGGTGTAACAGGCGATTTCAAATTGCTCGAAGACATATCCGCTAATAGAGCCTTTGACTATTTCATCAGAAGGGAATATACCACCGATTGACTGCCCAAGCGCAGCCATTTTACTCATGGAATCTTTAATGACTGAACGTGAAATGTCATTACGATCAAGAATAGTTTCCAGTTGAACAATCTGGTTTTTGGTTTCACTAAGATGTTGTTCAATACGAGCGCGTAGTTCAGGATAATTATCTATACGGCTGGCCATGGATTCAAGCATAGATTCGGCTTGCTTTTCCATTGCGTGGGCGTCACGTAACCAGTCATGATAATGTTCAATACGATTCATGAAAATGTCCTCTTTATAAAATGACTAAAAGTTAAAGTTCATATTTCAGGCTTTATTTTCGGCTTTCTTATTTACGTTATTAAGGGCCAGATCAGTCAGTTTGATGTCGGTGGCCTTTTCTTCTTCCAACGTTTCTTTCAGAAGCTTCGCTGCTTTACGGTAACCTAATTGTTCAGCCAGCGTCGCTAAAGTCCCGTAACTGGCAATCTCATAGTGCTCGACTTTCTGTGCAGCGGCAATCAGTGCGGCATCACGCACTTCGTTTTTCTCGGTACTTTCGATGACCTCATTAGCTTCTTCAATAAGACCTTCCATTGCCACACATTTCATGCGCTTAATTTTCAGGTTCGATTCGGACTCCACAACTTGATCAATACGTTCAATCTGTCCATGAGTTTCCTCGAGGTGCGCATGAAAAGCCTGACTTAATTTTTCATTTGATGTTGCTCTTGCGAGTTTTGCCAGTGCCCGGGTTAATTGTTTTTCTGCGCTGTAGGTATCTGAAAGCAGGTGAATAAATACATCTTCAATGGTCTTCATATTCATATTTTTCTCCAGTGAAATCACTGCGAGCCATACGGCCCGCAGATGCAATTATCTTTATCAGCTGATATTAATAATTAACGGTGAATCAGGATTTTCCTGATTTATTACCACCGCTTTGTTGACCGCCTTTTTTACCCGCTTCAGATGCGCGTTGCGGATCATTTTTAAAATTACCGCCGCTATGCTGACCGCCTTTACGGCCTGCGTCGGATGCCTTCTCACGGTCTTCGGCGAAATTTCCTGAACCACCACGATGTTCGGCCATGTTATTTCTCCCGTTGCGTTGCATTGTTTCATTAATATGAGTGTTGTGTGTCGACACTCATTAAAATTAGTCGCTAATGAGAATTAGTCAAATTAAGCGTAACGAGAAGAAAGTGGGAAAATATATTATGAGGAACGTTCTTGATATATTAACAATTGCCTGAGGAATAAGTGACTTAGAGAAAATTATTGATTTTACTGGTGTTATGTTGCGGGATTAATTTGTTTGATTATATTACTGTTGGGCGGAAAAATGACGTAAGTTGACGTTCGACAGGGGTAAGCGAAACGGTAAAAAGATAAATATTAAATGAATTTAGGATTTTTCCGGCTTCGTTAAAGAAAGTTAAAATGCCGCCAGCGGAACTGGCGGCTGGGGGATTAACTGCGCGTCGCCGCTTTCATCGGTTGTACAAAAGCTTTCAGTGCCGCCAGCATTTTCTCTGGCTCATTAATATGTTGCTCGATGATTTTAACAATGGCCGAACCAGAAATCGCGCCCGCAGCTCCTGCATCAATCGCTGCTTTTACCTGATCCGGGGCGGAAATACCAAACCCCTGCAATGGAGGTGCAGCGTTGTACTCTTTCAGCTTCGCAACCAGATGATTGAGGGGTAACGCGGCGCGGTTTTCTGCGCCGGTCACGCCCGCTCGTGACAGCAAATAGGTGTAACCACGACCGTAAGAGGCTATCTGGCGCAGCAGGTCGTCATCGGCATTTGGCGGGCAGATGAAGATAGGTGCGACATTATGGCGCAACGCGGCCTGGCGGAAGGGCGCGGACTCTTCAATTGGCACATCGGCAACCAGCACCGAATCGACGCCGACTTTCTCGCACTGGGCATAAAACTCATCAATGCCTTTGTTAAACACCAGATTGGCATACATCAACAGGCCAATGGGAATGGTCGGGTGTTTCTGGCGAATCAGTGCCAGCATTTCAAAACATTGTGCCGGAGTCACACCTGCCGCAAAGGCGCGCAGAGTGGCGTTTTGAATCGTCGGGCCATCTGCCAGTGGGTCGGAGAAGGGGATGCCTAACTCCAGCGCGTCAGCACCGGCTTCAATTAGCGTATCGATAATTTTCAATGACTGCTCAATGCCCGGATCCCCGAGCGTGACGAAAGGAACGAATGCGCCTTCTTTGCGCTCCTTCAACTGGGCAAACAGAGATTCGTAGCGTTCCATCAGATTTCCCCTCGTGCTTTCAAAATATCGTGAACGGTGAAGATGTCTTTATCGCCGCGACCGGAAAGGTTAACCACCAGTAGCTGCTCTTTTTCCGGGGTTTCGCGCATCATTTTCAGTGCATGGGCCAGGGCGTGGGAGGATTCCAGCGCCGGGATGATCCCTTCGTGCAGGCACAGCGTTTTGAAGGCTTCAAGGGCTTCATCATCGGTAATAGACACGTAATCAGCGCGTCCAGTGCTGTTAAGATACGCGTGTTGTGGGCCGATAGACGGGAAATCCAGTCCGGCGGAGATGGAGTAAGATTCTTCAATCTGCCCGTCTTCGGTTTGCATCATCGGCGCTTTCATACCGAAATAGATACCCACGCGACCATGTTTTAGCGGTGCGCCGTGCTCGCCAGTTTCGATACCGTGACCGCCAGGTTCCACACCAATCAGGCCGACGTCGGTTTCATTGATGAAATCAGCAAACATGCCGATGGCATTCGAACCGCCGCCAACACAGGCGATAACGGCATCCGGCAGGCGACCTTCTCCTTCCAGAATCTGAGCTTTGGTTTCTTCGCCAATCATCCGCTGAAACTCACGCACAATGGTCGGATAAGGATGTGGGCCAGCTGCGGTGCCCAGCATATAGTGCGCGGTTTCATAACTGCCGGACCAGTCGCGCAGCGCCTCATTACAGGCATCTTTCAGCGTGGCGGAACCGCTATGTACCGGGATCACTTCCGCACCCATTAAGCGCATACGAAAAACGTTAGGCGACTGGCGTTCAACGTCTTTGGCACCCATATAAATACGGCATTTCAGGCCGAGCAGGGCGCTGGCAAGGGCCGACGCCACGCCATGCTGACCGGCACCGGTTTCGGCGATGATTTCGGTTTTACCCATCCGCTTCGCCAGTAAAGCCTGACCGAGCACCTGGTTAGTTTTATGCGCGCCGCCGTGCAGCAAATCTTCGCGCTTCAGATACAGCGTGGTTTTCGTCCCAGCCGTAATGTTCTGGCATTTGGTCAGCGCGGTTGGACGCCCGGCATAGTTTTTCAGCAGGTCGTTGAACTGAGCCTGAAATTCAGGATCTTTTTGCGCACTGACAAAAGCTTCTTCCAGCTGGCGCAGAGCAGGCATCAGGATTTGTGGCACGTACATGCCGCCAAACTCACCAAAATAGGGGTTAAGTAATGTTGTCATTGTTCCTTTCCTTAATATGCGCGCAGCGTCTGGAAAACCGAGGCCAAAAGACGTGCGTCTTTGATGCCCGGTTGCGACTCTACAGCAGAATTAAAATCAAGTCCGGCGCAGCCGGTTTGTGCCGCTTCCACGCAGTTATCTGCGCCTAAGCCCCCCGCCAGCAGAACGTTGCCAAGCGATTGACCATTTAATAGTGACCAGTCAAAACGTTGCCCGCTTCCACCCTGGCCGTTGTCTAAAACATATTTATCAACGTGCTGAAACTCGCGGGCGGGCAGGGTTTCACCGACGCTTAATGCTTTCCAGATGGCAACATGTGCTGGCAGAGCTTCACGCAGCGTATCGATATACAGCTGTTCTTCATTACCATGCAGTTGCACTGCCGCCAGCGATAACACCTTAGCTTTGTCCACCACATCGGCAATATCGTGATTGCGGAACACGCCAACATACTGCAACGGTGCCGCAGCCATCACTTCCTGCGCCTGTTCAACGTTGACGCAACGCGGTGATGTCGCAACAAAAATCAACCCACCGTAAATCGCGCCCGCGTCATAAGCTGCTTTAGCATCTTGCCCACGCGTCAGGCCACATACTTTATTCTCACCCAGCAACACCCGGCGCACGGCGGCGTGCAAATCGTCATGGGCCATCAACGCCGAACCAATCAGAAAACCGTTAGCGAAGTGGCTTAACTCGCGCACCTGAGCGTAAGTATTGATGCCGGATTCGCTGATTACCGTCACGTTGTGCCCCAGTTTCGGCGCAAGCTCGCGGGTACGGTTGAGATCAATCGACAAATCACGCAGATCGCGGTTGTTGATGCCAACGACCTTTGCCCCCAATGCAATGGCACGCTCCAGTTCCTCTTCATTACTGACTTCGGTCAGCACACCCATCTCCAGACTGTGGGCGACGGCGGCAAGCTGGCGATATTGTTCGTCATCCAGTACTGAAAGCATTAATAAGCAGGCATCAGCCTGGTAATAGCGCGCCAGATAGATCTGGTAAGGATCGATAATGAAGTCTTTACATAAAATCGGCTGCGGGGCGATTTGGCTGACGATGGGGAGGAAATCAAAGCTCCCCTGAAAATATTTCTCATCAGTCAGCACCGAAATTGCCGAAGCGTAATGTTTATAAATGGCGGCAATGCGTGCTGGATCGAAATCATCACGGATCACGCCTTTTGACGGCGACGCTTTCTTGCACTCCAGAATAAACGCCGTGCGCGCACCCTGTAGCGCATCATAAAAATGTCGCGTGCTCGGCTGAACCTCATTCTGAAAACTGGCCAGCGGTTGCTGCTGTTTGCGGGTTTCTACCCAAATCGCCTTGTCTGCGACGATTTTCGCTAAAACGGTTTGCATCATTTACCCTCGTGCCGCCAGTGCGGTAACTCTGTCGTAAGCGGAACCACTGCGCAGTACCTCAAGAACGGTTTGCGCATTGGCTTGCAGATCTTCATGGCCATGCAGGCGCATTAACATGGCGACGTTCGTAGCGACGGCTGCTTCATGGGCGGCGTCGCCTTTACCTTGTAACAAGCGTGTTAAAATGTCACGGTTTTCTTCCGGTGTTCCGCCTGCCAGTTGCTCCTGGTGGTAGGGAGTCAGGCCAAAATCTTCAGCGGTCAATTGATAGCTCTTAATTTCGCCGTCATGCAGCTCGGCAACGATTGTCGGCGCGTGTAATGAAACTTCATCCATCCCGCCGCTGTGCACCACCGCCGCGCGTTGATACCCCAGCACGCGCAAGGTTTCGGCAATCGGCAGCACCAGTTCCGGACTATAAACACCAATTAACGCCAGCGGCGGATGCGCCGGGTTAATCAATGGCCCCAGCACATTGAACAGGGTGCGGGTTTTCAGTTGCTGGCGAACCGGCATCGCGTGGCGGAATCCGGTGTGATACTTCGGCGCAAAGAGGAAACATACACCTAACTCATCCAGCGCCTGGCGCGATTTATCGGCGTTCATATCAAGATTAATACCGAACGCCGCCAGCAGATCGGACGAACCAGATTTACTGGAGACGCTACGGTTGCCGTGTTTCGCCACTTTCAGCCCACAGGCCGCGGCGACAAACGCACTGGCGGTAGAAATATTGATACTGTTGCTGCCGTCACCGCCAGTACCGACGATATCAGCAAACAGATAATCCGGGCGCGGGAACGGCGCTGCGTTTTCCAGTAGCGCGGTTGCTGCCCCGGCGATCTCGTTCGGGTGCTCACCGCGAATTTTCATGCTCACCAGCGCCGCCGCCAGTTGTTCCGGCTTCAGCTCGCCACGCACCACCGCTGAAAACAGCTGGTGGCTTTCTTGTTGGCTAAGCGTCTGCGCCTGATACAGTTTTTCCAGAATCGGTTGCAGCGTGTTGGCTGGCTCTAGTTTCTGCTGCGCCCAGGCCAGCGTTTGTTCCAGCAGGCGAGCGCCCTGGGTGGTGAGAATGGATTCCGGATGGAACTGGAATCCACAAACGCGATCCGCATCGTGACGTACTGCCATCACCATGCCATTAAAATGGGCGTTGATGGTTAAACCGGCCGGAATGTTACTGCCAACCAGCGAGTGATAACGCGCCACCGGCAGCGGGTTTGTTAATCCGGCAAACATCGCCTGACCGTCATGTTCAATGCTCGACGCTTTACCGTGAAGAATTTCGCCCGCCTGACCGACATAGCCCCCGTAAGCTTCGACAATTGCCTGATGTCCGAGGCAAATGCCAATAATGGGCAGCTTGCCACGCAAGCGGGTGAGGAGTTCCGGCATACAACCGGCTTCGCTCGGCACACCGGGGCCAGGAGAAAGCATCAGTACCGGATTGCTCATGGTCGCCAGGCGTTCAATTAAGGTCTGCGCCGGAATATGGTTGCGGTAAATCACCACGTTATGCCCATTGCTGCGCAACTGATCTGCCAGGTTGTACGTAAAAGAGTCGATATTATCGAGCAGCAGTATGTCAGCCATCAGAAAGTCTCCTGTGCATGATGCGCGGTGGCAATAGCGCGCAGTACAGCGCGGGCTTTATTACGGGTTTCGTCGGCTTCCGACTGCGGAATAGAATCAAGGACTACGCCAGCACCGGCTTGCACGGTGGCGATACCGTTTTCCACCAGCGCCGAGCGGATCACAATGCAGGTGTCGAGATCGCCGTGCGCGGTGAAATAACCTACCGCGCCGCCGTAGCTGCCGCGGCGACGACCTTCCGCCTCGGCAATTAACTGCATGGCGCGCACTTTCGGCGCACCGCTTAACGTCCCCATATTCATACAGGCGCGGTAAGCGTGTAGGGCGTCGAGATCGTGGCGCAGCTCACCGACCACGCGGGAGACCAGGTGCATCACGTAAGAGTAACGGTCAACTTTGGTGAGGTCGGCGACGTAGCGGCTGCCGGGGGTGCAAATGCGTGCCAGATCATTACGGGCAAGATCCACCAGCATCAGATGTTCAGAAAGCTCTTTATGATCGGTACGCATTTCCAGTTCGATGCGGCTGTCGAGGTCTCTGTCCAGCGAGCCATCGGCACGACGACCGCGTGGACGTGTTCCGGCAATCGGGTAGATCTCAATCTGGCGGCTGGTGGCGTCATACTTGAGCGAACTTTCCGGCGACGCGCCAAACAGGGTGAAATCATTATCCTGCATAAAAAACATGTACGGGCTGGGATTACTCTTTTTCAGCACGTAATAGGCCGCCAGCGGTGACGGGCAGGGCAGAGAGAAACGGCGAGATGGCACCACCTGGAAAATTTCTCCAGCGCGAATCGCTTTTTGCAACAAACGCACTACGCCACCGAACTCTTCATCGCTCTGATTACATTCACAACGCATATGCGGCACGGAAACCACTGGCAGCGGCGGCGCGGCTTCGGTCAGTTGCTGACGTAGTTCGTTCAGGCGAGCAGTGAGACGTTGTTTTTCTTCTTCATTCGGAGCAAACAGGCTGGCCTGAATACGGGTGCTTTTTTTCTGATGGTCAATCACCATCAGAGTTTCAGCGAGATAAAAACAGAAATCAGGGCAGTTATTTTCCGCTGACAGTTGCGGTAAATCTTCAAATCCCGCCACAAGGTCATAAGAGAACAGGCCGCCGAAGAACATTGCTTCTCGTTCTTCCTTCGGTACATTCAACAGATTCTGCAATAAACGGAAAGCGTCAAAAACCGAAAGGGAGCATAAGCGAGCGTCTTCATCCAGCAGTGGACTGACAGGGGGGAAGCGCAGCACACGGCAGTTTGGTAATTGTTCATTTTCCACACCCGCAGGTAGGGCGTTATCCAGTAGTGTCAGCAGGGCTTCGCCGTTGCCGGAAAGTGCCTGGATTGTGACAGTGTCACCTAAAGCTGTAATGCGCAGCGCACTGTCTACCAGCAGCAGGCTTTTTAAATCATCTTTGCTGTCGATATCTGCGGATTCCAGCAGCAGCGTTGCCGGACGATCCCCACACAACTGGTGAAAAAGCGCGGTGGGATTGTCGCGATAAGCGCCTTCGCAGGTTAGCAGTTCGAGAGTCGGTTTTTGTGTTTGCATTGTTATTCTCTAATTTTGTTCAAAAAAAAGCCCGCTCATTAGGCGGGCTGGGTATCTGATTGCTTTACGCATGGTGAATACACTGCCCGTTTCAGGAAGTGCGCCACCAACCTTTCAGTACGAAAATTGCTTTCATTGTCGATACCCTTTTTACGTGAACTTGCGTACTAGTTAACTAGTTCGATGATTAATTGTCAACAGCTCATTTCAGAATATTTGCCAGAACCGTTATGATGTCGGCGCAAAAAACATTATCCAGAACGGGAGTGCGCCTTGAGCGACACGAATTATGCAGTGATTTACGACCTGCACAGCCATACCACAGCTTCCGATGGCTGCCTGACGCCAGAAGCATTGGTGCACCGTGCAGTCGAGATGCGCGTCGGCACCCTGGCGATCACCGACCATGACACCACAGCTGCAATCGCGCCAGCAAGAGAGGAAATTTCACGTTCGGGACTGGCGTTGAATCTTATTCCCGGCGTGGAAATTTCCACGGTCTGGGAAAATCATGAAATTCATATTGTCGGGCTGAATATTGATATTACTCATCCGCTAATGTGTGAGTTCCTCGCGCAGCAGACAGAACGGCGCAATCAGCGGGCGCAGCTGATTGCCGAAAGACTTGAAAAAGCGCAAATACCTGGGGCGCTGGAAGGCGCACAACGACTGGCGCAGGGCGGCGCAGTGACGCGCGGTCATTTTGCGCGTTTCCTTGTTGAGTGCGGCAAAGCCAGTTCAATGGCGGATGTCTTTAAAAAGTATCTGGCGCGCGGGAAAACCGGATACGTTCCGCCACAGTGGTGTACAATAGAACAAGCTATTGATGTCATTCATCATTCTGGCGGTAAGGCGGTGCTAGCTCATCCTGGGCGGTACAATCTTAGTGCTAAATGGCTGAAAAGATTGGTTGCGCATTTTGCCGAACACCACGGTGACGCGATGGAAGTCGCGCAGTGCCAGCAATCGCCCAATGAACGTACCCAGCTGGCGGCTCTTGCGCGTCAGCATCATTTATGGGCATCACAAGGATCTGATTTTCATCAGCCATGCCCGTGGATCGAACTGGGTCGTAAACTCTGGCTGCCCGCAGGCGTTGAAGGCGTCTGGCAGCTATGGGAACAGCCGCAGAACACCACAGAGAGGGAATTATGAGCCAGTTTTTTTATATTCATCCTGATAACCCACAGCAACGTCTGATCAACCAGGCGGTGGAGATCGTGCGTAAAGGCGGGGTGATTGTTTATCCAACTGATTCCGGCTATGCGCTCGGCTGTAAAATTGAAGATAAAAACGCGATGGAGCGTATTTGTCGTATTCGCCAGCTGCCGGACGGTCACAACTTTACCCTGATGTGTCGCGATCTTTCTGAACTCTCGACCTATTCATTTGTTGATAACGTTGCGTTTCGTTTAATGAAAAACAACACGCCGGGCAACTATACCTTCATCTTGAAGGGGACGAAGGAAGTGCCACGCCGTCTGTTGCAGGAAAAACGCAAAACCATCGGTATGCGTGTGCCTTCTAACCCGATTGCGCAGGCGTTGCTTGAAGCACTGGGCGAACCGATGCTTTCCACTTCGCTAATGCTGCCAGGCAGCGAATTTACCGAATCCGATCCCGAAGAAATTAAAGACCGTCTGGAAAAACAGGTGGATTTGATTATCCACGGCGGCTATCTCGGACAGAAACCGACAACGGTTATTGATCTTACCGATGATACGCCGGTCGTGGTGCGTGAAGGCGTAGGTGATGTGAAGCCTTTCTTATAAGTGCGTAACTCTGTATACTACGCGGCCTTAAAATGGCGCTATACGGCGCCATTGATTCTCCTGTTCGACGCCTGTGAAGGCGACACCAAAAGGAAGCTCTATGAGCGAAAAATTACAGAAAGTGCTGGCCCGCGCTGGCCACGGCTCTCGCCGTGAAATCGAATCTATTATTGAAGCCGGTCGTGTGAGTGTTGATGGCAAAATTGCTAAACTCGGCGATCGCGTTGAAGTTACCCCTGGATTGAAAATCCGTATCGATGGTCACCTTATTTCGGTACGTGAGTCCGCTGAACAAATTTGTCGCGTTCTGGCTTATTACAAACCGGAAGGTGAGTTGTGTACCCGTAACGATCCGGAAGGGCGTCCGACGGTGTTTGACCGTCTGCCAAAGCTGCGTGGCGCACGCTGGATTGCCGTAGGTCGTCTGGACGTTAACACCTGTGGTCTGCTGCTGTTCACCACTGACGGTGAACTGGCAAACCGTTTAATGCATCCAAGCCGTGAAGTTGAACGTGAATACGCCGTGCGTGTATTTGGTCAGGTTGACGACGCGAAACTGCGTGATTTGAGTCGTGGCGTGCAACTGGAAGATGGTCCGGCAGCTTTTAAAACCATCAAGTTCAGCGGCGGCGAAGGGATCAACCAGTGGTACAACGTTACTCTGACCGAAGGCCGTAACCGTGAAGTTCGTCGTCTGTGGGAAGCGGTTGGTGTGCAGGTCAGCCGCCTGATCCGTGTTCGTTACGGTGATATCCCACTGCCGAAAGGTCTGCCACGCGGTGGCTGGACGGAGCTGGACCTCGCCCAGACTAACTATCTGCGCGAACTGGTGGAGCTACCGCCAGAAACCAGCTCTAAAGTCGCTGTAGAAAAAGACCGTCGTCGCATGAAGGCGAATCAGATTCGTCGTGCGGTGAAACGTCACAGTCAGGTGAGCGGCGGTCGTCGTTCTGGCGGACGTAATAATAACGGTTAATCAAAGTATGCCGGACGTCATATCCGGCATTTTTACAGATTAATAATCGATCCCTATCTGCGCTTTTACACCGGCATCAAACGCATGTTTGATGGGGCGCAACTCACTCACCGTATCCGCCAGTTCAAGAATATCCCGATGACAACCACGACCCGTGATAATCACCGTCTGTTGATGTGGACGTTCATTTAACGCCTGCACCACTTCTTCCAGTGGCAAATAGTCATACGCCACCATATAAGTCAGCTCATCAAGCAAAACCATATCCAGTGAGGAATCAGCAAGCATCCGCTTTGCATGTTGCCAGACTTCGCGGCAGGCGGTGGTATCAGACTCGCGGTTTTGTGTATCCCAGGTAAAGCCCGTTGCCATCACCTGAAACTCAACGCCATGTGGCTCCAGCAGATTGCGTTCGCCATTAGGCCAGGTGCCTTTAATAAACTGCACGACGCCCACTTTTTTTCCGTGACCAACTGCGCGTGTTGCCGTACCAAATGCCGCGGTGGTTTTGCCTTTTCCATTGCCGGTAAAGACGATGATAATACCGCGTTCATCCTGGGCCTGGGCCACACGAGCATCTACTTTTTCTTTCACTCGCTGCTGACGCTGTTGGTAGCGTTCATCACTCATTGGGAAATTCCTGGTTTACGGCCCGGTTGGGCGTCAAAGGTCATGCCGGTTTTACGGCGGCTGTCATCGCCCATCAGCCAGAGGTAGAGCGGCATGATATCAGCGGGTGTTTTAAGTTTCTGTGGATCTTCGGTCGGGAAGGCGCTGGCACGCATTGCGGTGCGCGTACCGCCTGGGTTAATGCAGTTGACGCGCAGGCGCTGCTGATATTCATCGGCCAGTACCTGCATCATCCCTTCGGTGGCAAATTTCGACGCTGCATATGCGCCCCAGTTGGCTCGTCCCTGACGTCCAACGCTTGATGAAGTAAAGACCAGTGAACCGGCGTCCGATTTGAGTAATAAAGGAAGCAGTGCCTGGGTGAGCATAAAGGTGGCATTAACGTTGACCTGTATGACGTCCTGCCAGACCTGTGGATTTTGTTCGCTCATTGGGCAAACATCGCCGAGCAATCCGGCATTATGCAAAACACCATCCAGACGCGGATAATTAACGGTAATGCGCTGTGCCAGTTGTTGGCAATCTTCGGACGTGCAGGTCAGCAAATCGAGAATAAACCACTGTGGCTGACGTCCAGTTTCTTCGTTTATGTGGCTGGCTACCTGACGTAATTTTTCTTCATTACGGCCCAACAGAATCACTGTCGCACCATAGCGTGCATACGTCATCGCGGCTTCACGGCCAATCCCATCGCTGGCTCCCGTCACCAGGATAATGCGATCATTGAGTAAATCTTGTTTTGGCTGGTAATGCATGGCTACTCCTCAACGACGTTGTCTGTCGCGCTGCCAGTGTACTTTATGACTTTGGGGCTTTATGCCTGAAACAGAAGGGCATTTCAATCAGCCTGGGGCGATAACACCGCAAAATGGATACTTTGTCATACTTTCGCTGCAATAACATCTCTGCGAGACGGCTTAACATGCCTGTTGTAAACTGTGAGCCAAAGCGTTGTTTAACCAAGGTGGGGACTCGTGGAATTGTTGTCTGAATATGGTTTGTTTTTGGCGAAAATCGTTACCGTTGTGCTAGCGATTGCGGCGATTGCCGCCATTATTGTCAATGTTGCTCAACGTAATAAACGCCAGCGTGGCGAGTTACGGGTCAACAATCTCAGCGAACAGTATAAGGAGATGAAAGAAGAACTGGCCGCGGCGCTGATGGACTCACATCAGCAAAAACAGTGGCACAAAGCGCAGAAGAAAAAGCACAAGCAAGAAGCGAAAGCAGCAAAAGCGAAAGCCAAACTGGGCGAGGTTGCAACTGACAGTAAACCTCGCGTCTGGGTGCTGGATTTTAAAGGCAGCATGGACGCCCATGAAGTGAACTCGCTACGTGAAGAGATAACGGCGGTACTCGCAGCATTCAAACCGCAGGATCAGGTTGTGCTCCGTCTGGAAAGCCCTGGTGGCATGGTGCATGGTTACGGGTTGGCGGCTTCGCAGCTGCAGCGTCTGCGTGATAAAAACATTCCTTTAACTGTTACGGTAGACAAAGTCGCTGCCAGCGGCGGTTACATGATGGCCTGTGTGGCGGACAAAATTGTTTCCGCACCGTTTGCTATTGTGGGTTCCATTGGGGTGGTGGCGCAAATGCCCAACTTTAACCGCTTCCTGAAAAGCAAAGATATTGATATCGAACTGCACACTGCCGGGCAGTATAAGCGTACTCTGACGTTGCTGGGTGAAAATACCGAAGAAGGGCGGGAGAAATTCCGCGAAGAGTTGAACGAAACGCATCAGTTGTTTAAAGATTTTGTGAAGCGTATGCGTCCGTCTCTGGATATTGAACAGGTGGCAACGGGTGAACACTGGTACGGACAACAGGCGGTAGAGAAAGGCCTGGTTGATGAAATCAACACCAGTGATGAAGTTATTCTTAGCCTGATGGAAGGCCGTGAAGTGGTTAATGTACGCTATATGCAGCGTAAACGACTCATTGACCGATTCACCGGCAGCGCGGCAGAGAGCGCCGATCGATTGTTGCTACGCTGGTGGCAGCGGGGTCAAAAGCCATTGATGTAAAAGACAAACGCGAGGCTAAGACCTCGCGTTTTGCTTTAATCAACCAGATGATATTTTTCTGAAAGCACATGGGCCAGGTGTTTGAACATATTAAACACCGCGGTGCTTTTGGCTGTTGGCAATCCTTGTTCATCTAAAAAGTAGTCGCCGGTAAATACCAGCACGCCATTACGCTGCGTGACGCCGGTGGCTTCAATCCCTGCGAGCGTATCCTCATGCTCACGAATGATTTTGTTGGCCTCTTTCAACAGCGTTTCGCGGTCGATGGGTTGTGTCTCTTTGTTCATTATTTACTCCTTAAACAAGGACATTAGTCTACGCCAGGCATGGCTTGCAGACAAATATACCACGCTGGTGGCAAGAGCGCCTTACTGGTAACTTTGGATTTTGCATGCTAATAAAGTTGCGTATCGGATTTTATCAGGTACAGTGTGACGCTTTCGTCAATCTGGCAATAGATTTGCTTGACATTCGACCAAAATTCCGTCGTGCTATAGCGCCTGTAGGCCAAGACCTGTTAACTCAGTCACCTGAATTTTCGTGAACAGAGTCACGACAAGGGGTTGATATCCGCAGAGAACGAGTCCATATCGGTAACTCGTTGCCAGTGGAAGGTTTATCAACGTGCGACGCATTCCTGGAAGAATCAAATTAGGTAAGGTGAATATGGGTAAAGCTCTTGTCATCGTTGAGTCCCCGGCAAAAGCCAAAACGATCAACAAGTATCTGGGTAGTGACTACGTGGTGAAATCCAGCGTCGGTCACATCCGCGATTTGCCGACCAGTGGCTCAGCTGCCAAAAAGAGTGCCGACTCTACCTCCACCAAGACGGCTAAAAAGCCTAAAAAGGATGAACGTGGCGCTCTCGTCAACCGTATGGGGGTTGACCCGTGGCACAATTGGGAGGCGCACTATGAAGTGTTGCCTGGTAAAGAGAAGGTCGTCTCTGAACTGAAACAACTGGCTGAAAAAGCCGACCACATCTATCTCGCAACCGACCTTGACCGCGAAGGGGAAGCCATTGCATGGCACCTGCGGGAAGTGATTGGGGGTGATGATGCGCGCTATAGCCGAGTGGTGTTTAACGAAATTACTAAAAACGCGATCCGCCAGGCATTTAACAAACCGGGTGAGCTGAATATTGATCGTGTTAATGCCCAGCAGGCGCGTCGCTTTATGGACCGCGTGGTGGGGTATATGGTTTCGCCGCTGCTATGGAAAAAGATCGCTCGTGGTCTGTCTGCCGGTCGTGTGCAGTCGGTGGCGGTTCGCCTGGTGGTCGAGCGTGAGCGTGAAATTAAAGCGTTCGTGCCGGAAGAGTTCTGGGAAGTCGATGCCAGCACGACCACGCCATCTGGTGAAGCGTTGGCGTTACAGGTGACTCATCAGAACGACAAACCGTTCCGTCCGGTCAACAAAGAACAAACTCAGGCTGCGGTAAGTCTGCTGGAAAAAGCGCGCTACAGCGTGCTGGAACGTGAAGACAAACCGACAACCAGTAAACCTGGCGCTCCTTTTATTACCTCTACGCTGCAACAAGCTGCCAGCACCCGTCTTGGATTTGGCGTGAAAAAAACCATGATGATGGCGCAGCGTTTGTATGAAGCAGGCTATATCACTTACATGCGTACCGACTCCACTAACCTGAGTCAGGACTCGGTAAATATGGTTCGCGGTTATATCAGCGATAATTTTGGTAAGAAATATCTGCCGGAAAGTCCGAATCAGTACGCCAGCAAAGAAAACTCACAGGAAGCGCACGAAGCGATTCGTCCTTCTGACGTCAATGTGATGGCGGAATCGCTGAAGGATATGGAAGCAGATGCGCAGAAACTGTACCAGTTAATCTGGCGTCAGTTCGTTGCCTGCCAGATGACCCCAGCGAAATATGACTCCACGACGCTGACCGTTGGTGCGGGCGATTTCCGCCTGAAAGCACGCGGTCGTATTTTGCGCTTTGATGGCTGGACGAAAGTGATGCCTGCACTGCGTAAAGGCGATGAAGATCGTATCTTACCGGCAGTCGATAAAGGCGATGCTCTGACGCTCGTTGAACTGACACCAGCCCAGCACTTTACCAAGCCGCCAGCCCGTTTCAGTGAAGCATCGCTGGTTAAAGAACTGGAAAAACGTGGTATCGGTCGCCCGTCTACCTATGCGTCGATCATTTCGACCATTCAGGATCGTGGCTATGTGCGAGTAGAAAATCGTCGTTTCTATGCGGAAAAAATGGGCGAAATCGTCACCGATCGCCTGGAAGAGAATTTCCGCGAGTTAATGAACTACGACTTCACCGCGCAGATGGAAAACAGCCTTGACCAGGTGGCAAATCACGAAGCAGAGTGGAAAGCTGTACTGGATCACTTCTTCTCGGATTTCACCCAGCAGTTAGATAAAGCTGAAAAAGATCCGGAAGAGGGGGGTATGCGCCCGAACCAGATGGTTCTGACCAGCATTGACTGCCCGACTTGTGGTCGCAAAATGGGGATTCGCACAGCGAGCACTGGGGTATTCCTTGGCTGTTCTGGTTATGCGCTGCCGCCGAAAGAGCGTTGCAAAACCACCATTAACCTGGTGCCGGAAAACGAAGTGCTGAACGTGCTGGAAGGCGAAGACGCTGAAACCAACGCGCTGCGCGCAAAACGTCGTTGCCCGAAATGTGGCACGGCGATGGACAGCTATCTCATCGATCCGAAACGTAAGTTGCATGTCTGTGGTAATAACCCAACCTGCGACGGTTACGAGATCGAAGAGGGCGAATTCCGCATTAAAGGTTATGACGGCCCGATCGTTGAGTGTGAAAAATGTGGCTCTGAAATGCACCTGAAAATGGGGCGTTTTGGTAAATACATGGCCTGCACCAACGAAGAGTGTAAAAACACACGTAAGATTTTACGTAACGGCGAAGTGGCACCACCGAAAGAAGATCCGGTTCCGCTGCCAGAACTACCTTGCGAAAAATCGGATGCTTATTTTGTGTTGCGTGACGGCGCTGCGGGTGTTTTCCTGGCTGCCAACACTTTCCCGAAATCGCGTGAAACGCGTGCGCCGCTGGTGGAAGAGCTGTATCGCTTCCGCGACCGTCTGCCGGAAAAACTGCGTTATCTGGCCGATGCGCCGCAGCAGGATCCGGAAGGTAATAAGACCATGGTTCGCTTTAGCCGTAAAACCAAACAGCAATATGTCTCTTCGGAAAAAGACGGAAAGGCGACTGGCTGGTCAGCATTTTATGTTGATGGCAAATGGGTTGAAGGGAAAAAATAACCTTTAATTCTGTCAGTTTTTTATAAACAAAGGGTCGCGAAAGCGGCCCTTTTTTATTGCATATTATTTTTTCTTCACACCTATACACTAAGGCTATAAATGATATAGTGGTTATAGTTAGCACCTTTTTTATTATTAAATCGTATTAGTCACGCCGCCTGGTGTGACGAAAAAACGATGTTCTGATGGCGTCTAAGTGGATGGTTTAACATGAAATTACAACAACTTCGCTATATTGTTGAGGTGGTCAATCATAACCTGAATGTCTCATCAACAGCGGAAGGACTTTACACATCACAACCCGGGATCAGTAAACAAGTCAGAATGCTGGAAGACGAGCTAGGCATTCAAATTTTTTCCCGAAGCGGCAAGCACCTGACGCAGGTAACGCCAGCAGGGCAAGAAATAATTCGTATCGCTCGCGAAGTCCTGTCGAAAGTCGATGCCATAAAATCGGTTGCCGGAGAGCACACCTGGCCGGATAAAGGCTCACTGTATATCGCCACCACGCATACCCAGGCACGCTACGCATTACCAAACGTCATCAAAGGCTTTATTGAGCGTTATCCCCGCGTTTCTTTGCATATGCACCAGGGCTCGCCGACACAAATTGCTGATGCCGTCTCTAAAGGCAATGCCGATTTCGCTATCGCCACAGAAGCGCTGCATCTGTATGAAGATTTAGTGATGTTACCGTGCTACCACTGGAATCGGGCTATTGTAGTCACTCCGGATCACCCGCTGGCAGGCAAAAAAGCCATTACCATTGAAGAACTGGCGCAATATCCGTTGGTGACATATACCTTCGGCTTTACCGGACGTTCAGAACTGGATACTGCCTTTAACCGCGCAGGGTTAACGCCGCGTATCGTCTTCACGGCAACGGATGCTGACGTCATTAAAACTTACGTCCGGTTAGGGCTGGGGGTAGGGGTCATTGCCAGCATGGCGGTGGATCCGGTCGCCGATCCCGACCTTGTGCGTGTTGATGCTCACGATATCTTCAGCCACAGTACAACCAAAATTGGTTTTCGCCGTAGTACTTTTTTGCGCAGTTATATGTATGATTTCATTCAGCGTTTTGCACCGCATTTAACGCGTGATGTCGTTGATGCGGCTGTCGCATTGCGCTCTAATGAAGAAATTGAGGTCATGTTTAAAGATATAAAACTGCCGGAAAAATAATTTCTTGCGTTATTTTCGGCACCTTTTATGTAGCGAAGGTGCCGGAATATATTCTCTTTTGTTACTTATTTGTATACCGTGCACAATATTTTTATCCCTCATATTTATAGGGTAAATTACCTGTAAAGTAGTGTCTAATTACCCGCCTCGCAAATTCCAGTTTTCAAATATCTATTTCAGGTCAAAAGATTGAATTATTCACTGGAGACGATTCGTAAATTCGCTGGATTTTTGACTAAAGTTTCTTTAGGATTTGTCTCATCGTATGATTAATTACACCAATCGTTCAACGTCTTGCTGATAAGTGATGGCGATTATATGAGGTTAGCAATGCCTTCTGGAAATCAGGAACCCCGCCGCGATCCTGAATTAAAACGTAAAGCCTGGCTGGCGGTTTTTCTTGGTTCTGCACTTTTCTGGGTGGTTGTCGCACTGCTGATTTGGAAAGTGTGGGGATAACTATGGTTGGTCAGGAGCAACTGGAGTCGTCACCATTATGCCAGGATAGTGACAATGAACCAGAAACGAAACGGGAATGTTCCGTCGTTATTCCAGACGACTGGCAACTAACATCGCAGCAGCAAGCCTTTATAGAACTGTTTGCTGAAGATGATCAGCCGAAACAATAATTATCATCATTCTTATTACCCATTTTTAATGAATTAAAGGGCTTTTAATACACCGCAGCAATAACAGGTTGAGTTATCTCAACACAAAGTAATAACCGTTAAGGGTGTAGCCTATGATCAACACAAATATGAAATATTGGTCCTGGATGGGCGCGTTTTCTCTGTCGATGCTCTTCTGGGCCGAACTCCTCTGGATCATTACTCACTGATCCTTGACCCCGCTGCGGCGGGGTTTTCATTTGCTTTGCCACAAGCTTTCTCCTCTTTTATCAATTTGGGTTGTTATCAAATCGTTACGCGATGTTTGTGTTATCTTTAATATTCACCCTGAAGAGAATCAGGGCTTCGCAACCCTGTCATTAAGGAGGAGCTATGTCGTCAACCCTACGAGAAGCCAGTAAGGACACGTTGCAGGCCAAAGATAAAATTTACCACTACTACAGCCTGCCGCTTGCTGCCAAATCACTGGGCGATATCACCCGTCTACCCAAGTCACTCAAAGTTTTGCTCGAAAACCTGCTGCGCTGGCAGGATGGTAACTCGGTTACCGAAGAGGATATCCACGCGCTGGCGGGATGGCTGAAAAATGCCCATGCTGACCGTGAAATTGCCTACCGCCCGGCAAGGGTGCTGATGCAGGACTTTACCGGCGTACCTGCCGTTGTTGATCTGGCGGCAATGCGCGAAGCGGTTAAACGCCTCGGCGGCGATACTGCAAAGGTTAATCCGCTCTCACCGGTCGACCTGGTCATTGACCACTCGGTGACCGTCGATCGTTTTGGTGATGATGAGGCATTTGAAGAAAACGTACGCCTGGAAATGGAGCGCAACCACGAACGTTATGTGTTCCTGAAATGGGGAAAGCAAGCGTTCAGTCGGTTTAGCGTCGTGCCGCCAGGCACAGGCATTTGCCATCAGGTTAACCTCGAATATCTCGGCAAAGCAGTGTGGAGCGAATTGCAGGACGGTGAATGGATTGCTTATCCGGATACACTCGTTGGTACTGACTCGCACACTACTATGATCAACGGCCTTGGCGTGCTGGGGTGGGGCGTGGGTGGCATCGAAGCAGAAGCCGCAATGTTAGGCCAGCCGGTTTCCATGCTTATCCCGGACGTAGTGGGCTTTAAACTTACCGGAAAATTACGTGAAGGTATTACCGCCACAGACCTGGTTCTCACGGTTACCCAAATGCTGCGCAAACATGGCGTGGTGGGGAAATTCGTCGAATTTTATGGTGATGGTCTGGATTCACTACCGTTGGCGGATCGCGCCACCATTGCCAATATGTCGCCAGAATATGGTGCCACCTGTGGCTTCTTCCCAATCGATGCTGTAACCCTCGATTACATGCGTTTAAGCGGGCGCAGCGAAGATCAGATCGAGTTGGTCGAAAAATATGCCAAAGCGCAGGGCATGTGGCGTAACCCGGGCGATGAACCAATTTTTACCAGTACGTTAGAACTGGATATGAATGACGTTGAAGCGAGCCTGGCAGGGCCTAAACGCCCACAGGATCGCGTTGCACTGCCCGATGTACCAAAAGCATTTGCCGCCAGTAACGAACTGGATGTGAATGCCACGCATAAAGATCGCCAGCCGGTCGATTATGTTATGAACGGACATCAGTATCAGTTACCTGATGGCGCTGTGGTCATTGCTGCGATAACCTCGTGCACCAACACCTCTAACCCAAGTGTGCTGATGGCCGCAGGCTTGCTGGCGAAAAAAGCCGTAACTCTGGGCCTCAAGCGGCAACCATGGGTCAAAGCGTCGCTGGCACCGGGTTCGAAAGTCGTTTCTGATTATCTGGCAAAAGCGAAACTGACACCGTATCTCGACGAACTGGGGTTTAACCTTGTGGGATACGGTTGTACCACCTGTATTGGTAACTCTGGGCCGCTGCCCGATCCTATCGAAACGGCAATCAAAAAAGGCGATTTAACCGTCGGTGCGGTGCTGTCCGGCAACCGTAACTTTGAAGGCCGTATCCATCCGCTGGTTAAAACTAACTGGCTGGCCTCGCCGCCGCTGGTGGTTGCCTATGCGCTGGCGGGAAATATGAATATCAACCTGGCTTCTGAGCCTATCGGCCATGATCGCAAAGGCGATCCGGTTTATCTGAAAGATATCTGGCCATCGGCACAAGAAATTGCCCGTGCGGTAGAACAAGTCTCCACAGAAATGTTCCGCAAAGAGTACGCAGAAGTTTTTGAAGGCACAGCAGAGTGGAAGGGAATTAACGTCACACGATCCGATACCTACGGTTGGCAGGAGGACTCAACCTATATTCGCTTATCGCCTTTCTTTGATGAAATGCAGGCAACACCAGCACCAGTGGAAGATATTCACGGTGCGCGGATCCTCGCAATGCTGGGGGATTCAGTCACCACTGACCATATCTCTCCGGCGGGCAGTATTAAGCCCGACAGCCCAGCGGGTCGATATCTACAAGGTCGGGGTGTTGAGCGAAAAGACTTTAACTCCTACGGTTCGCGGCGTGGTAACCATGAAGTGATGATGCGCGGCACCTTCGCCAATATTCGCATCCGTAATGAAATGGTGCCTGGCGTTGAAGGGGGGATGACGCGGCATTTACCTGACAGCGACGTAGTCTCTATTTATGATGCTGCGATGCGCTATAAGCAGGAGCAAACGCCGCTGGCGGTGATTGCCGGGAAAGAGTATGGATCAGGCTCCAGTCGTGACTGGGCGGCAAAAGGTCCGCGTCTGCTTGGTATTCGTGTGGTGATTGCCGAATCGTTTGAACGAATTCACCGTTCGAATTTAATTGGCATGGGCATCCTGCCGCTGGAATTTCCGCAAGGCGTAACGCGTAAAACGTTAGGGCTAACCGGGGAAGAGAAGATTGATATTGGCGATCTGCAAAACCTACAACCCGGCGCGACGGTTCCGGTGACGCTTACGCGCGCGGATGGTAGCCAGGAAGTCGTACCCTGCCGTTGTCGTATCGACACCGCGACGGAGTTGACCTACTACCAGAACGACGGCATTTTGCATTATGTCATTCGTAATATGTTGAAGTAACAACTATTTGCTTGCCGGTTATTTTGCTTCCGGCAAGCAAATGAATTACACAATGCAAGAGGGTTATTTGTTCAGCAAATGGCCCATTTTCTCGGCTTTGGTATCGAGATAATGTTCGTTATTGGGGTTACGACCTACAATCAATGGTACGCGTTCAACAATATTAATCCCTGCTTCGGTCAGAATTTCGACTTTTTTCGGGTTATTGGTTAACAAGCGGACTTCATTGACGCCAAGGAGTTTGAACATATCAGCGCAAAGAGTGAAGTCGCGCTCATCAGCGGCGAAGCCTAACTGGTGGTTAGCCTCTACGGTATCGTAACCTTGATCCTGCAGTGCGTAAGCGCGGATTTTATTCAGCAGACCAATGTTACGACCTTCCTGACGGTGATACAGCAAAATACCACGGCCTTCCTCGGCAATTTGCGTCAATGCCGCTTCGAGCTGGAAGCCACAATCGCAGCGCAAGCTGAACAGGGCGTCACCGGTCAGACATTCGGAATGGACGCGCGCAAGTACCGGGGTATGCCCGGAAATATCGCCATAGACTAGCGCGACATGATCGTGTCCGGTTGCCAGTTCTTCAAATCCCACCATCAGGAAATCGCCCCATGGGGTTGGCAGTTTGGCTTCTGCCACACGTTTAAGCTGCATGAAATTCTCCAGATAATGCTGGTTCTGTATTGGCTTATTTTGCCATAACGAGAAGGGGTTCACCTAATCACGACGCGTCGATCGTTCACGGAATGGCACAAATCTGTCAATTTTTCCTGGAACTGGCGTTTTCAGTTATGATTGTGGGACTTATCAAAAAGGAGAGGCCATGCGTTCGATTGCCAGACGTACCGCAGTGGGAGCTGCACTATTGCTTGTCATGCCAGTAGCCGTATGGATTTCTGGCTGGCGTTGGCAACCTGGAGAACAAAGTTGGCTACTAAAAGCGGCTTTTTGGGTTACTGAAACTGTCACCCAGCCCTGGGGCGTCATTACACATTTGATTTTATTCGGCTGGTTTCTCTGGTGTCTGCGTTTTCGCATTAAGGCTGCCTTTGTATTATTTGCCATTCTGGCGGCCGCAATCCTTGTGGGACAAGGCGTTAAATCCTGGATCAAAGACAAAGTCCAGGAACCACGACCTTTTGTTATCTGGCTGGAAAAAACACATCATATTCCGGTTGATGAGTTCTACACTTTAAAGCGAGCAGAACGCGGAAATCTAGTGAAAGAACAGTTGGCTGAAGAGAAAAATATCCCACAATATTTGCGTTCACACTGGCAGAAAGAGACGGGGTTTGCCTTTCCTTCCGGTCACACGATGTTTGCTGCCAGTTGGGCACTGCTGGCCGTTGGTTTGCTGTGGCCGCGTCGGCGAACGTTAACCATTGCTATCTTGCTGGTCTGGGCAACGGGAGTCATGGGAAGCCGCCTGCTGCTCGGGATGCATTGGCCACGCGATCTGGTAGTAGCTACGTTGATTTCGTGGGCGCTGGTGGCGGTGGCAACGTGGCTTGCGCAACGAATTTGTGGGCCATTAACACCACCTGCGGAAGAAAATCGCGAAATAGCGCAACGAGAACAAGAAAGTTAACGCTGGTTGATTTTCCGAATTTAGCCCTTAAATCATCAACAATGCGCGTGGATGCCATTTCGCAGACGGCGCGAAAATGGTACTTTAAAGGGCTATTGCGGTAAGTTGACCATAATTTATTCGCTCTAACCACATAACGGGAAGTAATGTGAAATATTTACTCATTTTCTTACTGGTGTTAGCGATCTTCGTGATTTCGGTCACGTTGGGTGCGCAGAACGATCAACAGGTGACGTTTAATTATCTGTTAGCGCAAGGGGAGTACCGTATTTCCACATTGCTGGCGGTATTGTTTGCTGCGGGGTTTGCTATCGGTTGGTTGATTTGTGGCCTGTTCTGGCTGCGAGTTCGTGTTTCCCTGGCGCGCGCTGAACGTAAAATAAAGCGACTGGAAAACCAGCTTTCACCCGCGACTGACGTGGCTGTAGCGCCGCACTCGTCAGCGGCGAAGGAATAACTTTCTATGCTGGAGTTGTTGTTTCTGCTTTTGCCTGTAGCCGCTGCCTATGGCTGGTATATGGGCCGCAGAAGTGCGCAACAAAACAAGCAAGATGAAGCCAACCGCTTGTCGCGTGATTACGTAGCGGGGGTTAACTTCCTGCTTAGTAATCAACAGGATAAAGCGGTAGACCTGTTTCTCGATATGCTTAAAGAGGATACAGGCACCGTTGAAGCCCACCTTACGCTCGGAAACCTGTTCCGTTCGCGTGGCGAAGTTGATCGCGCTATTCGCATCCATCAGACCCTAATGGAAAGCGCCTCGCTGACCTATGAACAGCGTCTGTTGGCGATTCAACAACTGGGGCGTGATTACATGGCCGCCGGGTTATACGACCGCGCGGAAGACATGTTCAATCAGCTGACCGATGAAACTGACTTCCGCATTGGCGCGCTGCAACAGTTGCTACAAATCTACCAGGCTACCAGTGAGTGGCAGAAAGCAATTGATGTTGCCGAACGCCTGGTGAAGCTGGGTAAAGATAAACAGCGCGTCGAAATTGCCCATTTCTACTGTGAGTTAGCCCTGCAGCATATGGCCAGCGACGATCTCGATCGTGCCATGACCTTGCTAAAAAAAGGGGCGGCGGCAGATAAAAACAGCGCCCGCGTATCCATAATGATGGGACGCGTGTTTATGGCGAAAGGAGAATACGCCAAAGCCGTCGAAAGTCTGCAACGCGTGATATCCCAGGACAGAGAACTGGTCAGCGAAACGCTGGAAATGTTGCAAACCTGCTATCAGCAGTTGGGTAAAACTGCCGAATGGGCAGAATTCCTGCAGCGTGCGGTGGAAGAGAACACCGGTGCCGATGCTGAATTGATGCTTGCTGATATCATCAAAGCGCGCGACGGTAGTGAGGCCGCACAGGTCTATATTACGCGCCAGCTTCAGCGTCATCCGACCATGCGTGTGTTCCATAAGTTAATGGATTACCACTTAAATGAAGCGGAAGAAGGGCGTGCCAAAGAGAGCCTGATGGTGCTGCGTGACATGGTTGGCGAGAAGGTACGTAGTAAGCCTCGTTATCGTTGCCAGAAATGTGGTTTTACCGCATACACCCTCTACTGGCATTGTCCGTCTTGTCGGGCCTGGTCAACCATTAAACCGATTCGCGGTCTTGATGGCCTGTAATTTTTAAAAAAAATCCGACTTTAGTTACAACATACTAATTATTAATGTTCCATTGTGCTCCGGCAACGACGGCGCAGAAAAAGCCTGCCAGGGGAGAAATCGCAACTGTTAATTTTTTATTTCCACGGGTAGAATGCTCGCCGTTTACCTGTTTCGCGCCACTTCCGGTGCCCATCATCAAGAAGGTCTGGTCATGACGTTAACTGCTTCATCTTCTTCCCGCGCTGTTACGAATTCTCCTGTGGTTGTTGCCCTTGATTATCATAATCGTGATGACGCGCTGGCCTTTGTCGACAAGATCGACCCACGCGATTGTCGTCTGAAGGTCGGCAAAGAGATGTTTACATTGTTTGGGCCACAGTTTGTGCGCGAACTTCAACAGCGTGGTTTTGATATCTTTCTTGACCTGAAATTCCACGATATCCCCAACACTGCAGCGCACGCTGTCGCTGCTGCAGCTGACTTAGGCGTGTGGATGGTGAATGTTCATGCCTCTGGTGGGGCGCGTATGATGACCGCAGCGCGTGAGGCACTGGTTCCGTTTGGCAAAGATGCACCGCTTTTGATTGCTGTGACAGTGTTGACCAGCATGGAAGCCAGCGACCTGACCGATCTTGGCGTGACACTGTCACCTGCAGATTATGCAGAACGTCTGGCGGCACTGACGCAAAAATGTGGCCTTGATGGTGTGGTGTGTTCTGCTCAGGAAGCTGTGCGCTTTAAACAGGTATTCGGTCAGGAGTTCAAACTGGTTACGCCGGGCATTCGTCCGCAGGGGAGTGAAGCTGGTGACCAGCGCCGCATTATGACGCCAGAACAGGCGTTGTCGGCTGGTGTTGATTATATGGTGATTGGTCGCCCGGTAACGCAATCGGTAGATCCAGCGCAGACGCTGAAAGCGATCAACGCCTCTTTACAGCGGAGTGCATGATGAGTGATTCCAACAGCCGTCTGGTCTACTCAACGGAAACCGGACGTATTGATGAGCCCAAAGCGGCCCCTGTACGCCCTAAAGGCGACGGTGTGGTGCGTATTCAGCGTCAGACCAGTGGACGTAAAGGTAAGGGCGTTTGCCTGATTACCGGTGTCGATCTCGATGATGCCGAACTGACAAAACTTGCAGCGGAACTGAAGAAAAAATGCGGCTGCGGCGGAGCAGTTAAAGATGGAGTTATTGAAATCCAGGGCGATAAGCGTGATTTATTAAAATCACTACTTGAAGCGAAAGGGATGAAGGTAAAACTCGCAGGCGGTTAACATAAAAAGCCACGGATATATCCGTGGCTTTCGAATATTTTACTGTGCGTATTATTCAGTTATTTCGTACTGAACAGAATCAAGCGTATTATAATTGCGAGTCGATAATCGACATTTATTTACGATTATTTACCGACCTGGTGACCAATAACACCACCGACAGCTGCACCACCTAATGTACCCAACGTACTGCCATCGGTCAGTACTGCACCGCCTAATGCCCCTGCACCCGCGCCGATTGCGGTGTTGCGGTCCCGTTTAGACCAGTTAGAACAGGCACTCAGAGACATTGCCAAAGTAATTGCCAGAACAGCCGCGGTCATTTTTTTGCTCGTTACAAACATAATACTCTCTCCTGAATTTATGATTCACGGAAGTAAGCTCTCTATAACTATAATAGCTAAGAATAAGCCTGGTGAAATTATTCCGTGAAATCTGCTCGCGCGCAGGGTTATATCACGCAGGTGATAATGACTTCCTGTTATATCGCTGATAATAATTTTATATCTTGAGAGTGTTAATAACAGGTAAATAGTCTTAATTATCAACCAGGAATCATCTTAGAGCGGATGATTTGCCAAACTGCAAATCATCCGTAGAGAAGGGAAATGGTTAAATGTCAACGACGTGAACGGTGAGTTTACTGTGCTCAAGATGCATCAGATCGCTGGCGCGTATTTTCGAATCGGTAATCACGCGATTGAATCGCTCAACGGGACCGATGGAGTATGAATGTACAGCACCAAATTTCGAGCTGTCAGTCAGGACTATCGCTTCGCACTCTTTTTCCAGCACGGCATTGACCACATCGGTACGCATCATATCGCGACCGGTAAATCCAGTTTCAGGTTGCCAGCCATCAATACCAATAAATGCTTTGCTGAAATGCACCTGTTGGATGCACTGGCGTGTCAAAGGGCCAACCATACTTTCGCTTTTTTTCTGGTACACGCCACCGAGCAAAATAACTTCACAAGGCGCGTCTTTCAGCAAATGCGCGATGTAGCTGCTGACCGTGATGATAGTGACATTTTTCTTCTGCTCGCCCAGAGTCCGGGCGAGCAGGGCATTGCTGCTGCCATTTTCGATAAAGATGGTTTCGCCCGGTTGAACCAGTGACGCGGAAAACTCGGCGAGTTCACGCTTCAGCGTATAGTTGCTCATCATACGGGTTTCGACGTCATCACTATCAAGCGAAACAGCAAAGCCATGTGCACGGCGGAGGTAACTCAGTTTTTCGAGTGTGTTGAGATCCTGGCGAATGGTAACTTCAGAAACTCCAGTGGCTTTTGCCAGATCGGTTACGCTAACCTGACCCTGGTCAATGACCATCTGTAGAATAGTTTGTTGTCGGGAATTCATCGCTGTAATTCTTATAACGTTATAATACTTAATAAAAAAATACTGACGCGCCGGGCATCCTCAAATAGGAAAACCTGAAGGCACGATTGTTAAATCTCCCACGGTGCCTTCGGGATGTCTGGCGTAGATTCAGCAACCTGGCGCAAGAGTTCTGCTTTAAGTATCTCGAGATTATGGATCGCAGAGTGGTAATCGCCTGCCACAAGGATATCTAACACAATATCAATACGTTCGGCAACGCGCTGGGCATCAAATTCAGACATCAAGGACATCCTTATAGCAAAAGGGGGAAAATGAATAATGCAAAAATTGCCGCTAAAAGAGAAGTGTTTAACAGCAACGGCTAATTATCATCCGGGAATACGATATATAATGACGGAATATAGCGCTAAGTATATATATTCATCTACTTATGCGCGCTTCAGGTAGCGTTTATACCAGCGTTCGAAGGCGACGGCGGGCATCGGTTTGGCAAACAAAAATCCTTGCCGCTCATTGATCCCGTTCTTGGTTAAAAAAGCATCTTCCTTTGCACTCTCTACACCTTCGGCGATCACCTGAAGATTCAATGCCTGGGCCACAGCGACGATCGCCCGGACCAGTGACTGCGAGACAGGTTGTTTGTGAATATCTCGAACAAAAACCTGGTCAAGTTTGATGGCATCGATCGGAAAGCGCGCCAGTTGCGAAAGTGAAGAGTAGCCGGTACCAAAATCATCCAGATGCACTTGCGCACCTAGTTGGCTAAATTGTTGAATAACAGACAGTGCCAGTTCATCATTCTCAATCAGACAACTCTCTGTCAGTTCAACATCTATAGGGCAGTATTCAAAATTGAGTTCCTGGAGAACCTGTTTCAGGGCGGTGAAAATGGTTTGATCGGCGAGCTGACGTGCAGAAATATTTACCGCCACTCGCAGGTTTATGCCTTTATCCCGCCACTTTGCCACCTGGCGTACGACATCGAGAATCACCCAACGGCCTAAAGGCACAATTAGCCCTGACTCTTCGGCGTAGGAAATGAAGTCCAACGGTGGAATCAACCCACGTTCAGGTGACTGCCAACGTACTAGTGCTTCCAGACTGCGCACTTCGCCACGCCAGGTGATTTTCGGTTGATAGTGAATAACCAACTGATCGTTTTCTAGTGCTTTACGCAAGTTGGTATCCAGCCAGAGATATTCAAATACCCGTTGATTCATTTCTGGGGTAAAAACGCAAAATTGTCCTCGTCCGCCTTCCTTCGCTGTGTACATTGCTGTGTCGGCGTGACGAATAATAGCCGCGCTGTCCGAACCATGTTCGGGAGAGAGTGCAATACCTACTGAACAGCTGGTATAAACTTCAATTAAACCAATACGAAAGGGGAGGCGTAAGCGGGTCAAAATTCGTGATGCCATTGCTTCCAGCGCGCTTTGTGAGGTATTGGATGCCAGTACCAGAAACTCATCGCCACCTGGACGCGCCAACACCTGGTCATGTTCGAGACAGCTTAAAATAGCCAATGACACGTCGCGTAATAACTGGTCACCAAACAAATGCCCATAGGCGTCGTTGACCTTTTTAAAATTATCCAAATCAAGATACACAACCCCAACTTTATTGTTATCTGCATGATTAATAGCGTGATCGATTAACTCCTGCATTGCGTTACGATTCGGCAGTCCGGTGATACTGTCGGTATTTGCCAGAATACGCAGTCGCTCCTGAGCGCGGCGCTCTTCGGTAATGTCGGTACCGGAACAGATTAAAAAAATCTCGTTTTTGCCACTGCCGCTGTGGACAAATTTATTGCGAAACAGAAACAGCCGCTGGCCTTTACGTGTTGGTATCCACAGTTCGACTTCATATGCATTGCCGCTTCGAAAAAATACACGGTTATTGCGCCTGGATGCCGCAGCTTCACGACGGCTCATAAACAGTTTAAACACGCTTTGCCCAATGACGTCGTGTTCTTTCAACCCTGTGTAATCTTCACATAAGCGATTGAAGCGTTGAATATTCCCCCGGCTGTCGAGAATGACTATTGCGGAATGTGCTTCAGAAACTACCTGCTCAGCAAAGGAAAGCCCGTGTGATAAATCACGAGCAACCGCCGGTGTGTCATGCCATGCAGACGCGTTGCCAGCCCATTCCCGTTTATTGATTTTTCGTCCTACCAGATGCACAGAAAGATCGCTTTCATCGACGGTCAGACTCATCATCAGGCTGGAGGTGATGACCGTCATTTCCCTGATTCGAGCAGCCTGTTCGGCAGATAACTGCAACATACGTTCAGGTTCTGTGGTTTCGGTGGTAGAAAAGCGCAAAACATCGCTGCTTTCCGTCAACCGCCAGTATGAATTGTGCGATCCGAGAAAGTTGTACAACGTTGTGGACTCCCTAACGGTTTTCATGATGCATATCCTCCGGTTAACAGCGGAGTCCGCGGTTAAATAAAAGGAACAACATGACTTACATGAAATTAACGGCGGCTAAACGCATTGTTTTTTTTATATATTTATTTGTAATCCAGTTTTGGAAAAACGCCAGTTTTCAAACGAAAGTCAGTTAAAAAACTGCCGGGATATGATGAAGGTAGAGCGGGGAAATAAACGGCCCATTCATAAGGAATGGGCCGTGAAAGGAGATTACGCGACCGGGCGCGCAATAATGCTGCGGGTTTCCATGCGGACTTCGGCAATGGTGACGTCAATAACGTCAGTTACTTTATAAACCGTTTCACCTTTAATTTGTACGGTGCCGTTTTCCTGGCTGCAAACCATTTCATCGCGCACAGCGTGTAAGAAAGGTGCAGGAATAAAGGCGATAGCGCCGTTATCAACCAAACGAACACGCATGCCGCCACGGCTGATATCGACAATTTCCGCCGCGAAACGGGTGTCGGTCCCGGCTTTGTCTTTCAGGAAGCGTGCGTATAACCAGTCACCAACATCACGTTCTGCCATCCGATTGAGACGGCGACGCTCGGCCATTTGGACAGTGATTTCATCCTGTGGACGCGTCGCAGTTTCGCCTTTGATAACCGCTTTCAGCAGACGGTGGTTGATCATGTCGCCATATTTACGGATCGGCGATGTCCAGGTGGCGTATGCTTCCAGACCGAGGCCAAAGTGAGGACCGGGTTCAGTGCTAATTTCAGCAAATGACTGGAAGCGACGAATGCGGCTGTCGAGGAAACCAGTTGGTTGCGCATCCAGTTCACGACGCAGTTTGCAGAAACCGTCCAGCGTGAGCACTTCTTCGGCATCGACATGCAGACCGTGCGTTTTCAGCAACGCTGCCAGCGCGTCGGCATTCGCCGGATCAAAGCCCATATGCACGTTATAGATGCCAAAACCGAGCTTATCGCGCAGTACGCGGGCCGCACAAATGTTAGCGGCAATCATCGCTTCTTCGACGATACGGTTGGCAATGCGACGAGGCTCGGCGACAATATCCAGCACTTCACCTTTTTCACCGAGAATAAAGCGGTAATCCGGGCGATCTTTAAACACCAGTGCGTGGTTATGACGCCACTCGCCGCGGCGTTGGCAAATTTGCGCTAGCAAACGGACTTGTTCGGCAATTGCTTCACTTTCAGGCTGCCAGTCACCGGTATTTTCCAGCCAGTCAGAAACCTGGTCATACACCAGCTTTGCTTTGGATTCGATGGTGGCGGCAAAGAATTCGATATTATCTTCAATGGTGCCATCAGCGGATAGCGTCATGCGGCATGCCAGTACCGGGCGGACTTCATTGGCGCGCAGTGAGCAGAGATCGTCAGAAAGCTCGCGAGGCAGCATAGGGATGTTGAAGCCAGGCAGATAGTTGGTGAATGCGCGAATTTTCGCGGCTTTGTCCAGCTTGCTGCCTTCAGCAATCCACGCGGTTGGATCGGCAATCGCCACAATCAGCTGAAGTTTGTCATCCGGCAACGCCTTAGCGAAAAGGGCGTCATCCATATCTTCTGTGCTGGCACTGTCGATGGTGACAAAATCCAGCGCGGTCAGATCTTCACGAACCAGACCTTCATCGAGCATTTCGGTAGCGACGCCGTCTGGTGCTTCTTTTTCCAGATTATGGCGCGCAAGGGTAACCCACCACGGTACAAAGTGGTCGTCACCAAAAGTGATGTATTGTGTCAGTTCTGCATAGAAAGAACGATCGCCTTTCAGCGGATGACGGCGCATTTCGGCAACCGCCCAGTCGCCTTCTTTAAACTCGTGGTTCAGGCCACGGGCTGCGCGGCAAGGAATGGCGTCTTTTAAGAGTGGATGATCAGGAACGATGGCCAGACGGTCATTTTTGCCCTGAACTTTACCCACGAAACGAGTCAGGAACGGTTCAACCAGTTCTTCTGGCTCTGCGGATTCACGTTCTTTTTCACTGTGGATCACCGCGATAATTCGGTCGCCATGCATGACTTTTTTCATCTGCGGCGGCGGAATGAAATAACTTTTTTGCGCGTCGACTTCCAGGAAGCCAAAGCCTTTTTCTGTGGCTTTTACCACCCCTTCAGCGCGTGGCGTCTGGGAATGCAGTTGCTGTTTAAGCTGCGCTAGCAGCGGGTTGTCCTGAAACATAATTGTCTATTTTGGTGGCCATTAGAGCGGCTGACAGTTTTACGCGAATCTGTCTGACGCGGCAAGGTTAATATGTCTCACCCAACGCGATTTTTAAGCGATTTATCCAGCCACACAGCCCGCTCCATACCAGCAGATTAATAATCTGCGTTGATGATTTTTCGTGTTCGAGTAAAGGGCTGAACTGGGCGGCGCTAAAGCGATCGGGTGCTCGGGTCAGCCATTGTATCGCCTGAACGGTAGCGTGCTCAACAGAATGACGGTCAGCCCATTGGTTAATTTCATTTTCGCCCTTGCGCACAAGGGCGCTGATTTTTTTATATTCATTTGATGAATCCATACAGGCGGCAAAACAAGCAGGACTGCCATTTATCCGCGCGCATAACAACGCCGCAAGCTTATTATCCGGCTGTGTATTAACCCGTGTACTGTTTAACAACCTTTCGAGAAGGGAAAGTGAAATAGGGTGGAGAGAGAGTGTTTCGGCCAGTTGGCAAAGTTCTGCAGTTGAACTTTTTGTGTACTCTTCAGGTAGTTTTTCCACCTCATAGCTGCTTCGCCAGCGTATTGATTCATCAGCAAACAGTGACGCGTCGGCGTAGTTTTGTATTTCCAGACCGGGTAACCAGCGTACCGGGTGCCCGAGATAAGCCTGAAATATCGCAATGGTCCGCGCCTGAAAGCCAATAAAACCAATGATTTGGTTAATGATCACACAGTCCCAGGCAGTAAGACCGACGTCATTCAGATGCTGGCGCGATCGGTTGTCGATAATAGAAGGCGAGCTAGCCAGTTGGCGGGCATATTGCGTGATTTGTGCCAACCTATGATTGCTTTCCCTGGAGGAATCAGGCCCGGGGAGCGGCGTAAGTCGCGCCGAATAGTAGTTACATAACCGCTGGACGCCGCAAACCTGAGCAACCGTCAGGGCCGTAGACAAGCGTTCATAAGCGGTGAAGGTCTGTGAACGGGTCACGGTAAGCTGGTCAGGGAACAATTCCACTGCAAGAACGCGCGCAGGGACCAGCCATGAAAGGAAGGGAGCCAGCGTTTCTTCATCAAGGATCACGTCGAGCAGAAAGGGATCGCTGACCTTTGCGGCTTCCGGGACCAGAGGCAGAACGTCATACTCCGCAGTACTGGATTGCGTTTCATGATACCAGTGGCTTTTGCCGGTGATGTGGCGTTGTTCCATGGGCGCTCCTTGGTCGTAAAGGAAATCGTTATCCTGACGCAAGGCGGGAAGGGGAGAAAGACGGATCGGCGATAACAAATATCAGAAAGGTATAACAGAGATAACGGGCGGCAGAACGCCGCCCATCTTTACTAACAGAACGATTATTTCAGTTCGAGTTCGTTCATTGCAGCGATGCTGAAACCGCCGTCAACGTGGACTACTTCACCGGAGATACCGGCAGAGAGATCGGAGCACAGGAATGCCGCAGAGTTACCCACATCTTCAATAGTAACGGTACGGCGAATCGGGGTAACGGCTTCGCAATGAGCCAGCATTTTGCGGAAGTCTTTGATACCGGAAGCCGCCAGAGTACGGATCGGACCAGCAGAGATGGCGTTAACACGCACACCTTCCGGACCCATCGCGTTCGCCATATAGCGCACGTTCGCTTCCAGAGACGCTTTTGCCAGACCCATAACGTTGTAGTTCGGGATAGCGCGCTCAGCGCCAAGGTAGGAAAGGGTCAGCAGGGCAGAACCCGGATTCAGCATGGAGCGGCAAGCTTTTGCCATTGCAACGAAGCTGTAGGAGCTGATGTCGTGGGCAATTTTGAAGCCTTCACGGGTAACGGCGTTAACATAGTCACCATCCAGCTGATCGCCAGGTGCAAAACCAATAGAGTGTACGAAACCGTCAAATTTCGGCCAAACTTTCCCCAGTTCAGCGAACATGGTGTCGATGCTGGCATCTTCTGCAACATCGCACTGCAGAACGATGTCAGAACCCAATTGAGCGGCAAATTCTTCTACGCGGCCTTTCAGTTTGTCGTTCTGGTAGGTGAATGCCAGTTCAGCTCCTTCGCGGTGCATCGCCTGAGCGATACCGTAGGCGATGGATAGTTTGCTGGCAACACCGGTTACCAGAATGCGCTTACCGGAAAGAAAACCCATAGCTTTAATCCTTATTGTTGATGCTTGTTGTGCCTGAAAATCAGGCGATTCGTCGTTTTAGTAAACAGTACGAACAGATAAACGGTTATTATAATCAACCTGGCTGTGAGTAGCTATAGTTGCCAGGTCCGACCGGAGCAGGCTGCGGCAGGGGGGGCGCTTTTCCCCTCACCCTAACCCTCTCCCCAGAGGGGCGAGGGGACCGTATTGTGCAAATATTGTTACCCCAGCAACAAACAGGCTCATACAGCCCCTAACCCTTTCATGGCGATGGCTGGGACGGTTCAGACCTTGCCGAATATTCTCCAGCACCGTCTCCATGTTTTCACCACAACAGCTATTCGGCTCGGTCTGCCCCCTCGCTCTTTCAGGGAGAGGGTGACCGGCGGTTCAGTTCCTGCAGAATATTCTCCAGCACCGTCTCCTCATTACAATCAATCTCGTTATTCCAGAAACGCAGCACGGTCCAGCCCTGCGACTCAAGCCAGCTAGTGCGCCTGGAATCATAGGCAACTGCTAAATCATGCTGCCCACCATCCAGCTCAACGACTACACGCGCCGAGCAGCAAGCAAAATCGAGAATGTAGCTCCCCACTGGATGTTGACGGCGAAATTTGAAATCACTAAAACGTCGGCTGCGAAGATATCGCCAGAGCTTTCGTTCCTGCAAAGTGAGATTGCGTCTTAAATCACGCGCATTTGATTTAATTTTATCTATCACCTCATTCTGACAAGATTTAATCTTTTGTCAGAATGAGGTGAATAATCTGGAAGGAGGATTCAGAAAATTAGCGATCTTTACGCCACGCATCCGCCGTCAATGCCTCGCCAAAATGACCGGCAATCAGCCGTTTGGTGAGTTCATGCAGCGGCGATGCCAGCACATCCGCGGTGCTGCCTCGCTCGACAACCTCGCCCTGATGCATCACCAGCACCTGGTCGCTAATGTGCTTCATCATTCCGATATGCTGGGTAACATAAATATACGAAATGCCCTGTTTTTCCTGTAACTCCAGCATCAGATTAATCAACTGCGAACGCATCGACATATCCAGTGAAGCGAGGGCTTCATCGGCAATAATGACTTTTGGGCGCAATATCAGCGCGCGCGCCAGACCCAGACGCTGTTTTTGTCCGGGTGCCAACATATGCGGATAGTAACTGACGTGATCCGGTAGCAGCCCAACCATACGCATCGTTTCAATAATCTGTTTGCGACGCTGTTCCGGTTCCAGGTCGGTGTTCAGGCGCAGTGGAAAATCCAGAATTTGCGAGATACGTTGACGGGGATTCAACGAGGTCGAAGGATCCTGAAAAATCATGCGAATACGCTGACTGCGGAAGGAATAATCGCCAAAATGCAGTGGATGATCGTCAATCAATAACTCGCCGCTGGTAGGCTCTATCATTCCCGCCAGCATTTTTGCCAGCGTGGATTTACCCGAACCATTCTCGCCAATAATCGCCAGTGTCTGGCCTTCACGTAGCGTAAAGCTCAAGGGTTTTACCGCTTCTACGGTCTGACGACGAAACCAGCCGGTCCGGTAGCGGAACGTTTTACTTAAATTACGCACTTCAAGCAGCGTTTCGATCATCTCACTCTTTCTCCATGTTCAGCGGGAAATGACAGGCATAGAGATGATTTTTCGCCCCCGTCAAACGTGGCGTCACAATGCATTCTCGTTGTGCATACGGGCAACGTGGCCCCAGACGACAACCAATCGGTAACTGTTCCAGCAGTGGGATAGCGCCGGGCAGCGTATTGAGGCGACTTTTATGCGGCATCGCGCTGCCGAAGTCTGGTATCGCGCGGATCAGCGCCTGGGTATAAGGATGATGTGGCATCGTCACCAACTCCTTACTCGGCGCGGTTTCCACTGTTTGACCGCAGTAAAGCACGTTAATTTTATCCGCCCATTGGCTAAGCATTTGTAAGTCATGGCTGATAAGCAAAATAGTGGTATTGCTGTTTTGGTTGAGACGCGTCAGCAGGCGAAAGATTTGCGCCTGGGTTGTTGGCTCCATTGAGTTGGTCGGTTCGTCAGCAATCAGCAGACGCGGTTGATTCGCCAGTGCAATGGCTATCATCACTTTCTGACATTCACCTTCGGTCAACTCATAGGGAAAACTGCGCATCGCATCTTTGTGATCTTTAATCCCCACGCGGTGCAGCAGTTCAATGGCACGGCGTTTGCGCCAGCCAAAACGCTGCCACCAACGGCCTTTATAGGTCCAGGCTGGGATGTTTTGCATCAACTGGCGACCCACACGTTCTGAAGGGTCAAGACACGACTGCGGTTCCTGGAAAATCATCGACACGTTATGGCCAACCAGTTTGCGCCGTTCGCGTGCGGAGAGACGCAGCAAATCGATATCATCAAAACGCATACGGTCAGCAGTAACACGCCAGTTATCTTTATTCACCCCACAAATCGCTTTCGCAATCAAACTCTTGCCGGAACCGGATTCACCAACAAGACCGCGGATTTCACCTTCGGTTAAGGTCATACTTACCCGGTCGACGGCTTTAACCCACTCATCACCGGTTTTAAATTCAATAGTCAGGTTACGAATATCGAGTAATGGCATTATTCCACCCCCGCAATAATTGCACGACGTACACCGTCGCCAAGGAGGTTAACCAACAGCACGCTAATCATAATTGCCGCACCTGGCAGCATGACAGTCCACGGGGCGACATAAATCAGTTCCAGCGCATCACCGAGCATCGCTCCCCATTCAGGCGAGGGGAGTTGTGCGCCGAGATCGAGAAAGCCCAGCGCGGCGATATCGAGAATTGCCATCGACAGTGCGCGGGTGATCTCGGTGACCAGCCCGGCGGTGATGTTTGGCATCACAGCAAACCAGAGAATATTCAGCGTTGATGCGCCATCCAGACGGGCGGCGATAACGTACTCTTTTTCCAGTTCGTCATGCACCATGCTGTAAATCGAACGTACCATACGCGGCAGCAATGCCAGCCAGACAGCAAACATAGCGTGGGACAAACTCGGTCCGGCAAACGCTACAACGATAATTGCCAGCAGCAGCGAAGGGATCGCCAGTAAGGTATCCAGAATATGGTTAAGCACCGCTGAGCGCAGGCCGTGCGTCGCCCCGGCGAAGGTGCCCAGTACCAGGCCACAGATCGTCGCGGCAAGCGTCACCACAAATGCGCCACCCACGGTTGGCGCAGCTCCGCTCAGTAAACGGCTTAAAACATCGCGTCCGAGGTCGTCAGTCCCCAGGAAGAAAGAAACTTCGCCATAGCGCGACCATGACGGCGGCAATAATTGGTAACCGAGAAATTGCTGGTCGATGCCGTAAGGCGCAAACCAGCCGCCAAAAATACACAGTACAGCCAGCCCCGCGCAGCCGTACAGGCCGACCATCGCAGAGGCGTCACTATAAAATTTGCGCCAGGCGGTACGCAGCGTGCCCGGCGGGCGCTTTTCGCTGTATACGCTATCGTAAGGCATACCATTCCTTATGTTTCAGAGGGTTAGCCATGGCACCCAAAATATCAGAAATCACGTTAACAATAATGACCAGTGAGCCACACACCATCACTCCGGCGGAAATGGCTGCGTAATCCTGCTGGCGGATGGCGTTAATTAACCAGCGCCCTAAACCCGGCCAGCTAAAAACCATTTCGGTGATCATCGCCAGCGTCAGCATGGTGGAAAACTGTAAGCCCAGGCGAGGAATAACCGGCGGTAACGCGTTATGCAGAACGTGGCGACGCAAAATAGTAAAGCGCGACAAACCGCGGGTAGCCGCCGCTTTAACATAGTTCTGGTCATACACTTCGATAGTGCTGATACGCATCAGTCGGATCACTTCAGTTGTTGGCGCAACCGACAGGGTGATCACGGGCAATATCATATGGCGGATTGCGCTCATGATCATTTCATCCCGCCATGGTGAGTCCGAAAGCCAGGCATCAATCAACGCAAACCCGGTAATCGGTTTCACTTCGTACAGCAGATCGAAACGCCCTGAAACGGGCAACCAACCTAGCGTGAGTGAACAAAACAGCGTCAACAGAAGCGCCAGCCAGAACACCGGGATTGAAAAGCCCAGCAAGGCGATGGCGTTGATCAAGTTATCCTGCCACTTATGGCGCGTAATCCCGGCAATCATCCCCACGGGGATGCCAACAATCAGCGCAAAACCGAAGGCGAGGATGCACAGTTCCATCGTCGCAGGGAAGACCTCTTTTAACTGTTCGGCAATCGGTTGACCGTTAATGCTGGAAACACCAAAATCCCAGTGGATCAGGCCGTTAAACCAGAACACCCAGGCATTCCACAGTGACGCGCCTTGTAACGGCGCGTGTGGAGTGAAATAGCTCAAACTGAAGCCAACGAAGGTCAGCAGGAACAAGGTGACAATCAATAACAAAATGCGGCGTAAGGTGAAGATAATCATGGTTTTTTCACCTCATCCTGTTTCTCGCGATACACCCCAGCAAAGGAGGCGTTACCAAACGGGCTAAGTACCAGACCTTTGATATCGTACCGATAGGCCTGCAAACGCAATGACGACGCCAGCGGCAGAATAGGTAATTCCTGTGCCAGAATACTCTGCGCTTCGTCATAGGCTTCAATACGCGCTGCCAGCTGCTGCGAGGAGAGCGCCTTACGCAACACGCTGTCGAATTTCGGATCGCACCAGTGGGCGAGGTTGGTCTGTGAATGAATTGCCGCGCAGCTCAGTAACGGACGGAAGAAACTGTCCGGGTCGTTACTGTCCGTCGCCCAACCGGATAACGTCAGATCATGGCTCATATCCATCAACCGCGCCTCCTGAAAGCGACCTTCTACCGGCACAATCACCACTTTTACGCCAACCTGCGCCATATCCGCCTGAATCAGTTCGGCAGTTTTCAGTGGACTGGGGTTCCACGCCTGCGAACGTGTGGGCACCCACAGTTTCAGCGTTAAGTTTTCCAGCCCCAACGCCTTCAACTGTTCGCGCGATTTCGCCGGATTGTATTCAGTAATTTTAGCCTCGTTGTCATAGGCCCACGAGGCGCGCGGTAAAATAGAGGCCGCCGTTTCAGCCGTACCATAATAGATGGATTGCATCAGGCGCTGGTTATTAATCGCCAGTGCCAGTGCATGGCGGACAGCGGGATTATTTAGCGGCGGTTTGGCGGTGTTAAATGCCAGATAGGCGACGTTCATCCCAGGACGCAGCGTTAAACGCAAGCGCGGGTCGTCACGCAAAATGGATAGCTGGCTGGCAGCAGGCCAGGCCAGAACGTCGCATTCCCCGGTCAGGAGTTTCGACAGACGTCCGGTGCCGCCGGAGCCTAAATCCACCACTACCTGCGGCATTAACGGTTTACCGCGCCAGAAGTCATCATGACGTTGTAGGCGAATAAATTGCCCGGCGCGGTATTCCGACAACTGATACGGACCGGTGCCGACCGGTTGACGGTCGAGTTGCTCCTGGCGATCTTCTTTCTCTAACTTCCGGGCATATTCTGCCGACATGACCGAAGCATAATGGGTTGCGAGGTGCCACAAAAAAGAAGCATCCGGCTGGGCGAGTCGGAACTCAACGGTATGATTATCCAGTTTGCGGACGCTTTTCACGTTATCGGCAAATTGCAGGCTGTCGAAGTAGGGGAAGTTGCTGCCGTTGACGTTATGCCACGGGTTGTTGCGGTCAAAAATTCGCTGGAAGGTAAACACCACATCGTCGGCATTCATTTTACGAGTGGGAGTAAACCAGTCGGTTTTTTGAAACGGAACATCGCGACGCAGGTGGAAGCGATAGGTCGCGCCGTTGTCGAGTACTTCCCAGCTTTCGGCAAGTTCCGGCATCAGGCGATAGGTATAGGGATCGACATCCAGCAGTCGATCATAAAACTGGGCGGCAAGGGTATCGACAATTAACCCACTGCTCGCTTTGGATGGGTTAAAGGTGTTGACTTGCCCGCTGACGCAATAGACAAAACCGCTGTCGCGGATATCAGCATGCGGGGGAGATTCAGGCGCGGCGATTGCCTGACCACTCACAAGTCCAGCAATCACCAAAAGAGACGATAATACCTGGCGCATAATATTAAGGGATTTTATGTAAAGAGGCTATCTTACTAATATTTAATGACATTTGCCATTACCGTTTGTGTTCAGGGGTCGTAATGAGGGCCGTGTGGTTGGTCGTTGAACAGATGGCGTCGCCATCTGTTCAACATTCGTACCCGTGATTTCTCTATAACTATAACTCACAGAACAACTTAGCGAGGAGCAGAGCGGTACGATCGTGAGAAACCCATTAAAGCACGCTGCAATGCGTGTCATTTTAACCGGATGCAGAGTGAACGCTTTATCCGGACAACGATACTGACCGATCGTCTGCAATTAAATAATTACTCATTACCCCATTGATTCAAAAACTCTGCGATCTCATCAATGCGTACGGGATTAATCCCCGCTTTAGCAGCCATTTCATGTTGGGCTTCTTCGCTGATCTCTTCATTGTTCATCAAACGGGTGAGCAGTAACTGGAAGTAGTGGGCCAGCGGTGTGCGTTCAGCGTCTGCGACAGGCTCTGCGCATTCGGTCGCGTACTCATCGGCAATATCAAAATATTTTAGCGGGATATCGTGGTTCATTATTTGCCCCTGGGGTTAATGCGCTAAGCATAAGGGCGGATGATAGCACTCGTGATCCGGGTCATACATCTTTTTATAGTTAATGGCGCGGCGCATTACCCTCAGGCAGGATAATGCGGCGCGCATCCGACTATTACGTTTCGCTCACTGGCGTTCTGTCACCTTCGTACAGCGGCACTTTGCGATAGCGGCGGATCAGATACCACAAATATGCGCCGCCTAACGAAGCCCATACCAGACCCAGCGTCAGCGAGGTGGCTTCGAGGTTAATCCACAGCACGCCCACCGTCAGCGCGCCAACCAGCGGCATTAATAAATAGTGGAAGTGTTCCTTCCAGCTTTTATTCATTCCTTTGCGCCGCCAGAAGTGGTTGAACACCGACAGGTTAACGAAGGTAAACGCTACCAACGCGCCGAAGTTAATTAACGCTGTGGCGGTAACTAAATCGAAGAACAGCGCCGACATCGCGACAATCCCGACCATAATGACGTTCAGTGCCGGAGTCCGCCATTTCGGATGCACATAGCCAAACACGCGCTCCGGAAACACATTGTCGCGCCCCATCACATACAGCAGACGTGACACGCTGGCATGTGAGGCCAGGCCAGACGCTAACGTGTTCACAAACGTGGTGCAAAGGAAAATCGACTGGAACAGCTTACCGCCGACGTAGAGTGCAATTTCAGGCAGTGCGGCGTCCGGGTCTTTAAAGCGGCTGATATCGGGGAAGAACAGCTGCATAAAGAACGACGCCGCGATAAAGATAACGCCACCATAGACCGCCGTCAGGAAGATGGCTTTCGGGATCACGCGTGCGGCGTCTGGTGTCTCTTCCGAAAGTGTGGTCACTGCATCGAAACCAAGGAAAGAGAAGCAGACGATCGTCGCCCCGGTAATAATCGGAATCAGATGCGCGTTCTCGCTGATAAACGGCTGTAACGACCAGACCGTGCCAACGCCTTCTCCTTTATGCAGTCCCTGAACCACCAGGAAGATAAACACCACCATGATGGAGATTTGCACCAACACAAACAGGGTATTGAAGTTAGCGACCAGGTTGACGCTCTTCAGATTCGCGGCGGTTAAAATGGCGACGAAGGTTACCACCCACACCCACGGCGGCACTTCCGGGAAGAGGGCGGAGAGATAGATTTTCGCCAACAAAACGTTGATCATCGGCAAAAAGAGATAATCCAGCAGTGATGACCAGCCGACCATAAATCCGACGTGCGGGTTAATCGACTTTTGCGCGTAGGTATAGGCCGAACCGGCCTCCGGAAACTGGCGAACCAGTTTGCCGTAGCTGATAGCGGTAAACAGCACGCCCGCCAGCGCCAGCAAATAGGACGCCGGAACGTGACCGTCGCTAATGCCTGACACAATGCCAAAAGTATCGAACACAGTCATCGGCGTGAGATAGGCCAGACCCATCATTACCACCTGCCACAATTTCAGTGATTTTCGCAGACGGGTTTTGCCGGGTTGCGCAGCAATATTCAGTGGTGAATTAATAGCCATAATTGCTGCCTCCCCTGCGTAATAAGGTTTGCGGTCGTGTCGACCTGAAATCAAACCTGTTTAGCAAGGGAAGCAAAGGGGGCGGAGTCCAGTCAGTCGCAGGAGGGGCGCATACGCAGCCTCCCTCGCCATGCGGGGATTTAATCATCGGCATCATCTCATTTCCTCGTCACAGTCTTAATCGTTAACGGAAGCCCGTTGCCGCCTGCGCTCCATAACGCGACATCCGGAAAATGTCTGGATTACCAGCAAATGTCAGGCCTGGCTCCGCTCAGGCCGATGAAACAACCCCGCAAGGGGTATTACGCGTTTTTCAACATCCACTCAATTTCTGTTTCTGTGATGAGGCGCTCAAACTGCAACAGCTCATCATTTTTACAGGCGTGATAGACATGGCAAAACCGTTCGCCTAAATAGCGGCGCAGGTGATCATTCTCGATAAACTCACCCAGGGCATCGCTCTGGCGAATCGGGAAGGGTAAGCCATCCTGTTCCAGCCCGTTGCCTTCGACTTCTTCCTGCAACGGCAGCTCGTTATCAAGACCGTGCAAAATACCGGCAAAAATCGCTGCCATCACCAGATATGGGTTGGCATCGGCACCCGCCACGCGATATTCCACGCGGTGATTATGGCGATCGCCGCATGGAATACGCAGGGCGACGGTGCGGTTGTTATGGCCCCACGACGCCTGCGTCGGTACATACATCCCCGGCTGGAAGCGGCGATACGAGTTCACGTTTGGTGCCAGCAACGCCATTGATGACGGCATCAGATCGATCATTCCGGCGAGCATTTTTTTCAGCAGCGGCGAATCTTCGCCTTCCGCGTCAGAAAGCACGTTCTCGCCACGATTATTTTGCATACTGATATGGATATGCATCCCGCTGCCCGCGTGCTCTTCATACGGCTTCGCCATAAAAGTGGCGTGCATCTTATGCTTTTCTGCCATCAGACGCACCAGGCGTTTTAGTGCCAGCGCATCATCGCAGGCTTCCAGCACGTTATCAGTATGGTAAAGGTTGATTTCAAACTGACCCGGCGAGGCCTCAGCGACCGCGCCATCTGCCGGAATCAGCTGTAACTGTGCCAGTTCATCAATATCATTGAGCACATCGGCGAAGTGGTTGAGGTTATCAACCGAGTAAACCTGGCTTTGTGTATTGCGGTCATCGGTGCCGGGTGCGCAGGGCGGTTGCAGATACCCTTCAGCGTCGCGCTGACGATCCAGTAAATAGAACTCCAGCTCTACCGCTACGACCGGGAACAATCCGCGCTGGCGCAGCTGCTGCCACAGGCGGTTAAGAACGTTCCGCGGCTCAACGTCAAAGGGAGCGCCATCTTCATCGACCATGGTCAGGAGCATCTGACCGATAAACTCTGGATCGGCGGCAGAAGGGGTTAAGGAACCGAGAACAGGAACACAGGTACGATCCGGCTCGCCCATTTCCTGACCCAGACCCGCTTCTTCTACTACGTTGCCCAGAATATCCATTGCAAACACCGAGGCCGGGAAATAACACCCTTTCTCCAGCTTCTTCAGACTTGAAACAGGAATACGTTTTCCACGGAAGCAACCATTCAAATCGGTAAGTAAAACATCAACATATTGCGTATTCGGGTAGCGCTCCAGGTAGCGTTTCACTTCCTGCGTAAAGGCGCTACCCCGCCTCTCTTCTGACTGCTGAACAAAGTTCTCTACTTCAACGATATTGGTTTCCATGATTCTTCGCCTTTGGTTTGTTTTCCGCTCGTTATCAAAGCGTAAAATATAATGACCACCATTCGAATCTGTATGCAAACTAAATGTTTGTCAAATGTTAAATTGAGTTTGCAAAAAAGAAAACTCACTGCTAGATTGAAAAAATATTGAACAGAAAGGTCATTTAAACCGCAGTAATGGCGATAATTTAGTCCACTTTGTGAGATTGAGCATGGAAAATATAATGAACAATCCGGTTATCGGTGTCGTAATGTGCAGGAACAGGCTTAAGGGTCATGCGACCCAGACTCTGCAAGAAAAGTACCTGAATGCCATCATCCACGCAGGCGGTTTGCCAATTGCGCTGCCACATGCGCTGGCGGAACCGTCGTTACTTGAACAACTTTTGCCGAAACTCGATGGCATTTACCTTCCTGGTAGTCCCAGCAATGTGCAGCCGCACCTATATGGTGAAAACGGCGATGAGCCTGACGCCGATCCCGGGCGTGATCTTCTGAGCATGGCGTTAATTAATGCCGCACTCGAAAGGCGCATCCCCATTTTCGCCATCTGCCGGGGTTTACAGGAACTGGTGGTGGCAACCGGTGGTTCGTTGCATCGCAAGCTGTGCGAACAGCCTGAATTGCTGGAACATCGGGAAGATCCCGAACTGCCGGTGGAACAGCAATATGCACCGTCGCATGAAGTTCAGGTTGAAGAGGGGGGATTACTGTCTGCGTTGTTACCTGAATGTAGCAACTTTTGGGTAAACTCTCTGCATGGACAAGGGGCGAAGGTCGTTAGCCCACGGTTGCGTGTTGAAGCTCGCTCGCCGGATGGCTTAGTTGAGGCGGTTAGCGTCATCAATCATCCTTTTGCGCTGGGCGTACAGTGGCACCCGGAATGGAACAGTAGCGAGTACGCGCTTTCGCGTATATTGTTCGAGGGCTTTATCACCGCTTGTCAGCACCATATCGCTGAAAAACAGCGACTCTGACCACTACAGTTTAAGGAAATGCAAATATGAGTGATGAGGGACTGGCGCCAGGAAAACGCTTGTCGGAAATCCGCCAGCAGCAGGGGCTTTCACAACGTCGTGCCGCCGAACTCTCCGGGCTGACTCACAGTGCTATCAGTACGATAGAACAAGATAAAGTCAGCCCTGCCATCAGTACGCTGCAAAAGCTGCTGAAGGTGTATGGTCTGTCACTCTCGGAATTCTTTTCCGAGCCGGAAAAACCTGATGAGCCGCAGGTCGTCATTAATCAGGACGATTTAATTGAGATGGGCAGTCAGGGTGTGTCAATGAAGCTGGTTCATAACGGTAACCCGAATCGCACGCTGGCGATGATCTTTGAAACGTACCAGCCGGGCACAACCACTGGGGAAAGAATTAAGCATCAGGGTGAGGAAATAGGCACAGTACTGGAAGGTGAAATTGTTCTGACGATTAATGGTCAGGATTACCACCTCGTCGCGGGGCAAAGTTATGCCATTAATACCGGCATCCCGCACAGTTTCAGTAATACGTCGGCAGGTATTTGCCGAATTATCAGCGCCCATACGCCCACCACGTTTTAATCTTTTTGTTCTGTAAGCCGGGTAAGCGCAATGCGCCCGGCAATCTATACACAAAATCATTCAAGTTGCATCAAGGCGGCAAGTGAGCGAATCCCGATGAGCTTACTCAGGTAAGTGATTCGGGGGAGCGAACGCAGCCAAGGCAGAGGCGGCTTGAAGGATGAAGTGTATATAAAGAATGTCGCCAGAAATAAACGGGCATACGGCCCGGGGATCTCTGCGCCCTGACGTTCACAAACTGCATATATCTGATAGACGTGAAACAGGAGTCATAATGAATTTTCATCATCTGGCTTACTGGCAGGATAAAGCGTTAAGTCTCGCCATTGAAAACCGCTTATTTATTAACGGTGAATATACTGCTGCGGCGGAAAATGAAACCTTTGAAACCGTTGATCCGGTCACCCAGGCACCGCTGGCGAAAATTGCCCGCGGCAAGAGCGTCGATATCGACCGTGCGGTGAGCGCAGCACGCGGCGTATTTGAACGCGGCGACTGGTCACTCTCTTCTCCGGCTAAACGTAAAGCGGTACTGAATAAACTCGCCGATTTAATGGAAGCCCACGCCGAAGAGCTGGCACTGCTGGAAACTCTCGACACCGGCAAACCGATTCGTCACAGTCTGCGTGATGATATTCCCGGCGCGGCGCGCGCCATTCGCTGGTACGCCGAAGCGATCGACAAAGTGTATGGCGAAGTGGCGACCACCAGTAGCCATGAGCTGGCGATGATCGTGCGTGAACCGGTCGGCGTGATTGCCGCCATCGTGCCGTGGAACTTCCCGCTGTTGCTGACTTGCTGGAAACTCGGCCCGGCGCTGGCGGCGGGAAACAGCGTGATTCTAAAACCGTCTGAAAAATCACCGCTCAGTGCGATTCGTCTCGCGGGGCTGGCGAAAGAAGCAGGCTTGCCGGATGGTGTGTTGAACGTGGTGACGGGTTTTGGTCATGAAGCGGGGCAGGCGCTGTCGCGTCATAACGATATCGACGCCATTGCCTTTACCGGTTCAACCCGTACCGGGAAACAGCTGCTGAAAGATGCGGGCGACAGCAACATGAAACGCGTCTGGCTGGAAGCGGGCGGCAAAAGCGCCAACCTCGTTTTCGCCGATTGTCCGGATCTGCAAAAAGCGGCAAGCGCCACCGCCGCAGGCATCTTCTACAACCAGGGCCAGGTGTGCATCGCCGGAACGCGTTTGTTGCTGGAAGAGAGCATCGCCGATGAATTCTTAGCCCTGTTAAAACAGCAGGCGCAAAACTGGCAGCCGGGCCATCCACTTGATCCCGCAACCACCATGGGCACCTTAATCGACTGCGCCCACGCCGACTCGGTCCATAGCTTTATTCGGGAAGGCGAAAGCAAAGGGCAACTGCTGCTGGATGGTCGTAACGCTGAGCTGGCTGCCGCCATCGGCCCGACCATCTTTGTGGATGTAGACCCGAATGCGTCCTTAAGCCGCGAAGAGATTTTCGGTCCGGTGCTGGTGGTCACGCGTTTCACATCAGAAGAACAGGCGCTACAGCTTGCCAACGACAGCCAGTACGGCCTTGGCGCGGCGGTATGGACGCGCGACCTCCCCCGCGCGCACCGTATGAGCCGCCGCCTGAAAGCCGGTTCCGTCTTCGTCAATAACTACAACGACGGCGATATGACCGTGCCGTTTGGCGGCTATAAGCAGAGCGGCAACGGTCGCGACAAATCCCTGCATGCCCTTGAAAAATTCACCGAACTGAAAACCATCTGGATAAGCCTGGAGGCCTGAAATGACCGAACATACCAGCAGTTATTACGCCGCCAGTGCGAATAAATACGCGCCATTCGACACGCTGAATGAGTCAATCACCTGCGACGTTTGCGTGGTTGGCGGCGGCTATACCGGGCTCTCCTCCGCGCTGCATCTGGCGGAAGCGGGCTTTGACGTAGTGGTTCTCGAAGCCTCACGCATCGGCTTTGGCGCAAGCGGGCGCAATGGCGGACAGCTTGTGAACTCCTACAGCCGCGACATCGACGTGATCGAAAAAAGCTACGGCATGGACACCGCCCGTATGCTCGGCAGCATGATGTTCGAAGGTGGTGAGATCATCCGCGAACGTATCAAACGTTATCAGATTGACTGCGACTACCGCCCCGGCGGCCTGTTTGTGGCGATGAATGATAAACAGCTCGCCACACTTGAAGAGCAGAAAGAGAACTGGGAACGCTACGGCAATAAACAGCTGGAATTGCTGGACGCCAACGCCATTCGCCGTGAAGTAGCCAGCGATCGCTATACCGGTGCGCTGCTGGATCACAGCGGTGGGCATATTCATCCGCTAAACCTCGCCATTGGCGAAGCGGACGCCATCCGCCTCAACGGCGGGCGCGTGTATGAACTTTCTGCCGTGACGCAGATCCAGCACACCACGCCAGCCGTTGTGCGAACTGCCAAAGGTCAGGTGACGGCGAAGTATGTGATTGTCGCCGGGAATGCGTATCTGGGCGATAAAGTAGAGCCGGAACTGGCGAAACGCAGCATGCCGTGCGGCACGCAGGTGATCACCACCGAACGGCTGTCGGAAGATTTAGCCCGTTCGCTGATCCCGAAAAACTACTGTGTGGAAGACTGTAACTATCTGCTTGATTACTACCGTCTTACCGCCGACAACCGCCTGCTGTACGGCGGCGGCGTGGTCTACGGCGCGCGCGACCCGGATGACGTTGAGCGCCTTGTGGTGCCGAAACTGCTGAAAACCTTCCCGCAGCTGAAGGGCGTGAAAATTGATTACCGCTGGACGGGCAACTTCCTGCTGACCCTGTCGCGTATGCCGCAGTTTGGTCGCCTCGATACCAACATCTATTACATGCAGGGCTACAGCGGCCACGGCGTGACCTGTACTCATCTAGCCGGACGTTTGATTGCCGAACTGCTGCGCGGCGACGCCGAACGTTTCGATGCCTTCGCCAATCTGCCGCATTACCCGTTCCCCGGCGGGCGCACGCTGCGTGTGCCGTTTACCGCGATGGGCGCGGCGTATTACAGCCTGCGCGATCGTCTGGGCGTTTAATTTCCGATTAACCGTGAAGAGTCAAAAGGTGTGAAACATGAGCAACAATGAATTCCATCAGCGTCGTCTTTCTGCCACCCCGCGCGGGGTTGGCGTGATGTGTAACTTCTTCGCCCAGTCGGCTGAAAACGCCACGCTGAAGGATGTTGAGGGCAACGAGTACATCGATTTCGCCGCAGGCATTGCGGTGCTGAATACCGGACATCGCCACCCTGATCTGGTCGCGGCGGTGGAGCAGCAACTGCAACAGTTTACCCACACCGCGTATCAGATTGTGCCGTATGAAAGCTACGTCACCCTGGCGGAGAAAATCAACGCCCTTGCCCCGGTGAGCGGGCAGGCCAAAACCGCGTTCTTCACCACCGGTGCGGAAGCGGTGGAAAACGCGGTGAAAATTGCTCGCGCCCATACCGGACGCCCTGGCGTGATTGCGTTTAGCGGCGGCTTTCACGGTCGTACGTATATGACCATGGCGCTGACCGGAAAAGTTGCGCCGTACAAAATCGGCTTCGGCCCGTTCCCTGGTTCGGTGTATCACGTACCTTATCCGTCAGATTTACACGGCATTTCAACACAGGACTCCCTCGACGCCATCGAACGCTTGTTTAAATCAGACATCGAAGCGAAGCAGGTGGCGGCGATTATTTTCGAACCGGTGCAGGGCGAGGGCGGTTTCAACGTTGCGCCAAAAGAGCTGGTTGCCGCTATTCGCCGCCTGTGCGACGAGCACGGTATTGTGATGATTGCTGATGAAGTGCAAAGCGGCTTTGCGCGTACCGGTAAGCTGTTTGCCATGGATCATTACGCCGATAAGCCGGATTTAATGACGATGGCGAAAAGCCTCGCGGGCGGGATGCCGCTTTCGGGCGTGGTCGGTAACGCGAATATTATGGACGCACCCGCGCCGGGCGGGCTTGGCGGCACCTACGCCGGTAACCCGCTGGCGGTGGCTGCCGCGCACGCGGTGCTCAATATTATCGACAAAGAATCACTCTGCGAACGCGCGAATCAACTGGGCCAGCGTCTCAAAAACACGTTGATTGATGCCAAAGAAAGCGTTCCGGCCATTGCTGCGGTACGCGGCCTGGGGTCGATGATTGCGGTAGAGTTTAACGATCCGCAAACGGGCGAGCCGTCAGCGGCGATTGCACAGAAAATCCAGCAACGCGCGCTGGCGCAGGGGCTGCTCCTGCTGACCTGTGGCGCATACGGCAACGTGATTCGCTTCCTGTATCCGCTGACCATCCCGGATGCGCAATTCGATGCGGCAATGAAAATTTTGCAGGATGCGCTGAGCGATTAATAGCCCAACGCAATAATGTCTGATGCGCTGCGCTTATCAGGCCTGCAAACGACGTATTGATTATGTATGCCGAATAAAGCATTCACGCCGCATCCGGCAAGTTGTATTGCTCAACTTCGCTAAATCTGGTGCTTTTTCAACAACGCGCGGAACTGATGATAAGTTAACCCCAGTAATTCAGCCGCGCGCTTCTGGTTATATTTCCCTTGTTGCAAACTGAGTTGCAGCAACTCTTTTTCCTGCTGCATCTGAAACTCACGTAAATCCAGCGGCAGTGTTGGAAGCGAGGTGGTTTCTGAAACGGCGATAGCGTCTTCAGGCGGACGCCGTTTAAAGGGATCAATAATGATGTCATCAAGCGGATAATCGCTGGTGCCGTGGCGATACACTGAACGTTCCACCACGTTTTTCAATTCACGAATATTTCCCGGCCAACGATAATTCAGCAATGTTTCTCTGGCGCGCTCCGTAAACCCCGGGAACAGAGGCAGCTTGATTTCCCGACACATCTGGATGGCAAAGTGTTCTGCCATCAACATTATGTCGCTTTCGCGCTCGCGCAGTGGTGGCAGTTGTACAACATCAAAAGCCAGTCGGTCGAGCAGGTCAGCGCGAAAAGTGCCTTCATTGACCATCGCCGGGAGATCGGCATTCGTCGCGCATACCAACCGCACATTCACCTGCAATGGCTGGCTGCCGCCAACGCGCTCCAGTTCACCGTACTCAATCACGCGCAATAATTTCTCCTGCACCATCATCGGTGCCGTAGCGAGTTCATCAAGAAATAGCGTACCGCCGTCGGCACGTTCAAATCTCCCTGGATGACGTTTTTGCGCACCGGTAAACGCCCCCGCTTCGTGACCAAACAGTTCGGAATCCAGCAGATTTTCATTTAACGCCGCGCAGTTAAGGGAAATAAACGGCCCTTGCCAACGGGAGGAGAGATAATGCAGGCGGCTGGCAATCAGCTCTTTACCGGTGCCGCGTTCGCCGATGATGAGCACCGGTTTGTCCAGCGGTGCGAGATGCGAAACCTGTTCCAGCACTTCGAGAAAGCTGTTCGCCTCACCAAGTAAATTATCTTTGTATTCTGCCATGATGAAATTCGCCACTTGTTAGTGTAATTCGCTAACTCATCCTGGCATGTTGCTGTTGATTCTTCAATCAGATCTTTATAAATCAAAAAGATAAAAAATTGGCACGCAAATTGTATTAACAGTTCAGCAGGACAATCCTGAACGCAGAAATCAAGAGGACAACATTATGGGTATTTTTTCTCGCTTTGCCGACATCGTGAATGCCAACATCAACGCTCTGTTAGAGAAAGCGGAAGATCCACAGAAACTGGTTCGTCTGATGATCCAGGAGATGGAAGATACACTGGTTGAAGTACGTTCTACTTCGGCGCGCGCGTTGGCAGAAAAGAAACAGCTGACTCGCCGTATTGAACAAGCGTCGGCGCGTGAAGTTGAATGGCAGGAAAAAGCCGAACTGGCGCTGCTGAAAGAGAGAGAGGATCTGGCACGTGCAGCGTTAATTGAAAAACAGAAACTGACCGATCTGATTAAGTCCCTGGAACATGAAGTGACGCTGGTGGACGATACGCTGGCACGCATGAAGAAAGAGATTGGCGAGCTGGAAAACAAATTGAGCGAAACACGCGCTCGCCAGCAGGCATTGATGTTACGTCATCAGGCGGCAAACTCGTCGCGCGATGTGCGTCGTCAGCTGGACAGTGGCAAACTGGATGAAGCAATGGCTCGTTTCGAATCTTTCGAACGTCGTATTGACCAGATGGAAGCGGAAGCAGAAAGCCACAGCTTCGGTAAACAAAAATCGCTGGACGATCAGTTTGCCGAACTGAAAGCCGATGATGCAATCAGCGAACAACTGGCACAATTAAAAGCCAAAATGAAGCAAGACAATCAATAATAACATCCAGTCGGCGTCCGAACGCGCCGCCGCTCATCGTCTAAGGAGTACTTATGAGCGCGCTATTTCTGGCTATTCCGTTAACCATTTTTGTGCTGTTTGTTTTACCGATCTGGTTATGGCTGCATTACAGCAATCGTTCTGGTCGCAGTGAATTGTCGCAAAGTGAGCAGCAGCGATTAGCGCAACTGGCTGATGAAGCAAAACGGATGCGCGAACGTATTCAGGCGCTGGAATCTATTCTTGATGCAGAACATCCGAACTGGAGGGATCGCTAATGGCGGGCATTAATCTCAATAAAAAATTATGGCGTATTCCACAGCAGGGCATGGTCCGCGGCGTCTGCGCCGGGATTGCCAACTATTTTGATGTACCGGTAAAACTGGTGCGTATCCTGGTGGTGCTGTCGATTTTCTTCGGTCTGGCGCTGTTTACCCTAGTTGCTTACATCATTTTGTCATTTGCGCTTGATCCAATGCCGGACAACATGGCCTTTGGTGAGCAGCTACCTTCCAGCAGCGAATTGCTGGATGAAGTCGACCGTGAACTGGCGGCAAGTGAAACGCGTTTACGCGAGATGGAACGTTATGTCACTTCCGATACTTTCACGTTACGTAGCCGTTTCCGTCAACTGTGAGGAAAGTTATGAATACTCGCTGGCAACAGGCCGGGCAAAAGGTAAAGCCTGGTTTCAAATTAGCAGGCAAGCTGGTACTTCTTACCGCACTGCGCTATGGCCCGGCGGGTGTGGCGGGCTGGGCGATAAAATCAGTTGCTCGCCGACCGCTGAAAATGTTGCTGGCTGTGGCGCTGGAACCGCTGTTAAGTCGGGCTGCTAATAAACTGGCACAGCGTTATAAAAGGTGAGGGGAGTTTCGCAAAAATTGTTAAATCTCAGGCGTATAATGGATGGCAATTTTCATCCATAGAAGGACGCTTACATGTTTAAAAAAGGCTTACTTGCTCTGGCACTGGTGTTTTCACTGCCCGTTTTCGCCGCTGAACACTGGATCGATGTTCGTGTTCCAGAGCAGTATCAGCAAGAGCACGTTCAGGGGGCCATCAATATTCCCCTGAAGGAAGTGAAAGAGCGCATTGCCACCGCCGTTCCGGATAAAAACGACACCGTGAAAGTGTATTGCAATGCCGGACGCCAGTCAGGGCAAGCAAAAGAGATCCTTAGCGAGATGGGATATACCCACGTTGAGAACGCCGGTGGCCTGAAAGACATCGCAATGCCGAAGGTCAAAGGTTAAAAGAATTCACCATGAGCGGCGCTTATGCGCCGTTTTTTTTCTGTCACACCTTATTTACATCCCCATAGATTATTTGCGTCAGCTCACAAATACGCTTTTTCCCTGGTAAAAAATGATTTCCTGCGTGACTAAAACCCTTGTGCTCAATTGACAGTTTATTTTCTGCGGAGTAGTCTCTCGTTTCATGGGACCGCTACCACGGAAAGGCAACATGAAACAGAAAATTACGGATTACCTGGACGAAATCTACGGTGGAACATTTACCGCAACTCATTTACAGAAACTTGTAACGCGTCTTGAGAGTGCGAAACGATTAATTACACAGCGACGTAAAAAACACTGGGATGAAAGTGATGTCGTGTTAATTACCTATGCCGATCAATTTCACAGCAATGATTTAAAACCATTACCCACATTTAATCAGTTTTACCATCAATGGCTGCAAAGCATTTTTTCACATGTTCATTTGTTGCCGTTTTATCCATGGTCATCTGATGATGGCTTTTCGGTAATTGATTATCATCAGGTCGCCAGTGAAGCGGGGGAGTGGCAGGATATTCAGCAACTCGGTGAATGCAGTCATTTAATGTTTGATTTTGTCTGCAACCATATGTCGGCAAAAAGTGAATGGTTTAAAAACTATTTACAACAGCATCCAGGTTTTGAAGATTTTTTTATTGCCGTTGACCCGCAAACCGATCTCAGCGCCGTCACTCGCCCGCGTGCGTTATCGTTATTAACGCCATTCCAGATGCGCGATCATTCAACGCGCCATTTATGGACCACCTTTAGTGACGATCAAATTGACCTGAATTACCGTAGCCCTGAAGTGTTGCTGGCGATGGTGGATGTTTTACTCTGTTACCTTGCGAAAGGTGCTGAGTATGTCCGCCTGGATGCCGTTGGCTTTATGTGGAAAGAGCCGGGAACAAGCTGCATCCATCTGGAAAAAACACATCTGATTATCAAACTGTTACGGTCGATTATTGATAACGTTGCGCCAGGTACAGTGATCATTACCGAGACCAATGTTCCGCATAAAGACAACATTGCTTACTTTGGCGCAGGCGATGACGAAGCACATATGGTGTACCAGTTCTCGCTGCCGCCACTGGTGCTGCATGCGGTGCAAAAACAGAACGTTGAGGCGCTTTGTGCGTGGGCGCAAAACCTGACACTACCTTCCAGCAACACCACCTGGTTTAACTTCCTCGCCTCTCACGATGGCATCGGGCTAAACCCGCTACGGGGCTTGTTGCCTGAAAGCGAAATATTAGAGCTGGTCGAGGCGTTACAGCAGGAAGGTGCATTAGTAAACTGGAAAAATAATCCCGACGGTACACGCAGTCCGTATGAAATAAATGTGACCTATATGGATGCGTTAAGCCGCCGTGAGAGTAGCGATGAAGAACGTTGCGCCAGGTTTATCCTTGCCCATGCGATTTTGTTAAGTTTCCCCGGTGTACCCGCGATATATATTCAAAGTATTCTTGGCTCGCGTAATGATTACGCAGGTGTCGAAAAACTCGGATATAACCGTGCGATTAACCGTAAAAAATATCACAGTAAAGAGATAACCCGAGAACTGAACGATGAAGCTACATTAAGGCATGCGGTATATCATGAGTTGTCGCGTTTAATTACACTTCGTCGCAGCCATAACGAGTTTCATCCGGATAATAATTTTACCATTGATACGGTTAATTCATCCGTAATGCGTATTCAAAGAAGTAACGCTGATGGTAATTGTCTGACTGGATTGTTTAATGTCAGTAAAAATATTCAGCATGTAAATATTACTAATCTGCATGGTCGGGATCTGATTAGTGAAGTTGATATATTGGGTAATGAAATAACGCTGCGCCCCTGGCAGGTTATGTGGATTAAATAAAAAGGAACATCTCATGATTAAATCAAAAATCGTGCTGTTATCAGCACTGGTTTCCTGCGCCCTGATTTCAGGCTGTAAAGAAGAAAATAAAACCCATGTATCCATCGAATTTATGCATTCTTCGGTGGAGCAGGAGCGTCAGGCAGTTATCAGCAAATTGATTGCCCGTTTTGAAAAAGAAAACCCAGGTATCACCGTTAAACAAGTGCCCGTGGAAGAGGACGCTTATAACACCAAAGTCATCACCCTTTCACGTAGCGGCTCGCTGCCGGAAGTGATCGAAACCAGCCATGACTACGCCAAAGTTATGGATAAAGAGCAGCTTATCGATCGCAAGGCGGTTGCCACGGTCATCAGCAACGTTGGTGAAGGCGCGTTTTACGATGGCGTACTGCGTATTGTGCGCACCGAAGATGGGAGTGCCTGGACCGGTGTTCCCGTCAGCGCCTGGATTGGCGGCATCTGGTATCGCAAAGATGTGCTGGCAAAAGCGGGGCTGGAGGAGCCGAAAAACTGGCAACAGCTACTGGACGTTGCACAGAAACTGAATGACCCGGCGAATAAAAAATACGGCATTGCGCTGCCTACAGCAGAAAGCGTGTTGACGGAACAATCCTTCTCCCAGTTTGCGTTATCCAACCAGGCCAACGTCTTTAACGCCGAAGGCAAAATCACCCTTGATACACCAGAGATGATGCAGGCGCTAACCTATTACCGCGACCTTGCTGCCAACACCATGCCGGGTTCTAACGACATCATGGAAGTGAAAGACGCCTTTATGAACGGCACCGCGCCGATGGCGATTTACTCCACCTATATCCTTCCGGCTGTGATTAAAGAAGGCGACCCGAAAAACGTCGGTTTCGTGGTGCCAACCGAGAAAAACTCTGCGGTCTACGGCATGTTGACCTCGCTGACCATTACCGCCGGGCAAAAGACCGAAGAGACCGAAGCGGCTGAAAAATTTGTCACCTTTATGGAGCAGGCGGACAACATTGCCGACTGGGTGATGATGTCGCCAGGCGCGGCACTGCCGGTGAACAAAGCGGTGGTGACTACCGCCACCTGGAAAGACAACGACGTTATTAAGGCGCTGGGTGAACTACCGAATCAGCTAATCGGTGAACTGCCAAATATTCAGGTTTTTGGCGCAGTAGGGGATAAAAACTTTACCCGCATGGGTGATGTGACGGGTTCTGGCGTGGTGAGTTCAATGGTGCATAACGTCACCGTGGGTAAAGCCGATCTCTCTACTATGCTGCAAGCGAGCCAGAAAAAACTGGATGAACTGATCGAACAGCACTAAACCCAGGACAGGAATCCGCAATGAACAGGCTTTTTTCAGGTCGTTCCGATATGCCCTTTGCGCTGCTGCTTCTCGCGCCCAGCTTATTACTGCTGGGCGGTCTGGTGGCGTGGCCGATGGTGTCGAATATCGAAATCAGTTTTTTACGTCTGCCGCTCAATCCCAACATCGAGTCAACGTTTGTTGGGGTGAGCAACTATGTGCGTATCCTCTCCGATCCCGGCTTCTGGCATTCGCTGTGGATGACGGTCTGGTATACCGCGCTGGTGGTGGCGGGCAGCACCGTGCTCGGGCTGGCGGTGGCGATGTTTTTCAACCGCGAGTTCCGCCTGCGCAAAACCGCGCGTTCGCTGGTGATCCTCTCCTACGTAACGCCGTCCATTTCGCTGGTGTTCGCCTGGAAATACATGTTCAACAACGGCTACGGCATTGTGAACTACCTCGGCGTCGATCTTCTGCATCTCTATGAGCAGGCACCGCTGTGGTTCGATAATCCGGGCAGTAGCTTTGTGCTGGTGGTGCTGTTCGCCATCTGGCGCTACTTCCCGTATGCCTTTATCTCGTTTCTGGCGATTTTGCAGACCATCGACAAATCGCTGTACGAAGCGGCAGAGATGGATGGCGCTAATGCCTGGCAACGGTTACGTATCGTCACGCTGCCCGCAATTATGCCGGTCCTGGCGACGGTGGTGACACTGCGCACCATCTGGATGTTCTACATGTTCGCGGATGTTTATTTGCTGACGACCAAGGTCGATATTCTCGGTGTATATCTCTACAAAACCGCCTTTGCCTTTAATGATTTAGGAAAAGCGGCGGCGATCTCGGTGGTGCTCTTCATCATTATTTTCGCTGTCATTCTGCTGACCAGGAAACGGGTGAACCTCAATGGCAACAAATAAACGCACACTCAGTCGCATCGGTTTTTACTGCGGGCTGGCGCTGTTTCTCATCATCACGCTGTTTCCATTTTTTGTGATGCTGATGACCTCGTTCAAGGGCGCGAAAGAGGCGATCTCACTGCATCCTACGCTGCTGCCGCAGCAGTGGACGCTGGAGCATTACGTCGACATTTTTAACCCGATGATTTTCCCGTTTGTCGACTACTTCCGTAACAGTCTGGTGGTGTCTGTGGTTTCATCCGTGGTGGCGGTATTCCTCGGCATTCTTGGGGCTTACGCGCTTTCCCGCCTGCGCTTTAAAGGTCGGATGACCATCAACGCCAGCTTTTACACGGTGTATATGTTCTCTGGCATTTTGCTGGTGGTGCCGCTTTTCAAAATCATCACCGCGCTTGGCATTTACGACACTGAGATGGCGCTGATCATCACCATGGTGACGCAAACTCTGCCCACCGCCGTGTTTATGCTGAAAAGCTACTTCGACACCATCCCCGATGAGATCGAAGAAGCGGCGATGATGGATGGCCTCAACCGTCTGCAAATTATCTTCCGCATCACCGTGCCGTTGGCGATGTCCGGGCTGATATCCGTGTTCGTCTACTGCTTTATGGTGGCGTGGAACGACTATCTGTTTGCGTCGATTTTCCTCTCCAGCGCCAGCAATTTCACCTTACCGGTGGGCCTGAACGCGCTGTTCAGTACGCCAGATTACATCTGGGGACGGATGATGGCGGCCTCACTGGTGACCGCATTGCCGGTGGTGATTATGTATGCGCTTTCGGAACGTTTTATTAAGAGTGGTTTGACCGCCGGTGGCGTGAAGGGCTAAAGCGGCCAGTTTCTTTACAAGGAGTTTTAAATGAAAAAGTTAGTAGCCACAGCACCGCGTGTTGCTGCGCTGGTTGAGTATGAAGATCGGGCGATTTTAGCTAATGAAGTGAAGATCCGCGTGCGTTTCGGCGCACCGAAACACGGAACGGAAGTGGTCGACTTCCGCGCCGCCAGCCCGTTTATCGATGAAGACTTTAACGGCGAATGGCAGATGTTCACTCCGCGTCCGGCAGATGCGCCGCGCGGCATTGAGTTTGGCAAATTCCAGCTTGGCAACATGGTGGTTGGCGACATTATCGAGTGCGGCAGCGACGTTACCGACTACGCGGTGGGCGACAGCGTATGCGGCTACGGCCCGCTCTCCGAGACGGTCATCATTAACGCAGTGAATAACTACAAGCTGCGCAAAATGCCGCAAGGCAGCTCCTGGAAAAACGCCGTCTGCTACGACCCGGCGCAGTTTGCCATGAGCGGCGTGCGCGATGCCAACGTGCGCGTAGGGGATTTTGTGGTGGTGGTAGGGCTTGGCGCAATCGGTCAAATTGCCATCCAACTGGCTAAACGCGCTGGCGCTTCTGTGGTGATTGGCGTCGATCCTATCGCCCATCGCTGTGATATTGCCCGTCGCCACGGCGCGGATTTCTGCCTTAACCCCATCGGCACTGATGTAGGTAAAGAGATCAAAACGCTGACCGGCAAGCAGGGTGCCGATGTGATTATCGAAACCAGCGGCTACGCCGACGCGCTGCAATCGGCGCTCCGCGGTCTGGCTTATGGCGGCACCATCTCCTATGTCGCGTTTGCCAAGCCGTTTGCCGAAGGTTTTAACCTCGGACGCGAAGCGCATTTCAATAACGCCAAAATTGTCTTCTCTCGCGCGTGCAGCGAACCGAACCCGGATTATCCGCGCTGGAGCCGCAAGCGTATTGAAGAAACCTGTTGGGAACTGCTGATGAACGGTTATCTCAATTGCGAAGATTTAATCGACCCGGTGGTGACCTTTGCCAATAGCCCGGAAAGCTATATGCAGTATGTCGACCAGCATCCGGAACAGAGCATCAAAATGGGCGTTACGTTTTAATTCAAAGGAATGAAAAAAATGAAAATCGGCACACAGAATCAGGCGTTCTTTCCGGAAAACATTCTGGAGAAATTTCGTTATATCAAAGAGATGGGCTTCGATGGTTTTGAGATTGACGGCAAACTGCTGGTTAACAACATCGAAGAAGTCAAAGCGGCGATCAAAGAAACCGGTTTACCGGTGACCACCGCCTGCGGTGGCTATGACGGATGGATTGGCGACTTTATCGAAGAGCGTCGTCTTAATGGCTTAAAGCAGATCGAGCGCATTCTCGAAGCGCTGGCAGAAGTGGGCGGTAAAGGCATCGTCGTTCCGGCTGCGTGGGGCATGTTTACCTTCCGCTTACCGCCGATGACCTCGCCGCGTAGCCTGGACGGCGACCGCAAAATGGTGAGTGATTCCCTGCGCGTACTGGAACAGGTCGCCGCGCGTACCGGAACCGTGGTGTATCTCGAACCGTTAAACCGCTATCAGGATCATATGATCAACACCCTCGCCGATGCCCGCCGTTACATCGTCGAAAACGATCTTAAACATGTACAGATTATCGGCGATTTCTATCACATGAATATCGAAGAAGATAACCTGGCGCAGGCGCTGCATGACAACCGCGACCTGCTCGGTCATGTGCATATTGCGGATAACCATCGCTACCAGCCGGGCAGCGGCACCCTGGATTTCCACGCGCTGTTTGAACAGCTGCGCGCGGATAACTATCAGGGCTATGTAGTGTACGAAGGGCGTATCCGGGCGGAAGATCCTGCCCAGGCGTACCGTGATTCGTTGGCCTGGTTGCGTACCTGCTAAGAGGTCTTTGTGAAAAGTGCAATGACAAGCTCTCCGCTGCGGGTCGCGATAATAGGCGCAGGCCAGGTGGCGGATAAGGTTCATGCTTCGTACTACTGCACCCGCAACGATCTGGAACTGGTGGCTGTCTGTGACAGCCGCCTTTCCCAGGCGCAGGCGCTGGCAGAAAAATACGGGAATGCATCCGTGTGGGACGATCCGCAGGCCATGCTGCTGGCGGTGAAACCTGATGTGGTTAGCGTCTGCTCACCTAACCGTTTTCATTACGAACATACCCTGATGGCACTGGAAGCGGGCTGCCATGTGATGTGCGAAAAACCGCCCGTCATGACGCCAGAACAGGCGCGGGAAATGTGCGATACCGCGCGCAAACTGGGCAAGGTGCTGGCCTACGACTTTCACCATCGTTTTGCGCTCGATACGCAACAGCTGCGTGAACAGGTGACCAACGGCGTTTTGGGAGAGATTTACGTTACCACCGCCCGCGCCCTGCGTCGCTGCGGCGTTCCCGGCTGGGGTGTCTTTACCAATAAAGAACTGCAGGGTGGTGGCCCGCTGATCGACATCGGCATTCATATGCTGGATGCTGCGATGTATGTGCTGGGCTTTCCGGCGGTGAAAAGCGTGAATGCGCATAGCTTTCAAAAGATCGGCACGCAAAAGAGCTGTGGTCAATTTGGTGAGTGGGATCCGGCAACTTACAGCGTCGAAGATTCGCTGTTTGGCACCATTGAATTTCATAACGGCGGCATTCTGTGGCTGGAAACGTCATTTGCACTCAACATCCGCGAACAGTCGATTATGAACGTCAGCTTTTGTGGTGATAAAGCTGGTGCGACGCTGTTTCCAGCACATATCTACACCGATAACAACGGTGAATTAATGACGCTGATGCAACGGGAAATGGCAGACGACAACCGCCATTTGCGCAGCATGGAAGCCTTTATCAATCACGTACAGGGCAAGCCCGTGATGATAGCCGACGCCGAGCAGGGGTACATCATCCAGCAACTGGTGGCGGCGTTGTATCAATCCGCAGAAACAGGGACGCGTGTGGAATTATGACCAGGCCAGTAACGTTATCAGAACCCCATTTCAGCCAGCATACCCTGAACAAGTATGCATCGCTGATGGCGCAGGGGAACGGCTATCTTGGGCTTCGCGCCAGCCATGAAGAAGATTACACGCGCCAGACGCGAGGGATGTATCTGGCGGGGCTGTATCATCGGGCGGGAAAAGGTGAAATCAACGAACTGGTGAACCTGCCTGATGTCGTGGGGATGGAGATTGCCATAAATGGTGAGGTTTTCTCGTTATCCCGCGAAGCCTGGCAGCGTGAACTTGACTTTGCCAGTGGAGAATTACGCCGTAGCGTTGTCTGGCGTACCAGCAACGGCACAGGTTACACCATCGCCAGCCGTCGCTTTGTTTCGGCAGACCAACTGCCGCTCATTGCGCTGGAAATCACTATTACGCCACTGGACGCCGACGCGTCAGTGCTGATTTCAACAGGCATTGACGCCACGCAAACCAACCACGGTCGCCAGCATCTCGACGAAACCCAGGTGCGGGTATTTGGTCAGCATTTGATGCAGGGGATCTACACAACCCAGGATGGGCGCAGTGATGTGGCCATCAGTTGTTGCTGCCAGGTGAGCGGTGATGTGCAGCAATGCTATACCGCCAAAGAGCGCCGTTTACTGCAACATACCAGTGCGCAGCTTCATGCAGGCGAGACAGTGACGTTGCAAAAACTGGTGTGGATCGACTGGCGGGATGACAGGCAAGCTGCTTTAGACGAGTGGGGCAGCGCGTCGCTTCGCCAGCTTGAAATGTGTGCGCAACAGAGTTACGACCAACTTCTTGCAGCATCAACAGAAAACTGGCGTCAATGGTGGCAGAAACGTCGTATCACGGTAAACGGCGGCGATGCGCACGATCAGCAAGCGTTAGATTATGCGCTTTATCATCTGCGCATCATGACGCCTGCTCACGACGAGCGCAGCAGTATTGCGGCAAAAGGCTTAACCGGAGAAGGCTACAAAGGCCACGTTTTCTGGGATACAGAAGTATTTTTGCTGCCGTTCCATCTGTTTAGCGATCCAACGGTTGCCCGAAGTTTACTGCGTTATCGCTGGCACAACTTGCCAGGCGCGCAGGAGAAAGCACGACGCAACGGCTGGCAGGGCGCGCTATTTCCGTGGGAAAGCGCGCGCAGCGGCGAAGAAGAGACGCCGGAATTTGCCGCCATTAACATTCGCACCGGGCTGCGGCAAAAAGTGGCCTCGGCGCAGGCGGAACATCATCTGGTCGCCGATATCGCCTGGGCGGTTATTCAATACTGGCAGACAACGGGGGATGAAAGTTTCATTGCTCATGAAGGCATGGCGCTACTTCTGGAGACGGCAAAGTTCTGGATTAGCCGCGCGGTGAGAGTTAACGATCGTCTGGAAATTCATGATGTTATTGGGCCAGACGAATATACCGAACATGTCAATAATAATGCATACACCAGCTATATGGCCCGCTACAACGTTCAACAGGCGCTGAATATTGCCCGCCAGTTCGGCTGTAGCGACGATGCGTTTATCCATCGCGCCGAAATGTTCCTCAAAGAGCTATGGATGTCAGAAATTCAGCCCGACGGCGTTTTGCCGCAGGATGATTCGTTTATGGCTAAGCCGGCGATTAATCTGGCGAAATACAAAGCGGCGGCGGGGAAGCAAACCATACTGCTGGATTATTCACGCGCAGAAGTGAACGAGATGCAGATCCTCAAACAAGCTGATGTGGTGATGCTCAATTACATGCTGCCGGAGCAGTTCTCAGCGGCATCGTGTCTTGCCAATCTGCAATTTTATGAACCGCGCACTATTCACGACTCGTCATTAAGTAAAGCAATCCACGGCATTGTTGCCGCACGCTGTGGCCTGCTGACCCAAAGTTATCAGTTCTGGCGCGAGGGGACTGAAATCGATCTTGGTGCTGATCCGCATAGTTGTGATGATGGTATCCATGCTGCCGCAACTGGCGCTATCTGGCTGGGGGCGATTCAGGGTTTTGCCGGGGTGAGCGTGCGTGACGGTGAATTGCATCTCAATCCGGCGTTACCTGAGCAGTGGCAACAGTTGTCTTTCCCTCTGTTCTGGCAGGGCTGCGAATTACAGGTCACTCTTGACGCGCAGCGTATTGCGATTCGAACTTCTGCGCCCGTTTCACTGCGTTTGAACGGTCAGCTTATAACCGTGGCTGAAGAATCTGTTTTCTGTTTGGGTGATTTTATTTTGCCCTTCAATGGGACCGCTACCAAACATCAGGAGGATGAATGAAACTGCAAGGGGTAATTTTCGATCTGGATGGTGTAATCACCGATACCGCGCATCTGCATTTCCAGGCGTGGCAGCAGATTGCCGCTGAAATTGGCATCAGCATTGATGCGCAGTTTAACGAATCCCTAAAAGGGATCAGCCGCGATGAGTCTCTGCGGCGCATTCTGCAACACGGGGGCAAAGAGGGCGACTTTAACTCGCAGGAGAGGGCGCAACTGGCGTATCGCAAAAATCTGCTCTATGTCCACTCACTACGCGAGTTGACGGTCAACGCTGTTCTACCCGGCATTCGCTCTTTGCTGGCAGATCTCCGTGCACAGCAGATCTCGGTTGGGCTGGCTTCTGTCTCCCTGAATGCGCCGACGATTTTAGCGGCGCTGGAGCTGCGCGAGTTTTTCACCTTCTGCGCGGATGCTTCCCAACTTAAAAACTCGAAACCGGACCCGGAAATCTTTCTCGCCGCCTGTGCAGGGCTGGGCGTGCCGCCGCAGGCATGTATCGGCATTGAAGATGCGCAGGCGGGCATTGACGCCATTAACGCCAGCGGTATGCGCTCGGTGGGGATCGGCGCGGGCTTAACCGGGGCGCAATTACTGTTGCCTTCAACGGAATCACTCACCTGGCCGCGGTTATCGGCCTTCTGGCAAAACGTATAGCAAAGGAATCAACATGGCTCAGCTTTCGTTACAACATATTCAAAAAATCTACGATAACCAGGTGCATGTGGTGAAGGACTTCAACCTGGAAATTGCCGATAAAGAGTTCATCGTGTTTGTCGGCCCGTCGGGCTGCGGTAAGTCGACCACCCTGCGCATGATTGCCGGGCTTGAGGAGATCAGCGGCGGCGATCTGTTGATCGACGGCAAACGAATGAATGACGTTCCAGCCAAAGCACGCAATATAGCGATGGTGTTCCAGAACTACGCGTTGTATCCGCATATGACGGTTTACGACAACATGGCGTTTGGTCTGAAGATGCAAAAAATCGCCAAAGAGGTGATTGATGAGCGGGTGAACTGGGCGGCGCAAATTCTCGGCCTGCGTGAGTACCTGAAACGTAAGCCGGGGGCGCTTTCCGGCGGGCAACGTCAGCGAGTGGCGCTTGGGCGGGCGATTGTACGCGAAGCGGGCGTGTTTTTAATGGATGAACCGCTCTCTAACCTTGATGCCAAGCTGCGCGTGCAAATGCGCGCAGAGATCAGCAAGCTGCATCAGAAACTGAACACCACCATGATCTACGTGACCCACGATCAGACCGAAGCGATGACCATGGCGACGCGGATTGTGATTATGAAAGACGGGATTGTTCAGCAAGTAGGTGCGCCGAAAACCGTTTATAACCAACCCGCGAATATGTTTGTTGCCGGATTTATTGGATCACCGGCGATGAATTTTATTCGTGGCACGATCGATGGCGATAAATTCGTTACGGAAACGCTTAAATTAACCATTCCCGAAGAGAAATTAGCGGTTCTGAAAACACAGGGAAGTTTGCATAAGCCCATCGTGATGGGAATACGTCCGGAAGATATTCATCCGGACGCGCAAGAGGAAAATAACATTTCCGCCAAAATTAGCGTGGCAGAATTAACCGGTGCGGAATTTATGCTCTACACCACGGTTGGGGGGCACGAGTTAGTGGTCCGTGCTGGTGCGTTAAATGATTATCATGCAGGAGAAAATATCACTATTCATTTTGATATGACGAAATGTCATTTCTTTGATGCAGAAACGGAAATAGCAATTCGCTAAATACAGGGGGAAGGCATTCCCCCAGAATAATACAAGGAACAATAATGAAAAAGTTATTACCCTGTACCGCACTGGTGATGTGTGCGGGAATGGCCTGCGCACAGGCCGAGGAAAAGAACGACTGGCACTTTAATATCGGCGCGATGTACGAAATAGAAAACGTCGAGGGTTATGGCGAAGATATGGATGGGCTGGCGGAGCCTTCAGTCTATTTTAATGCCGCCAACGGGCCGTGGAGAATTGCTCTGGCCTATTATCAGGAAGGGCCGGTAGATTATAGCGCGGGTAAACGTGGAACGTGGTTTGATCGCCCGGAGCTGGAGGTGCATTATCAGTTCCTCGAAAACGATGATTTCAGTTTCGGCCTGACCGGCGGTTTCCGTAATTATGGTTATCACTACGTTGATGAACCGGGTAAAGACACGGCGAATATGCAGCGCTGGAAAATCGCGCCAGACTGGGATGTGAAACTGACTGACGATTTACGTTTCAACGGTTGGTTGTCGATGTATAAATTTGCCAACGATCTGAACACTACCGGTTACGCTGATACCCGTGTCGAAACGGAAACAGGTCTGCAATATACCTTCAACGAAACGGTTGCCTTGCGAGTGAACTATTATCTCGAGCGCGGCTTCAATATGGACGACAGCCGCAATAACGGTGAGTTTTCCACGCAAGAAATTCGCGCCTATTTGCCGCTGACGCTCGGCAACCACTCGGTGACGCCGTATACGCGCATTGGGCTGGATCGCTGGAGTAACTGGGACTGGCAGGATGATATTGAACGTGAAGGCCATGATTTTAACCGTGTAGGTTTATTTTACGGTTATGATTTCCAGAACGGGCTTTCCGTTTCGCTGGAATACGCGTTTGAGTGGCAGGATCACGACGAAGGCGACAGCGATAAATTCCATTATGCGGGTGTCGGCGTAAATTACTCGTTCTGATAATGGGCTAAATTGCCGGATGCGGCGCGAGTACGCGAGTACTTTATCCGATCTATAAATGTAGGCCGGATAAGATGCGCTAGCATCGCATCCGGCATTCAGGCAAGGTAGCTGGTATTTATTTCAGCGTCATATGCGTGGCAACGGTAATATTCTGTGGTGACGGTTTTCCAGAAATTAAGCGGAATAATAACTCACAGCTTTGTTGACCTAACTCCTGCGTCGGAACATCGATGCCGCCCGGTGCAGGCGTTAATATAAACGACAGCGTTTCATTACTATAACCCACCACCGCTAACTGCTGCGGAATAGCAATATTTTTCTCTGCTGCCGCACGATAAATGCTCATTAATTTCAGGCTGTCAGTGGCAAATACGGCTTCTGGCAACGGTGACTGGCTTAATAATTCTCTCGCGGCTTGCAGTGCTGTTTCATGGGTATAACCGCCATCAACAATCCATTCATCACGCACTGCAATATTATGATCTTCCAGACTCTGCTTATAACCATTTACCCGATCCACTGAAACATGGACATCAAGCGGTGCATGAAGGCAGGCAATGTTTTTATGTCCATTCTCAATTAATGCATCGGTTAGCGCAATGCTGTCACCAAAATTATCGGTATCGACAGAATAAACATGGGCATATTGACCTTCAACTTTGCCAATCACCACCACCGGAATATCGTATTTATCGAGTTGGGCAAAAAATGACTCATCCGCTGGCGAACTTAGCATAATAATGCCTTTAATCATTTTCTGCTTAATTTTGCTTTCACATTTTTGTAAGTCTTCTGCCGGGTTGTGCGACGTCTGCAATATCACGTCGAAACCTTCTTCTTCAGCTTTGGCGGTGATGGCATGCAAAACTTCAGAGAAAAACGGATTACCCGCCGTAGTTTTGGTCGAACGGGTAGAAATCACCATAATGGCATCAAAACCCGAAGAGGTCAGCGCGCGGGCCAGCTTGTTTGGCTGATACTGTAATTCTTCAATGGCCCGTAACACTTTTTCGCGCGCTTCCGGGGAGATATTAGTTTGCTTATTCAGCACGCGTGATACGGTGGATTTTGATACGCCTGCAACCCTGGCAATATCATAAATAGTAGGGGACATAGGTCAGGAACTCCGTCCGAACGTGAATGCTGCACATCTTATGGAGTTCGCCCGTCGATGACAACACGGGCAGTTGATAATCAATGGCCTGGCCCCCACATTCATATCCTTACGAATGATTTTTTTCTGGTCTTCAGAGCAGCACAGGACAGCAATGAAGCGACTTAAAAATGAACTCAATGCGATGGTGAATCGGGGTGTCGACAGACATCTGCGCCTCGCCGTAACCGGACTAAGCCGCAGCGGCAAAACAGCGTTTATCACTGCGATGGTCAATCAGTTGCTCAATATTCACGCCGGAGCACGCTTGCCGCTGTTAAGCGCGGTGCGTGAAGAGCGCCTGCTGGGCGTAAAACGCATTCCTCAGCGTGACTTTGGCATTCCGCGCTTCACCTATGATGAAGGACTGGCGCAGTTATATGGCGATCCTCCCGCCTGGCCGACGCCTACGCGCGGCGTCAGTGAAATTCGCCTGGCGCTACGTTTTAAATCGAACGATTCGCTGCTACGCCACTTCAAAGACACCTCCACGCTGTATCTGGAGATTGTGGATTATCCCGGCGAATGGCTGCTCGACCTGCCGATGCTGGCGCAGGATTACTTAAGCTGGTCGCGCCAGATGACGGGCTTACTCAATGGTCAGCGCGGCGAATGGTCGGCGAAATGGCGAATGATGTGCGAAGGACTTGACCCGCTAGCGCCTGCCGACGAAAACCGGCTGGCGGACATTGCCGCCGCGTGGACCGATTATCTCCACCACTGTAAACAGCAGGGGCTGCACTTTATTCAGCCTGGGCGCTTTGTCTTGCCGGGAGATATGGCAGGTGCGCCCGCGCTGCAATTCTTCCCGTGGCCGGATGTCGATACCTGGGGCGAGTCCAAACTGGCGCAGGCCGATAAGCATACCAATGCCGGAATGCTGCGCGAGCGCTTTAATTATTACTGCGAGAAGGTGGTGAAGGGGTTCTATAAGAATCATTTTCTGCGCTTTGACCGCCAGATTGTGCTGGTGGATTGCCTGCAACCTCTCAACAGTGGGCCACAGGCATTTAATGATATGCGTCTGGCACTGACGCAGCTGATGCAAAGTTTTCACTACGGGCAGCGTACCCTGTTCCGGCGTTTGTTTTCGCCGGTTATCGATAAGCTATTGTTTGCTGCCACTAAAGCGGACCATGTGACCATCGATCAGCACGCTAATATGGTTTCATTACTGCAACAACTGATTCAGGATGCCTGGCAAAATGCGGCGTTCGAAGGGATCAGCATGGACTGCCTGGGGCTGGCGTCAGTTCAGGCGACCACCAGCGGCATTATTGATGTTAACGGTGAGAAAATCCCGGCGCTGCGTGGTAATCGACTTAGCGATGGCGCACCGCTCACTGTTTATCCTGGCGAAGTTCCCGCACGTTTGCCTGGTCAGGCGTTCTGGGATAAGCAAGGCTTCCAGTTTGAGGCATTTCGTCCGCAGGTGATGGATGTCGACAAACCACTACCGCATATTCGTCTTGATGCTGCGCTGGAATTTTTAATAGGAGATAAATTGCGATGACCGAACCGTTAAAACCACGTATTGATTTCGACGGTCCTCTGGAGGTCGATCAGAATCCTAAATTCAGGGCGCAGCAGACCTTTGACGAAAATCAGGCGCAAAATTTTGCCCCGGCCACGCTCGACGAAGCGCAGGAAGAAGAGGGGCAAGTCGAAGCGGTAATGGACGCAGCGTTACGTCCGAAACGCAGCCTGTGGCGCAAAATGGTGATGGGCGGGCTGGCTCTGTTTGGCGCAAGCGTTGTCGGGCAGGGTGTACAGTGGACAATGAATGCCTGGCAAACCCAGGACTGGGTGGCGCTGGGTGGATGTGCCGCTGGGGCATTGATTATCGGCGCTGGCGTAGGTTCTGTGGTAACAGAGTGGCGGCGCTTATGGCGCTTGCGACAGCGCGCCCATGAACGCGACGAAGCGCGTGATTTATTGCATAGCCACGGCACGGGCAAAGGCCGCGCATTTTGCGAAAAACTGGCGCAGCAGGCGGGTATTGATCAGTCGCATCCGGCGCTGCAACGCTGGTATGCCTCAATCCATGAAACGCAAAACGACCGTGAAGTGGTCAGCCTGTATGCGCATTTGGTCCAGCCAGTTTTAGATGCCCAGGCGCGGCGCGAAATCAGCCGTTCGGCGGCGGAATCAACGTTGATGATTGCGGTCAGCCCGCTGGCGTTGGTCGATATGGCGTTTATCGCCTGGCGCAATCTGCGTTTAATTAATCGCATCGCCACGCTGTATGGCATTGAACTGGGGTATTACAGCCGTTTGCGTCTGTTTAAGCTGGTATTGCTGAATATCGCTTTTGCCGGAGCCAGCGAACTGGTGCGCGAAGTGGGGATGGACTGGATGTCGCAAGATCTCGCTGCTCGTTTGTCTACCCGCGCAGCTCAGGGGATTGGTGCAGGACTTCTGACGGCACGACTCGGGATTAAAGCTATGGAGCTTTGCCGCCCGCTGCCGTGGATTGACGATGACAAACCTCGCCTCGGGGATTTCCGTCGTCAGCTTATCGGTCAGGTGAAAGAAACGCTGCAAAAAGGCAAAACGCCCAGCGAAAAATAATGCAATATCGGGTGCTGACCGGATATCTTTACGCCGAAGTGCCCGTTTTTCCGTCTTTGTGTCAATGATTGTTGACAGAAACCTTCCTGCTATCCAAATAGTGTCATATCATCATATTAATTGTTCTTTTTTCAGGTGAAGGTTCCCATGCGTCTGGAAGTCTTTTGTGAAGACCGACTCGGTCTGACCCGCGAATTACTTGATCTACTCGTGCTAAGAGGCATTGATTTACGCGGTATTGAGATTGATCCCATTGGGCGAATCTACCTCAATTTTGCTGAACTGGAGTTTGAGAGTTTCAGCAGTCTGATGGCCGAAATACGCCGTATTGCGGGTGTTACCGATGTGCGTACTGTCCCGTGGATGCCTTCCGAACGTGAGCATCTGGCGTTGAGCGCGTTACTGGAGGCGTTGCCTGAACCTGTGCTCTCTGTCGATATGAAAAGCAAAGTGGATATGGCGAACCCGGCGAGCTGTCAGCTTTTTGGGCAAAAATTGGATCGCCTGCGCAACCATACCGCCGCACAATTGATTAACGGCTTTAATTTTTTACGTTGGCTGGAAAGCGAACCGCAAGATTCGCATAACGAGCATGTCGTTATTAATGGGCAGAATTTCCTGATGGAGATTACGCCTGTTTATCTTCAGGATGAAAATGATCAACACGTCCTGACCGGTGCGGTGGTGATGTTGCGATCAACGATTCGTATGGGCCGCCAGTTGCAAAATGTCGCCGCCCAGGACGTCAGCGCCTTCAGTCAAATTGTCGCCGTCAGCCCGAAAATGAAGCATGTTGTCGAACAGGCGCAGAAACTGGCGATGCTAAGCGCGCCGCTGCTGATTACGGGTGACACAGGTACAGGTAAAGATCTCTTTGCCTACGCCTGCCATCAGGCAAGCCCCAGAGCGGGCAAACCTTACCTGGCGCTGAACTGTGCGTCTATACCGGAAGATGCGGTCGAGAGTGAACTGTTTGGTCATGCTCCGGAAGGGAAGAAAGGATTCTTTGAGCAGGCGAACGGTGGTTCGGTGCTGTTGGATGAAATAGGGGAAATGTCACCACGGATGCAGGCGAAATTACTGCGTTTCCTTAATGATGGCACTTTCCGTCGGGTTGGCGAAGACCATGAGGTGCATGTCGATGTGCGGGTGATTTGCGCTACGCAGAAGAATCTGGTCGAACTGGTGCAAAAAGGCATGTTCCGTGAAGATCTCTATTATCGTCTGAACGTGTTGACGCTCAATCTGCCGCCGCTACGTGACTGTCCGCAGGACATCATGCCGTTAACTGAGCTGTTCGTCGCCCGCTTTGCCGACGAGCAGGGCGTGCCGCGTCCGAAACTGGCCGCTGACCTGAATACTGTACTTACGCGTTATGCGTGGCCGGGAAATGTGCGGCAGTTAAAGAACGCTATCTATCGCGCACTGACACAACTGGACGGTTATGAGCTGCGTCCACAGGATATTTTGTTGCCGGATTATGACGCCGCAACGGTAGCCGTGGGCGAAGATGCGATGGAAGGTTCGCTGGACGAAATTACCAGCCGTTTTGAACGCTCGGTATTAACCCAGCTTTATCGCAATTATCCCAGCACGCGCAAACTGGCAAAACGTCTCGGCGTTTCACATACCGCGATTGCCAATAAGTTGCGGGAATATGGCTTAAGCCAGAAGAAGAACGAAGAGTAAGCGCGAATATGCCTGATGGTGCAACACCATCAGGCATATTAACTTATGCTTTCAGTACCGCCAGAGCTGCTTCGTAATCCGGCTCGGTGGTGATTTCATCCACCAGTTGGCTGAAAATTACATTGTCACTTTCGTCAATAACCACAACGGCACGCGCTGCCAGACCTTTCAGTGGGCCATCAGCAATTGCCACACCGTAGGCTTGCAGAAATTCAGCGTTACGGAAAGTGGAGAGGGTGATAACGTTGTTCAGACCTTCTGCGCCGCAGAAACGAGACTGGGCGAACGGCAGATCGGCAGAGATACACAGCACAACGGTGTTGTCGATCTCGGTTGCCAGTTGGTTAAACTTACGTACTGATGCGGCGCAAACACCGGTATCAATACTCGGGAAAATGTTCAGCACTTTGCGTTTACCCGCAAACTGACTGAGGGTGACGTCAGACAGATCTTTTGCCACGAGAGTAAAAGTCTGCGCTTTGCTACCCGCCTGCGGGATGGAATTGGCGACTGTAACCGGGTTGCCCTGGAAATGAACGGTTTGTGACATGATTATCTTTCCTGTTTACATATAGTTAACGTCACACCTAGTTTATGCTAACTGTCAATAACACAGCAAACGCTATTTGCGCTTAATCCGCAGACCACCGCGACAACAAGGAGTAAAGATGAGAACCGTTAAGGTATTCGAGGAAGCCTGGCCCTTACATACCCCGTTTGTGATTGCCCGGGGAAGTCGCAGTGAAGCGCGCGTGGTGGTGGTTGAACTGGAAGAAGAGGGTATTAAAGGCACCGGCGAATGCACGCCGTATCCGCGTTATGGGGAAAGTGATGCCTCGGTAATGGCGCAAATTATGAGCGTCGTGCCGCAACTAGAGAAAGGGCTGACACGGGAGGAGTTGCAAAAAATTCTCCCTGCCGGCGCAGCACGTAATGCGCTGGATTGTGCATTGTGGGATCTGGCGGCGCGAAGACAGCAGCAATCGCTGGCTGATTTGATCAGCATAACGCTTCCCGAGACAGTTATCACTGCACAGACGGTTGTCATCGGTACGCCTGATCAGATGGCCAATAGTGCATCAACACTCTGGCAGGCAGGCGCGAAATTACTGAAAGTGAAGCTGGATAACCATCTTATTAGTGAGCGGATGGTGGCAATTCGCACAGCTGTGCCCGATGCGACGCTGATCGTTGATGCAAATGAATCCTGGCGTGCAGAAGGGTTGGCGGCGCGTTGCCAGCTATTGGCGGATTTAGGCGTTGCGATGCTTGAACAACCGCTTCCTGCGCAGGACGATGCGGTGCTGGAGAATTTTATTCATCCGTTGCCGATTTGTGCTGATGAAAGTTGTCATACACGTAGCAATCTGAAGGCGCTGAAAGGGCGCTATGAGATGGTTAACATTAAGCTCGATAAAACCGGTGGTCTGACGGAAGCGCTGGCGCTGGCGACTGAAGCGCGTGCACAAGGTTTCAGTCTGATGCTGGGCTGCATGTTGTGTACCTCTCGTGCCATTAGCGCCGCTTTACCGCTGGTGCCGCAGGTCAGTTTCGCCGATCTTGACGGACCGACCTGGCTGGCGGTAGATGTGGAACCGGCGCTTCAGTTCACGACGGGCGAATTGCATCTTTAGGATGCCAGCGCAGCAAGTTTGCCATCGCAAAGAGATATTTTTCGCTGGCTTCGTCGGAGGAGATGGGCGGAAACTCTGCGGTGATGCAATGCAAGTTGAGATCTGCACACCAACTGCCGAAAGAGCCAGGCGTTTCATAACCGACGCTGGTTACCAGAGGCAATTCAAACGCCTGGGCCAGCCATTCGCCTAATTCGCTGTGTCTGGGATCTTCAATACAGGCCAGTGGATCGTGGAATGAGACCACCCAGGCAGGTTGAATGCGGTGTATAAGCTGGCACAGCGCCTGGGTTTCAGGTTCGGAGCCAGGTTTGTCACCTGTCAGTAATACGACATCACGTTCTTCAGCGGCGCTGTTCCAGCGATAAACCGTTTCACCTTCCTTCCAGTTCGCCGCCGGAAAGTTTCTGTTTAAATCCACACCATTAACATTGGCCCGTAACCCCAGCTGGCAGCCGTCAGGATTCACACACAGCACCACATGATGGCGGCGCAAAGAAGGTGTCAAAGTCCGCAGAGCACAGGAGAGCGTGACGACCGAAGAGTTTTCATCACCGTGAGTGCCAGCCAGAATCAAACCACTTTCGTGACTGGCTACAGGGGCCGGAAACCAGATTAACGGCGCGCCCAATAATGAACGTCCGTAATGTTCTGTTCCGGGCGGAAATGCGCCGCGTTCGGCGCGTGGGCGGGTTACGGTCATGATCGTCTCTGGTTCAGGAAGTATTACAGGCAGTGTTGTGCAAATTTTGCGGATTATCAAATCCTTTTCTTCAACGCTATGTCATCGATCTTGTATCACTTTTTTGCCGGAAGTTGTTTGCATTTTATTAGTTGGATAGGGTTTGTGGATTTTTGCTGGCTGACGGGCAAATAAAGTTTGTTTAATGGTTTGCTTATCTGCCAGTTGATTAATCACATGGCGGGCTATCTGACCGCCAGCACCAAGAATCAGTACATTTTTCATGAAAATTATCCCAGATTATTGGCAGCAATATGCCAGGCCATATCACTATTGCGGATTTGAATATGTTTCATTACAGAGTTTCCTCAAAGAACGGAGCTAATACTGAAATTGCTTCAGCCACATAGGCTTTGCCGTCATAAAGATCCATATGGTTTGCGCCTTCAACAATGTGATAGCGTTTATCCTGGCTTGATGCTCGATCGTACAGGTCGTCACTCATCCATTTGCTCCCTGCCTGGCTGCCCGCCACAATCTGCGTCGGCTGAGTCAGGTACACTTCCGCCATATGGTAAGCATCATAGGTAATAATCTGGTTAAGGCTGCGCAAAGTAGCGTAACCCGGTGCTGTTGGATACTGCGCGCGAGGGGTGTGGTAATACTCCCAGGCCTGACGCAGTTCTTCGTTCGGCGCATCGGACTCCTTCATTGGTGCCAGTGGCATAATGGCGTATTCTCCGCTGCTAATATCGCTGGTTCTGGCGTTTGAACCCGCTTCAACGTATGGCAGGGCATCAATAGATTTCACATTGTTTTCCCAACCATTACGGAACATCGAACCAATATTGACTGCACTAACGGTACCGATGGCCTTGATGCGGCGATCCTGAATTGCAGCATTGGCTGTATATCCTGCACCGGCACAAATTCCCATCGCACCAATTCGGGTATTGTCGACATAAGAAAGCGTTGTCAGGTAATCAATCACGGCACTGACGTCTTCAGTACGAATGTATGGGTTTTCTAACTGACGCGGCTCGCCGCCACTTTCACCCTGATAAGATGCGTCATAAGCAATAGTGACAAATCCCTTTTCCGCCAGTTTTTCGGCATAGGTCCCGGCCGTTTGTTCTTTAACGCCCCCACCTGGGTGAGATACCACAATTGCCGGATATTGACGGGTTTCATCAAATTTTGGAGGAAAATAGATCACTGCAGACAAAGAGATGGTTGGATTATTGCTGTTAGTGAAGCTGACTTTATTATTCATCATTCCGTTCCTCATGGAGTTGTTGGTTCGTTTTAACGGTTGGTGATATCACTATAGATATTGATCATTAAGTTGATTAGACCCAAAATCATGATTAGACCTATCATTTAAATGATTAATAGATTGTATGGAAATACTGAATGAAGCGTGAAGAGATCGCTGATCTGATGGCGTTTGTCGTCGTTGCAGAGGAGCGTAGCTTCACTCGAGCAGCAGCCCGCCTGAGCATGGCGCAGTCAGCTTTAAGCCAGATAGTGCGCCGTATAGAAGAACGATTGGGATTGCGGCTTCTGACCCGAACCACGCGCAGTGTTGTACCCACTGAAGCGGGCGAGCATCTTTTGTCTGTTCTTGGCCCTATGTTGCATGACATAGATTCAGCCCTGGCATCCCTGAGCGATCTGCAGAACCGCCCATCCGGGACAATACGTATTACTACTGTAGAACATGCAGCAAAAACGATATTGTTACCAGCAATGCGCACATTCCTGAAATCGCATCCTGAAATTGATATTCAGCTCACCATTGATTATGGTTTGACCGATGTCGTTTCTGAACGTTTTGATGCAGGCGTCCGTCTGGGTGGGGAGATGGATAAAGATATGATCGCCATTCGAATCGGGCCAGATATACCAATGGCTATTGTTGGCTCACCGGATTATTTTTCTCGCCGAAGTGTTCCAACGTCAGTGTCACAATTAAGGAAGGTGCGAATAAGTCCGAGATGTGAGATCATCGTGTTGTAACCTGA
>ENA-OYYF01000061-OYYF01000061.1-human-gut-metagenome-genome-assembly--contig:-NODE-61-length-66572-cov-13.983703_pt1 | contig 66572 bp, 62 predicted proteins | sample MGYA00243246_ERZ653441 | MGnify/ENA primary metagenome ERZ653441 (study PRJEB26926, sample SAMN06165054) | human gut metagenome | biome: ENVO:00009003; feature: ENVO:2100002; material: ENVO:00002003...
GGAGCACCTCAAAAACACCATCATACACTAAATCAGTAAGTTGGCAGCATCACCCGGAAAAGCCGATGAATATATTTTGCGGGCTATAGCAGGCTCGGCAAATTCATCAAGCCAGCAGAGTGAATAAGGATAAGGACTTCTGCAATCATGATAAAACAGCATCGGGATCACCAATGGAAGCTCTTTATAGCCCGCATCAAGATGGTTTTGCATTGCCGCAATGGAATAACGCATCATGCGAAAAGCCATTAATTCTTCCGGCTTACTTTGGTGCTCTATCACTACATAAATATAACCCACTCCCTCCTGCGTTTTCACAGACCACAAGAGGTCGGAATAATATTGCCGCAGGTCGTCATCAATAAAACTGTTTGGTTCCAGTTTAAGCGTCGTTAAATCACACAGTTTGCGCAGCGGCGCGGGAAGATGAATATCAATAAAATCCCGCGCGGTGTCTGGATGGCGTCAAAAAGATTTAAATACCGCATCATGCGGCGTGGAAGTTGTCGATATTGTCATGGCGTTCCGTCACCCCTCAAATTTAAGATGACGCGACAATAACCACGATTAACACCCAATGCAGCAGGCAGTTTTTATCTTTGGACAGCGAATTCAGAAGTATTTTTAGCGGACTGCAACTTTTACATTTCAGCGGAAGCTGACTCGCAAATTCCCCATGAAAATACTCCGGCAGCGTTAGCCACCGGAGAGGAAATTATTTCAGCGATCCCTTAAGGAACTGTTGCAGACGAGGGCTTTGCGGGTTGCCAAATAACTGCTCCGGCGCGCCCTCTTCTTCTATTTTCCCCTGATGGAGGAAAATGACGTGAGTAGAAACATGGCGAGCAAAGCCCATTTCGTGAGTCACTACCACCATGGTTTTCCCCTCTTCTGCCAGTTGCTGCATAATACGTAACACTTCGCCTACCAGTTCAGGATCGAGCGCCGAGGTAGGTTCATCAAACAGTAAAACTTCCGGTTCCATCGCCAGCGCCCGCGCGATAGAAACACGCTGTTGCTGACCGCCGGAAAGATGCACCGGATATTTCCCCTGCGCACGTTCGTCTATCCCGACTTTCGCCAGATACTTCACCGCCCGCTCGCGCGCTTCCTGCTTGCTCAGGCCCAACACCTGAATCGGCGCTTCCATGACGTTTTCCAGCACCGTCATATGGCTCCAGAGATTGAAGTGCTGGAATACCATCGTCAGGCGTGTGCGCAGTAAGCGCAGTTGATTTTTATCGGCGACTTTGAGTTGACCGTCTTTGTCGCGCACCAGATTGATCGTCTGGCCATTGACCACGATCGACCCTTCACTCGGTTTTTCGAGGAAGTTAATGCAGCGCAGAAAGGTACTTTTCCCCGATCCCGACGATCCGATGATGCTTATTACATCTCCGGCATTCGCTTGCAGTGAGACCCCTTTCAGCACTTCATGTTTGCCGTAGCGTTTGTGCAAATCGATAACGTTTAATTTATTCTCGGACATCGTATTCTCAGTGCGTTGAAGAAGGTTTCACATGCTGCAACCAGCGTTTTTCCGCTCTGCGAAAGAGGCTGATCAGGACATAAGAGATGATTAAATAGAGCACCGCGGCAATGCCGAAGGCGGTAAAAGGTTGATACGTGGCGGCGTTAATATCGCGGGCTATTTTCAGCAGATCCGGCACAGTGGCCGTAAACGCCAGCGCAGTAGAGTGCAGCATCAGGATCACTTCGTTGCTGTATGCCGGTAACGCAATACGCAGCGCAGAAGGCAAAATAATGCAACGATACATTTTAAAAGTCGAGAAGCCATAGGCTCTGGCGGCTTCAATTTCCCCATGCGGAACCGAACGGATTGCCCCAGCAAAAATCTCGGTAGTGTAAGCGCAGGTGTTAAGCGTCAGCGCCAGCACGGTACAGTTCAGGCCACTGCGGAAGAAAGCGTTAAGGAATTCGGTTCCCTTAACAATCTCAAGCGTGTACATGCCGGAATAGAACACCAGCAACTGAACATACAGCGGCGTACCGCGAAAAATATAGGTAAATAACCAGATTGGAAACTGGATGTATTTATTACTGGAGACACGACCAATCGCCAGAAACAGCGCCAGGACTCCGCCTATCACTACCGACAAAATAAGCAGCCACAGAGTGATCGCCACACCAGTAAAGCGATAACCGTCGGTCCACAGCAGCGGTTTCCAGTATTCATGTAAGATTTCGATCACAGGTCAGCCCTCTTCACACCCACGGAGTAGCGGCGCTCAAGGAACAGCAGCACACCATTGGAAACAGTGGTGAAAACCAGGTAAATCACGCCACAGACGATGGCGAAATAGAACGGTTCCCAGGTACTTTTGCCTGCCAGTTGGGTGGCTTTGACCACATCTTCCAGGCCGAGTAACGAAACCAGTGCGGTAGATTTGAGGATCACCTGCCAGTTGTTGCCAATGCCTGGCAGGGCGTAACGCATCATCGCCGGAAACATGATCCGCCGAAACACTTGCCCACGAGTAAAACCGAACGCCGTCGCCGCCTCTATATGTCCTTTCGGCACTGCCATAAAAGCACCACGGAACGTTTCGGTAAAATAAGCACCGTAGATAAAACCGAGAGTGATAATACCAGCGACCATCGGATCGATATCAATCTGCCCGACGCCCATCGCCTCCGTCACCGTGTTTAGCGCAATCTGCAAACCGTAGAAAATCAGCAGCATCAACACTAAGTCCGGCACGCCACGAATCAGCGTGGTGTACCCTTCGAAAATCAGCCCCGAAAGCCGATTTTGCGAGAGCTTACCGCCAGCGCCAATTAAACCGATGATTACAGCGAGCACTACAGAGCTGATAGCCAGCTCCAGCGTGACGAGCGCACCCTGTAAAATAACACCTGAAAACCCATATAACATGCTGCCTGTCCTGTCGTGTGTGGTGAATTACCGCCTCTTGTCTCCCTCCGGTTACCCGAAGGGAGCGGGCTTTCTTTCACCGATGGCGATTAGCCACCATAAACATCAAAATCGAAGTACTTTTTCGCTAATTTCTCGTAAGTACCGTCAGCGCGCATTTCGGCAAAGGCTTTGTTCAGTGCTTCGCGCAGTTCGTTATCTTCTTTACGCAGGCCCATGCCGGTCCCTACGCCAAACAGTTTTTCATCTTTAACAGACGGGCCACCGAATTTGTAATCTTTACCGACAGGTTGTTTGAGGAAACCTTCGCTGGCGGCGACCTCATCCTGGAACGCGGCATCAATACGTCCGGCAGTCAGGTCAGAATAAATGTTGTCCTGCCCCTGATACGAGACGATTTCAATGCCTTTTGGTGCCCAATGTTCATTACCGAACGTCTCCTGGGTGGTGCCCTGCAATACGCCTACCCGTTTGCCTTTCAGCGACTCGACTGTCGGCTGAATGTCAGAATTTTTCGCCACCACCAAACGAGAATCGGCAGCGTACAGTTTGTCGGTGAAGGCTATTTCTTGCTGACGTTTTTCCGTAATGGAAAGCGATGACATGATGGCGTCAATCTTCTTCGCTTTTAAGGACGGGATTAACGCATCCAGCGGATTTTCGACAAACGTACATTGCGTATTGATGCGTTTGCATAATTCCTTTGCCAGATCGATATCGAAGCCAACCAGTTCGCCTTGTGAATTTTTTGATTCAAATGGCGCATAGGTCGGGTCGGTACCGATGCGGATGTTTTGCGGAATCGCAGCAAATGCCGCAGTTGCGCTGGAGAAGGCCAGAACAAGAGAGAGCGATAGCACCAGTTTTTTCATAATGTCCTCAACTGACAGTCTTTTTATAGGGAATATTTACAGGTTTGTTACACTTATCGTGCCATAAAATTGACCATCAAGGCAAAATATCCCGCCCCGTTAGACGTATTATTTTTCATTAAAAATGCTTAAGTATGCATTTCAATGCACCACGATAGTGCAACAAACCTGGCGTGCACCATGATGATCATTCCATCAGGTACAGCTTCCCAGCGACGTATCAGTCACCGTAGACATTAAAGTCGAAATACTTTTTCGCCATCTTGTCGTAGGTGCCGTCCTGACGCAGCTCGCCAAGCGCCTTATTGAAGGCAGCCGTCAGTTCAGCATCATCTTTACGTAGCCCTACACCGGTGCCATCACCGAAGTATTTTTTGTCTTTTACTGATGAGCCAGCAAAGGCGAAATCTTTACCAGCAGGTTGCTTGAGGAATCCTTCGCTGGCAGCAACTTCATCTTGTAACGCAGCATCCAGACGTCCTGCAGCCAGATCGGAATAGACCAAATCCTGGTTGGCATAGGCCACCACATCCACGCCTTTACTACGCCAGGTCTCGTTAGCGTAAGCTTCCTGGGTTGATCCCTGCAGCACACCAACATGTTTACCTTTCAGTGAATCCAGCGTTGGCTGAATCGGTGAACCTTTGGCCGCAATCAAACGAGAATCTGCGGCGTACAGCTTGTCGGAGAAGGCAATCTCCTGCTGACGTTTATCGGTAATGGAAAGCGACGAAATAATAGCGTCGATTTTTTTCGCTTTCAGTGAGGGGATCAGCGCGTCAAAGTCACTGGCAACCCAGGTACATTTCACCTGCATCCGTTTGCACATCTCGTTACCGAGATCGATATCAAAGCCAACAAAATCACCTTTAGCATCTTTCGATGAGAACGGTGCGTAGGTGGTATCGGTTCCGATACGTACCGTCTCCGGTAGCGCCGCATAGCTGGAAGCCGCTGTGGAGAGACCGACTAACAAAGACAGAGCGAGAATCGACTTCTTCATACATAACCCTCAAGTGAAAATGGCTTTTTTATGTTGTGTATTGTGTTGTGTGTTTGCAGGCTCTTTCATGCAGGTCTTATGCCATCTTGACGACAACAGTAACATTCAACGTTAAATATGTTAATAAGACGTTGCATTATTGTCCTGAAGTTGAAGATAGCAGGTATAGCGGTTGAATCGCAGCGTTTCGATTGAATGGCAGAAACAAAATGTCGAGGATTTGATCGCGGTTGCAAAATTGCCCTGAAACAGGGCAACAGCGGAGTTATGCGCCCTGCCAGCGGGCAAAGAGATCTTCAGGAAGGGTTATCGCAAACTGGTCAAGAACACGATTAACCGTCTGATTTATCACATCATCAAGGGATTGCGGGCGATGATAAAACGCCGGAACGGGAGGCATAATCACCGCACCGATTTCTGCCGCCTGAGTCATTAAACGCAGATGGCCTAAGTGCAATGGTGTTTCACGCACGCAGAGCACCAACGGGCGACGCTCTTTCAGCACCACATCTGCCGCACGGGTCAGTAAGCCATCAGTATAGCTATGGACAATGCCGGAAAGGGTTTTGATTGAACAGGGTAAAATCACCATCCCCAGCGTCTGGAAAGAACCGGAAGAGATGCTGGCGGCAATATCGCGCGCATCGTGCGTGACATCGGCTAATGCCTGCACTTCGCGCAGAGAAAAATCCGTTTCGAGGGATAAGGTCTGGCGCGCTGCCTGGCTCATCACCAGATGCGTTTCGATATCTGTGACATCGCGCAGAACCTGTAATAAGCGCACGCCATAAATCGCGCCGCTGGCACCGCTGATGCCTACAATGAGTCGTTTCATAAATAGTTGCCCTGTCAGACTTGCAGGCAGACTTTGCAGGATTTCGGCGGGAGTTGCAAGTCAGGGTGCCAGACCGGCACCCTCAGCGAAGGCATCATCCTTCGTTATGCATTTCGAGATTTTCCACTTCGTTCTGACGTTGCACTGCTTTGGCGTCATCATTACGTAACGTATCGAGGAAATCGAGGTAGCCCTGATCAACGTCTTTGGTGACGTAGACGCCGTTGAATACCGAGCATTCAAACTGCTGAATATCCGGGTTTTCCGCGCGGACGGCTTCGATCAGATCGTTCAGATCCTGGAAAATCAACCCGTCAGCACCGATGATCTGGCGAATTTCATCCACTTCACGACCGTGAGCGATTAGCTCCGTGGCGCTCGGCATATCAATACCATAAACGTTCGGGAAGCGAATTTCCGGTGCCGCAGAAGCGAGGTACACTTTCTTCGCTCCGGCTTCGCGTGCCATCTCGATAATCTGCTCAGAAGTGGTGCCACGGACGATGGAGTCGTCGACCAGCAGGACGTTTTTATCGCGGAACTCGGCGCGGTTGGCATTCAGTTTACGGCGCACGGACTTACGACGCAGCTGCTGGCCCGGCATGATAAAGGTGCGGCCAACATAGCGGTTTTTAACGAAGCCCTGGCGGTACGGTTTGCCCAGAATACGAGCAATTTCCAGCGCGATATCACACGAGGTTTCTGGGATCGGGATCACCACGTCGATATCCAGATCTTCCCATTCGCGGGCAATTTTCTCGCCCAGTTTCGTGCCCATATTCACACGCGCGCTGTAAACGGAAATTTTGTCGATGAACGAGTCCGGGCGAGCAAAGTATACATACTCAAACAGGCACGGATTGCTGACCGGATTGTCAGCACATTGACGGGTAAACAACTGCCCTTCTTCAGTGATGTAAATCGCTTCGCCCGGCGCGACGTCACGCAGGAAATCAAAGCCCAGCGTATCGAGCGCTACGCTTTCGGAAGCGACCATATATTCTGTACGGTTCTCGTCAATATCACGTTTTCCCAGTACCAGCGGACGAATCCCGTTTGGATCGCGGAAAGCAACCATACCGTGGCCGATAATCATCGCCACACAGGCATACGCGCCGCGGATTAAGCGGTTTGTGGCAGCAATGGCAGCGAAAATATTGTCGGCTTCCAGCGGGTAGTGGCGGAAATTGTCCAGCTCGCTGGCGAAGATATTAAGCAGAATTTCCGAGTCGGAAGTGGTGTTGATGTGGCGGCGTTTTTCTTCAAACAGTTTTTTACGCAACTCGTGAGCGTTGGTCAGATTGCCGTTGTGGGCAAGCGTAATGCCATACGGGGAGTTAACGTAAAACGGCTGCGCTTCAGAGGCGCTGGAGCTGCCAGCCGTGGGGTAACGCACATGACCAATGCCCATATTGCCCTGCAAACGCTGCATATGGCGAGCTTCAAATACATCGCTCACCAGCCCGTTCGCTTTACGCAAACGGAAGCAGTTATTGGCATCTATGGTGATGATGCCGGCGGCATCCTGACCGCGATGCTGAAGCACCGTTAAGGCATCATAAATCGACTGGTTAACCGGCATAACACCGGCGATACCGACAATACCGCACATACGTCTTTTTCCTCGTTAAGCCACATCTCAGAGCACTTACGCTCTGGGCAAGAAACTTGACGAGCTTTGCAGATAATCAAAAAACCATCTGATGATAAAACTGAATTGCGGGATCAGCTGTGATTTGCTCCAGTCTTCGCTTTTCGACACCCCGGTAAAGGAGTCGAGAAAGAAGAGAATGGCAGCAACAATCAACACACCGCGCAACGCACCGAAACAGACGCCCAGCACCCGATCGGTGCCTGACAACCCCGTTTTCTCCACCAACTGGCCTATCACGAAGTTCACGATAGCACCAACGATCAGGGTAGCGATAAACAGTACCGCGATGGCAATCCCATTTCGAACCAGTTCGTCTTCAAAGCCCGTAAACCAGACTGACAGGTAAGTGTAGTAATGACTGGCAACAAAGAAAGCACAACCCCATGTCACCAGCGATAACGCTTCACGAACAAAGCCGCGGATCAGGCTAACCAGAGAGGAAAAAGCAATCACCGCGATTATGGCGTAATCAATCCAGACCATATGTGTCCCACGATTTTACGCCCTGTCATCCTGTTCGGGGCGCATTCTAACAGAAAAAGAAAACGTTTGCGTAGGGATTTCCTTCCCGCGCATCAATAAAAATGGCGCTGAAAAAATATTCAACGCCATCGACTTTTTATGCCTTTGCGGCATCGGGCAATGCGTGTCGGATGCGGCGTAAACGCCTTATCCGACCTACGGTTCTACCCCTGCGTAGGCCTGATAAGACGCGCCAGCGTCGCATCAGGCAAGACCGTATTAATTCGGCGTATAGCCCATTACCACGCCACTTAAGCCAGAAAGTTGCTTCAACTCACCCAGCGAACCTTTCAGCTTATCTTTCGAGGCATCCGGCCCAACCAGAATACGGGTAATTTTACCCTGCACTGGCGTGGATGGCGACGTATAAACCCGATAACCGGCACCGCGCAGCTTACCGACAATCTCATTCACTTTATCGGCATTTTTCAGCGCACCCAGTTGCACAACATAGGCTTTACCCGTCGGTGCAGCTTTTTCTTCCACGACCGGCTTCGGTTCTGGCTTCGGCGCAGGTGGTGCTTCAACCTTTGGTTTAGGCGGCTCCACCGGTTTCGGCTTCGGTGGGGCGACCGGTGCAGGTTCCGGTTCAAACTCGGTGTTATTGGCTGCAATAGTGGCCGGATCGAGCGACGGTGCTGCGGCATCACCTGCCCGCACCTCTTCCGCTGCGCCTTCCGGCGGCTGCGTCGGTAACGCCTGGGTGGCGGCTGGCATCATATCAGGCTCATCACGATCGCCCGCTTTCGGCACCAGCGGGATAGTCGCGAACTCATCCTGATAATGTTTTTTCTGCCCGTCCAGCAGCCCTGGAAGTACAATCACCCCCAGCGCCACCAGCACGATCGTGCCCACTAACCGATTCTGAAACTTACTTGCCACCGCTTCTCCTCGCGTCAATCACTTCCATGACATGTGCGACCGTGTGGAAAGAACCACACACCAGCACGGTGTCTTCCGCTTTAGCGTCCGCCATTGCGGCATCCCATGCCTGCGCAACGCTATCAAATGATTTGCCGTTACCCAAATGCTCAAGCAGTTGTTCTGCCGTGGCACCGCGCGGCCCTTCCAGTGGCGCACAATACCAGTCATCAACCACGCTTTTCAACCAGGCCAGAGTTCCGGCAATATCTTTATCATGTAGCATACCGATAACCGCCAGCACGCGCCCGTTTTTCGGTAGCGCTTTCATACGCCCGGTGAGATATTCCGCCGCATGTGGATTATGCGCGACATCAAAAATAACGCGTGGCGACTCGCTCACAATCTGGAAACGTCCCGGCAAAATTGCGCTGGCAATCCCGTCGCGAATGGCATTTTCACTGACTTCCAGCCCGCTGGCACGCAGTGCCGCCAGCGCTGTTGCGGCATTCGGTTGCGGGACAAGCGGCAACGGCAGATTTTCCAGCGTGCCGTGAGCATCGCTAAACGCCCAGTCATGATCGGTGACGGAATAGTTCCACTCAACGCCCCGACGTTGTAACAGTGCACCTTTTTCCTGCGCCACATCAGCAATGGTAGAAGGCATTTCCGGCTCACCGACAATTGCCGGTTTTTCGCTGCGGAAGATGCCTGCTTTCTCGCGACCAATACTTTCGCGATCTGGACCCAGCCAGTCGGTATGATCCAGCGCAATACTGGTTACTACCGCGACATCGGCGTCGACAATATTGGTTGCGTCCAGACGACCGCCCAGCCCTACTTCCAGAATCACCACGTCAAGTTGTGCCTGCTTGAACAGCCACAACGCCGACAGCGTACCGTACTCGAAATAGGTCAGGGAAATATCACCGCGTGCCGATTCAATCTCCGCAAAAGAGGCGGTGTGGGCCGATTCCGGCAATTCCTGGCCCTGCACACGTACGCGCTCGGTATAACGCACCAGATGAGGCGAACTGTAGACGCCCACTTTGTACCCTGCCGCCATCAGAATCGACTCCAGCGTACGGCAGGTGGTGCCTTTGCCATTCGTACCCGCAACGGTAAACACAAATGGCGCTGGTTTCAGGACGCCAAGACGCGCCGCGACCAGGCTCACGCGCTCAAGGCCGAGATCGATAGTTTTACTGTGCAGGTTTTCCAGATAAGAAAGCCACGAAGCCAGAGGCGACGCGGCTTGAGGAGTGCGTTTGATAATCATGGTATCCGCTGATTCGTTACGGTGAGAATAGCAAAAGGGCAGAGCCAGTGGCCCTGCCCTTATCAGTTATCAGGCCTCAGGTTCCTGATCCGGTACCGGGGGTACCACTACGCCTTCACGCGGCGCTTCAGGATTCGGCGCTGGCAGATTCATCAACTTCGCCAGAATGCTCGCCAGTTTCAGGCGCATTTCCGGACGACGGACGATCATGTCGATCGCGCCTTTCTCGATCAGGAATTCACTGCGCTGGAATCCAGGCGGCAGTTTTTCGCGAACGGTCTGTTCGATAACACGCGGACCGGCAAAGCCGATTAACGCTTTCGGTTCAGCGATGTTGAGATCGCCCAGCATGGCGAAACTTGCAGAAACACCGCCCATCGTCGGGTCGGTCAGCACGGAGATGTACGGCAAGCCGCGCTCCTGCATTTTTGCCAGTGCCGCAGAGGTTTTCGCCATCTGCATCAGCGACATCAGTGCTTCCTGCATACGTGCGCCACCAGAGGCGGAGAAGCAGATCAGCGGGCAGTTATCTTCCAGCGCCTGCTCAACGGCACGCACGAAACGTGCACCCACAACAGACCCCATTGAACCGCCCATAAAGGCGAACTCGAATGCCGCAGCGACAACCGGCATTCCATACAGAGTGCCTTTCATCACCACCAGCGCATCTTTTTCGCCGGTTTCTTTCTGCGCAGATGCCAGACGGTCTTTATACTTCTTGGAGTCACGAAACTTCAGCACATCTTTCGGCTCAAGCTCGCTACCCAGCTCCACAAGGCTTCCTTCATCTAACAGGCTATGCAGGCGATTACGCGCTGTCATACGCATGTGATGGTCACACTTCGGACAGACCTCAAGATTACGTTCCAGCTCAGCGCGGTATAAAACCTGACCGCAGCTATCACACTTAGTCCACACCCCTTCAGGAATGCTCGCCTTGCGGGTGGGAGTAATGTTGCTTTTAATTCGTTCAATCCAGCTCATTAGGGACCTTTCTGTCTGAACCTGGTTCGATGCCAGTTTTATCTTTGGGGACGCATAATGCCATTTTTGCCCCCAACAGACCATGAATGTTGCACATTAAAACATAACAGCCCGAAACTTTGGATAAAAAAGTGGTCGAACCGCGGAGTTACTTTTTATTTTGCGGCGCGTGCCGCAGCGCGTTTGTGACGGATTATTTCGATGACGCCCGGCAAAATAGAAACCACAATAATCCCGACGATCAGCAACTTAAGGTTATCCTGAACCATCGGGATTGTACCGAAGAAATAGCCTGCGTAGGTAAAAAGCAGTACCCACAACAGTGCGCCGATCACGTTATAAGCGGCGAAATGACGGTACGACATGTGGCCCATTCCCGCAACAAACGGGGCGAACGTTCTGACGATCGGCACAAAACGGGCGAGAATAATCGTTTTGCCGCCATGTTTCTCATAAAACTGATGGGTTTTGTCGAGATAACTGCGACGGAAAATTTTCGAATTGGGATTACTGAACAACTTTTCACCGAACAACCGCCCGATAGTGTAATTGACCGCGTCACCCACAATCGCGGCGATCAGCATCAGCACCACCATCATATGGACGTTGAGATCGTTGGTTTCCAGTGATGCCAACGCTCCGGCAACAAACAGCAATGAATCACCCGGTAAAAACGGCGTTACCACCAGACCGGTTTCACAGAACAAAATTAAGAACAAAATGGCATAAACCCAGACGCCGTACTCCGCGACCAGCTCTGCCAGATGCACGTCAATGTGCAGGATAAAATCGATGAGGAAATAAATCAGGTCCATATTTGCCTATGCCTTGTACTCGTCATCTTTCAGGCTGTAACTACGTTGGCTACAGCCTGAAATGTTCCGAGCATTATTCTCGTTAGTCCGCCAGAAATAGCGGGCCCATTGGCGGTTTTGGAAGATCATACCGGTCAGGGTAATCCACCGCGACCAGATACAGCCCTTCCGCTTTTGCCGTTGCTGCCGCCAGCGTTCTGTCCTTTGCCGCCAGCAACTCTGCTATCCAGCTCTCCGGCTGGTTGTGGGCACCGACTTCCATCAGGCTGCCGACAATATTCCTGACCATATGATGTACAAAAGCATTCGCTTTAATATCTACCACCACATAAGGACCGTGACGCGTGACATTAATATGCATAACGTTGCGCCACGGGGTTCGGGACTGGCACTGCACCGCACGGAACGAGGTGAAATCATTCTCGCCCAGCAAGCATTGCGCAGCCCGATGCATCCGTTCAGCGTCCAGCGGTTCGTAAAAATGGGTTACCCCTTTACTCAGTACCGCCGGGCGCAGCCGATGATTGTAGATGATGTAGCGATAACGGCGAGCCGTGGCGCTAAATCGGGCATGAAAATCATCAGGTACAGCTTTAACCCAACGCACAGCGATGTCACCAGGTAAATTCGCATTTACGCCCAAGGTCCACGCCGCGTCTTTGCGCAGCGCGGTTGTTTCGAAATGCACAACCTGCCCGGTACCGTGTACCCCTGCGTCAGTACGCCCGGCGCAGAAGACGGTGATGGGTTCGTTCGCCACCTGGGAGAGCGCCTTTTCCAGCTTCTCCTGCACACTGCGAACTTCGTTCTGCCGTTGCCAGCCGTAATACTTACTGCCGTCGTACTCAATGCCCAGCGCAATTTTATAAACTGGCGGTTGTTGCTGGTCGGACATTAGTACAGATACTCCTGCACCAGTTTCTCGGCGATTTTTACTGCCATCAGCGCGCCGCCAAAGCGAACGTTATCGGCCACCGACCAGAACTGGACTTGCTCCGGCATACCGTAGTCATTACGCACGCAGCCAACAGAAAGATGCGGCGTACCCGAAGCATCACCTACCTGAGTTGGGAATTCGTTCTCTTCAGAGAGCACAATATCTTCGCCTTGAACAAACGCATCACGCGCTTCTTCTGCTGCCAGTGGACGCAGAGCTTCAAAGTTGACCATCTGGGCATGACCGTAGAATACCGGTGCCTGGACGACGCTAGCCGAAATCATCAGCCCTTCGTCCTGCAGGATTTTGCGTACTTCGTCAACGATACGACGTTCTTCACGCACGCTACCTTCGCTATCCGGCAGTAACGGCAGCATGTTGAACGCCAGCTGACGCCCGAAGAAATCTTCTTCGTCAATCGGAATGCCGTTGAGCAATTTCGCACTCTGCCCCGCTAACGCATCGACCGCTTTTTTGCCCTGGGCGGAGGCTGAAATCAGGCTGGTAACGCTGATACGTGATAAACCGCCCTGATCGATTAACGGTTTCAGTGCCGCCAGCAGCTGGCTGGTCAGACTGTCTGGTACGGCGATGACATTCCGGTTCCGGTAATCTGTCAGTACAAACGGGTTTACTTCCGGCACCACCAGCGGTACGTCGGGTTCGAGAGCAAACAATCCACTGCTGTCGATCACCAGGCAACCTGAGTTGGTCGCTTCTTCAACCCAGGCAGCGGTAGCTTCTTTGCCTGCGACAAAAAATGCCAGCTGCGCCTGCGTCCAGTCGAATTCAGCGGCATCCTGCACGGTGATTGTCTTACCACCAAAGCGCAGTTGTTCGCCTGCGCTTTCGTTACGTGCCAGTGCATAAATTTCCCCAACCGGGAACTGACGTTCAGCCAGCGTTTCAAGCAGGGCTTCGCCCACAGCGCCAGTTGCGCCCAGGACGGCAATGTTCCAGCCTTCAGACATGGTGGTTTACTCCAGAAATAGCAAAGCTCCCTGCCAATGTTACAGCAGAGAGCATGAAGAAGAGATTAACGTGCCGGATGATGAACGGCGTTAAAACCCAGTTTACACAGCAATGATGCCGCACTGGCGTCATCACAAATTACATACAGAGATGACCATTCACGGCGCTCAAGATAGTTTTTGCGCAGTTTATCGAACTCACCCGGTATCCCGGCGACTTTACGCAGCGGTGCGTCATCGCGGCGCACATCATACACCAAATGCACCAGCCTTTTCAGCGTCGGTTGATCGAGCGGGCCATGCAGCGTAATGCGACCAAACTCTGGCGCGGGCAGTAATGTATCCAGCGCAACGTGCTGTTCATGCCCAATAAACTTGCTATAGGCTTCAAACACTTGCGTCGTGCCACGCGCTTTACCCTCCAGGGTATAGCCTGCGATATGCGGCGTGCCGATATCCACTTTTGTCAGCAATTCCACATTAAGTTCCGGCTCGCCTTCCCAGACATCCAGCACCACGCTTAACTTCTGGCCTTCATTCAGGCAGGTCAGCAGCGCGGTATTATCGACGACTGCGCCACGGCAGGCGTTAATCAGAATCGCTCCGGGCTTCAGGCTACGGATCAGTTTTTCATCCGCCAGATGTAGCGTTTTGTACGGACCATCTTTAAAGAGTGGCGTATGGAAAGTCAGAATATCCGCGCGCTGGACTAACTCATCCAGCGAGCGGAAATCACCCTCATCCCCACGGTCGGCGCGAGGCGGATCGCAAAGTAAGGTTTTAATCCCTAACGCTTCCAGTCGCGCCTGCAATCGACGTCCAACGTTACCAACGCCCACGATCCCCACCGTACGGTCGTACAGTGAAAATCCATCGCGTTCGGCAAGCATCAGCAGGGAGGAGAAAACATATTCCACCACCGCAATCGCATTACAGCCAGGTGCAGCGGAAAAACCAATTCCCGCCTGCTTCAACCATGCTTCATCGACATGGTCGGTCCCCGCAGTGGCAGTGCCAACAAATTTAATGGGTTTTCCTGCCAGCAAAGATTCATTCACTTTCGTGACCGAACGCACCATCAGCGCATCCGCGTCTGCCAGTTGAGCGACGGGGATTGGACGCCCGGGAACCGCGGTCACCTCACCCAAACGGCTAAATAAGTCGCGGGCATAAGGCATATTTTCATCAACAAGGATTTTCACGTTTGTGTTACCTGTATGAGACGAGAGTTAACCGGACAAGTGTGCCATAATCTCGCGGCCAGGCATACTTGCGAAGATTTCAGGTATAAGGATACGTAATGATACAACCTATTTCCGGCCCTCCTCCTGGGCAACCACCAGGTCAGGGAGATAATCTGCCGTCTGGCACGGGCAATCAGCCTTTATCCAGTCAGCAACGTACTTCGCTGGAAAGCTTAATGACGAAAGTGACCTCACTGACGCAACAGCAAAGAGCAGAACTGTGGGCGGGTATCAGGCACGATATTGGTCTGTCGGGAGATTCACCGCTGCTTTCGCGTCACTTCCCTGCCGCTGAGCATAATCTGGCGCAACGTCTGCTGGCCGCGCAAAAAAGCCATTCTGCCCGCCAGCTTTTAGCGCAATTAGGGGAGTATTTACGTCTGGGGAATAATCGTCAGGCGGTCACGGATTATATCCGTCATAACTTTGGTCAGACGCCGCTGAATCAGCTCTCACCGGAGCAATTAAAAACCATTCTCAACCTGTTGCAGGAAGGGAAGATGGTTATTCCGCAACCACAGCAGCGCGAGGCGACCGACCGTCCTTTATTACCGGCGGAGCACAATGCGCTAAAACAGCTGGTGACCAAACTTGCGGCGGCAACGGGGGAACCCAGCAAACAGATCTGGCAATCGATGCTGGAACTTTCCGGGGTGAAAGATGGCGAGTTAATTCCAGCGAAACTGTTTAACCATCTGGTGACCTGGCTACAGGCGCGTCAGACGCTAAGCCAGCAAAATACGCCGACGCTGGAATCACTACAGATGACGCTAAAACAACCTTTAGATGCCAGTGAACTGGCGGCGTTATCGGCATATATCCAGCAAAAATATGGTCTTTCTGCGCAATCATCGCTTTCTTCTGCCCAGGCCGAGGATATTCTTAATCAGCTTTATCAACGGCGGGTTAAAGGGATTGATCCGCGTGTTATGCAACCGCTGCTTAATCCTTTTCCACCGATGATGGACACGTTGCAAAATATGGCAACGCGTCCCGCGCTGTGGATACTGTTAGTCGCGATTATCCTGATGCTGGTCTGGCTGGTTCGTTAACCCCGACGAAATGACAGTATCGTGACAATAATACCCAGCACCGCAGAGATCGCCCCGGCAAGAAATACCGAAGAGTAACCAAACGTGGTCGCCAGCATTCCCGCCAGCGGCCCGGAGACGCCGAGGGCGATATCCTGAAACGCGGCGTAACCGCCCAGTGCGGTGCCGCGAACTTGTGAGGGGACGCGTTTAACCACCTCCACGCCCAGCGCAGGAAAGATAAGCGAACATCCGGCTCCGGTTAACGCCGCGCCCGCTAATGCGACCCATGCACCTGGGGCTTGCCAGAGCAGCAACAAGCCCACCGTTTCTACAAGCAGAGAGACAATCGCCACTTTCACGCCGCCAAAACGGTCCGGCATCCAGCCAAACATGACGCGCATCACGACAAATGCGCCGCCAAACGCGGTAAGAGTAAAGCCCGCCATCGCCCATCCTTTGCTGGCAAAGTAGAGCGAAACGAAAGTCCCGATAACAGCAAAACCAACGCCTTGTAGTGCCAGACCTAACCCTGGTTTCCAGATAAGCCCGACAACGCTCCACAGCGATGGACGTTCTCCCGCTAGGGCCGGTACTTTGCGCACTGTGCCGTTATAGGCCCACGCCAGTACGGGTAATACCATTGTGGTGATCGCCAGTGCGGCAAAACCGTAATGGCTATGAATCAACAGGCCAAGCGGAGCACCAACAGCGAGGGCACCGTAAATCGCCATTCCGTTCCATGACATCACTTTGCCAGAGTGTTTTGGCCCTACGATGCCTAGTCCCCAGGTCAGAGCGCCTGTCAGTAACTGGCTTTCACCAAAGCCAAGAATCAAACGCCCGACGACCAACAGAGCAAATTTGAACGGTGCGGAGACAGGCAAAATCGCCGCCAGCAGCAACGCGCCGCCAGCCAGACCACAAGCTAACATTCCCTGAAGCGCCGAACGTTTTGCACCATATTGATCGGCCAGTCGCCCGGCGTAACCACGCGTCAGCACCGTAGCCAGAAACTGAATCCCGACGGCAATGCCGACCATGGTATTGCCATAGCCCAGTTCATGATGAACAAACAGCGGGATAACCGGCAACGGCAACCCTACGGTCATGTAGGTGAGAAAAACCGCAAAAGCGATGCGGAAGAGCGAAAAATTGGCAGAAGATCGTGTTTCGGTTTGGCTTACAGCAGTCATGCATTACTCCAGAATGCAGCGCAAGGCGAGGAGTATCCCCGTCTCATCTCTCTGGTTTCAGGGTTACGGTGCGTTGGCAGGATTTAACGCGTACGTCTTTTCAGAAGGAAATCGACAAAGCGGGAAGTTTGCCTGGAACTGGCGGCGATTGTCAATGATGTGAAAAAGGGAACCATCAGGTTCCCTTTTGCGTTAGTGCCGGAGGCCGCATTGGCGCGTAACGTCGGATGCGACGCTGGCGCGTCTACTCCGACCTACTGCGAATTAATCTTTCAGCTTGCGCATTACCAGCGTGGCGTTGGTGCCGCCGAAGCCGAAGCTGTTAGACATAACGGTGGTCAGTTCGCGATCGGTCGTTTCGGTCACGATGTTCAGACCCGCAGCCTGCTCGTCCAGCTCTTCAATGTTGATGCTCGGGGCGATAAAGCCGTGTTCCAGCATCAGCAGAGAGTAGATAGCTTCCTGTACGCCAGCAGCGCCCAGAGAGTGACCGGTCATGGCTTTGGTTGCAGAAATCGCCGGGCTCTTATCGCCGAACACTTCACGGATAGCTGCCAGCTCTTTCACGTCGCCAACCGGAGTCGAAGTACCGTGGGAGTTCAGGTAATCGATTGGGGTATCAACGCCATGCATCGCCATCTTCATGCAGCGTACTGCGCCTTCGCCAGACGGAGCAACCATGTCTGCACCATCAGAGGTTGCGCCGTAGCCAACGATTTCAGCATAGATGTGAGCACCACGCGCCAGCGCGTGTTCCAGCTCTTCAACCACTACCATACCGCCGCCGCCAGCGATAACGAAACCGTCACGGTGAGCGTCGTAAGTACGGGAGGCTTTTTCCGGGGTGTCGTTGTATTTAGTAGACAGCGCACCCATTGCGTCGAATTCGCAAGCCATTTCCCAGCACAGCTCTTCGCCGCCGCCAGCAAACACGATGTCCTGTTTGCCCAGTTGGATCTGCTCTACTGCGTTACCGATACAGTGTGCGGAAGTCGCACACGCGGAGCTGATGGAGTAGTTAACGCCATGAATTTTAAACGGGGTGGCGAGGCAGGCAGAAACGCCGGATGCCATCGCTTTGGTGACCACATACGGGCCAACCGCTTTCAGGCCGCGCGGGCCGCGCATTGCGTCAGCGCCGAACACCTGGAAACGCGGGGAGCCGCCGCCGGAACCTGCAATCAGGCCAACGCGCGGGTTATTCTGGTAAGCTTCCGGAGAGAGGCCCGCATCAGCGATTGCCTGCTCCATAGAAAGGAATGCATAAATGGATGCGTCGCTCATAAAGCGCACAACTTTGCGGTCAATGAGGCCAGTGGTATCCAGTTTTACGTTGCCCCAGACGTGGCTACGCATGCCGGAATCCTTCAGCTCCTGAGAGAAAGTGATCCCTGAACGTCCTTCACGCAGAGATGCCAGGACTTCCTGCTGGTTATTACCGATGCTGGAAACAATGCCCAGGCCAGTAATCACTGCACGTTTCATTCAATACCTCTGTAAGTCGCACATAGAGTAAGTTTCGAATGCACAATAGCGTACACTTGTACGCCGAACAAGTCCGATCAGCCATTTAATAGAGAAATTTGCGCAGCCTTACACACATCGCTAAGATCGAGCCACCGCCTGTAAGACGAGTAACTTACGTGAAACACTACTCCATACAACCTGCCAACCTCGAATTTAATGCTGAGGGTACACCTGTTTCCCGAGATTTTGACGATGTCTATTTTTCCAACGATAACGGGCTGGAAGAGACGCGTTATGTTTTTCTGGGAGGCAACCAATTAGAGGTACGCTTTCCTGAGCATCCACATCCTCTGTTTGTGGTAGCAGAGAGCGGCTTCGGCACCGGATTAAACTTCCTGACGCTATGGCAGGCATTTGATCAGTTTCGCGAAGCGCATCCGCAAGCGCGATTACAACGCTTACATTTCATTAGTTTTGAGAAATTTCCCCTCACCCGTGCGGATTTAGCCATAGCGCATCAACACTGGCCGGAACTGGCTCCGTGGGCAGAACAACTTCAGGCGCAGTGGCCAATGCCCTTGCCCGGTTGCCATCGTTTATTACTCGATGAAGGCCGCGTGACGCTGGATTTATGGTTTGGCGATATTAATGAACTGACCAGCCAACTGGACGATTCGCTAAATCAAAAAGTAGATGCCTGGTTTCTGGACGGCTTTGCGCCAGCGAAAAACCCGGATATGTGGACGCAAAATCTGTTTAACGCCATGGCAAGGTTGGCGCGTCCAGGCGGCACGCTGGCGACATTTACGTCTGCCGGTTTTGTCCGCCGCGGTTTGCAGGACGCCGGATTCACGATGCAAAAACGTAAGGGCTTTGGGCGCAAACGGGAAATGCTTTGTGGGGTGATGGAACAGACATTACCACTCCCCTGCTCCACGCCGTGGTTTAATCGTACGGGCAGCAGCAAACGGGAAGTAGCGATTATCGGCGGTGGTATTGCCAGCGCGTTGTTGTCGCTGGCGTTATTACGGCGCGGCTGGCAAGTAACGCTTTATTGCGCGGATGAGGCCCCCGCGCTGGGTGCTTCCGGCAATCGCCAGGGGGCGCTGTATCCGTTATTAAGCAAACACGATGAGGCGCTAAACCGCTTTTTCTCTAATGCGTTTACTTTTGCTCGTTGGTTTTACGACCAATTACCCGTTAAATTTGATCATGACTGGTGCGGCGTCACGCAGTTAGGCTGGGATGAGAAAAGCCAGCATAAAATCGCACAGATGTTGTCAATGGATTTACCCGCAGAACTGGCTGTAGCCGTTGAGGCAAATGCGGTTGAACAAATTACGGGCGTTGCGACAAATTGCAGCGGCATTACTTATCCGCAAGGTGGTTGGCTGTGCCCAGCAGAACTGACCCGTAATGTGCTGGAACTGGCGCAACAGCAGGGTTTGCAGATTTATTATCAATATCAGTTACAGAATTTATCCCGTAAGGATGACTGTTGGTTGTTGAATTTTGCAGGAGATCAGCAAGCAACACACAGCGTAGTGGTACTGGCGAACGGGCATCAAATCAGCCGTTTCAGCCAAACGTCGACTCTCCCGGTGTATTCGGTTGCCGGGCAGGTCAGCCATATTCCGACAACGCCGGAACTGGCAGAGCTGAAGCAGGTGCTGTGCTATGACGGTTATCTCACGCCACAAAATCCGGCGAATCAACATCATTGTATTGGTGCCAGTTATCATCGCGGCAGCGAAGATACGGCGTACAGTGAGGACGATCAGCAGCAGAATCGCCAGCGGTTGATTGATTGTTTCCCGCAGGCACAGTGGGCAAAAGAGGTTGATGTCAGTGATAAAGAGGCGCGCTGCGGTGTGCGTTGTGCCACCCGCGATCATCTGCCAATGGTAGGCAATGTTCCCGATTATGAGGCAACACTCGTGGAATATGCGTCGTTGGCGGAGCAGAAAGATGAGGCGGTAAGCGCGCCGGTTTTTGACGATCTCTTTATGTTTGCGGCTTTAGGTTCTCGCGGTTTGTGTTCTGCCCCGCTGTGTGCCGAGATTCTGGCGGCGCAGATGAGCGACGAACCGATTCCGATGGATGCCAGTACGCTGACGGCGTTAAACCCGAATCGGTTATGGGTGCGGAAATTGTTGAAGGGTAAAGCGGTTAAGGCGGGGTAATCTGCTCTCGCAGTGTTTGCCGGATGCGGCGTGAACGCCTTATCCGACCTACGTGTGACGTGTAGGCCTGATAAGACGCGATAAGCGTCGCATCAGGCATGGTGCTCCAGACGCCGCAACTTACTGCTGTGACGCCTGCTGAAACAGGTTTTCCCACATATCGGTCACCAGCGCCTGGTCACGCGGCGACAATTCACCGGCACCAATGGCTTTTTCCAGACTCTGGCTAACGGTCGTATGCACCGCCTGAGCGGAGTGGTCATCACCACTTTCCAGTTCTGCGATGGCTAATGTCAGGTGGCCACGCAAATACCCACTGGCAAACAACTCATCATCACTGGCATGGTCAACCATACCGTCGATTAATGCCAGAATGCGTGATTCAAACTCCGCGATCATCTTCTTTCCTCATTGTAAAACGTGGCACCGGCTTCAGTTGAGCGCTTCCGGCCACGGGAACTGTTCCGCCGTAAGTTCCGGCGTGTGATAATAATTTTGTAGTGCTTTAATGAAGCGTGCCGGACGCTCGGGAATGCCATTTGTCAGATAATCCATCACCTGCGCATGTACCCGCCGTTGAAACACCACACGATCCGGTTCGAAGTCGCCTTCCAGATTGTCGCAACTGACGTTAAACGGATATCCCGCCGCCACACAGAACAACCAGTCGAGTGCCTGCGGCTTCACTTCAACATCTTCAAACTGGCTTTGCGTTTGGGCATCACGCCCATCCGGGCAATACCAGTAGCCGAAATCAACCAGCTCACGGCGCGCTTTTCCGGCAATACACCAGTGCGAAATCTCATGAATTGCGCTGGCATAAAAGCCGTGGGCAAAGACAATTCGGTTATACGGTACTTCCGCATCAGCAGGAAGATAGATCGGTTCGTCGTCGCCTTTAATCAGACGGGTATTAAATTCATCGGCAAAGCAGCTATTAAAAATTTCAATCAACTGCTCATAGTGGTGTGTACTGTTCATTAGTTCATCCCCAACCAGTGGAGGATCTCCTGTCCGTGGCTATCGTAAAGTAATTTGGCACTCATCACCGCCGAGACGATAACAATCATCGGGCGGATCAGCTTTTGTCCTTTGCTCAACACCAGCCGTGAACCCATGCGCGCGCCGAGGAACTGCCCCACCAGCATGACAAAGCCCGTCGCCCAAATCACTTTGCCGCCGAGAATAAACAGCAGCAGACCGCCAATGTTTGACGTTGCGTTGAGTAATTTGGCGTGAGCCGTGGCTTTGGCGAGGTTAAATCCGCACAGCGTAACGAAGGCCAGCGCGTAAAACGACCCGGCAGCCGGGCCAAAGAATCCATCATAAAAACCGACGCAGCCACCGGCTATTAACGCGAAGGGTAAACCGTACATCCGGCGCTGGCGGTCTTCTTCACCTAGCTTTGGCATCAGCAAGAAATAGAGGCCGATACAAATTACCAGAATGGGCAAAATCTGCCGTAAGACATCAGCCTGAACGTATTGCACCAGCAGTGCGCCGCTCATTGAGCCGACAAAGGTCATGGCGATATTGAGTTTCTGATCGCTTAAACTAACCACTTTGCGGCGAATAAAGTAGATAGTAGCGGAAATAGAGCCGCCGCAGGCTTGCAGTTTATTGGTTGCCAGCGCATTAGCGGGAGACATCCCCGCTGCCATCAATGCCGGAATGGTGAGTAACCCACCGCCACCGGCAATCGAGTCGATAAATCCCGCCAGCATGGCGACAAAAAAGAGAACTCCCAGCAACAGCGGGGAAACCATAAACAGGCTATTAAACGTTTCCATTAGATCACGTGCTCATCCAGTAGCGCCTGGCAGGAAGGCGGCAACGGAGGCGGTGTCTTCTTCTCAGGCTTTGTTGTTCCCGGTTTTGGAGGTTCAAACCAGCTTTGCAGTTCTGCCCCGCAACCATCGCCTGATGGCGGTAAAGGTTGATCTTCACACTCCAGACTATCGGCAGGGCAACGTAATCGTACATGCATATGCGCGCGATGCTGGAACCAGGGTCGCACTTTGCGCAACCAGTCGCGATCGGTGCCCGCATCAAGGCAAAGTTGTTGTTTAATCGCCGGATTAACAAAAATGCGCGTGACGTCTTTGTCCTGGGCGGCGAGTTTGATCAAGCTGAAAATTTCTGGCTTCCACAGCGTGGAGACAACGTGTTTACCGTCGCGGGAAACTAAGTCCAGTGCTTGCGGGCGCAAGAGCTGCGCGGAGGTCCAGCGAGTTTTCGGCAGTTGCAGAAAGATATCGACATCCAGTCCGGTCTGGTGGCTGGCATGACCGCCGTTGAAACGCCCACCAGCGGGCATCCCCATATCGCCAATCAGCACCGTACCCATGCCCAGATTGCTCACCTGGCTACTCAGACGCTGGATAAACATCACCAGATCCGGGTGACCGAAATAGCGACGCTGATCGGTACGCATGACCTGATAATGTTCGGACTGTATCGGCAGCGTGTCAGCGCCGACAATACAGCCATTAGAAAAACTGCCTATCGATTGTGCGCTACCCGGCACAGGTTGGGTTATTTTTTGCCACGGCGTCGCTGCCAGGCTGGCGCTACTGGCAAGCAGAGCCAGCAGCGCAATCGCGGTTTTATTCATTTTTTACCAGCGTGGAATATCAGTCTTCACATCGGCATTTTGCGCCCGTTGCCGTAACAGGTGATCCATTAAAACGATCGCCAGCATCGCTTCTGCGATCGGCACTGCGCGGATCCCGACACAGGGATCGTGACGGCCTTTGGTGATCATCTCAACTTCTTCGCCAAAGCGGTTAATGGTACGACCCGGCACGGTAATGCTGGAGGTCGGTTTCAGCGCCATATGGGCAATGATTTGCTGCCCGCTGCTGATACCGCCGAGAATGCCGCCCGCATGGTTGCTCTGGAAACCGTCTTTGGTGATTTCATCGCGGTTCTGGCTGCCGCGCAGCGCCACCACGTCAAAGCCGTCGCCAATTTCCACGCCTTTCACCGCGTTGATGCTCATCAGCGCATGGGCGATGTCAGCATCCAGGCGGTCAAAGACCGGCTCGCCAAGTCCGGCAGGAACGCCACTGGCAACAACGGTGACTTTAGCGCCGATGGAGTCGCCCTCTTTTTTCAGCGCACGCATCAACTCGTCTAACGCGTCGATTTTGTCGGGGTCCGGGCAAAAAAACGGATTTTGCTCGACCTGCGACCAGTCTTTGATATCCAGCGGAATGTCGCCCATCTGGGTCAGGCAGCCACGGATTTCAATACCAAATTTCTCGGCGAGATATTTTTTGGCAATAGCTCCTGCCGCCACGCGCATGGCGGTTTCGCGGGCGGAAGAACGTCCACCGCCGCGATAATCGCGCAGACCGTATTTTTGTTCGTAGGTGTAATCGGCATGGCCTGGACGGAAAACGTCCTTAATCGCACTGTAATCCTGAGAGCGCTGGTCAGTGTTTTCGATCAACAAGCCAATGCTGGTGCCGGTAGTAACGCCTTCAAAAACACCGGAGAGAATTTTGACCTGATCCGGCTCGCGGCGCTGGGTGGTATAGCGCGATGTCCCAGGGCGACGACGGTCGAGGTCATGTTGCAGGTCCGCTTCCGTCAGCGGAATGCCTGGCGGAACACCATCGACGATGCAGCCGAGCGCCAGCCCGTGCGATTCGCCGAAGGTGGTTACGCGAAAGAGTTGTCCAATTGTGTTTCCAGCCATCACGGCTCCGTTATTGTTGTGTTTGCGTGTTTACTTAATCTTTATAAATCGCGAAATGTTCTCGTGCGGCAATAAGCTGCTCTTTGGTGAGCATAAACACACCATCGCCGCCGTTATCAAACTCCAGCCAGGTGAACGGAACATCCGGATATTGTTCCATAAGATGTACCATGCTGTTGCCGACTTCACAAATCAACACGCCATCATCAGCAAGGTAATCTGCCGCGTTACCGAGAATGCGACGCGTCAGTTTCAGGCCGTCAGTGCCAGATGCCAGGCCCAGTTCCGGCTCGTGGCGGTATTCGTTTGGCAGGTCGGACATATCTTCCGCATCGACATACGGCGGGTTAGTGACAATCAGGTCGTACTGCACTTTCGGCAAGTCGCGGAACAGATCGGAACGAATCGGAATGACGTTGTGGATCAGACCGTGTTCTTCGATGTTCTGTTCAGCAACCGCCAGCGCGTCTGGAGAGATATCCACCGCGTCGACTTCCGCATCCGGGAAGGCATAAGCACAGGCAATGGCGATGCAGCCACTACCGGTACACATATCTAAAATATGCTGCGGTTGCTTGCTGATAAGTCCGGCAAATTTATTGTTGATCAGTTCACCAATCGGCGAGCGCGGCACCAGCACGCGTTCATCAACGTAAAATTCATGGCCGCAGAACCAGGCTTTGTTGGTCAGATAAGCCACCGGAATGCGTTCGTTGACGCGGCGGATCACGCGTTCAACAATACGGTGTTTTTCGCTGGAGGTCAGACGCGCGGTGCGCATATCTTCCGGAATATCCAGCGGCAGGTAGAGCGAAGGCAACACCAGTTGCACAGCTTCATCCCACGGGTTATCGGTGCCGTGACCGTACCAGATATTTGCCGCGCTGAAGCGGCTCACCGACCAGCGCAACATGTCCTGAATGGTTTGCAGCTCATTTACTGCTTCATCAACGAAAATTTTATCCACGTATTCCTCCAGGGCATGATCGCAATAATTTCGGCGGCTAGTTTGCCATGAAGATAACGATAAATCAGCATTCACGCGCGGTGAGTGAGGAAAAATACGTTTTAAACGATCGATTGTGCTACGAGTCGGGTAAACTGTAGGAAAATTAGAAATAGAGACAGATAAATGAAAAAGAAAACAACACTTAGCGAGGAGGACCAGGCTCTGTTTCGCCAGTTGATGGCGGGGACTCGCAAGATTAAGCAGGACACGATTGTCCACCGACCGCAGCGTAAAAAAATCAGCGAAGTGCCGGTGAAACGCTTGATCCAGGAGCAGGCTGATGCCAGCCATTATTTTTCCGATGAGTTTCAGCCGTTATTAAATACCGAAGGTCCGGTGAAATATGTTCGCCCGGATGTCAGCCATTTTGAGGCGAAGAAACTGCGCCGCGGCGATTATTCACCGGAATTGTTTTTGGATTTACACGGTCTGACGCAGCTGCAAGCTAAGCAGGAACTGGGCGCGTTGATTGCCGCCTGCCGCCGTGAACATGTGTTTTGCGCCTGCGTGATGCATGGGCACGGGAAGCATATTTTGAAGCAACAAACACCGCTGTGGCTGGCACAACATCCGCATGTGATGGCCTTTCATCAGGCACCAAAAGAGTATGGTGGTGATGCGGCGTTGCTGGTATTGATTGAAGTGGAAGAGTGGCTGCCGCCGGAGTTACCCTGAGAAGTTTAGCGCGTTGCGCCATGTACGGGGAATGGCAGGGTCAAATGACCCTGCCTTGTAAAAAAGACGCACTAGTACATATTCAGTATGTAAGTGAACCGGCAGGTGGCATCTATTGGCTGTTGCGCCGTTGTGTCCACGCGTAGCTTCATATCATGCAGTTGCCTGGACGTGATCGGTTGCGGCTCTGGCGTCACTGTCACTTTGGCATCGTCACAGCCCGAAGTGGAGAAGGTCATCTGCTGTGCGACAAAACGGCAGTAAGCACCACGCTCGTCATATTTACTACCATCACACAGTTTTCCACCTTCCATCAGATAAGTGGGCAGCGTTTGTTCAATCACAGCACCTGTTGATTGCATCCTGACTATTTTGTTATGCACGACCGTATTTTCATTCCAGGAGACATCATAAGGATCTAAAGGTATTGCGCTACAGTCAGAACTGACTTTTGTCGGGCCAATATAGGGAACATTATTACCTGTATATATTGCCTCCGTTGCGTCCTCACTCTTTACATACGAGGAAACTATCCACGGACAACCATGCATATCACCGTCATAGAAAACTGTGACTTTCATTTCCACGCAGGCCCAGGTCGTTTGTGGGGTGCGAGCATCATATTCTTCAAGGCCCGGGCAACGTGAAGTTGGTAATATGGTTCTTGCGTCTTCTAAATGCAGTTCCGGAGCAGTACCTTGACCAGTCCATGATACTAGTGGCACATTCAAAATCGCAACTGACCTGGATTGATATACCCCATATTGCGCGCCTTCTGGTGTGAGGATAGAAAGATTAAACTGAAAACCTGTGAGCACTCCCATTGATCCCGCAGGAATGTATAACGTCGCGATCTTTTTCGCGGCCTGCACTCCTGTGCTGAGGCAAATGAGCAGCAAAAAGTAAAAGACATAACGTAGAATTTTCATTTTAAATATACTCGAAGGTAGCGGTCAGGCTGGCAGTGAATTCACCGATCGTCACATCGCGACCGCTTTTCGCCTGGATCCAGGCCCGGAAATTAATATCATTGTTGCCGTTGGTAAGCGCAAAAGTCGCCCCGGTAGTGTTGTTAATATCCACCCGCTTGCCGTCGAGCGTTTCCATCCCTATCCCCACGCCCTGCGCGGTGGAGGTGTCATCGACTGCCAGAAAACCCGGCTGACCGCTGTCTTCGGTGCCGCTCAGCGTGACTTTGACGTTGTAGCCCGCTGGCCCTTTGCAGTCTTTCAGCTTAAACACAACCGGCAGATGCACAGACTGTCCGGCGACTATCAAATCCCGGTTGCTGACGGTGGGAAAATGGATTTCTGCCAGATTGGCACCATCCACCACCAGCGTGCAGGATTTACTCAGCAGGTTGCCGTAAAAATGCAGGTTGTTATCGACTGCCCGTGCCCCCGTGCTGGCGGTCAGCAGCAGGCCTGCTAACAGCGCATAACCGGGTGAATAAATGTGTGCTGTTTTCATTGGTAATCCACCCGTAAGGTTGCGTAAGCAGAAAAGGTCGTGTCCGTCAGCACCGCATCAGCCGCTTTGACCGGTACCGCCTCCAGCTTTGGCTTCTGGCTAAAATCGGTGGCGTTAATGGAAAGCGGCTCGTTGAGCTTAAAACGCTGACCGTCATGCTGAAGCTCAATTCCGAAGCCCGGTACATCCGTCTCAATAGCAGAGTCGTTGTAGGAGGTGGCAGTCCCCGTCCATGAGAGTGTCATATTCCACTCGGGATCGCGGACATCAGACTCACAGCTCAGTTCGTAGTCCACTTCCTGACGACCATAATTGCCGTCAATGCTGTCGATAATGAGATCGCGAAATTGCACTTCGATGGTTTGCCCGCCGCTGATGCTACAGGCGGGCGGCGACATCAGCGTACCGTGGAATGTGATGTCATCTTCCGCCGCCAGCACAGCCCCGCAACCAGCGCACAGTAAAAGGAGCAGGAATTTTTTCATTGGTAATCCACCACCATGGTCATCGTGGCGTTAAACTCCGACGGCGTCAGTTGCACCCCGCTCTGTTTTACCGGCACCGCTTTCAGCTGAGGCTGTGTGTTGACATTAAAAGGCGTCCAGTTATTTTCACCAACTGCAAACAGGGAGTTGTCGGCGGCGTTTTCTATCCGCACCCCCAGGCCGGCGATATCCGTGCTGAGAACCGTTTCTCCGTTGATCACGGCGGTATTGCCTTTGAGCTGCATCCGTAAGTCATCGCTGACTTTATTACCGCAGTTGAGGGTGTATTTCGCATCCTGTTGGTAATTGGTACCATCGATCCTGTTGATCACCACATTGCCAAATTCCACCGCGCTTCCCTTCACGGAGCACGGCGGCGGGCCATCGACCAGGATTCGCAGCGTCAGATCCACCTGTTTGATATCGCTGCCAGCAACGGCTAAACCGCTGACACCCCATCCGGCCAGTACCAGTAGCCCCGCGCCCGCTAAAAACTTGTGACTCATAAGTCCCTCCCGGCATCAGCCTTTGCGGCTCTGCTCTTCATCCACCTGGCAGTTGTTGCCGGTGCATTTGAAGTACAGCGGCATCCGCGCGCCGTAGTCGTTGATGTAGGTCAGCACCGGCACGCTGTCCATCTTCGCATTCAGCGGTGCGGAGGTTTTCGGCTCCATCATCAGCGGTGTGAATCCCGCCGGCGGGTTGCCGCCTTTTTTAGCGCTGGCGTTGCTGATGATCACGTAGTACGGCGTCGGGTTATTGACGGTGAAGTCCTGGCCGTTACGGATGAGCGTCACCTTATGCTGCCACGGACTTTTCATGCTGGTGTTCTCCAGCGCCTTCGGTCGCCAGAACAGTTTGATACGCGTCTGCAGCGCAATCTGCAGTGTGTTCGGTTTATTTGATTTCGGCGGAATTTCGCGCACGTTGAAATAGAACACGCTCTCGCGGTCGGCCGGCAGTTTGTTGATATCCGGCAGCCCCTGCACCTTCACCTGGCCGTTCATCATCGCATCGATGCGCTGCACTGGCGGAAGCACCGCAAGCGGCGAGCTGATTTTGTTGCCCTTTGCATCCTCTATCCAGCTCTGCGCCAGATAAGGCAGTTTGGGATCGTTGTTGCGCAGCGTGACGCTGATGGACTTGTCGCTTTCGTTAAACACCAGCCGTGTCCTGTCGGGCGTCACCGAAGCGTGGCTGGAGAAACTGACCGCTGTCGCCAGCAGCGCCAGTGCCGGGACAACGATTTTTGCAGTGTTAGTCAGATTAAACATGGATCATTCCTTAATCACGTTACTGGTTTACTGAAATTGAAGTCGGGGGTTCCGTTGGCGTCACCCGCTGTGTCTGTTCCTGAATCGCCGGTTTGACCGCCGGCGAAGTGACAGGTGCTACATTGCCTTTATGCTGGCATGGCAGTAACAAGCCGTTAAACAGATCGGCAGGCAGCGGGTCCGGCAGGTTGATATCGCAATGCGCAACACCACTCCAGAACACACTCATGTGTTCGCCAGGTTTCACCCCTGCCAGATAAACATTGCCGTCATCATCGACAAGGCCCACTGTCTGCTCGTTATCATTTTTTACTTCTGCGCCAAACGGAGGATGGCTGCCGTCGCTCAGGCGCAGCACCGCCATCGCTTTTTGACCACTGATGACGGTAAATTTGCGGTAGCCAATCGCCCCTTCAGTTAGCGTGGCTTGTACCACCGACTGGGTTGCTTCGGCGTTTTCCGGCAGTTTGTTGAGGTCGATATACGCCTGATTGCGGTAATAGTTATTGACGTCAGAAACGACGGCCTTACCAAACATATTGGTATAAACAGCTGCCCCGTTACCTTCCACCGGAACATCGGCAACGCCATCGGCATCAATCAACAAGCGTGTCCCGCCCATATTCTGGGTACGGTGAAGTGCGCCACCGTGGGCAGTAAGCGTTGCGCCGCCCTGTAACGACAAGCCCGCAGAGGTGTATTGCCCTTCATGGTAGTTCGCGCTGAGGTCAACCTGCGCCAGCGAACCATCATGGCTGTAATAGCCGTCAACGCTGGTGTGTTTGTCACTGGTGCCGACGTTCAACTGATAGTGAGTCGCGTCATCGACACGGCTGAAATAACCGACCTGACTGCTGTCCGTCCCACTGCCATAGTTGCCGTTATAGCTAACGGTACTGTTGTCGCCCCACGGCATACTGAGCGAAATGTACATGCCCTTATCCGCCCGGTTGTCATACTCGTAGCGGTAGCCAGTCAGGGAAACGCTCATATTACGAATGCTGCCCATATTGAAATAGTGGGAGAGCATGATGTTGTAGTTTGTCTGCTCCTCACGATCCCAGTAAGTATGGCGGGTATAGTTGAGATAAACCGAAACACCCGCATCGCGGAAGTTCTGGTTATAAGTGGCGGTGTACATCTCTTTGTCGTTGCCCGTGCGTACCATTCCGCTGTCACTGGCATCCAGATACTCGCTCATGGTCATAAAGTTCTCTTCCGAGAAGCGATATCCAGCAAAAGTAACGCGGCTGTTGAGCTGGTCAAAGTCTTTGGAATAACTCACACGGAAGGAGTTACCGTCCAGCGAACCTTTGCCATAAGCGGTGTCTTTATCCAGTTTGGTGTGCGAGTGAGTAACATCAAACGCGACCGCGCCGAACGTAGACAAATCGCGACCAACGCCAAGTGCGGCAGATTGGTAGTTTTCATCCCCCAGCGCGCCACCATAGAGCGACCAACCATTAGCGATCCCCCAGGAAGCTTCAGCACCAGAGAAAAATTCGCCTTCAACATGATGCCCCCACTCTTGCGGACGACCCATCATGATCTTATAGCGCACCTGACCTGGACGAGTGAGGTATGGCATCGAGGCGGTGCTGATGTCATATTCCTGCACCTGGCCGTTCTGTTCTTCAATGCGAATATGCAACGTACCGGAGACAGAATCACCAAGATCCTGAATACGAAACGGTCCAGCCGGAACCTGCGTTTCGTAAATCACACGCCCCATCTGGCTGACGGTCACTTTTGCTGTGGTGTGTGCCACGCCGGAAATGTCTGGCGCGTAGCCGCGCAGGTTGGGAGGCAACATTTGATCGTCAGTGCTGACACTGCCACCAACATAATTAAAACCGTCGAAAATATCGGAATTGAGGTAATCTTCGCCCAGCGCCAGTTTGGCTTTTAATGACGGTAACGCCCGCCAGGCATAATAGCGACTCCACTCCCATTTTTTTTGTGTGTCATCGCCGCTAAATTCCTCGTCATCATCATTACTGCGGGTATGTTGATAGTTGGTCTGCCAGTCAGCGCGCATACGCCATGGCCCCAGGTTAACCCCGACCGTCCCGTTGCCGCTGATCTCGTTACTATCATCACCGCCATTTTCTTCGTGCCGGGTTTGTGCGTTGATGCTGTAGTCCGCGACGATCCCGGAGATGCCGTCATCCCAACGTGAAGGCGGATCCCAGTCGGGATAAGTATATTCGAGGTAAGCCTGTGGCAGTGAAATGACTAATGCGGACTGGCTTAAATCAGCCTTAATTTCCATGCCTTCCAGTTGACCGAATTTCAGGCATTTAGCATCGTGGCTCCATTGCAGATTTTTCGCCACGTCTTCTTTTAAACCAAACTGCGCTACCAGTTCCGGTGTCAGACAAGCATAGCTTTTGCTCGCGTCATCTTCACCAGCATACCAGTAAATATCGTACTCTTCCGCCAATGGCTGTTTATTTAGTTGAACCTGTAAATTGTATTTTCCGGGCTCAACATATCCCTGGCTGGAAAAACGCTTCAGATCAATTTTTGTGTCGCCTTTTAATTCCAGAAAACGGGAATCAAACTGAATGTCGTCTTCAGCCCAGACACTGCTATAACTCCCTGACATTGCCAGCGCAATGCACCACGGAAGAATCCGTAATCGAAAAAGAGAATGGTCAGGCATACACGTTTCTATCCGTTTTTATTCTTGTTCGGTCAAAATCCATTTAAATCCCCCATAGTAGTGTCGCTATGGGGGTATGCCTTACAGGTAAGTAATCTGGAAGGTGGTATTTGCTTCGAAATTACCCAGATCTGGCGCATCAGCTGCGCCGACCAGCTAGGCTTTAAAGTTCAGTGTCTGCTTCGCTTTGCCTTTATTGGTAGAAGTGTCTTTCACTATTTTCTGGTCAATACCCATGCCGCTTTTGTAAGAGGTACCCAGAGAGTCACCGATCGCCAGGCTAACATTGTTAAATGCCGCACCGGTATCGGTATTGAAAATGGTGTAATAATTGCCGCTATTTGCAGAAGAAACGGTACCAGTAAAGGTAGTAGTCATTGTTTCCTGAGTATCAAATACGCAATCTTGCAGACGAATCTGGAAACTTTTCGGCGTGGTGGTGCCGTTATTTTTCAGTTTTTCGGCACCGATATCACCCATATCAACTTCCAGTTTGTGATCGTCCGGAACGATAGAACACACTGAGTCTTCAATGGTGCCGTAAAAACGTGCAGTACCGTTGTTACCCGCAGCGATTGTTGCCGTAGAGGTGAACACGCCCATCACCATTGCCGCAGCAATAGCTGTTTTAACAAACTTACTCATTATTTGTCCTTAAACTATAAATAATTAAAAATATAAACATTGCAATACATTGATTCAGTCAATAGCCAATGTTTATACCCAGCCATTGAATACGGCATGCGATCCAAAAAGAACAGGTCGTAGAAAATTGTATTCGTTGGTGTGGGGCCGCATAGTGATGTTTCCACACCCCTGATGCAATTTAATTTTACTAAAGAGTAAATGTAGATTTAATTAATATATTGACAGAAGAAAGGTTATCTTAAGGACATCCTTAAAAATACGGAATAAGTATTTAGAAAAAATAGAAAGTATATCAATAATGAATATCAACAGCTTAAAATACAAACAATGAACATATAATGCGATTGCCATTTATCCACTTTTGACAATATAATATATAAACACTATAGCCAGAATTTAATCAAGTTTCAATTACATCCTGCCTGATTATTCAACTCTATTTTCTCTATTATCTGTATTAATAAATGACAATGAGTGTCAAACAGACATTATTCATTTCAACATGTAACTTTGGGCAAAATCAAGATACGCGCAGAAGAATAATTTCCGAATGAATGTAGAAAGTGTTTTATTTATAGATAGGGAGAGTCTTCGATAGTAGTGAGATTGACAGATATCCGCTGCCTGATGAGCAATTATGCCCAATGAATCTACCTCATTGGGCATAATTTGGAACTCATCAGATAGCTTTTGCCATCTTCAGATTACACGGGCTCATCTGCCAGTTGAATGTGCCGTTTCCGCTTTCATCAAGCGTTACGCTGGCAATGGCCGAGGTGGTAAACATAGGCGGCGTTTCGCCCGGACATAACTCGGCAACCAGATACCCGACTAACGGTAAGTGAGAGATCACCAGTACCGAAGCAACACCTTCATTGGTCAACGCCTGCAAATAGGCACTGACCAGACCAACATCGCCGCAGGGCGTTAACTCCGGCAGAACTTCTGCACTGGAAGGCAGGTTCAGACAATCCCCTACTTCTTCCAGTGTTTGCTCGGCTCGCAGGAACGGGCTCACCAGAACGCGTTCGATTTCCACTTTTTGACCTTTTAGCCAGTTCGCCATCAGGCGAGATTCGTCACAACCATTAGTGGTCAGAGGACGAACGGAATCACTGGCGGCATCGAGGGCTGCGTCGCCGTGACGCATGATAAAAACTTGCATATTGCACCGCTTTTGTTAACCAGATTCGCCCGTTTTCTTTCATCTGAAACCAGAGAAAGAAAACGGTGGCCGGCATTGTGCCTTATCCATTCACCGAATGAAACGCTGTTTTTTACCTCAATGGCGTAAGTATAGTCAATATGCGTTTACATTTTGAGCAACACTCCGCCATTCAGCGCGGATTCATATAGCTTTGACCTTCTTATTGCAGGTCAGTTGCAGTTGTTTTCCAAAAACTTTCCCCACGCTTGCTCATCTCGACTAAACGCTCGCAAGGGGTAAAACGGGAACCATACTGCGTGGCCAGTCGTTGCATTATTGCAACCACTTCGCCCGCGCCGAGAGAATCGATATAGCGGAACGGTCCACCGAGAAATGGCGGAAAACCAATGCCAAATACCGCACCAATATCCCCGTCACGCACGCTACGGATAACCTGCTCATCAACACAACGTACTGCTTCATTCAGCATCAACATCACACACCGTTCAGCAACCTGCGGTGCGGAGAGTCGCCCCTGCCCTTGTGCGCCAATGAGCGGGTAAATGGCAGGATCGACCTGTTTTTTGCTTTTACGCCCTTTCTGACCATAAAGATAGAAACCCCGACCATTTTTTCTGCCTTTGCGATCGTCGTTCAAAATTGAAGAAACAACATTTGCAGGCGCGCTAAAACGTTCTCCATAAGCGGCTTCCAGTACAGGAATAATTTTAGTCCCGGTGTCGATTCCTACCTCATCCAAAAGTTGGATTGGGCCTACCGGAAAACCAAATTTCACTAGCGCGGCATCAATGTGCTCTACCCGTTCACCTTCGGTCAGCATGCGGATAGCTTCATTAATGTAAGGCGCTAAGATGCGATTGACGTAAAACCCGGCTTTGTCACGCACGACAATGGGAGTTTTGCCCTGTTTTTTCGCCAGTTTTACCGTAGTGGCGATGGTTTGCGCCGATGTACCCGCATGAGGAATAATCTCTACCAGCGGCATTTTTTCCACCGGACTGAAGAAATGCAGGCCAATAACTTGCTCAGGTCGCGCGGCGTGAGCGGCGATATCACCAATCGGTAAAGATGACGTGTTCGAAGCAAAAATGGTATGAGCGGCGCAATTTTGCTCCACTTCCGCCACCATCTGTTGTTTTAATTCGAGATTTTCAAACACCGCTTCAATAATCAGATCGCGATGGGCAAAGCCGCGATAGTCCGTCGTTCCGGAGATTAATGCCAGCTGTTTGTCACGTTCGCTGGCTTTGAGATGACGACGGCGAACTTTGCCCTCCAGCTGATCCCAACTGTACTTCAGCGCATGATTTATGCCCTGCGGGTTGGTATCTTTAATTCTGACCGGAAGCCCCGCTTTACAAGCGGTGACATAAGCAATACCGCCGCCCATCAAGCCACCACCTAAAATCCCCACGCTGTTTAATGGCGCAGGCGGCGCATCACTGCCGGGATCTTTCTTCACGTCCGTACTGGCAAAAAAGATACTACGCAGAGCCTGCGATTGCGGCGTCATCGCCAGTTCGCCAAACGCCCGTGCTTCAGCGTCATAGCCACTGCTGGTGCCCTGCGCTAATCCCGTTTCGACAACCTCCAGGATGCGTTCTGTCGCCGGATAGTTACCTTGAGTTTTGTGTTCTGTTTTCTTGCCGACCATTTTGAACAGCAACGCACGACCTAACGGCCCCGCCAGAATACGCTCGCGTACAGGTAGAGGGCGGGAAGATGGACGATCCTGCTTTACCAGCTCAACAGCGGCTTCCAGCAAAATGGAGTGCGGAACGACGTCATCCACCAGCCCCAGCTTTAACGCCTGTTTCGCCCGAAGTTGTTTTCCGGTGAGGATCATCTCTAATGCTGTGCTGACGCCTATGAGACGCGGTAAACGCTGGGTGCCGCCTGAACCGGGTAACAATCCAAGTTGTACTTCAGGCAAACCGAGCACCGTTTTAGGATCGTCAGTACAAACGCGACCGTGGCACGCCAGCGCCAGCTCCAGCCCACCGCCCAGGCAAGCGCCATGAATAGCGGCAATAACCGGAATGGGCAAAGCATGAATCTCCGCCATCAACTGTTGGCCCTGCCGCGCCAGAGCTTCCGCTTCTTGCGCCGTTTTGCAGTTGCCGATCATGTTGATGTCTGCTCCGGCGATAAAGTTGTCCGGTTTAGCGGAGACAAACACCACGCCGCGCAACTCTTTGTTTTCACGGAGTTGCTTAATAATGGCGCGCACCTGCGAGGCAAATTCCGCCTTCAGGGTATTCATTTTCTCACCAGGAACATCAATGGTGATAACGGCAATGTTGTCCAGACGAACATTAAGAGTAAACGCTGATGCCATTTCCATTATTCCGCCTCCAGAACCATTGCCGCGCCAAGCCCACCGGCAGCACAGGCGGTAACTAAACCAAATCCACCGCCGCGACGGCGAAGTTCATGCAGTGTCTGGGTAATCATCCGCGCGCCGGTCGCCGCGAAGGGATGCCCATAAGCAATCGAACCGCCAAGCACGTTAAATTTGCTATCGTCCACTTCGCCAGTGGCATGTGCACGCCCCAGTACTTCACGAGCAAAACGTTCACTACCCAGCAACTGAATATTCGCCAGTGTCTGAGCTGCAAAGGCTTCGTGCATATCGATCAATGTCAGATCGCTCATCGTCAAACCGGCACGTTCCAGCGCCAGCGGTGTTGACCAAGCTGGACCGAGCAACATGTCCTGCCAGACATCTATCGCAGTAAATGCGTAGCTGCGCAGATACCCCAGCGGTACCAGCCCTAATTCTTTCGCCCGCGATTCGGTCATCAGGATCACCGCCGCTGCGCCATCGGTCAGCGGCGTACTGTTTGCTGCCGTTACCGTCCCGTGTTTACGATCAAACGCCGGACGCAACTTTGCGTAATCAGCAAGCGAGGAATTACCGCGAATATTGTTGTCTTCGACAAACGGTTGTTTATAAGGAGGGATAAAGGCAGTCATCACCTCTTCTTTGAGTTTCCCGTCTGACCATGCCTGAGCAGCACGCTGATGCGAACGGTGGGCCAGTGCATCTTGCTGTTCTCGGGTGATGCCGTAGGTTTTCGCCATTTGCTCTGCGGTGTCACCCATCCGCAAGCCGGTAGAATATTCTGCTACCGCAGGCGGTACGGGCATTAAGTCGCGCAAACGCAGGCGAGAGAAGAGTTTCAGTCGATGGCTCATGGTTCGAGCTTTGTTGACATCAACCAGCACGCGCGCCAGTTTTTTACTGACGCCAATTGGCAATACGGAAGAGGAATCTGCCCCACCGGCAATCCCCGCTCGAATAGTTCCCGCCATCAGGCTTTCTGCGACGTTTGCAACTGCCTGGAAACTGGTAGCGCAAGCGCGGCTGACGCTGTAAGCATCGGTATGCACATTCATTCCCGTACCGAGAACAATTTCACGCGCAATGTTGGGGGCTTCAGGCATTTGTACGACCTGACCAAAGACCAGTTGTTCAATCACTTCAGCGGGGATCTCGCTGCGTGCCAGCAGTTCGCCTACCACCATCTTCCCTAAATCAACCGCGGGAATGCCATGAAAAGCCGTCGCCTGGCGGGCAAAAGGCGTACGTAAACCGCTAACAATGGCGATACGATCGCCCTGGCGGGTAACCAGCGGTAAAACCTGACCCATAACACTCCCCTGTAAAAAAATAAATAAAGTGGTCTGACCTGATCATAGTCTTAACTATTTTTTTACATTTAGCCAAGCGGAGAAAAGGGAAAGTGGGAGCTATGACACAGAGAGAAAAGAAGAAGAGAAAAGAAAACGCCCCTGCCAGCAACTGACAGGGGCGTACGTACCCGAGAGGAATTAACGCAGACCCAGCTGGAAGATCAGCATTTCAGCTTCGCAGGCAAAAGTGAAATCGATATCTAGGCGCACACCGTCAGACTCTTCAGTGAAAGTCGGGGAGATTTTGCACGGTTCGGATTCCACGCTACGGGCTTTCTCAGTCAGCGCCGCCAGCGTTTGTTCTGCTTCTGCGCGGTTTGCAAACACGCGGCTGTAAGACGCGGTGCAGTCGGAGTTGTCCATAATGGTGCCAACATCCATACAGCAGCAAACCGGGGTTTCATCAGCACTACATTTACTCATCGTTGATTTCCTCTGTATGTGCACCCAAGGTGCCAGATAAACGTTGTGGATATTTTACGCTTCCGGAAAGTGCTGCTCCAGTTGTTAATTCTGCAAAATCGGATAAGTGACCGAAATCACACTTAAAAATGATCTAAAACAAAATTCACCCGAATCCATGAGTGCGCCACCTCCAAATTTTGCCAGCTGGATCGCGTTTCTTAGATCATATTTGAAAAAAGATAGAAACATACTTGCAACATTCCAGCTGGTCCGACCTATACTCTCGCCACTGGTCTGATTTCTAAGATGTACCTCAGACCCTACACTTCGCGCTCCTGTTACAGCACGTAACATAGTTTGTATAAAAATAAATCATTGAGGTTATGGTCATGAGCCAGAAAACCCTGTTTACAAAGTCTGCTCTCGCAGTCGCAGTGGCACTTATCTCCACCCAGGCCTGGTCGGCAGGCTTTCAGTTAAACGAATTTTCTTCCTCTGGCCTGGGCCGGGCTTATTCAGGGGAAGGCGCAATTGCCGATGATGCAGGTAACGTTAGCCGTAACCCCGCATTGATTACCATGTTTGACCGCCCGACATTTTCTGCGGGTGCGGTTTATATTGACCCGGATGTAAATATCAGCGGAACGTCTCCATCTGGTCGTAGCCTGAAAGCCGATAACATCGCGCCTACGGCATGGGTTCCGAACATGCACTTTGTTGCACCGATTAACGACCAATTTGGTTGGGGCGCTTCTATTACCTCTAACTATGGTCTGGCAACAGAGTTTAACGATACCTATGCAGGCGGCTCTGTCGGGGGTACAACCGACCTTGAAACCATGAACCTGAACTTAAGCGGTGCGTATCGCTTAAATAATGCATGGAGCTTTGGTCTTGGTTTCAACGCCGTCTACGCTCGCGCGAAAATTGAACGTTTCGCAGGCGATCTGGGGCAGTTGGTTGCTGGTCAGATTATGCAATCTCCTGCCGGGCAGACTCCTCAAGGGCAAGCATTGGCAGCTACCGCCAACGGCATCGACAGTAATACCAAAATCGCTCACCTGAACGGTAACCAGTGGGGCTTTGGCTGGAACGCCGGAATCCTGTATGAACTGGATAAAAATAACCGCTATGCACTGACCTACCGTTCTGAAGTGAAAATTGACTTCAAAGGTAACTACAGCAGCGATCTTAATCGTGCGTTTAATAACTACGGTTTGCCAATTCCTACCGCGACAGGTGGCGCAACGCAATCGGGTTATCTGACGCTGAACCTGCCTGAAATGTGGGAAGTGTCAGGTTATAACCGTGTTGATCCACAGTGGGCGATTCACTATAGCCTGGCTTACACCAGCTGGAGTCAGTTCCAGCAGCTGAAAGCGACCTCAACCAGTGGCGACACGCTGTTCCAGAAACATGAAGGCTTTAAAGATGCTTACCGCATCGCGTTGGGTACCACTTATTACTACGATGATAACTGGACCTTCCGTACCGGTATCGCCTTTGATGACAGCCCAGTTCCGGCTCAGAATCGTTCTATTTCCATTCCGGACCAGGACCGTTTCTGGCTGAGTGCAGGTACGACTTACGCATTTAATAAAGATGCTTCAGTCGACGTTGGTGTTTCTTATATGCACGGTCAGAGCGTGAAAATTAACGAAGGCCCATACCAGTTCGAGTCTGAAGGTAAAGCCTGGCTGTTCGGTACTAACTTTAACTACGCGTTCTGATAACGCGTTCGCCTGGATAAAGTCACCTGCATAGCAGGTGACTTTAACTCCCCCACTTCACCGAAAGTAGTGTCCTCATTGCTTACCTCCTGAGTTTTGCAAACAGCCTGTTGGCAGCTTGCCCTTTCAAATCAATAAGCGGTATCCACAGACAAACCTGAAGGGAAAGGCATATTTTCAGGCGTTCTGCTCGTCCTTCTCAAAGAGTTTACTTTTCTGCATTTCCAGGATACTCCCCCCCCCTGGCTATTGTGCGCTCATACACTCAAATTAAAGATAGGTTCTAAATAAATGAGCGTTTTTTGATAGTCTATTTCATTAGGTAATATATATTTGTAACAAATCAATCAAAATGGAATAAAATCATGCTACCATCTATTTCAATCAACAATACCAGCGCAGCTTACCCAGAATCCATCAATGAAAATAACAATGATGAAGTTAATGGATTAGTACAAGAGTTCAAAAACCTTTTTAATGGTAAGGAAGGAATAAGCACCTGTATTAAACATCTACTTGAGCTTATAAAAAACGCCATACGAGTAAACGACGATCCTTATAGATTTAATATTAATAATTCCTCAGTTACTTATATTGATATTGACTCCAATGATACAGACCATATTACTATTGGTATCGACAACCAAGAACCAATAGAATTACCTGCGAACTATAAAGACAAAGAACTCGTCCGTACTATCATTAATGACAACATAGTTGAGAAGACTCATGATATCAATAACAAGGAAATGATCTTCAGCGCATTAAAAGAAATATATGATGGAGATCCTGGTTTTATCTTCGATAAGATATCACACAAACTCAGACATACGGTAACGGAATTTGATGAGAGCGGGAAAAGCGAACCAACGGACTTATTTACCTGGTACGGTAAAGATAAAAAAGGCGACTCTCTCGCTATTGTAATTAAAAATAAAAACGGAAATGATTACTTATCTCTCGGTTACTACGATCAGGACGACTACCACATTCAAAGAGGAATTCGTATTAATGGTGATAGTCTCACCCAATATTGTAGTGAAAACGCCAGGAGTGCTTCAGCGTGGTTTGAAAGCAGTAAAGCTATCATGGCAGAATCATTTGCAACAGGTTCCGATCATCAGGTTATAAACGAGCTCAACGGGGAAAGACTGAGAGAACCTAACGAAGTTTTTAAACGTTTAGGTCGAGCAATAAGATATAATTTTCAAGTGGACGATGCAAAATTTAGACGCGATAATGTAAAAGAAATAATTTCTAATTTATTCGCTAACAAAGTTGACGTTGACCATCCTGAAAATAAATACAAAGACTTTAAGGATCTCGAAGATAACGTTGAAAAAAGACTTCAAAATCGCCAGGCGAAATATCAAAATGAAATTAATCAACTATCTGCGCCAGGTGTTAATTTTGATGATATTTAAAATTATTTTTCCAGTTTTTTGATTTTTCAACGCCTGAATATCGGAAATAGTCAGTGACGAACATCAGTATTTTTACATCATTACGTCCGGGTCATTGTCGGTTTATCTCCTTTTACTTGTGGTAATTGAGGGATAACAACAAAAAAGGTGAGTTTTGCGACTCACCTTTTTTATTTGTTTCTTATTCAGAATCAATATCTTTTAAATCATCCTGAATCGCTTGTGCGTTCGGATTTTCCTGCGGTTTGAGTTCGCCGCCATTAGCGATGAAATCATGACGCTGGAAGTACGCTTCGCGCACCATAATATAAGGATCGGACGACTGACGCAGCAGACCATCGGAATCCAACAACTGCGCACGAGTTTCTATCCCTTCAAGCGTCCATTTACCCACAGACATCGGCCAGGTCAGCCAGGAAAGAACCGGGTAAAGACCATCCGCCATATCACCACCGTCATCACGCAGCGTGAAGCTACCGTAGAACGGTAACTGGACGTAAGGCCCATAACCCACGCCATAATGACCAAGCGTACTACCGAAGCGGTGAGGTTCAGTCCGTTGCAGTTTCGGGTTCGCCATCCCTGCAACATCAATAAAACCGCCCATCCCCAAAATGGTGTTCAGGAAAAAGCGGGTAAAGTGGACCATCCCCTGATAAGGGTCGCCCTGCAAGAAGTAGTTAACCATCACCGCAGGTTCTTCAAGGTTGCCAGTAAAGTTGCTCAAACCGTTACGCGCCGGTTGCGGAACATAATCACGCCAGGCGACAGCGACCGGTCGAACAATATACGGGTCTAATACATTGAAGTTGAAGTTGTACATGGTGCGGTTGAACCCTTCTAACGGGTCAGAACGCCCTTGCTGATCTGTACCGGAACTCGCACACCCCACCAGAAGCGTAGTTCCCAGAGCAAGCGCCGACAGGCGAAGCTTCATAAATGTCTCCCTGTTTTTTTATGGCTTATGCAGTTTGCCATCCATGACGGAACGATACCGTATCCGCCTGTTTAGGTGTGGGCGATTGTAACAGCACGTCAACTGATGTCCAGACGCCCTGATTTGCTGATTTGATCATAGCCTGGTAATCGCCGCCCTGTAGGCTACTTGATTCTATAGAAACAGAAAAAGGCAAACGCAGCCTTTTCTACATTTTCAGAGTAACTCCCGTCAGTTGCGAGCAAAAAAGCCGCTACGCTTTAGCTATACGTGCTAATTCAAGAGAAGAGACCATGGACAACGACAAAATTGATCAACACAGCGACGAAATTGAAGTTGAGAGCGAAGAAAAAGAGCGCGGCAAAAAAATAGAAATAGATGAAGACCGACTCCCCTCCCGGGCGATGGCAATTCATGAGCATATCCGCCAGGATGGTGAAAAAGAGCTGGAACGCGACGCAATGGCGCTACTGTGGTCAGCCATTGCGGCGGGTCTGTCGATGGGCGCTTCGTTACTGGCAAAAGGGATATTTCATGTCGAACTGGAAGGTGTGCCGGGCAGCTTCTTGCTGGAGAATCTCGGTTATACCTTTGGTTTTATTATCGTCATTATGGCCCGCCAGCAATTATTTACCGAAAATACCGTGACTGCGGTACTACCCGTCATGCAAAAACCGACAATGAGCAACGTCGGCTTACTTATACGGTTATGGGGCGTCGTGCTGCTGGGTAATATTCTCGGGACAGGTATTGCGGCGTGGGCATTTGAATATATGCCTATCTTCAATGAAGAAACTCGCGATGCATTTGTCAAAATCGGCATGGATGTGATGAAGAACACCCCCAGCGAGATGTTTGCCAACGCGATCATTTCCGGCTGGCTGATCGCCACTATGGTTTGGATGTTTCCTGCAGCGGGTGCGGCAAAGATTGTGGTGATTATATTGATGACCTGGCTTATTGCCCTGGGTGACACCACCCATATCGTGGTCGGTTCTGTTGAAATCCTCTATCTGGTGTTTAACGGTACGCTGCACTGGAGCGATTTCATCTGGCCCTTCGCACTACCTACTTTAGCGGGGAACATCTGCGGCGGCACCTTTATCTTCGCGTTAATGAGTCATGCACAGATTCGTAACGACATGAGCAATAAGCGTAAAGCAGAAGCACGCCAAAAAGCAGAACGTGCGGAAAACATTAAGAAAAATTATAAAAACCCGGCATAAATGGCGAGGGTTTAAGCAATCGAGCGGCAGCGTACTTACCCCGCACTCCATTAGCGGGTATACTCATGCCGCATTGTCCTCTTAGTTAAATGGATATAACGAGCCCCTCCTAAGGGCTAATTGCAGGTTCGATTCCTGCAGGGGACACCATTTATCAGTTCGCTCCCATCCGTACCAGTCCGCAAAATCCCCTGAATATCAAGCCTTCCGTAGATTCACAGTTCGTAATGGTTCGCGTCAGATCGTTGACAGCCGCACTCCATGACGGGTAAAAAGTGGATAAAATAATTTTACCCACCGGATTTTTACCCATGCTCACCGTTAAGCAGATTGAAGCAGCAAAGCCGAAAGAAAAACCATACCGCCTACTCGATGGTAATGGCCTGTACCTTTATGTCCCTGTGTCAGGGAAAAAGGTATGGCAGCTTCGCTACAAGATTGACGGTAAGGAGAAAATCCTGACCGTAGGAAAATATCCGCTAATGACTTTGCAGGAGGCAAGAGATAAAGCATGGACCGCGAGGAAAGACATCTCGGTTGGCATCGATCCGGTAAAAGCGAAAAAGGCTTCGTCTAACAACAATTCCTTTAGTGCGATTTACAAGGAATGGTACGAGCACAAGAAGCAAGTCTGGTCAGTAGGCTATGCAACTGAACTTGCCAAAATGTTTGATGACGACATTTTACCCATCATCGGCGGTCTTGAGATTCAGGATATTGAGCCGATGCAACTGTTGGAAGTAATCCGCAGATTTGAAGATCGCGGTGCAATGGAGCGAGCCAACAAAGCACGCAGAAGATGCGGCGAGGTTTTCCGTTACGCTATTGTCACCGGAAGGGCTAAATATAACCCGGCACCTGACCTTGCAGACGCCATGAAAGGATACCGCAAGAAGAACTTCCCGTTTCTTCCTGCAGACCAGATCCCGGCATTCAACAAAGCACTGGCAACATTTTCAGGAAGTATCGTATCGCTCATTGCAACCAAAGTTTTACGCTACACAGCCCTCAGAACAAAAGAACTTCGTTCCATGCTATGGAAGAACGTCGATTTTGAAAACAGGATTATCACTATCGACGCCAGTGTGATGAAGGGCCGCAAGATTCATGTTGTTCCTATGTCAGACCAGGTGATTGAACTTCTCACTACGCTAAGCTCAATCACCAAACCAGTATCAGAGTTTGTTTTTTCCGGGCGCAACGATAAGAAGAAGCCAATCTGCGAGAACGCGGTATTACTTGTGATCAAACGAATCGGCTATGAGGGTCTGGAAAGCGGTCACGGATTCAGGCATGAATTCAGCACGATTATGAACGAGCACGAATGGCCTGCTGATGCTATTGAAGTGCAACTGGCACATGCCAACGGCGGATCTGTGCGTGGGATTTACAACCATGCTCAGTATCTCGATAAGCGCAGAGAAATGATGCAGTGGTGGGCGGACTGGCTTGATGGGAAGGCGGGCTAACCAACTTTGCTATATCGCGGACAGCACAACGCCTGGCAATCCAGTGTAAAGCTTTGTGCGTATGAGTTTTGTATCGTTACGATCCACACTCCCAGAGAACTATACCATATAGCCCACCTACATCGTATAGTTGCGTTTTAATGTTGCCAATACCTAACGTATTGTGAGATCTTAGTATTCTCTATAGATAAACAAGGTTTAATGATATCATAATTTCAAATTATTATAGTTGTTTAATTGTTTGATTTTTAAACTCATTATTAAAATACACTATCAAGGTGATTTAATTGAAACTTAATGATATTTTAAAGAAAGAAAATAACAATATAGATATATTCAGAGTCATAGCTGCATGTCTGGTTATATGGGGACACGCTTATGTAATATCACCTGAAGTTGGGAAAAGTGATTTTATCACTTACCTTTTACCTCACGACACTAGCGGTTCTATTGCAGTTAAAATATTCTTTTTCTTAAGTGGCTTAGTTGTTACTAACTCGATATTAACAACAAATAGTCCAATAAAATTTATTGCATCGAGATTTTTCAGGATATGGCCTGCTTTATTTTTCACATGTATTATTTGTGCATATATCATAGGGCCAATCGTTTCGACTCTTCCTTTGAAAGAGTATTTCAATCCTGAAAACAGGATTTACCTTTATGTGTTTAACAATATATCGATGATAACGCAATACAATCTCCCCGGAGTTTTCTTGGATAATCCACACCCCATAAGTGTAAACGGTTCTTTATGGACAATTCCTTACGAGGTATATGCATATATAATTCTTTTATGTCTGTTTTGTATTGGGATTTACAAAAAACCGCTGCTAGTAGCATTTTTTGCTGTGGCAATAACATTTGAGTCTGTTTCTAAAATAAAAATTGTTTTTTTAGCACACCATCTAACCCAGAAGTGCCAATGCTTGCGGCATGTTTTGCGTTCGGCTCAGTATTGGCCGCATATAAAAATGTAATTTCAATAACGTTAAAAACCTTTATCTCCCTATGGATATTGTATATTCTCCTTATTGATAACCCATATTCAATGTATCTATCCTATGCGGCAATCTTTATTGCCATACTATACTTATCAAAAACAAACACACTATTAAAGATTAAGCCAAAAGCTGACATATCCTATGGTGTGTATCTTTGGGGCTTTCCTGTTCAGCAAATCATAGCAATGTATTTTCTTAATAAAGGGGTGCTTTTTAACCAAATCTTATCGATTTTTATATGCATAGTTCTTGGTTGGGCGTCATGGCACTTGATAGAGAAAAGATTTATAAATCTCGGAAAGTTGGTGGGGAACCGCTTATCAGGTAAATAAATCTATCCCCCCCATAATTCCTGTGAGAACGTGGTGGGGGGATAGGTATTACAAGCAAGCAGTTAACGGGAATGCAGTGTCTCCAATGTTAAGGACGACAGCAGCAATATCAATAGCAAAAACAGTACCGACAGGAAGGTTAATATTGACAATAACCTTTTCTTGTGTATCTAGAGAAGCACCTGGCGACATTTGGGCCACCCTGAAGTGAATAAACCTTCTGTAAAAATTCCCATCGTTTGGTATTGATATTACATTGTCACCCGAGTTTGCAAACCCTCCATTAACAGAAACTACTGTTCCAGTGATGCCGCCAACTCCGCCAGCAGTAAACGTTTTAGCATAAAAAGAAAGGCACACATTACACCCCTGAATTTTGGCAGGAGAGATATCTAATTCAAATTGTAGCTGAAGATATGTTTGACCTGTAGCAGGTGATGTGCATAGTAACTGGAATGCATTTCTTTGCATATCTAATCGGTTTCGCTCATATCCTCCTGATGCAGTATTATTAGTAGTCCTTTTAGTTAGAGTAAAGCTACCTCCGGTTCCATCTGAAACGGCAGTCAATCCGCTTATTCCGAAATTACTATTTATAGGAGCAGCGCCAACATATCCCTTTATAATATCTGATGCATCCGAAATCTTCACTAGATTTTTTACTCTGCTTTTATATGAAGGCTTGTAAACAGATGCGTACTCAGTCTCAATAAGATATCCAATATTATTTAAATTACCATCGTATCTAATAGTGCCAATGTCCCAGTTTTTGTGACCAATAATTTCAGGATATTCAATTAACGGGTAGTGATAATGCACAAATGTTGCTTTATCAATAGACAAATCCTCTAATGCTAAATTATTTCCAAATATGATATATCTACTTACGTGTTCAGTATTACCCATATTTGCATAACTACCATTTACTGTTAATCTTTTTACAAATGTAGATGCACCATTATCAACCATTCCGGCACCGCCATCGGCCTTACTGCCTGTAAAATATGGGTCATCATCATATGATAGCTGGATGCATTTAATTACCTCCCCTTCCTCTGGGCCAAATGGTTTCTCTGAGTAGAAATTTAGAAGTGTTACATCTGCACAACCGGCTGAAACGATAACATCAGTAAGCATGCCATTGTTTGCTCCTCCTTCAATAACCGTGCGCCAACCGCTAATCCAGTAAGCTACCCCGCCACGCGACCAGCCAACACCTTCCACCTTATTGTTTGTTGCTGTCAACAATGTACTCCAAAGATCAACAACTTTACCAAGAACAGAATCTTCGTAGTAACCAGGGCAGCGCACAAAGTTTCGTGTATTCACCCTATCAGCTATGAAATCGGTATGAGCCTCGAACAAGCAATCCCTTACCGATACCCTCCAGTTGTTAAATTCGGCATTAACAGCCCAGGATCCATCTCCGCCAAACGCACGGAATTCGCAATTAGATACATCGCAATAAGTTACCCAATGAGCAAAATTTATTGCATATCCTGATGTTGTTCCCCCCTTAAAAACAGCGCCTTCAATACTGTAGTGCTTATTAAACGGGGTCTTACCAGTAGCTCCGTTGTAGTCTCCGCTTAGATCATATGGGCCCATGTTAAAGGCGTTTCCTGAGCCTAAGTAATGGAATACAGTTCCTTCGCAGATAATTCTTACCGGTCTGGTGAAATGCATGTCTTTAGAATATGAGATTGCACCTGGTGGGAATAGCACTCCAACAGGAATTCCATCAGTATTAGGTATCGCGTTCACATACTCCACGAAAGCGTTGATCGCATCAGTAGAGTCAGTACCATCCATCTTTACACCAAAGTCCTGTGGTGTGATGAAATCCTGATTTTTATCGTGTTGCGTCCTGTGTATTGCACCAATCGCAGGGAGGTGAACACCAATCAGCGCATCACCCTTTGTATCGTCATCGATATAACTGCCATCTTGAGCAAGCTGGTCTTTGAAGTCAGGACCAAACTGATCAGGGTCATACTTCAGCACGTTAGGGAAATAGAACTGCTGAGCACCGTACGCATCATAAACAGCCATAGAATGGCCTTGCACAGTTACGAACTTGGCAATCTGTCCGTTATATACGGGGTAACCAGCAGCGTTAATGATGATTGGTTGCGATACAGGAACGTGAGAGCCGTCTTCGTTCTCTACATAAACCTGAATCTGGTTTTCAGGATTTACCGGGTCAGTGTCAATTTTACCGATATAAATTTTGCCATTGGCTACGGCTTTAAAAGAACGAGCCATAGTGAAGAGTTGCGAAGGCATGCTGACCACAACATTTGCGGTGATATCTGACATTTCATTGCTCCAGACGAATGATATGATGCAATCATGATGTGATTGCATACCGAAATGGTACTATTGAGTATTTATCCAGTAGGTTACGATGCCATTCCACCCAACTGGTGAGACATCAAGGATGTACAGCAAATACGACGAGGCGCAGTTTCACTTGAGACTTCCGCATGAACTCCACGCGAAAATTAAGCAGCGTGCGAAGATGAATAACAGGTCGCTGAACTCAGAGATAATTGCAGCGATTGAAGAATCATTGGCTAAACAAAGCTCTGCATCAGTTTACATTGACGATGCAGAGCGTATGGCAGAACAACAATCTGATATGGTTAAGAAAATTGTCTTTGATACGCTCAAGGAGCTATATAAAAAAGACAGCAACTAACCATCCATTACGGAGGATTTATGCAAAGAGATATGATGAATATTGCGTTCTACATATTTGGTTTTTGCACGTTCCTGGTGTTTGCGAAGCTATTCTGACAACGCATCAGACTTGGCACCTTGAGTCAGGGCGTTAATGGCCTTCTGCGCCTGCTGCATGGCTTTCTCAAATGCTGTTGATCCGCGTGGGGTATTTGCCATTCGGAGCATTGCATTTCTGAATGGCTCACTCTCATAGGCGCGCGCAATAAGGCCGTAGCTTACTGCAGCGCCAGTTGTCGCAGGGTTCATTGCTGTCCCATATCCGATAATGAACGGAATGGTTTGCTGACCTGTAGGAGTTGTTACTGCTGCTTTTGCAGCCTGCTGCGTGGATTGCAGGTAGTTTTTCAATCCTTTCAGATAAGCAGCATCCTGACCTTTAAATATGATGCCAGTCTGGTTTTGCAGGATGTTAAGCTGTCGAAGGAACTGGTCAGGTGATCCGCCAGATTTCTCCATCGCCTTTCCAATGATGCCATTGCGCATTTGCGCCCTGCCAACACGACCAACTGAGTTATACAGCGTCTTAATTTCCGATTTGTTCTTGCTGAATAGCATGTTGTTGACAACTTCCGGTGTCAGGTCGCCTTTCATGAGAACATTCTTCAGCCTGGTATTCTTTAGTTTCGCCGCTTCGTCAGCGTAGACGGCATTGGCCTGCTGATATTTACGGAGAGTATCGTTGCCAAGATTCTGACCAATGGCACCATTGATATCGTCAGTCATTGCCTTGTAAACGCGCTGAATGGCAGCATCGGAACGGTTTGGTAACACTGGTCGCTCACCCTTCACGTCCATTCTGAACTGGCTGCGCAGGTCGCTTAATTGCTTCAAATCCAGATTTACCGGACCATCAGGGCCAGCATTGCGAACAAGCTCATCACGATATGACTGAAGTTTTGAAATTGTCTCGTTATCAGCTACCTTACCAAGCTTCTGCAGATTCGATATCTCAGTATCAATCTGCTGAATTGCTCGCGCAGGCTGAATGTTTACTCCAGCCATAGCATTCTGAACCTGCTCCAGTCGATTACCGGCGGCACGACGAATTCCTGATGTTTTCGCTTTAAGGCTGTCAATAACAACCGCTGGATCATACTCACCAAATTTATCAGCAAATCTCTGCACCAACTGGCTTCTCGCTTCCTGTTGCGTTGCTCTCATTCCGCTTGTGCCAGCCAGAGGGATATTTTCTGCTGTAGTCTGCGCCATTTTTCCGGCGCGGGAAGTTGGTTGTAACAGGTCTGTGGTGTGCAGAGGAACTCCTTCACGCTCTGCAAATCTGATAGCCTGCTGCGCTTCTGGCGCGATAGCACCACGAACGCCACGATAAGCAGCACCTAATCCACGTCCGGCAGCGTTAATAGCACCGCCAGTAAGTACACCAACGCCTAAATCGGTGGCGAGTGCTTCCGCATCATCTTTCGCACTATTTGCAGCAAGTGATCCAACTGCGTTTTCTGCGAGAAGTCGTGTTGCCCCCTGAGCAATTCGACCAGCAAGTGTTGGTGCCTGTGCCGCCGCTCTCTCAACGCCAGCAGGAGTGAGGTAAGGCAATGCTTCAGCAAATACCCTCCCCTCTGTCGTTTGTGGAGTCAGCGCGCCTTGCTGAAGGCCAAAGTCCTGCTCTAATCCCTGCGTTGTTACTCGTGGCGCTGGTTGATATGTCCCATCTCCAATGCCGAGTTTACCGCCAGCCCAAGCCGCCGCGCTTGTTACAGCATCGGCAACTGATGCAGGTATGTTTGCCACGTTCACGCCAGCCTGCACCAGTCCGCGACCAGTCTCTTTTACTGCTTCGCCAAGATCAGACATAAATCCACTTTGCTGTGGTTGTTGCTGTGCTTCTGGTTGTTGTGTCTCCACTGGCTGCACAGATGGCAATGGATAGGCTGCATAGAAAGCTTGCTTAGCCTGCTCTGCATTTTCTCCGGCTTGCGGGGCCACGACTTCATTGAAGTATTGCTCCTGAGCCTGCGCTTTTTGTTCTGGTGCTAACGCCTGATACTGTGGAGAGGCGATAACATCTTTCCATGCTTTAGCCATTAATCACCCCATAGTGAAGAAAAGTTACTGCTGGCTGCTGGCTGTGATACCTGTGTAGGTTGAGATTGCTTCCGCTGAGATTTACCAACATTAACGTTATATTGTTGGTTGTAATTGTCGGTATATTGCTGAATGTCGCGCATTGATTGTTGCAGTGCTTCAGGGCTTGAGAAATCAACCTGTGGCATACCTTGAAAATACAGCTTTGCTTCTGCAACGGTGTTGATACCGGATGCCCCCATGTCTCTGGCTGCTGCAATGCCCTGATTCTGCATCTTTCCTTGGATTCGCTGTGCAGCGTTGTATAGTTTCCTCTGATCACCACCAGATGCACGGCTACGAATATCTGCACCAAGAGCAGGAGAACCTGAAGAGCCTGTAATGCCAGTCATGAAGCCAAGATCGTCAATTGATGCACCAGAAATTGCATCAAGATCTTTCTTCATTGCGTAATTCTGCGCGCTTGCTGCCGATGTAGCCGGAGCGGCAATAGAGCCAGCAGGGACGCGAACCATATTCCCCTCGTTGTCGATACCTTCGTAGAACGCATTAGCCCCAGCGCCGTGAAGCTTCCCGCCTACCGTTACAGTTCTGCCATCTGCTAACTGAACTGTACGCTCATTATTCCCAACCGACCCTTTCATTGATGCTCTCTGCATCGATAAATCCTGACCGCGCATCGTGATATTCTGACCACGTGCTGTTAGCGCCTCGCCAGCCTGATTGCTGCGGATTGTCTCTGCCAGCCTGCCTCGGTCAATTTCACGACCAGCCATCTTGTCCTGAACATTGAAGTAATCAATCGGACCAAGCGCAGCCATCCCAAGATGATCAACAAACTCACCAAATCCTGAAGGATTCTGCTGATACATCTGAGCAACGCTGTTAGGGTCAACACCGACGCGAGTCAGTTCCTTGGCGTTGTTTTGCAGCCATGATTGCATTGCTTCTGGAGACGATGACGCAAGGCGTGCTCCAGCCGCTAAGGTGCCGATAGAATTACGCTGCTCTTCATCAATGAATCCCATGCCTTTACGAACGGATTCAATCTGGTCTGGATATTGAGTAGCCAACTGACGCAAAGCACCGCGATCACCAGACGCATAAGCATTAGCGTACGCCTGCTGAAATTCTTTCTGCCGCTGAGCCTGCTTTTCCTGCTGAAACACCCCCGCAATACCAGAAAGACCTTGCAAAGCTGTCAGCCCAACATTGTTAGCGCCTGAACGCTCAATATCATTGTTCTGCCTGATAAGCTGAAGCGTGTTGCCGATGTCATTTACGCTCGGAGCGTTTGAGTTGACACCACCGATACCAGCCAACAATCCGCCATTTGTTCCTTGCCAAGTAGCCATGATTACCCCTTAAAACAACGATCCAAGCAGGCCAAGTCCGCCGCCAATTGCCGCACCTAATCCAGTGCCAAGTCCGGGAACAATAGAGCCAAGAGCAGCGCCAGTCATAGCCCCTGAAGCTCCGCCGCTAATTGCTGTCTGAAGGCCTGATGGTTTATTGGCGTTAGCAGCGGCAAGTGCTGCGCTTTGCTGTGCAATGCTGCTCATGTTGTTGGCGTACGTCTGCCCGGCGTTTGCCTGACCTTGCAGCGCACCAAGCCCAACGTTTGCCAGATTGTTGTAATTGCTCATCTGATTTGATAACCAAGACTGACCGAGTGTCGGAGCGATCGTAGCCAGTTGATTGCTTGTGGCTGTCGAACCAAGTCCACCCGTCGCCTCCGCAGCAGCAAGACTCTGGTAACGCGCCTGCCCTGCAAGGTCTTTATACTGCTGAGAGTTGTAATACTGATTAAGTGCCTGCCCCTGACCTTCTAAACTGGAAAGGTTCTGAAGCTGGTTAACATACTGCTCCGCAAGAGGCGTGAACGGAGCAAGGTTTTTCATGATCGTCTGCCACTGCTGATTTTGCAGATCTGCAGCATACTTCTGAGCTTCTGCTGCATACTTTGCGCTTTTATCAGAACTGCCACCTTTCCCGCCTTTTTCATGGCAATAAGGTTCCTCGCCGCGCAGTTTTCTGCCCAGCTTAAATGCATATAACATGGCTATCTCCCGTGATTCAGGAAGTCGATTAGTTCTTCGCGTGTGGCGCTGTAAAACGTCACGTCATCCACGCCTTTGAAGTATTTCTTGATGGTTCCTACACGATTAAGGCCAATCATTGCGCAGTACATCTGACCGTGGCGGAATTTGCGTGCAGCGAACGATGTGACGCACTGAACGGTGGTGTTAGTCAGAATGTATCGCCAGAACGCCAGTCCGATTTCCTTGCTGAATCCACGAATCTCTGGCAGGTACATGGCGTGGCAATCAAAGGTTAGCGGCTGAATCTCCTGATAGTAAACAATGCCTCCGAACTGCCCGTGCACGTTCACCTCGAAGTAACGGCATTCAGGCTTGTAGTCGTATCCATCACCGTTGTTGCTCCCGGCGATAATGTCAGGGTGATTTCCGACTGCTTCGATCAGGTCGATGTTTCGCGTTGGTTTGAATGTAATCATCAGTCAATCAACCCATGCGCACGCAAGGCGTCTTCCAAAGCCTTAGTGCGCCGACGCTCAGCAATTAGAGCATTGGCTATAGCCTGGATTTCAGATTGCGTGTAAGTATCGCTAACGGTGAATGTCAGGTCAGCATTGAATACGCCTTTATTCGCCGTACCTGTTGCCGCGGTCCATCCAGTCTGGCGAGCGCCAACAACTTTTGTACCGTTAACAGAATAACTTCCTGATACGTTAAGGGATGAGGCAAGAGTTTGAGTTCCTGCTCTGCTGAGTGAAACATAATCAACGATTATCTCTGATACCTTACCGTCGATATCCTGAACTTTTATTTTCAGACCATTAACATCATTCTCTATTTCAAGAAGCTTTACTTTTATTCCTGAAATATCCTCTTCTGTTTTTGCAATTCTTTTTTCGTGCTCATCAAGAATTACATCCTGCTCATCATTTCTGACCTGCGCATCATAAGCACCGCCTCCTGCCTGATTTGCCTTTTCTGCAATGGAGCCAACATCAGTACCCTGATTTATGACATACAGAAGGTAAGACTGACTGAATATGTTGCGAGGGAGAATAGATGCATCAATGCGTGTAGCCTGAACCACGACAGGCTTATTAAGTGACGGGTCTGCCATATTTTACTCCAGACGAATTTGACACCCGGATAGTGTTACTGGTGACTTCGTGATAACGCGCAATTTGAAACCAATGTTTTTCCTGATGCGCCCTACTTTCTTCCACAAAACGCGTTTGTCGTAAACGAACGGTTCATTCTGCTCAATCATCTGCTCACGCCCGTAATTGATGCCGTCAGTGGTTGCAGAGAGGAACAGGCGGTCAGCGTACTGCGCAACGCCAGTTGAAGATTCAACCTCAAGGTCGAACACCCGGGCGTTATCCGCTTTGAACAACGGAGTAAACAGCAGGTGTTCCTGTTGCTTGTCGTACTGGCTGCTGATGTCGAATTGCAGTTTCCCGGTAACAGATTCCAGCTTATCGCCGCACGTTATCTGATTGCCTTCGTAAATGAAGTCGATAGCGCGGTACACATCGTCATACAGGCCTGTTTTCAGCACACACCATTGCGGACCATTAGCGCTTGAAGATGCGTCGTAAACAAGAACATGGCGCGGCAGGTGAATAATCAGCAACTCATGAGCATCAAACCGCAACGATTCCATCACGCCATCAGCCAGTTCATCAGCAGTGTAGGAGCGTAGTATTTTCTCAATGCTCGCGCTGGCGATTGGTGACACCTGACCGGAGCCGATGATGTATACAGACGGCGCACCTGTTGCCGGATTGCTGATAAACGCATAGGAATCAGCAAACGGCGTTTTGCAGTAAGTCCCGGCGATGCCTTTTTGCACCATCAGTGATGGCTGTGCGACATACAAAGCGGCACCAACGGTGGTTGCGCCAGTCAGGGAGAAATATTCAATCGTCGATGAACCAAAGCAGACGATGAAGTCTCGCCATGTTCCGATGCCGATGATGCCGTCCGGCTGCGATTCTGCGCGATATTGTGCACTGTATCGGTCAGGATGCGATTCGTCTTCAGGGTCAGTGATAAACCATGAATCAGTTCCGTCTTTTGACCACGCATAACGCCCACGTAAGCGAGTAATGTCGCGAACTGAACCTAACTCATACTGCGTGAATCCACTGTCTGTAGGCCAGTTTGAGACGGTTTTAACCGTGCCATCATAACGATACTCGACCAGTTGACCATTAACGCCTACAGCCTGTGATGTTCGACCATGCGCCATTGATACGCGACCACTTCCGGCGACGTCACCGACTGCATTTTCTCCTTTGTACAGCTTGCCACCACACACGCGATAAACAGCACTCTGCGCCATGTTGTACTCGACTCCGCGCGATACACCGTTTACATCAGAGCGTTTGGCAATGCCCGGGAATGAGCGAAGATATCCGCTGCTGTTGAGGATTTCTTTGGGTGTAGCCAGCATATTCACTGGCAGATAGTCGATATAGTCGGCGTTTCGAAAGTCTTTGCCGACACCTTTCATAAGCGGAAGTTGCTGAATCGGCATTATTCGCTCCCGTTATCGCAAGGTTCCTTTCGGTGGAAGTAATTCCAACCGTTCCACTTCGCCAACTGGTTTCCACTGCCAACAGGCATACGGTTTGGATAACCGGACTTACATTTAGCGGCTTTTGCTCTGTCCATTGCAGACAGTTTGACGAGTCGCTCTTTCCCGTATCTGGCAGTGGTTATAAGTTTTGCTGACGCTTCCAGCGCATAATCTGGAGCAATGCGGCAGGCAAGGTTGAAAATGACGGCATTTATAGCGTTATTTGATAATCCGTGCTCATCTCCCGGATCTGGAGCGACATCTGCATCAGCAAAAATGTAGCCAACGTTGATACCAGGTGACACATCACCGCCAAGCCATTCAGCCATCATCATTTCAAGGTCGTTGACGCCATCTTCCATGGACTGCGGTTCGACATCGGTTAACGTGGCATTTGATGCCACACCGAGCTTACGTAATGCCGCAAGAACTAAATCACCCTTCGTTGTCAGGTTCATCTGCTGCCGCCTTAGGTTTTCGACCAGGCTTTTTACGCTGTTTTTCTTCTGGCTCTGGCTCTGCAACATCCTTCAGAAGATCATCAGGATGTGCAAACCAGCCAGCATCCAGATATTCCTGAAGCTCTTCGGCTTTCACGATTTCAAAGTCGTATCCAACGCCTTTCCACTTTTTCATGTCTCCATGACGAAAGATCATGTGTGTCATGCTTGTCTCCAGATAAAAAAGGGAGCCGAAGCTCCCTCTGGTTATCACGCGGTCTGGTTAGGCAGACCAACACCAATTGCCTCTGGTCGTACAGCACATGCTGAATACCACACAGCAATACGGCACTTGCCAGACAGAGTGTTGATATCCCCCTGCGTTGCGAAGATGCCGTTAACACCAATACCTGGAATGCTGAAGGAAGAAGTTTTCATGCCAGCAAACAGTTCATGGGTTACCGGAATCGGCTGAGACAGCAGGCGGATTGAGTCATCAGCCCAGAACACGTTAGCGGTGGTTGTTGCCACGTTCAGAACGTTTACCGGAGTGGTATCAGCAAGAGAGGTGTTTACGTTAGCGTAAGCCTTCTCTTCTTTTGTCAGTGACGCGTCATCCAGCGCAATCGGCTTCGGCGTGATTTCGATGTGAGTACCATCTATCACACGGGTGATTGAGAAAGTCGCATCATCAGTCAGCACGTTCTTCGCCATCTGAGACAGGAATTTCACACCAGTGAAGCTGATTTTGTCGCCGCGCTTAAATCCGGTGGTGGAGGATACGGTCACCGTTGCAACACGGTTGTCGACGTTCTCTTTGTTACCATCGGTATCAAGGGTGTATGCCTGCGGCTTAAACTTCTGCGCACCAGAAACAGTTACACCAGTAGCGGTTGACTTGGTAACTGCCGGAAGTTTCGGTGAGCGAAGAATTTCATCAAAGCCAGCAATCTGACGCTGAATAGTACCGTTACGATACGCTTCTTCAGGAACGCGCCCAAAGATGTCACCATCTACCAGGTTGCGGCCTGCTTTGCGGTAATCGTCAGGGTTCAGGAAGTAACTGATGCCCATATCGCGGTTTAGCTCACGGGAGAACATCAGGCGCTCTGCATCAGACACAAAATCCCAGCCAGACAGGCCAGTAGATGGACCAATTGCGCGGGTATCGTGAACAACAAGCGAGCCCATTTCAGTTGCCTGTTTGGCAATCGCTGACTCAATGTTATTCGCCAGTTTTTTGGCGGATGCCTGGATGCGGCGACGGTAAGAACGCTCATCACGCAGGTCATCTGCACGAAGCTCGAAGAAATCGTTATCCGGATCACCCATGTTGCATTTCACGGAGAGCTCCAGAATCCCGGTAGCGTTGCCAGTTAAATCCCAGCCAGTCTGAGTTGGCGCTTCCTGCTCAACAGGCATCCACACGGTGTTGCTTGAACGTTGCATGGATTCTGCCGGAGGGGTGTATTTTGTCACTTTGGACGCCATTGGCGTCAGGTTCTGGACGGTTTCGATGATTTCATCCAGAGCATACGTGACCAGTTGACCTTCATTTAATGCCATTATCGAATTCCTTTATTCAGTTGCGCCTTGAGCTTGCGGTACGTCTCCACATCCCCTTTGTTTGCTGCCGCTTCCATCTGCTTTTCAATCGCAGAGATATTTGCAGCAACAGCGTGTCCCTGAATGGGTTCATCAGGTAACGGGGCTTCTGAAACAGGCTTGGCTCGAGGCTTGAGAGTTAAACGTTCTGACAGTCGAGTGAGTTCAATCAGCGCGGATTGCCCGTCCATCGCCAGCAACTGGCGTGTTTTCTCAGGATTAGCACCAAGGTGATACATGAGTGCAGCGGATTTCTCCGGGAAGAGGCGCATGATGTCGGCGCCGACTGCTGGCGGCACCAGTTGCATGAATGCGTCCTCTTTCTCCTGATAGTCAGGGATATTGAGCTTTTCCGCTGCGTCGTAGTGCTTACGGGCTGCCTCGACGTATTGCGCTGATTGCTGGGTGAATTCCTGAGTTTTGCGACCCTGCTCGGCGACAGCCTGGCTTCGTGCGTCCATAGCCTTGATCTGCCATTCACTGTTTGCCTGCTGGAAGGCAGCCAGTGCGCGGCTCTGGTCATAGTCGTACTTAGCCAGTGCATCTTCGGAAAGATAATCGTTAGGGTCTGGTTGTTTTGGTAACTCAGGGTTCACCCGCAGGTGCTCCGGCAATTCTCCACGCTTAACCGCTTCCATCTGCTGCTCAAGCTCACGCTGGCGTTTGCGTTCGATGCGGCGACGGGCAAATTCAGCATTAGTTGCCGGGTCTTGTTTTGGTTTCTCATCGTCTTTCAGGACAATCTCGAAGCCTTCTTCCTGACCTGCGTTGTCGTTGGCATTATCGACAACTAAGCCATCAGCAGATGCCGCTGCATGATTGCCGGGCAGGGTTAATTCTTCAGAAGCCTGAATGTCGGTGGTTTGGTCCATGGTTAACTCTCTCTTATTGAGGTGTCTCGGCTACTCCGCCGGAGGGGATTTGAACTTGACGCATAAGATTCGCGAAATCCATGCGTTGTGAATGAGTCTGGTCTGCATCTTTAAGAAGCAGCTCAGCGTTAGCACGAGCATCTTTGCTGCGCTGTTGCTGGAATTGACCTACGAGCTTGAGGTACTCACGCAGTTCTGCCTGCTTGTCGAGGTCCATATTGTTGAAGATTTCCGCAATCTTCGCGGCGTTGAGTTGGTTTTGGGCTTCAACCTTGGCGGCTTCAACCTGAATCTGCGCCTGTTGGTTCTCTGCCTTGAGCAATTCAGCCTGACCTTGCAGAAGGATACCCTGCGCCTGAATTTGCTCTGCTGATGGCTGCTGCGGCTGCTGTTGAGCCTGCTGTACCATCTCCATCTCTTCAGGTGTTTCTGGTTTCTTCAGCCCCATCATCACCAGTTGCTTGTTCGCGTACTCTCGCATCATCTCGACGCCTTTACCGTCAAGCAGCGTGAAGTATTGCAGCATCAGCATCTGGAACTCTGGAGTACCTTGCGGAACCTTGGTGAGCAACTCCTGAATCTCTGCGCGGTTCTGTTCCTTCATACTCTGGAAGGATGGTCCAACGTCTGTATAGCACTCATAGCGACCGCGAATGTCGTTGAGTGTGACCACATTGCCGGACTGGTAATCGACAACTTGCGCGTAGAGTTGAACGTCTTTCTCGCTACCATCTTCAAGTGTCAGCGTTACATGGCGAGGAACGTCATAAATATCGTTGACCATTGAGGCATAAATCTCGCCATCACGTCGCATTGCGGTAGCCAGGTTATCCTGAAACACGTATGTCTCAAGGTCTGCCCGCATGTTCAGTTGATTGACGGTATCGAAAGCGACCTGAGAGTTTGCTGCCTGCGCATCCACACCAAGACTAGCCACCTCTTTCACTGCGTTGGTGGCAGCCTCAAGCATGTAAGCGTTGGCTTGCGGCACTTCAGGGTTTTCCATGTAGGAGATTGGACCAATCGGCAGGTCGTTACCGTTTTCATCGGTCCTGTTCTGCAGATAGTACGGATAGTCATCATTTCCACCGTACATGTATTCGTAGCCTTCGATTTGCTCAGGGAAGAAGGTCGGTTTCTTCTTCGGTGAACGAGCAACAATATCGGCGTTGAATGACATGATCATGTTACGAAGGCGCTGACCGTCTTTCGTCAGCCTTACCACTCCTTCGTAGCACTCCTTGTCACCAGCGAATGACCATTCACCATACACTGGAACGATTGGAATATGCTCTCCGGCTATCTTCTCGCGGTCTTTCAGTATCTGCGTGCAGGTGATGATCGACTTATACACACGCCGACGCTTCACCTTGCGCTCTGCTACCTTAATGAATCCACGATTAGCCAGGTCGTCGATGACGTCTTTGATATCCTGCTGGTAATAGCTGACCGGCTCACCTGTCAGCGGGTCGCGGTAGATGAAGACCTTCTCCTTCTCCTCTTCTACCTCGTAATACTCAGCGACGTAGACGACATCATTCGATACCCACGGAAACAGCCATGTGTCGTTCGGATTCTGGAAAGATGGCAGGGTGTCAGGATCAATACCGTAATCCTCTGCGAACTCTTTCCAGCCATTGCGCGACAAGGCGTTAATCACCGTGCAGTGCTTAGCGTCGCTCTTATCCATCTGCTTGCTGTTGGCGTCCCATATGACGTGTGAGCAGGCTTCATGGATTGGAAGGCGTCGGATTACCTGATTGTTGCTTGTTGGGTCGTTGTCTTCGTACTGCGTGACCAGACGCCATGCACCAACGCCGGACTCTATCTGCTCACGAACGCCAACGTTAACGGCAATTTTTGCCGTGTTATGGCGCATATCAGTACGATACATCCCCATCAGCACATCGGCAGCATCAGGATTAGCGCCGTCTTTTGGTCTGAAGAGAACGTCGATAGGGTTCCGGCGCATCTCTGCGACCAGCTTCCTGACCACCGGGCGGACAACATCGAATTGTCCGCGATATTGCAGGGTGGTGTAGTTTGATAGCCAGTCATCCCATTGCGACACTCGGCTAAAATACAGGTCATTTGTCGCCTCGGTTCTGGCTTCATCGCTCGCCATCCAGTCCGCGTCAAACTTACACAGAATGGAATTGAGTCTGTTTTCGTCGGCCATTTAAGTTCTCCGTGCGATGGGCCTGATTGGGGCTGGTATCTTTTTCTCTTTTGGTTTTTTGATGTCGCGCATCATTTTGGCGAAGCGGCGCATCATGTATGCATAGCGAACGGCTGAGAGAACGTCGTCGTTAAGCTTGACGATCTTCCCGTTTTCATCACGGTGATAGAGGCGAAACTCCTCAAAGAATGGCTCACAGGTGTTGAATACTTTGAAGCGACCATCAAGCATCATGTCGCGCAATTCAGTGATTCCAGGCTCAACAGCATTACCGCCATCAGGCCATGTCGCATGCTCCTGCAACATCATAAAACCAGCGTCCGCGTACTGCCCTTTAAGCTGCTCACCGCCGCCCTTCTCGTGCTGGTTTCCGTCATGAGGCCATGCGGTTGGCACTTTATGCGCCCAAGATTTAACGGCTCCCCACGCCTGAACGGCTGTTTTTTCTTTCGCCTTCCACACGCGTGAAACGTAGATTGTGTCTGCGTCCTTATCCCACCAAAGCTGAACCTGCGCCTGCGGGTGATCCCATCCGAAATCCATCCCGCCAATTACGTAGAAGTGATCAGGACACTCGAACGGCTGACACTTAATCGTCTCTTCCGGTATCTGGAAGATTCGCCCGCTACCCATCGTAGGAATACCGCGAGCACGCGCCTCTCTCTCATGCTCAGGATAGGATGCGATGATTTGCTCTTTCTGCTCGTCGGTGTAGTGCTCAGCGTCATAGATGGTCATGTTGACCACTTTCTGCGACTTGCTGGGATTCTTCAGGAACTTGGTAACAACGTCAGACATCCCCATCAGCGGGGTAAACGTCAGAATTGAGAATTGCCCGTATTTGTTGGTACGGGTAAGACCTTCGCCATAAATGCTGTATGGTGGCTCTTCGTCAAACCACACGCCGTGGATTGTGTCACCCTGCCAGCGAGCGCGGCCTTGCGAGTATGGTTTGAAGTAGCAGATTGAAATGCCATCTTCAACGCCATCAGCCGTGTGATGCTTAACCAGAAGATGATCAACAAGGTTCGGAAAGAAAGGAGACTTCTTCCAGCTAATGATGTCTTCTTTAGGTATTGAACCGTAGCCCGGCTCATCATTCTCTTCAATACGACCGCACAGGATGCGTTGAGTCGTTTTGGTTACAGTCTCGTTTGTCTCGCCACCAATCCAGAAGACAACAGGCTCATAAAAACGCTTACCTTTCCACTCACCGCCATATTTACCATCAGCCGGATAGCCTTTTGTTCCCGGATAACGCCCGGTAAGGTGAAACGCGACTTCAGCAGCACCAGTAAATGACTTACCAAGCTGGTTACCAGCCATAAAACAGCGCTCTGGATAGTCATGCCCGGCGTCGATGAACTCACGCTGTTTGCTGTATGGCGTAAATTCATATAGCAGGTGTGTGTTCCGGTAGTTCTCTTCTTCTTCGAGTAGCTCGAGCAACTCGATTTGCTCTTCGTCGCTCAGGTTATCAAGAATCGCGTCCAGTTCCACGGTTGAATAGCTCCTTGATACGAGAGCGTCGCTTATCGCGATCTCCCTTATCAGGTGTCACGTCTTCAACTTGCGACTGCTCTTTGAGGCCCAAATCACGGGCGATGATATTAGCATTGAGAAGGTCAGCGGCTGCGCCAGAGAATTTCTGGTCGTATATGATGTCTTCCGCTCGTGATGTGACGTCAGAAAAACCTTCCATTGACCGGAAGGTTCCCCATGTTTGCCTGGTGATATCAAGGAAGGTACACAATCCTGAAATAGTCATGGCTCGCATCTTAGGGACATTAGCCTTAATTATTTCTCCCTGATATGAAAATACCTTACCCTCCCATAGCGGGTTATCATCAGCCCACTCGAAGTATTCACAACAAGCAGCCCACAGCGCCTCAGGCGATTCGAATTTAGGGTTTCGCCCATGACTACTGCGGGCCTCCCAAAATCGGTTGCCCTTTGGTGCTGCCATATTCATCTCACTTAGTTGTTATTTCAGGTTGAGCATCATGCTCCGGTAGTGAACAGGTCTAACGCTTCCTTCGATTTACGCACCGCTTCGATAGTGCGGGTCGTGATATCTGAATTAGCGCCGCCTGACTGGAAGTGAATTTTGAATAGCTCAAGCTTCAGCTCGTCAGTACCAATGAACTGAAATGCTTCCTCTGCGGCTGCGTTCTGGTTCATGACCAGTTTGTAAATCTCTAACTGGAATTTCTGTTCTTCAGTCATGGGAATAATCTCTGCCATTGTTGGCTCCGTTTATCCGTTAAAAGGGATATCAGTTAAGTTATCCCGTGTAGGGTATAAGCCATTGTCGAGACCACTCATTGAATGTCCTCTGCAATAACCGATGTCTTTCCATCAGTCCGCCACCACAAAGAATCTTTTTTGCCATAAGGCAGGAGGTTCATCTTTCAGTGGCTGCCAGTGTTATTTCCCCACTTACTGGCTTGGGTTGTTTCGCTGTACTGCCGTAACTGGTTGCCAAGAATAAATTCTGGTTTCATTATCAAGCCCACCCGTAGATAGGCTTTGTAATGGCTACTTCTTCAGAACTGATTCGATGAATTCACGTCGGGGATGACGATAGTTCAGAATATCTTCTGGCATCCTCATAAAGCGGTTGTTGCCGTCTTTGGCAGTAACAAAACAGCTGTGAACTCCGCAGACATCCGTTTTGATTGTGTCGCTATACTCAAAAAGCAACTGAGCCATCTTCTCTTGCCATTCTGGCGGCATAGCCTCCATGAATACTCGCGGCATCACGCAGAACGGCGCATGCGTAAGACCAAACCACAGTTGCAGGTCTTTACGATATTCTTCATCCATCGTCTTTACCTTTGTTGCAATAAAAAGCCCCGCTACTGCGAGGCTCTGTTTTTCTCTATTTCACGTATTCCAGCCAGCTGGTTATTCGCTTTTTCGATAGCGGCCAGCAGCGGCTTGACCCAGAGAACAGCCTGGCAATACGTCAGCGCGCTGGTGGCAGCGGCGCTATCACCGGCTGCGTCAGCGTTGCCGGAATTGGTGTGCATTGCGCTGGCACGTAAACTGTTCGCGTAGCTGAGCAGCCCGCCAGCGACATCAGCAGGAACAGGCAGATCACAGGTTTTTTCACGGCGGAGGATCTCCCGGTACTCGATAACAGTTTGATCGGATCTGGCATCAATCAGTGAGTTTAGTCGGCTGGCGTTTTCGGCAACCTGGTTAAACCGGTTGAAGTTGAAAGCCTGTACAGCGATAACCGCCCCCTGCAGGGTGTTGTCACTGCGCAGAACGTCGTTATCACTCTTCAGCGTAGCAACATCAGCGCGGCTGTTTGCCAGCAGGACACACAGCAACGCGACTACCGCAATGACGACTACAAGCAGTATCAGACGCCATGAGGCTTTAATATCAGCAAGGGTAATCACGACAGGAACAGAGCACGCTCCGCCTCACGCCGACGGGTCAGGCCGTTCAGGACTTTGCCACCTGCTTTATTCCAGCGCAGGAACTCATCGGCTGCGCCAGCGTAATCACCGGCGTTGAGTTTGCGCAGGAGAGTCGATGTCGACAATGAACGAGCTCCGAGGTTATACGTGAACGACACCAGGGCGTCGAATTGCCCCTGAGTCAGGCCAACTTTGACCAGGCGCGAGACGTCGTTTTCGTAGCTGACAAGCCCGGTCTTCAGCAGGCGTTCTGCCGTTTCCTGCTTAATCGTCATCCCGGCGCGGATTGGTTTTCCGTCGACAGGCTGAGTCCATCCGTATCCGATCGTCCACACTCCGACGCTGTCCTGGTACGCGGTGAGCTTGCAGCCTTCGAACTGCTTGATCAGGGCAATGCCTTTATCACTGGTTTGCATCACCGCCTCCAAAGCGAGAATTAAACACCCGTGCAGCCATAACCTTCACCTGCTCTACGCCAACAAAACCGAGTGCGCCACCTATAGCAATAGACAGGGACTGCGGAAGGTTGAAGTAATCAAGAGCTGACACAGCAGTAAGGGTCAGAGCCCCACAGATTGCCCCCTCAAGTAGCATTTTCTTCCAGCCGCCACCGCCGTAAGCGATTCGCATAGCAGCCATAACAACCGATAGCAATACGGCACCCATCGGCGTTTCTCCACGCCACCAACTGTGGAGTAGTTCGATAAACTCCGTCCAGGAGTGGGGATCGTTATGCATTTTCATAGTCTCTAACCTCCGGCTTAAAAGCGGGGGCTGTGTGTTTAAAAGGGGTCAGGCCCTCGGGACGATTTAACAAGTAGGCGTGTCGATGATGGTTCCCGTGAGCCTGAAATAGAAAGCCCCAGCAAATGCCTAGGCTAAATGAGGTGCCAGATCATATATCTGGCGGTATAACCTTGCGTTTGGTATTATTAAATCGCCAAAAGTAACCCTTCAAACACAAGGCTTTAAAATGACAAAAAGGAAGTACCGATTTTATCATGCGGACAGGGGTAACTTGCTGAGCCCTGACATGACAATAATCCCTGTAAATGGCCTCTCTTTATTTGGAGAGCATTATCTCTCCCGGATAAATAGTGGAAATATGAGCGACGTGCTAGACGAAAATGTACAAAGAGAGATGCTGTATGAAAATGTGCGGATGGAAAATTTCCCATCCCGCCCAAGCCGATTCTCGTGCCTTTTTGGTGCGAACTCCATTCCTGAAGCGGAAAGCTTCGCCAGAAAGATAATCCCGCAACCTACCACCCCAATTAATATTTATGAAGTTTTTACTGAAAATTTTGTGGTTCTCGATATGAATTGGATGGATTACATAACAACAGATTTCGGTAGTAGGGTTGAATATGCCCGGCAGTACTGGTATTCATCAATTACCCAGCACGCCCCACTTACCGGCGATAGGATGATACCAACCCTGGAAGTCCTGCTGCCGCTTCCCGTGGAAGTAGGCAAGCAAGTCAGTACTGTCGCTTTTGATTAATCTGACAGTTCTGCTCAGGGAAATGGGCCAAAGGTTTATGTAAAGTCCAAAGCACTTCGGAAAGGATAGCTTTATATAGCTCACCATCATTTGCATGATAGCGAAACCTTTCAGAAGGTGAGATTTCGAAAAGTACCTTTCCCTCATCTGAAACAATTCGGACTTTCATCTTTCCTCCAAATTAGAAGCTACTGATTCAGTTATTACTTACTCCAGATACGACAAAGCCCCACCATTTCTGGCAGGGCTAGATTATTAAGCTGTGTGTCGAAGTGACCACTCTTAACACGTTAAACTAAAAAATGCGGACCGCACTAGCATTTTTTTAATTATTTTTGCCTACTAACGACTGCATCCATCTCAAGGCGAACATCCAGCATTGACAGACACCCCTCAATAAACCCTTCAGCAAGCAGCATTTCTATGCGTATCTGCTTTTCGCTTTTCTTCCGGTGCTTCGCCATCTGCCGTTTTGAATACCGTAGAATATAATGCCCAACCAACAAATGATTGTCTGCGGCCGAAATAAAAAAGCCCGAGACAAGCGGGCAATATGGGGGTAAGGCAATGCCGGCTCTATGGCCGAAGGGTCCCAGGCAGTGGGTTTGTTTGTGGTGGCAGGTGCTGATCTCCTGCTCAGGGTTGTAGCAAGCCCCATGAAGCGCGCACTACTGTAGTCATGGCGCATCAGCCTGCGCATTCACCACAACGGAAAGAGCACTGGCTAACCAGGCTCGCCGACTCTTCACGATTATCGGCTCAATGCTCTTACCTGTTGTGCAGATATAAAAAATCCCGAAACCGTTATGCAGGCTCTAACTATTACCTGCGAACTGTTTCGGGATTGCATTTTACTGACCTCTCAGCCTGCGATGGTTGGAGTTCCAGACGATGCGTCGAAGTGACCAACTAGGCGGAATCGGTAGTAAGCGCCGCCTCTTTTCATCTCACTACCACAACGAGCGAATTAACCCATCGTTGAGTCAAATTTACCCAACTTTATTCAATAAGTCAATATCATGCCGTTAATATGTTGCCATCCGTGGCAATCATGCTGCTAACG
>ENA-OYYF01000073-OYYF01000073.1-human-gut-metagenome-genome-assembly--contig:-NODE-73-length-58876-cov-14.211472_pt1 | contig 58876 bp, 59 predicted proteins | sample MGYA00243246_ERZ653441 | MGnify/ENA primary metagenome ERZ653441 (study PRJEB26926, sample SAMN06165054) | human gut metagenome | biome: ENVO:00009003; feature: ENVO:2100002; material: ENVO:00002003...
CACTTCTAGCTTCGTCGGCAGCGTCAGATGTGTATAAGAGACAGTTTAGGAATTTATAAATATTCACAATCTTGATTAAATACATTATTTCAATCATCAAATTTATATATCAACAATGGCATACCCATAAATAAAGTGGTATGATAACTTTGTCCGCATTCCACTCCGGGAGACGCATATGGAAATCACTGAACCACGCCGTTTGTATCAACAACTTGCCGCTGACCTGAAAGAGCGCATCGAACAGGGCGTCTATCTGGTGGGTGATAAACTGCCTGCCGAGCGCTTTATTGCCGATGAAAAGAACGTCAGCCGTACGGTAGTTCGTGAAGCCATCATCATGCTGGAAGTTGAAGGCTATGTCGAAGTGCGTAAAGGTTCAGGTATTCATGTAGTTTCCAACCAGCCGCGCCATCAGCAGGCGGCTGACACTAATATGGAATTCGCTAATTACGGTCCGTTTGAGTTACTTCAGGCTCGCCAGCTCATCGAAAGTAATATTGCCGAGTTCGCGGCAACTCAGGTAACGAAACAGGACATCATGAAATTGATGGCCATCCAGGAGCAGGCACGCGGTGAACAATGCTTCCGTGATTCCGAGTGGGATTTGCAGTTCCATATTCAGGTAGCCCTGGCGACGCAGAACTCCGCCCTGGCGGCTATCGTTGAAAAAATGTGGACCCAGCGTAGCCATAACCCGTACTGGAAAAAACTGCACGAACATATTGATTCCCGTACCGTCGATAACTGGTGTGATGACCACGATCAAATCCTCAAAGCGCTGATTCGCAAAGATCCTCATGCTGCTAAGCTGGCAATGTGGCAGCACCTGGAAAACACCAAGATCATGTTATTTAACGAAACCAGCGACGACTTCGAGTTCAATGCCGACCGTTATCTGTTCGCCGAAAACCCGGTAGTGCATCTCGATACGGCCACCAGTGGCAGTAAATGAAATACCTGTCCGACAGGCGCTGCGACGCGCCTGTTTGTCTCGTCGGTAAGCGAAAAGTATAAAGTGTCAGCCTGTGTAAATCCTCTCGCCACCCTCCCCTGCATTCAGCAAAATCAGACTCCACGGACATGTATTTTTGATAACGAACAACGTTGACCTTTGTTACAATTAGATTCAATTTGAATTTATGTTTTTGAATGCTTTCTTATCTCACGATTTAACAGGGAATAGTTCAGGCTGTGTTGATGTATCAAACCCGCAGAACATACCAAAACAGCAATAACATTGCGGTAGTGCATCTTTTAAAACCAGCGTGGCGTTAACCGATTCACCAGGAATAATGAATGGAACTTTTGACCCAATTGCTGCAAGCCCTGTGGGCGCAGGATTTTGAAACCCTGGCCAATCCATCGATGATTGGCATGTTGTATTTTGTCTTGTTTGTAATTTTGTTCCTTGAAAACGGCTTGCTTCCGGCGGCCTTTTTACCGGGCGACAGTTTACTGGTATTGGTCGGCGTGTTGATTGCGAAAGGCGCGATGGGCTATCCGCAAACGATTCTGCTGCTGACCGTTGCCGCCAGCCTCGGCTGCTGGGTCAGCTATATTCAGGGGCGATGGCTGGGCAATACCCGCACCGTACAAAACTGGCTATCTCATTTACCCGCGCATTATCATCAACGCGCACACCATCTTTTTCATAAACACGGTTTATCGGCGCTGTTAATTGGTCGCTTTATTGCGTTTGTCAGAACACTACTGCCGACGATTGCCGGGTTATCAGGGCTGAATAACGCGCGCTTTCAGTTTTTCAACTGGATGAGCGGTCTGCTGTGGGTATTGATCCTGACAACTCTGGGTTACATGCTCGGCAAAACGCCGGTATTTTTAAAGTACGAGGACCAGCTGATGTCATGCCTGATGCTGCTCCCGGTGGTGCTGCTGGTTTTTGGCCTGGCAGGTTCTCTGGTCGTGTTATGGAAAAAGAAATATGGAAATCGGGGGTAAGGGATGCAAATACCTCGCATGTCGCTTCGCCAGCTAGCCTGGTCCGGCGCTGTTTTACTTCTGGTCGGCACGCTGTTGCTGGCCTGGTCCGCGGTTCGCCAGCAAGAGTCTACGCTGGCGATTCGTGCCGTTCATCAAGGCACAACGATGCCAGACGGTTTTTCAATCTGGCATCACCTTGACGCTCATGGCATTCCTTTCAAAAGTATCACCCCCAAAAACGACACTCTGTTAATTACCTTTGACTCCAGCGACCAGAGCGCCGCTGCAAAAGCGGTCCTCGACAGAACATTGCCCCAAGGCTACATCATTGCGCAGCAGGACAATAACAGTCAGGCTATGCAGTGGCTGACCCGGCTACGGGATAACTCTCATCGCTTCGGATAACTTCCTGTTATCCGAAACAGATCACTCACTTTGGTGATTTCACCGTAACTGTCTATGATTAATGAGGCGGTGGTTAACACTACCGCTTCGTTGTCTGGACAATCGTTCCTTTGTAATAGGTCCGAATCACAATGGAAGGTTCAAGAATGAAATACCGCATCGCTTTAGCTGTTTCTCTTTTTGCTCTTAGTGCTGGTAGTTATGCCACTACCCTGTGTCAGGAAAAGGAGCAAAATATCCTTAAGGAGATCAGCTATGCCGAAAAACACCAAAACCAGAATCGTATTGACGGTCTGAATAAAGCCCTGAGTGAAGTCCGGGCCAACTGTTCAGATAGCCAGCTGCGTGCCGATCATCAGAAGAAAATCGCAAAGCAGAAAGATGAGGTGGCGGAACGCCAGCAAGATTTAGCCGAGGCGAAGCAAAAAGGCGATGCCGATAAGATTGCCAAACGCGAACGGAAACTGGCAGAAGCGCAGGAAGAGCTGAAAAAGCTGGAAGCGCGCGACTACTAACTCACAATAGTCACTACTTACTTACCTGGAGAAAACTATGTCGAAAGAACACACTACGGAACATCTGCGTGCTGAGTTGAAATCCCTTTCCGATACGCTGGAAGAGGTGCTTAGCTCATCTGGCGAGAAGTCGAAAGAAGAGTTGAGTAAGATTCGTAGCAAAGCGGAGCAGGCACTGAAACAGAGCCGTTATCGCCTGGGTGAAACCGGTGATGCCATCGCCAAACAAACCCGTGTCGCGGCGGCGCGTGCCGATGAGTATGTGCGTGAAAATCCATGGACGGGCGTGGGCATTGGCGCTGCAATCGGTGTAGTGCTCGGCGTTCTGCTGTCGCGTCGTTAATTATGGCGGACACTCATCACGCGCAAGGGCCCGGTAAAAGCGTTCTGGGCATCGGGCAGCGAATTGTTTCCATCATGGTTGAAATGGTGGAAACACGTCTGCGGCTGGCGGTGGTTGAGCTGGAAGAGGAAAAAGCTAATCTCTTTCAACTTTTACTGATGCTGGGCCTGACGATGCTTTTCGCTGCATTTGGTCTTATGAGCCTGATGGTGCTAATTATTTGGGCGGTTGATCCGCAATATCGCCTGAATGCGATGATTGCCACCACCGTGGTGTTGCTGCTACTGGCACTGATTGGCGGTATCTGGACGTTACGTAAATCGCGTAAATCCACCTTGCTGCGCCATACACGCCATGAGCTGGCAAACGATCGGCAGCTGCTCGAGGAGGAGTCCCGTGAGCAGTAAAGTCGAACGTGAACGACGTAAGGCGCAACTGCTTAGCCAGATCCAGCAACAACGGCTGGATCTTTCTGCCAGTCGTCGTGAATGGCTGGAGGCAACAGGCGCTTACGATCGTCGCTGGAATATGCTGCTAAGTCTGCGCTCCTGGGCGCTGGTTGGCAGTAGCGTGATGGCGATCTGGATGATTCGCCATCCTAATATGCTGGTCCGCTGGGCCAGACGCGGTTTTGGCGTATGGAGCGCCTGGCGTCTGGTTAAAACGACCCTCAAGCAGCAACAGCTTCGCGGTTAACTTCCCTCTGGCCGGAGCCATTCCGGCCTTACCCATCAAATTTTTTGAAGATTTTTGACAGTTTTCCTTGCTAACAATCATCATTCACCACGTTTATGATTCTCTCCATCGACAGCAACGACGCTAATACCGCGCCCTTGCACAAAAAAACAATCAGCAGCCTGAGTGGCGCAGTGGAGAGTATGATGAAAAAATTAGAAGATGTTGGTGTACTGGTAGCACGCATTTTAATGCCGATTCTGTTTATTACCGCTGGCTGGGGAAAAATTACTGGCTACGCGGGTACCCAACAATATATGGAAGCAATGGGCGTCCCGGGTTTTATGCTGCCGCTGGTGATTCTGCTTGAGTTCGGTGGTGGTCTGGCAATCCTGTTCGGTTTCCTGACTCGCACCACTGCCCTGTTTACTGCGGGCTTTACGCTGCTGACGGCATTTTTATTTCACAGCAACTTTGCTGAAGGCGTCAACTCGCTGATGTTCATGAAAAACCTGACAATTTCTGGCGGATTCCTGCTGCTGGCAATTACCGGTCCGGGCGCGTATAGCATCGACCGCCTGCTGAATAAAAAGTGGTAAGCACGCGCTATACTTAACGATAAAAAACGAGGAGGAAGCTCCTCGTTTTTGCTATTGGAGGAGAGAAAAATGGGTCAACTGATTGACGGCGTCTGGCATGACACCTGGTACGATACCAAATCTACCGGCGGTAAATTTCAACGTTCAGCTTCCGCATTTCGTAACTGGCTCACTGCCGATGGCGCTCCTGGCCCCACTGGCACAGGCGGTTTTATCGCAGAGAAAGATCGTTATCATCTCTATGTTTCACTCGCCTGCCCGTGGGCGCACCGCACGCTGATCATGCGCAAACTCAAAGGACTGGAACCGTTTATTTCCGTTTCCGTAGTGAACCCGCTGATGCTGGAAAACGGCTGGACCTTTGATGACAGTTTTCCGGGAGCAACCGGAGACACGCTCTATCAACATGAATTTTTGTATCAGCTTTATCTCCACGCCGATCCCCACTACAGCGGACGAGTTACTGTTCCCGTGCTGTGGGACAAAAAGAACCACACCATCGTCAGCAACGAATCAGCAGAAATCATCCGCATGTTTAATACCGCGTTTGATGCGCTGGGCGCGAAAGCGGGTGATTACTACCCACCAGCCCTGCAAACGAAAATTGACGAACTTAACGGCTGGATTTATGACACCGTTAACAACGGCGTGTATAAAGCTGGTTTTGCCACCAGCCAGCAAGCCTACGACGAAGCGGTGGAGAAAGTGTTTGAATCGCTGGCGCGACTGGAACAGATTTTAGGTCAGCATCGTTACCTGACCGGCAACCAGCTAACCGAAGCCGATATTCGCCTGTGGACCACGCTGGTCCGTTTTGATCCAGTGTATGTGACCCACTTCAAGTGTGATAAGCACCGCATCAGCGATTACCTTAATCTGTATGGCTTCCTGCGTGATATCTACCAGATGCCGGGAATTGCCGAAACAGTCAATTTCGATCACATCCGTAATCATTACTTCCGCAGCCATAAGACCATCAACCCTACGGGGATTATTTCAATTGGTCCGTGGCAGGATCTCGATGAACCGCATGGACGAGATGTTCGCTTCGGTTAAAAAAAGGCACCTTACGAGGTGCCTCTGATAATTAGCTAAGTGCATGTTGTTCATGTCGGATGCGGCGTGAACGCCTTATCAAACCTACAAAACATTTATATTCAATATGTTGCAATGACCGCGCAGGCCAGATAAGCGTAGCGCATCTGGCGATTTTGCGCTTGTCATCAGTCTTAGCACGCCTTCATAGCCCTTTATTAATTCCTTGAACGAATATTTACTGCCATTTCATTCACGTCTATTCTTAATTTGCTGCTTTAAAAACAAGTGATTGAGCAAAATTGAGGCAAAAATGGACTGGTATCTGAAAGTACTAAAAAATTATGTCGGTTTCCGGGGTCGTGCGCGGCGCAAAGAGTACTGGATGTTTATTCTGGTCAACATCATCTTTACGTTCGTGCTGGGGCTGCTGGATAAAATGTTAGGCTGGCAACGCGCTGGTGGCGAAGGCATCCTGACGACAATCTACGGTATTCTGGTGTTTTTACCGTGGTGGGCAGTTCAGTTCCGCCGCCTGCACGACACCGACCGCTCGGCGTGGTGGGCACTGCTATTCTTAATCCCGTTTATCGGCTGGCTTATTATCATCGTCTTTAACTGCCAGGCGGGTACGCCAGGCGAGAACCGCTTTGGACCAGATCCAAAACTGGAACCTTAAAACAAATCTGCTCGCCGGATGTCTGACTCATCCGGCTTTTATCATCATGTTAATGAATGAATAATTTACTAATGTTTATTTAAAATATTTCAATGTCGTTATATAAATTACCTATAAAAAATAACCATGTATTTATCTTAAATATCAAAACCTTTATAACATCCGAAAAAGAAAGATACGAATAGCATTTACACAATACCCGGAATAGACTTTCATCACTTTTAATTAAAGGGATGTTTTTATGCAGTGGTATTTGTCCGTATTAAAAAATTATGTTGGTTTCTCTGGTCGCGCACGTCGTAAAGAGTACTGGATGTTTACTCTGATTAACGCCATCGTCGGCGCTATTATCAATGTCATTCAATTGATTTTAGGTCTGGAGCTTCCATATCTGTCTATGCTTTATTTGCTGGCAACCTTCCTTCCCGTCCTTGCGCTTGCTATCCGTCGCTTACACGATACCGACCGTTCAGGTGCCTGGGCCTTGCTCTTTTTTGTTCCGTTTATTGGCTGGCTCGTGCTTCTGGTTTTTTTCTGCACAGAAGGTACTTCTGGCAGCAATCGTTACGGAAACGATCCGAAGTTTGGTTCAAATTAATCTTAGAATTGGGGCGATATTTCGCCCCTTTTTATTAACAATAATAAATATTATTTTCCGTTAAAAAGTTTGGGAATTTCCCGCAGACACCAGGATTTCGCTTCCCCCATACTGTCACGACGCCAGGCCATAATAATATCGATCTCGCTGGTCGATTCCGGGCTGACGACACGCAACCGCCCTTCCGCAATATCTTTTTCGACCATAGGATACGGCATCGTCGCCACGCCAAGCCCCGCCAGTAATGCCTGACGTTTATCTTCAATCGTGCTCACCGTTAAGCGCGGCTGTTTGTCCAGCAGCTGTACGGTCAACACCGGGCGCTCACGAGCGGTATCCGCCACCGCAATTCCACGATATTTCACACGCGTCACTTCAGATAACGGTTCCGGCTCCTGATGAATCGGGTGATCAGGCGCGGCAACGTAGACGTTCATTAACGTATAGAGCTTGCGCGAGTTGATCTCCGACGAGGAACGAAAATGCATATCCGGCGCGATAACAATATCCGCCCGCCCCTGCTCCAGCCGTTCCCACGCCCCCGCCAGCACTTCTGTGATGATTGCCAGTTGGGTATTGGCTTTTGCCGCCAGTTTGTCGATTAACGGGAAAAAGGCAGGTGTCGGTACCAGCGCTTCGGTCACAATGGTGAGATGCGTTTCCCAACCGCGCGCGAGAGCTTCCGCATCAGTAGTCAGTTTATCTGCGGCTTCCAGCAAAACGCGCCCTCGCTCCAACAACATCCTCCCGACATTGGTGAATTTGGTACGATGGCCCGAGCGGTCAAACAGCACCACATCCAGCTCTTCTTCCAGTTTTTGCATGGTGTAGCTAAGTGCGGAAGGCACGCGTCCCAGCTCATCCGCCGCCGCCGCAAAACTGCCCCGGCGATCGATCGCATCCATAACCCGTAGTGCTTCCAGCGTTAATGCCCTTTCTTTGGCCATTTCGTTCTCATTCAGGAAATTTGAACATACCGGGCAGAATATCTGGCTAACAATGTAGCGTCCAGCCCCTTACCATAAAAGGAAGTAAAGAGAGGTCAAGAATTATGATTACTACCCGAACTGCCAGGCAGTGTGGACAAGCAGACTACGGATGGTTGCAGGCCCGGTATACTTTTTCCTTTGGACACTACTTCGACCCGAAATTGTTAGGCTATGCCTCCCTGCGTGTGCTTAACCAGGAAGTGCTGGCCCCAGGTGCCGCCTTTCAGCCGCGAACCTATCCCAAAGTCGATATTTTAAATGTGATTCTGGATGGAGAAGCAGAGTATCGCGATAGCGAAGGCAATCATGTTCAGGCCAGCGCCGGAGAGGCGTTGCTGCTCTCTACCCAGCCGGGTGTCAGCTATAGCGAACACAATCTCAGCAAAGACAAACCGTTAACGCGAATGCAGCTTTGGCTGGACGCCTGCCCGCAGCGAGAGAATCCGCTGATTCAAAAGCTGGCGCTTAATATGGGCAAGCAGCAATTAATCGCCTCGCCAGAGGGTGCGATGGGAAGCCTGCAATTACGCCAGCAAGTGTGGCTGCACCATATCGTGCTCGACAAAGGCGAAAGTGCGAATTTCCAGTTGCATGGGCCACGCGCGTATTTGCAATCGATTCACGGGAAATTTCATGCGCTTACGCATCATGAAGAGAAAGCGGCGCTGACCTGCGGTGATGGGGCGTTTATTCGTGACGAGGCTAACATTACGCTGGTTGCCGATTCCCCACTGCGCGCTTTGCTGATAGATTTGCCTGTCTAGTTGTTTTTACAGGGAGATGATGATGAGTAAAAAATTGGCCAAAAAGCGCCAGCCGGTGAAGCCCGTGGTGGCGAAAGAACCTGCTCGCACCGCCAAAAATTTTGGCTATGAAGAGATGTTGAGCGAGCTGGAAGCTATCGTCGCGGATGCTGAAACGCGTTTAGTCGAGGATGAAGCTACCGCGTAAAGACAAGTTGCCGGATGCGGCGAAAACGCCTTATCCGGCACAATACCCAAAACCTGGCGTTTATCTGGCCTTGCTCGCCATAATCTCGATAATCTGCCGATCGGTTTGCTGCATCGAATGGCTTGCTAACGCACACAGGTTGGCAATCGACTGCTCAACATCATGCGCCACGATCCCTTCATTGCCGGTCACGGCGGTATCATCCAGCGCCATTAACACCGCTTTCCACGCAGCCGAAGCACTGGTCGAAACCTTCATCGCACAGCTGTTCGACGCTCCATCGCAAATCATGCCGCTGACATCGCCGATCATACTGCTGATCGCCATCGAGATAGTTTCATAACGCCCATCCACCAGCCATGCCATCCCGGCGGCGGCCCCCATTGCTGCGGTCGTTGCGGCACAAAGTGCAGACAAACGCGGTAACTGGTTATGGATGTAAATTGCGCTCAAATGCGAAAGCATCAGCGCACGCGCCAGCCGTTCATCATCCGCTCCGAAGTGTTCTGCTACCACCACCACAGGCATTGTTGCGGTGATCCCCTGGTTACCCGAGCCAGAGTTACTCATTGCCGGAAGCGTAGCGCCGCCCATACGCGCATCGGATGCCGCGCTGGTACGAATCACAATGGATGAAGAGAGATCTTTCGCCAGCAAACCGCGCGCGCACTGTTTTTCCAGCGTCGCGCCAATATGCAGCCCCCACTTACCGCTCAAACCTTCCTGCGATAACGCACAATTTAGCTTCGCAGAATCGAGAATAAAGCGGATCGCCGCAAACGGGACTTCATTGACGAACTTCAGGATCTCAGCCAGCGTCGTTCTGGAAAGCACCGTCAGCGGAGACTCTTGCTCGCCCTCTGCCACACACGCCTGCTGGGTAAACACCACACCATCGTGCGTCTCAATATGCACAATGTTGGTATGCCCGCCGACGATGGTGACACACGCCCACTTCTCACCGTTCCAGACTTTGGCGCGTGAGAAGAGGATTTCATTGCAAGGTTCCTGGATCTTAACGGAGACTTTCCCCGCCGCCAGCAGTGCTTTGGCATCGGCAATTGCCTGCGCAGTTGCGTCTTTCAGCACTTCCAGCCCGGCGTTGGCATTTCCACCTAACGCCCCCAGCGCCGCCGCAATCGGCAGCCCCACCATTCCCGTGCCGGGAACGGTGACGCCCAGACCGTTCTTCATCAGATTTGGCGAAACCCAGGCTTCTACACGTTCAACCGGACCTTCCAGTTCTGCCGCAGCAACCGCCGCCGCCAGCGCCAGTGAAATCGGTTCAGTACATCCCAGCGCCGGTTTTACTTCCTCCTGAACGGCGAGGATGTAACGCTGCCATAACGGATTTAAAGTCGAATCAAACATATTAAAAACCTTAAAATTTCAGGTAAATCAAGAAAATGCCAGGAACGGAGAAACACAAAGCAACAAACCAGTGACGATAATCAGGTACAGAGACATCCCTTTGTATTTGTGCAATGCCGGTACTTTGTAAACCAGCCACGCCGGGATCAGGCACCCTACCATGCCGAAAATCGGGCTACAGATAGAGGTGAAGCTCAACACCGGTGCGTTCAGTACGATGGCGCTCCAGGCCAGCAAAATGGCGAAAATCATGATGCCGCGCTGAACAAGATTTTCGTTAATCTTCTCGGCAGGCATCTTGCGACGCAGGATGTTCATTACGATCCCTTGCGTTGCTTCGCGAAAGCCTAAATAGACGCCAAAGAATGCAGTCATGACAGCAAAGATATTGAGAATGACGCTGACCACTTTCACCCACGCTGCGCCGTCACCGCTAATAAACTGTGCGGCAATCGCCAGCGCGGAAATATTCTGCTCGTAGGCTTTTACCGCTTCGTCATGTCCCATCGCCAGCGTGAACGACACGGCGTAGAAAAAGACGGTGACAAACAAAATGCCAAACGCGATATTCATTGCCCGCAATGCTTTATGCCGCGCCACTTCAATGGATTTTTCCCGCGAGCGATAAGAGATCACCATCGGGCTTAACGTCTGAATAAACAGAATCGACGTCAGGGTAAACGGCAGCGTAATAATGGCGTTTTTCACCAGCAGCCCCAGCGGCGGTAGCGAACCGACGTTATACAGATGCCACATTCCCACCATCGACACGCCCAGCGCCGCGACCACCAGCAGCTTGGTCAGCACCATGCCGGTCGAAATTTTGAATAACAATTTCTCGCCGCGTGAGGAGATCGCCACCAGAATGCAAATCAGTACCAGACCATAAAAGGGACTGTCTGACAGCACCCCTTCCGTCACGCCGAAGGTATGCAGGTAGGAAGCACTATCGTTGGTGATGGCGGTGGAATAGACGAACATCCAAATCACCAGCATTACGAAATAGAGCGCACCTAACAGGATGCCCCAGTTTTTACCTAAATAACCGCTAATGACACTCGGGTAATCTTTACATTCTGGTGATTCTGCCAGCGTATTAATAAACAACCGCTGAAACAGATACATTGCCGGGTAACCAATCACCGATGAGAGCAAAAATACCCACAATCCCATCAAACCGACCTGCACCGGGAGAAAAACAATCCCCGCGCCAATCGCCATCCCGATACTCATAATCACCCAGCCGGTGTCAGTACTGTCGAATTTGATCGCTTCTCGCCACTCGCTCTCACTCATTCCAGCACGACCCGCCGGGGTCGAAGCGTCTGCAATGACGCCTTTATTCGATGCAATTTCCATAATTTCTCGCTCAAAATTTTGTAGGGCTTATTATTTTTTTCCGAGCCGCATCAAGGCGATATGCGGTCTACGTTTTTGCAGGCGAGTTATTAGAATAAAGAAATGATACGCGCGAGGTCAGAGAAAATCTTCACAATCAAGACTTTGAAATAACGGAGATGGATAAGAATTTTCTACTAAATTAATCGCAAGAGAATATTCATTCTCTATTTGCGGCAGATCACAAAAAAAAGGTGCACATTTGTGCACCCAAGGATGAAAGCTGACAGCAATGTCAGCCGCAGACCACTTTAATGGCCAGTCCTCCGCGTGATGTTTCGCGGTATTTATCGTTCATATCTTTGCCGGTTTCATACATCGTCTCGATCACTTTATCGAGTGAAACACGCGGTGCCGAGGTGCGGCGCATCGCCATCCGCGCGGCGTTTACTGCTTTCACGGCATTAATGGCATTACGTTCAATGCACGGGATTTGTACCTGTCCGGCAACCGGATCGCAGGTCAGCCCAAGGTTATGCTCCATCGCGATTTCCGCCGCATTGCATACCTGCGCCGGACTGCCGCCCAGTAGTTCAGTTAACCCTGCCGCCGCCATTGAACAGGCCACGCCAATCTCCCCCTGACAGCCGACTTCCGCGCCAGAGATGGAGGCGTTCATTTTATACAGCGCGCCAATAGCCCCCGCGGCCAGAAAATAGCGGGCAATTGACCGCTCGTTTACCGGACGACGGAACTTATCGTAATAAGCCAGTACTGCCGGAATAATGCCGCACGCACCGTTAGTCGGTGCCGTTACCACGCGCCCGCCAGCTGCGTTTTCTTCACTAACCGCCAGCGCGTACATGTTGATCCAGTCGATGACATTCATCGGATCGTTAGAGATGTTATCGCTGGAAACCAGCTGACGACGCAGCGCTACGGCACGGCGCGGCACATTGAGCGGACCAGGCAGCACGCCTTCAGTGTTCATCCCACGTTCAATACCGTCATGCATCACTTGCCAGATACGGGCAAAACCGGCGTCAATTTCCGCTTTGCTGCGCAGCGCTAGCTCGTTGTGCATCATCAGACCAGATATAGACAGGCCGTTGTAATCACACATTTTCAGCAGTTCACCTGCTGAGTGGAAATCGTAAGGTACGGACGTTTCGACATCGTGCGACAGGCCGAAGTGTTCTTCTTCGACAATAAACCCGCCGCCGACAGAGTAATAGGTTTTACTTAATAGCTCTTCCTGTCCCTTCCAGGCAGTGATCCGCATTCCGTTCTCATGGCGAGGCAACATTTCGGGATGGAAGATAATGTTCTTTGCTACAGGAAAATCAACAATATGCGCACCAGATGCCACTGGCAGCCGCCCGCTGCGCGTTACTAACTCTATAAATGCAGGGATCTCATCAATGACAACATCCTGCGGACTGTTTCCTGCCAGTCCCATGATGATGGCGACATCCGTGGCATGGCCTTTGCCCGTCAGTGACAACGACCCGTACAGATCGACCACAATATGGCTCGTCGCGGTTAATAAGCCGCTACTTTCCAGCCGATCAATAAAACTTTTTCCGGCATTCATTGGCCCCACGGTATGCGAACTGGAGGGACCAATCCCAATTTTGAAAATATCGAATGCACTAATCATATCCACACCCTCGGATTGCCGTTCAGTGAAGTGGAGCGGAACGACCTTACGACCGTCCCGCTCACGAGGCTTTACGCACTACGTACTGCGATGGCTTCAATTTCCAGCTTCACATCTTTCGGCAAACGCGCGACCTGCACACAGCTCCGGGTCGGATAGGTCGCCTGATGCTCATCGAAGAACTGCTTATAGACTTCGTTGATGGTGGCAAAATCATTCAGATCGGTGATAAACACGGTCATCTTGATGATATCGCCCACGCTCAGCCCGGCGGCAACCACGATCGCTTTGACGTTTTCGAGGCTTAAACGCGCCTGATCTTGCACATCAGCCGGGATCTCACCGGTCTGTGGGCAAACCGGTATTTGCCCGGAGGTGAAGACCATGCTGCCTAAATCAACGCCCTGAACATAAGGGCCGATTGCGCCTGGGGCACGTTGCGTTTCGATAATCTTTTTCATACATCCTCCGGCGTCAGAGCGCCTGGGTAAAGGTACGTGAAATAACATCCTGTTGCTGTTCACGGGTCAGTGCGTTGAAGCGCACGGCGTAGCCAGAGACACGGATTGTCAGGTTAGGATATTTTTCCGGGTGCTCGATGGCATCCAGCAGCATTTCCCGATTCATTACGTTGACGTTGAGGTGTTGACCGCCTTCGACATCCGCTTCGTGGTGGAAATACCCATCCAGCAGGCCGACAAGGTTGGTTTTACGTACTGGATCTTCTTTGCCCAGCGCCGCAGGAACGATTGAGAAGGTGTACGAGATCCCATCTTTGGCGTAGGTGAACGGCAGTTTCGCCACCGACGTCAATGAGGCCACGGCACCTTTGCGGTCACGACCATGCATCGGGTTAGCGCCCGGCGCGAACGGTGTTCCGGCGCGACGACCGTCCGGCGTATTACCGGTTTTCTGGCCGTACACCACGTTAGAAGTGATAGTCAGAATCGACTGGGTAGGGACGGCGTTGCGATAGGTTGGCAGCGCTTTAATTTTCTTCATAAAGCGTTCAACCAGGTCGCAGGCAATGCTGTCTACGCGCTCGTCGTTGTTGCCGTACTGCGGATATTCACCGTCGATTTCAAAGTCCACCGCCAGGCCGTTTTCGTCACGGATTGGTTTCACGCGGGCATATTTGATGGCAGACAGGGAGTCCGTCGCCACCGACAGGCCCGCGATGCCGCATGCCATAGTGCGATAGACATCACGATCGTGCAGCGCCATCAGCGAAGCTTCGTAGCTGTACTTGTCGTGCATGTAGTGAATGATATTCAGCGCGCTGATGTACTGCACCGCCAGCCAGTCCATGAAGTGATCGAGGCTGTCCATCACTTTGTCGTAATCCAGCACGTCGTCCATCAGCGGTGCTGTTTTCGGCCCGACCTGAATCTTCAGCTTCTCGTCCACCCCGCCGTTAATTGCGTAGAGCAGCGTTTTCGCCAGGTTAGCGCGTGCACCAAAGAACTGCATTTGCTTACCAATCACCATTGGGCTGACGCAGCAGGCAATCGCGTAATCGTCGCTGTTGAAGTCAGTACGCATCAGATCGTCATTTTCATACTGCAAGGAAGAGGTGACGATCGACACCTGCGCGGCATATTTTTTGAAGGCAATCGGTAATTCTTCCGACCAAAGAATGGTCAGGTTAGGCTCCGGTGCCGGCCCCATAGTGTGCAGGGTGTGCAAATAGCGGAAGGAGTTTTTGGTCACCAGCGTACGACCGTCCAGCCCCATCCCGCCGATCACTTCCGTCGCCCAGATTGGGTCGCCGGAGAACAGCGAATCAAATTCCGGCGTACGCAAGAAGCGCACCATACGGATCTTCATAATGAAGTGATCGATCAGTTCCTGTGCCTGCTGCTCATTGAGTACGCCTGCTTTAAAGTCGCGTTCAATGTAGATATCGAGGAACGATGCCGTGCGCCCCAGCGACATCGCGCCGCCGTTCTGTGATTTCACTGCCGCCAGATAAGCGAAGTAGAGCCACTGCACCGCTTCCTGCGCATTCTGCGCCGGGCGAGAGATATCAAAGCCATATTTCGCCGCCATTTCCTGAATCTGCAACAGCGCATGACGATGCTCTGCCAGCTCCTCACGCAGACGGATGGTGGCTTCCAGATCCTCGCCTTTTTCCAGACGAGACTGGAGATCGGCAAATTGCAGTTCGCGTTCACGCACCAGATAACGAATGCCATACAGCGCTACGCGGCGATAGTCACCGATAATGCGCCCACGTCCATAACCATCTGGTAAACCGGTCAGTACGCCAGATTTACGGCAGCGCAGCATATCCGGTGAGTAAACATCAAATACGCCCTGGTTATGGGTTTTACGCAGATCGGTAAACAGATATTCAAATTCACTGTCCATTTCTCGGCCATAGGCGTGGAATGAACTTTTAATCATATTAATGCCACCGAACGGGTGTAGCGCACGTTTCAACGGCGCATCCGTTTGCAGGCCAACAATTTTTTCCAGCGGCTGGTTAATATATCCCGCATCATGAGCGGTAATTGTGGTGGCAATATTGGTATCGAAATCAACCGGCGCGTGGGTTGCATTTTCGATACGGATGCCTTCCATTACTTTTTCCCACAATTCCGTGGTGGCAGGCGTCGCTTCGGCGAGGAAAGATTCATCGCCTTCATACGGTGTATAGTTATGTTGAATAAAATCGCGGACATTAATTTCGTTTTTCCAGTCCGTACCTTTAAAGCCAAGCCATGCGTCGGCGTACAGCTTATCGCTGGTATCAATATCTACCTTCATGAAAAATAATCTCTCTACAATACTTCAACTAAATTATGCAAATTCTGCGGGCGCGTTAACTTTGCCTAAATGAATGGCATCCAAAGCAATCATTTTTTCTTCGTTAGTCGGAATAACGGCACAAATGACACGCGCATTTTCACTGGAAACAATTCGCTCTCCAAAAGAGTTAGATCGATTATTCATTTCTGTATCAATCACTACGCCTAATACAGCCAAATGTTCCATGACCAGACGACGAATTAAACTTGAATTCTCTCCTATTCCGCCGGTGAATATAATTCCATCCAGGCGACGTAATGAAGCTGCGTGTCCGGCAATATGACGGGCAATTCGGTGAACAAAGGTTTTAATTGCCAGTTGCGCGCGTTCGTGACCTTCATGCCAGGCTTTTTCCAGAACACGTAAATCCGAAGAAAGACCGGAAATACCTAATAATCCCGACTCTTTATTCACTACGCGTTCCAGGTCACCCAGGCTCTGGTTGGTTTGGCTGGCGACCCAGGACATCGCACCAAAGTCGACATCGCCACTGCGGGTACCCATCATCAAGCCTTCCAGCGGCGTCATTCCCATTGAAGTATCAACACTCTGACCGTTGCAAACCGCGCAGATTGACGCGCCATTGCCAAGATGCGCCACAACCAGGCCGGAGTCATCTTCCGCCAGATTCAGCAGCGAATGTGCGCGCTGGGAAACATAGCGGTGCGACGTGCCGTGGAAACCATAACGGCGTACACCTAACTCTTCATAATATTTCCACGGCAGGCCGTATAAATAAGCTTCCGGAGCCATCGTCTGGTGGAAACTGGTATCAAATACCGCCACCTGAGTTACGCCCGGAAATAATTGCTGCGCCGATTCAATACCACTTAAATTGGCGTAATTATGCAGGGGTGCCAGTGGAGAAACGCGACGGATATTATCAATGACTTCATCGGTAATAATGGCGGACTCGGTAAAAATACTGCCGCCGTGAGCGATGCGGTGGCCAATTAAGGCCACGCTGTCATTTAAATTCCGTTTTTCCAGTTCAAATGCAATTGCCTTCAATGCACCTTCGTAGCTGTGGTGAGCCAGCGGTGCTGGCTCTCCCCCATTTACGGATAAGAATGCATTTTCCGAGTTAATACCGTCGGCAATACCTGACATTAATACTTCACAGTCGCTGGCATCGAGTACGGAAAACTTAATCGAAGACGAACCACAGTTAATAACCAAAATAACCGGAAATTCATTCATCTCTTTTCTCATCCTGAGTTACGGATTAAAACAGTTTGTATACGATGTTCAGGATGGTCAGCAGACCAATCACGGTAACAAACACGTTATCCAGACGACCACGGTATTTCGCCAGAGACGGCGCTTTACGGATGGCATACATCGGCAACAGGCACAGCAGGGATGCGATAATCGGTGCGCCCATGGCTTCAATCAGGTCGAGGATGTTCGGGTTGGCGTAGGCAACAACCCAGGTGGAGCCCATGATGAAGATCATGCTGAGAGTATTCAGTTTACCCAGCGACACTTTGGTTTTGTCACCTTTATAACCGAACTTCAGAATCAGACCATTCAAGCCTTCCAGCGTCCCCAGATAGTGACCGAAGAAAGATTTGAAGATAGCCACGAGTGCGATGATGGAAGCCGCATATTCCAGTGTAATCGCGAACGTTGTTTTGGTACCGGTCATGGACGCAAAGTGGTTAGCCAGATAAGAAAGCACTGGAATATTCTGCGCTTTGGCTTCCGCCATGTTGGCCGGAGACAGAGTAAACAGGCAGCTAAAGGCAAAGAACATCACCACTGCAACCATCAGCATGCTGGCACGAGAAATGATTTGGGAACATTTACGTTCGGTGAAGTCGCGACCGAAGTCTTTCTCATACTCTTCACGTTTAGAAACCACGAAGGAAGAGACGATTGGCGAGAAGTTAAAGGAGAAAACCATGATGGAAATCCCCAGCCAGACAGTGATCAGGATACCGTCATGACCGGTTAACGACAGCGAACCGAGGTCAACCTGGTCGATAACTGCAGAGTTCCAGTAAGGGATCAGCGACAAAGAAATCAGCACCAGGCTGGCGATAAACGGCCATACCAGGTAGCTCATCACTTTAACCATCAGATCCTTACCAAACCAGATGACGAAAGCCATCAGCAGCAACAGGAACAGCGCCACAAAGCCGCGATTCAGCGGTGCAAAGCCGAGCTGGTTTTCCCAGAACGTCATAAAGGTATTGGTAATAGTAACGCCATAAATCCACAGCAGTGGGCAAATCGCGAAGAAGTACAGGAACGTGATAACCACGCCGCCAGTTTTACCAAAATGCTCTTCCACCGTTTCCGTAATGTTGCCGGAAGGGTTAGAGCCAGAAAGACACAGACGCGCCAGCGCCCGGTGGCAATAAAACGCGATGGGGTATGCCAATACCAACATCAGAAGAATCGGGATCAGTCCGCCAAAACCTGCGCGGATAGGGAAGAACAGCACCCCGGCGCCGATTGCCGTACCAAACAAGCCTAACGTCCATGTGGTATCTGATTTACGCCAGGACGATTGTTTTGTCTGGCTGGATACAATGCTATCTGAAGTACTCATATCCTATCCTCAACGAATTAATTAAGCGTCAACGAAACCGGTGATTTGAGAGACGCGAGAAAGATCGATATTGCCGCCGGAAATAATACTGACGGTTTTTCTGCTTTGAATATATTGGTCTAATTTACCGCTTAATAATGCAGCACATGCCAGAGCGCCTGCGCCTTCGGTGACGACTTTATTGCGCTGAATTAAGGCAATCATACTGTTTCTGATTTCGTCTTCGCTGACCAGCACGATGTCATCGACTAATTCACGAACGATTTCGTAAGTTAAATTACCCGGGCGGGAGACATCACAACCATCCGCCAGGGTGCCGGTAGTTCGGTGCGTGGTTATTTCTCCGGAGTGGAAAGAAGCCGCCATGCCGTGAACGTTTTCAGACTGTACGCCAATAACACGAATGGTCGGGTTAATAGATTTAATTGCCACCGCAATACCAGCAATTAAACCGCCACCACCAATTGGCACAATCACGTTATCGACATCATAGAGATCTTCCATAATTTCCAGACCAATCGTTCCCTGGCCAGCAATCACTTTCGGATCATCGTAAGGTGGGATAAAAATACGGCCTTCCATTTCGACAATTTCGCTCACTTTAGCGATAGTGTCGTTGAAGTTATCACCATGCAGAACGACTTCTGCGGAGTAGTCGCACGTTGCCGCTACTTTGGATTTTGGCGCACCTTTTGGCATCACCACTTTACCGTCGATACCCAGCATCGCGCAGGAGAGGGAAACCCCTTGCGCATGGTTGCCCGCAGAACAGGCCACCACGCCTTTGCGTTTTTCCGCATCGGTCAGTGAACTTAATTTATTAAATGCGCCACGAATTTTAAATGAACCCGTACGCTGCATATTTTCAAACTTCAGGAATATTTCACCTTTGCAACGTTCACTAAAATAGTTGGAGCGAGGCATGCCTGTTTTATAAATTCGCCCAGCCAGTCGTTGTTTCGCTTCAATAATGTCATCAATAGCAACCGGCAGATCGTATGTAATATGCATTATAAAACCTCTTCGCCTGAATTAAATATGTAGGTAACCGTAACCGACACCTGCAAGACAGACAGGTGGATTATTTATGTTTAAATAAAAACAAATAACTAACCAACTTCTATTAATTGCCTTCGTCTACACCCATTATAAGATGAATACTCTTTGGCTAATTCCACCAAAACCGATGCTGCTTTTTTAATACGATAATTTTTCGACCATACCGCGGCATATTGTGCCACAGGTAATGTTTCTTCAACCGGAATAGTAATAAATTGATTAGAACCAAAAGGTGACGTCATATCACAAGGAATTACAGTTAAGAAATCAGCATTGAGAACAAGATTATAAATTGTCACGACTGAGTCGGTTTTAACGATGTTTTCAATACTGATGCCATTTCTTTGTAACGTAGTAAGCAGTTCGCTGTAGTACCCCATATTAGTTTGTGGCAACACCCACTGTTCGTTCTTCAACGACTCCAGCGTGGTGGTGCCGGTGCATGTTCGGGACTTACTGGCTACCAGCACAAACTCGGACTCGAACAGCGGCTCAACATGTAAATCCTGAAGCTTCATTTCTGCACTTAACGTACCAATCGCAAAATCCAGTCGACCGTCGCGGATTGCCGGTAAGAACGAAGACAGTTGCGCTTCATACATAGAAACCTGCGCTTTCGGGAACACCTCTTTGAACTTGTTGATCATCCCTGACATAAAAGTAAAACCAATCAATGAAGGAAAACCAAATGAGACTTCCACCACCGCCTCAGAAGACATACCGCTTATCTCATTAACCATATTTTTCATTTCACGGGTAATGGATTCGGAACGGGAGAGTAACAATTGACCGGCAGGTGTTAATGTTACACCGGTATTTTTCCGCACCACTAATTCCACACCAAAATAATCTTCAATATCGTTAATGATTTTACTGACGGCCGGTTGAGTTAACCCTAATTCTTTTGCAGCCGAGCCGATAGAACCACTTCTAATGACTTCCTGAAAGACTACCAGGTGCTGCGTTTTCGGAAGAAGAATAGTGCTCATAACGACCTACGTTAATTACCTCATTGACGGCATGAAGTGTATCAAAATGAAATGAACAGGATATGTGCGACCACTCACAAATTAACTTTCAATACTTTCCAGAGTATCGTTATTACAATTAAATACCTTTAAATATCAACAAGTTAAAGTATAAAAATCAGCATAAACCATGATTTTTGTCAAAAAAAATGACGGGGATAACCATATTTTATGGCGATAACATCATTCGTTATGTGGTTAATACAAAAAAGGGGCTGAGACCATATTTCAAGCAATTACCGGATAATTACCAGGCAAAATTTGAGTTAAATTTAATGAGCAAGTTCTCAAATTTTATTATAAATAAACCATTTTCAGTGATAAATAATGCGGCATGTCACATTTTTTCACGCTATTTGTTGGAGAACAAACATTTATTTTATCAATATTTTAAAATTTCGAATACATGTATTGATCATCTCGAACAATTGATTAACGTCAACTTTTTCTCTTCTGACAGGACGTCATTTTGTGAATGCAATCGTTTTCCATAAATTCTTCTCCCCTCATAGGCGACGAATAGCATTTTGTGTTGAGGATCACAAAACGAATAATTGCTGATCGCCGCGATAAGGTCAGACAAAGACAACAAGGGAAATTTTCACAGAGCTTTTGATCGGCGTAGGCCACAGAATGTTGCTTCGTTTACTGTAACGCCGGGTAAATGAGCGTTTTTTGATAGTGCGAAAGAACCCTGCGAGGAAAATAAGCATCTATTATTGTTTGTCATGATGACAAGGCAGGCATCAATGAAAGGCTTCCCAATTGCGCATATTTTTCACCCTTCAATCCCGCCAATGCACGCAGTGGTTAACAATCACAATAGAAATATTGATTATTGGACGGTAAAAAGAAAGTTTGCAGAAATTGTCTCCACCAATGACGTTAATAAAATTTACAGTATAAGTAATGAACTGCGGAGAGTATTATCTGCAATAACTGCATTGAATTTCTATCATGGCGATGTTCCTTCTGTCATGATCCGAATCCAACCGGAAAATATGAGTCCATTCATTATAGATATTTCTACAGGAGAACATGATGATTATATCATACAAACATTAGATGTAGGCACTTTTGCACCTTTTGGTGAACAATGTACTTGCTCAGCCGTCAATAAAAAAGAGCTGGAATGTATTAAGGAGACGATTTCTAAGTATTGTGCAAAATTCACCCGAAAAGAAGCCATCTTAACACCCCTTGTGCACTTTAATAAAACCAGCATTACTTCAGATTGTTGGCAAATTCTCTTTTTTTCACCCGATCATTTTAATAATGATTTTTATTGATTATTTATAAAGGATAAAATAATGTTCCCTGTTTCATCAATTGGTAATGATATTAGTAGTGATTTAGTCCGTCGAAAAATGAATGACCTTCCTGAAAGCCCAACAGGAAATAACCTCGAAGCACTAGCACCAGGTATAGAAAAACTAAAACAGACCTCTATTGAAATGGTCACTTTACTTAACACGTTACAACCTGGTGGAAAATGCATTATCACTGGTGATTTTCAAAAAGAATTAGCGTACTTACAAAATGTAATTCTTTATAATGTCTCGTCTCTTCGTCTGGATTTTTTAGGTTATAACGCCCAAATTATTCAACGATCGGACAATACTTGTGAACTTACCATTAATGAACCGTTAAAAAACCAGGAAATATCCACAGGTAATATCAATATTAATTGCCCATTAAAAGATATTTACAATGAAATCAGGAGGTTAAACGTAATTTTTAGTTGTGGGACTGGAGATATCGTTGATCTATCCTCTCTGGACTTACGTAATGTCGATTTAGATTATTATGATTTCACAGATAAACATATGGCTAATACTATTTTAAATCCTTTTAAATTGAATTCAACAAATTTTACTAATGCCAACATGTTTCAGGTTAATTTTGTTAGTTCAACACAAAACTCCACAATCTCCTGGGATTATTTACTAAAAATAACACCTGTTTTAATAAGCATTAGCGATATGTATTCTGAAGAAAAAATCAAGTTTGTCGAAAGTTGTTTGAATGAGCCTGGAGACATTACCGAAGAACAATTAAAAATTATGAGATTTGCAATTATAAAATCTATACCAAGAGCAACTCTTACAGATAAATTAGAAAATGAATTAACAAAAGAAATATATAAAAGCTCATCGAAAATCAACAATTGCTTGAACAGAATTAAATTACCAGAGATGATAGATTTCTCATCAGAAAAAATACATGATTATATCGACATAATCATTGAAGATTATGAAAATATCAAAGAAAATGCTTATCTGGTCATTCCCCAAATTAATTATACTATGGATTTAAACATAGAAGACTCTAGCTCAGAAGAGTTACTTTCAGATAATGGTATCGAGAAAGACGATAATTCTTCTGACAATTACTTTGAGGTCGAAAAAATATAACACACATGAAGCATATAACTCAGAGGAACTATATTTTACCAGAGAGGACTATACGTATGATTACGACCTTTTAAATGCAATATAGACTTAATAACTTCTTACAAAGTCTATTATTAATACCGTAAATATTCATGCTTCTTACCCTGTGCACCAAAAGCAAAAACTTATCGATGCGGGTTTGAAACTGATGGCAACCGCAAAAATGCCTGATGCGCTACGCTTATCAGGCCTACGCCATCTCTGCAATATATTGAATTTGCGTGCTTTTGTAGGCAGGATAAGGCGTTCACACCGCATCCGGCATGAATAAAGCGCACTCAACAATCTGAAACCCGCCGGAACGGTTTATTACGTACATCAGGTGAAACTGACCGATAAGCCGCTTTCTTTTGGGTATAGCGTCGTGGACAGTCATTCATCTTTCTGCCCCTCCAAAAGCAAAAACCCGCCGGTTTACGCTGGCGGGTTTTCGTTAAATCAGGTGAAACTGACCGATAAGCCGCTTTCTTTTGGGTATAGTGTCGTGGACAGTCATTCATCTTTCTGCCCCTCCAAAAGCAAAAACCCGCCGAAGCGGGTTTTTACGTAAATCAGGTGAAACTGACCGATAAGTCAGCTTTGTATCCCATGCAATCAAGCACCAGAAGCGGTGGAATTCGGGTTGTAGCCCACAATGTATCTCATTCTGTATCCCATTTGAAGTGCACGATACGTCGGGATCAAATGCCAAGAGCTGGGGATGCATCCACCCTGGGTGTTCATATGCATTCAGACCCATGATAGTCACACCTGCACTTATTCACTTAATTAATCAAGGTAAGTTTGCTGGCTCCCCTTCCGTTTCTGTGGAAAAATTGAGCTTCGAACTTTAAGACAGCAGAGGGATACTTATGTCGTTTTTTCAGGAATGGCTGCTCAGGATAGCTGGTGACAATTACTTTCTCTATATCAAACGATTGTCTGCCAATGATACTGGCGCAACAGGTGGACATCAGGTAGGACTATATATTTCTTCCGACATCGCTGAAAAACTACTTCCTTCCATCAACAATACCCAAGAACTGAACCCGTCTGTTTTTCTTACTGCGCATGTTTCATCACATGAGTATCCGGACAGCGAGGCTCGGGCTATCTATTACAATAATCGTTTTTTTGGCGGGACCCGGAATGAGAGAAGAATCACTCGCTGGGGAAGAGGAAGCCCACTCCAGGATCCTGAAAATACAGGAGCCCTTACGCTTCTGGCGTTTAAGCAGGATGAGCAAGGCGGTGATAGTTCAGAGGTGAACATATGGGTCTGCGTCAATCCTGATGAAGAGAATATTATTGAGTCCGTTATAGGGGAAGTCATCCCTGGGACGCTTATATTTGGGCCATCCAGTGAAATTCTGGGGGGATTATCTCTACAACATGCCCCAGTGAATCATAAATACAATATACCTGACGCTTGGAAGCAGCAGTTCCCATCAGGAAGTGAAATTATCCAGTATGCTGGAAGGCACTACGCAAAAAACTCCAATGACCCAGACGAACAGTTGATTGATAGACGCCGTATAGAGTACGACATTTTTCTTCTCGTAGAAGAGCTCCACGTACTGGACATCATTCGTAAGGGGTTTGGCTCTGTCGATGAGTTCATTGCACTGGCTAATTCCGTCAGTAATCGCCGAAAATCAAGAGCGGGAAAGTCACTTGAGCTACATCTTGAACATCTTTTCGTTGAGCATGGTCTACGACACTTCGCCACGCAGGCAGTAACTGAGGGCAATAAAAGACCTGACTTTCTATTCCCATCTGCTGAGGCTTACCACGATATCGGATATCCCGAAGAAAATCTCCGTATGTTAGCTGTGAAGACAACATGCAAAGACCGTTGGCGTCAAATACTAAACGAGGCGGATAAAATCAGGCAGATACACCTTTTCACTCTACAGGAGGGAGTTTCTCAGGCTCAGCATAGTGAAATGCGGGATGCAGGAGTCAAGCTGGTTGTACCATCATCATTACACAGGAAATATCCGGAAGCGGTGAGAGGCGAACTAATGACGCTGGGGGCTTTTATCGCTGAACTTACAGGGCTTTACGCAGAACTGCAATAAAAAGCTCCCGGCATGTGAAGGCCGGGAGTATCCATTATGCTTTATCAGTCTTGGCAGAAACAGCCTTGAGGATGTAGGGCTCCAGCAGTCTGGCTACGGCTTCAAAGACAGGAACCACGACGGAGTTACCGAACTGACGATATGACTGCGTGTCAGAAACCGGAATTCGGAAAGGCTTGCCGTCTGGCTTTTCAAAGCCCATGAGGCGTGCGCACTCGCGGGGAGTCAGTCTCCGTGGGCGGCGAGCTTGGTTTTCAACATTCGAAAAATCTACTTCCCCAGCAGCCATATCCCAGCCACGGTCTATTAGAATTTCGGATCCGTCTTTATGATAACGGGCAGAAAGTGTGCGAGCCACGCTTTCTTTATCTTCCGGGTTAACGAGGCCAAAACCAAAGCCGTTACCCTTAGCGGCATGCTTTTTAGCATAGTTGTAAAGGTACTCCCAGAGTTTAGGCGTCAAGATATATTTGCTGTCAACCACTGGCTCCAGTAGCTCACCAAACGATGGACGTCGTTCGGGATAAAATCGACTGACGTCACGAAGAGTGAAGCCATTGTGAATATTCAGGTCGCGTCGGAACCCCACCAGAACGATACGTTCACGATGCTGAGGAAGAAAATGCTTGCCATCGATGACCTTAGGATCACTTTTCCCCATGTCCTTCGCATCGGCAACTTCATAGCCCAACTCGTCAAGCGTCTCCATGATGACTTTAAAAGTTTTACCTTTGTCATGGCTTTTCAGGTTTTTGACGTTCTCAAGCACAAAAATGGCTGGTTTTTTTGCCCGGATAATACGTGCCACATCAAAGAAAAGTGTTCCTTGAGCTTCACACTCGAACCCATGCGCGCGACCCAGCGAATTTTTCTTACTCACTCCTGCAAGGCTAAACGGCTGGCAAGGGAAGCCAGCCAAAAGCACGTCATGGTCAGGAACATGTTCGTCGATATAGGCATAAGCATCTGTCTCTGATACCTCAGGCTTGTCACTAAGAGTGACTTCTCGGATATCGAGATTAAATGTATGTGCTCGCTCGTCATTAAACCAGTTAGCTTTATATGTACGTACCGCTTGTTTATTCCATTCGCTTGTAAAGACGCACTGGCCCCCAATCGCTTCGAATCCCTTACGAATCCCGCCAATCCCGGCAAACAGATCAACGAAACGAAACGCATACTCTGGATGATTTGCTGGTGGTTCCGGAAGCATTTTTCGAAGAAGTGCCTCCTCGGCTGAAATCAGTGACCTGGGGGAGCATTTATCATTGATCCAACGGTTAAGCGTTTCCCGGCTCCAGTCGTTTTTACCAACTTTTCTTAAGAGCTCTGCCACAAACTTCTGATCATAGATTTCCAGTACTTGCTCAATAAGTTTTCTATCATTTTCCTGTCGCTGCTTTTCTTCTACTTCAACTTTCTCAAGCAGATCCTGCGCAAGTAATTCAAATTCAGACATAACGCCTCCAAGGGGTCTTATGAGTGACACTCTATCACTCATTTAACCCAGATGGAAATTTTATTACTGGGTATTTAAACAGTATTTAACATAATTACGGCTAATCTTTAAAGGCTGCTACAAAGGATGCTGCTCACAAGACAATGAAAGCCTTCCAGAACAACTTGCTAATCACCAATACTGAAAAGTTAAGTGGTTTACCACGCCACTGCTTAAGGGGTTAAGCGCCGTTCAAAAGAGCCCCCTCCTAACGCACTGGTATCCCCACCAAATATCAGCAGGTGATTATGCAGGATCTTTCCAATGATAATAGAATTTAGTTATAAATATTAATTAGTTAGGCTATCTGGCATGTTAAGACGGCGATAGGTTCTAACCTTAAGAGATCCTTCAAAATGATTGAAATGACTTTTTAAGCCATTATAATCATTAGTGTTACCACCCCGGGTGCCTCTTCACCTTACCTGTTACGTGCTTGTACACAGGGTACAAGGACTAACCAGTGTCTCACTGGATAGAAAAGGAGAGCCATCATGGGCCCGAAAGTCGTTAATGTATGCAAATACAAACGCTTTCGTTTCGGTCGCTGGGAAGATGTGTGCAAGCACAAACGCTCGTTACCGAATCGCTAAGTGATACACCCGTCGGTGGTAACCTAAGATATGCGAAGGCCGAAATTTAGCTATTCGACCATCCATAAATTAATTTTATGCTATCGCCTCATCACTCATCATCGCATTAAAATGTGCACCATCGCCGGTATCTTTAAATATTCTTTCAAACATTTCCAAATAAACATGAGCGTCAATCGCTCCGATCGTTTGAATATTTTTACCATCAGAGTGTGAATGTCTATTTATAAATCGATAAAATGAGTTGTATCGTGGTTCTGCATGGGAATCTGCGAGAGTCTTTAGTACCTCTTTTAGTCGATCCTTTTTACATGAAAAGCTGAAATAATATTCAAGAATGTTTCTCATCACATTCGGTAAAATTACAGGATTGACTATGCCATTTTTTGCATCTTTTAGAGTTTGCCACAATGATTGATATTCATTGAGAAGCTCATCTTTCTTGAGCTTGAGGCATTGACTATGCGCTCCTTTAATTATTCGATAAAAAGCCCAGTCTTTTATTATTTTTTTCTTAGAACTGGCTGTTATGACTAACTCTTGAAAGAAAAAAAGACTATGTGTCAATACAATAAATTTCTTAGCTATCTCTTTTAATATTAAATCATTGAAAATCAATGAAGATATTTCATATATATAATTATGAGAAAGGCTTGATATTGGATCATCAATGACGATAAATTTATCTTTGATAATATCATTTTTATTCTTGAGGCCCTTGCATTGCTCTATGAAATATAAAAATGAGATTATTGTTTTCTCACCCTCACTTAATGATTTGAAAACACTCTTAGCATTGCTTTGACCTTCCCGGTGTAATTTATATGTTTCCGATTCATCCTGATGCTTGATCAAGGTAAACCCTGTAATACCAAGAGATACAAGACTATCATTAATCTTATTAATAGTTTCTTCAATATTAACAACTTCACTTGCTTTTAACCTATTTTCCTCCTGCAACTTTGTGTTTTGACTGTTAATGGTTTTAACTTCATCATTAAGCCTGTCAATTAAATCATCCAGTTCTTTTTCTTGCTCATGATAACGATTGAGAGACGCTTCGTTAATAAACTTTAAATGGGAAAGAAGGTCTTGCGTCAGAATGACGCGTTCATCATCATAATTATCAATCTTTTTGTTATGGGCTGCTATTTGTTCATTTATATGATTAACTTGCTTGTTAAGGTTATCAGCAACATCAATATCGCTTATCAAACCCACTGATTTTGATGGTGACGAAAGTTTCTTTACAATAAGCCTCTCATTAGAATCATAATGATTCCTAATGTCACTTATATTCTTAGCCAAAAGGCTCTCATCTATTATTGCGGTAAGACCTTCGAAATTCACTAAGTAATTATCTATATTGCTTTTCCAAACTGCGTAACGTTCTTTTAGAGCCTCGATTTGCGACAAAGTTTCATTATAAGTTTCATTAAATATGCTATCTAACTCTTCTTTTAACCGTTCACTGTCTAAATGTTGCTGGCAAAATGGACATTGATCTTCTGAAAGATACCGTACACCATTTCTCACCCAATCAGAGTTAGATAGCTTCTCAATGAATTTAGACAGATGGCTATTACCAGAACTCAACAGTGGAGATTTTAATATTTGATGTTCTTCATCAGATAATATTGGTAAAATCAACTTTGGAACGGGAGTATACCTTACCTCTTTAAATTTTTCCAAATAGTTATATCGTTCCTCCAGTTCAGTGAATTCATTGCTTTTAACTTTATCATGTTGATCAATAGCCTCGAAGAGCTTTTGTTTTCTTGACATCCAATTTACGAGACCGCTAATTTCCGACTTCCTAATATTTGCCGTTCTGTTCCAGATCTCGTCAATTATTTTAGAGAGAACAGATTCTTTTGATTCTCTTTTTTCTTGAATCTCAGTTTGTTTTAGATCTATCTTCTTATTATTCTTAATTAGCGTTTGCTTATTTTCTTCAATTTTTTTTGTTATCTCAGCATTTTCATTATTGAGAGTGAATACACCAGGTTGAGTTTGACTATTATGAAAAGTTTCATCAATATAATCCTGATTAAAAACAAGAAACTGGACATCCTCCTCTGGTGCCAACCTGCACTTTTCATATTCTGGATTTTTTGGATTGAAGAAGTATCCAGATATCGTAGATTTACCGCTCCCATTTAGCCCATAAATCAAAGTGACCTTAGAACTAAAATCAAATTCAGTATCAATATCAGGATGGTAGCTTCTAACAGACTTAATAAATAATTTTGTCATTTGTTTTCCCTACATTGTAACAAAAATTATGTTTTGAACCCTAAAGAAGATTGATGAGATTAAGCTCAAGGTTAGGAGGAAACATGGCTGTTACCTTCCACGAGAGTTTACCCGCTACAAAGCATACTTCCTGTGCACTAAGGCTTTCCATCAAATTTTGGGGAGAATGTGAAGATTAATTGATTTGTATTAATAGGGTATACCTCACTGACAACGTAATATTTAGTATCATTAGAGTGTCGAAAGTAGAGAATTGATAACGTTTCATGAGTACTGTATACTTTGGGTGTTGAAATCAAACCTCAAAGAGACAAATGATGAACGTCCTAATTTATGCACGAGCCTCTACCAGAGAACAAGACTCCACACGTGCTGTCCCTGCGCTGCGTGAGTTTGCAGGGGAGCGTGGTTGGGCTATCAGGAAGGAATATGTCGAGAATGCTTCCGGGGCTTCCCTTGAACGTCCTCAGCTATCTCTATTGCTTGATGAGGCTAATACCGGGGATATGTTGCTGGTTGAGTCTATCGACCGCCTGAGTCGTCTGGAGGCTGCACAATGGGAAAGTTTGAAGCGTACCATTCAGGATAAGGGACTGAAACTGGTGGTGGTGGATTTGCCCACCTCATGGAATATGCTTCAAGGGGAAAAATCTTCCCTTGTGGTGGATGGCATTATGGCGGCAGTTAACAACATGCTGATCGATATGCTGGCTACTATGGCCCGTCAGGATTATGAGACTCGTCGTGCACGTCAAAAGCAAGGTATCGAGAAAGCAAAAAAGGCGGGTGTGTATGTCGGTAAAGCTAAGGATGAAAGGGCGCGGGAGGTTGTTAAATCTTTACTCAGTGCAGGACACAAACCCGCTAAAGTAATGGAGCTGGCTGGAGTATCACGTGCCACTTTTTACCGCATCAAGAAGGAAATGGCGTGATTGCTCACGCCTTATTTTAAGCCTCAGAACACAAACTAAGCGTATAGATAGCGGTCTGACCGTCGTTGTTAGTTGGGCGCATAACGAAAACAGGATCATTCCCGTTGTCGATGTAAGTAACCGATATTCCACCGTCTGGGGTGGCGTACATCTTCGCAATACTTTTCTCTCCAATGAAACCCAGCCGCCAGGTTTTACCACCCATGCTCACTTTCATGCTTTTGTCCTGAACATCAAGACGAGTCTCGACTGAGGATTTTTGGCTACCAGAATCGATCTGCCCTTCCTGGATCGCCTTACAGGTAAATGTGGTTGCACTTGAGGCGAAGGGGAGAACGATCAGCGCCGCGAGAATCAATCTTTTCATGGTCTTCCTTTTTTGTTGTGGGTTAGGTATTCATCGGAAGTCATTATAAAATTACTAATTGATAAAAACGATCAATATCTATTGAATCGATCGATAAAATTGATCAACATTGAAACTATAATCCCTATGCACAGTTGTTGGAAGCGATGGGTTTTGACAACGAAATCAAAGGAGAAAGTTTGTGACAAGAGTAACATTGGCGATATCAGGGCTACTGTTCTCGCAGTTTGTGGCAGCAGAGCAGATCACAATGTCCGATCCTCAGCAGGAAACGACGGAGAGTGGAAAGACGCTTTGTACGTACCAGAACAGCATTTATCTGTTCACCTACGTCACCAAAGGAAAATGTCCATATACCAAAACCTTTCAAACCGACGATGCAGAGTAAGTGCGCAGCAATGTGATGAAAACGCCACTCCTGCCGTACATTTTTATCAATCACAAGTGCCTGTGGAGGCAATAAACCGCCCATCTTCAATACGCCAGCGCCACGCTCGGTTTCCACTCACGTTCAGATAGAACTCTTCCAGATCGTAATTAATCGGCTCACGCGATTCTGCTGGTAGGATTGCATCGTTCAGATTCTGCCGCAAAACCAAGAAACCAGAAACTACCTCTACGAAAGGCAATCCCTCCCATTCGTTGTAAATACCGTCTATAGCGCCTGTTGGCGCACCCAATGCTCGTAACTGAGCATCAATTTCAGAGTTTTTTTGTCTTGCCATAGATAAAGTCTCCGGCGCTCTGCTGCGCCATTTGGGGAATGATGAATCTTGTCCGATATTCCTCGGTTCAGACGATAGATAAGTTTTTTAATTTCGCATTTACACAAAGTTGTTAAGCAAATATGCGTTTCGTCGTGGTGTCTACCTTCGCCATTAGCAAAGGTGCCACGCATAACGAACAACTGGACACGTGTTATGTTCCAACTGGGTTGTCACAGTCTTAAATAATAAGAAAAAAAGATTTAGGGCCGTTAGGGCCGTTTGCCCTGTTCAGCCCGTATGTTTCAGGTGCTGGGATAGAACGGCTCTATTTTGTCAGGGCCGTTTTAGGGCGGTTATGCAGCGTCGATCTTAGGGTAGTATTTCGACAGATACCATTCACGGGCGTGTCCCTTATCTAAGTCCGAATGATACCAGAGCGCACCCTTGGTTATTGTGGTGTCCTTAAATCGAGCGAGTGAGAATAATCTCGCGCTGGTATAACCGTGGTTGCGAAGCCATTCTGTTGCATCATTGTCCCGATTGAACGCCGGGCAACCCTCCCGAAAGGCATTGAACGAAAAAACCGCATGGCTTTCGGTGAATACCTCTGCCTCTGATTCTGCCGGGGACACACTGGCCTGTTTCATCCGTTCCAGTGCCACACTGTGTGGCGGGCGGTATGGATTAAAGTCACTGAGATCGTATTGCATAAACCAACGATAGACGGCTTCCAGCCCACCAGCGTTTAACCAGTCGCTGAGGCGAGCGATGAATGCTGCGGTTTCATCGTGATCCACTTTGTGTTTAACGAAGTGAGTCGCATAGTGGCGACGGTCGTTATCTTCCACTTCGATTGGCGTTGGGCTATTACTAAACGTCATGAACCGGGTGAATGTCGCAACCTTACGGGCGCTTTCATACAATGGTCTGATGTCCACCGTTGGTTCGGTTTGGATGGACTTCAGAGACTCCGCAACACGACGACTTGCCGTCGGTGGATCATCAAACACGATTATCAGATTATCGGCTAACGCGCCATTATGTTTTTCGGTCAGTTGAGCGTAGCTCGAATAATGTTTGGTCTGTCCCGCCAAAAGCGGAGATAGTATTTGCTGAAAGAGGAATCCCTTGCCCGTTCCTGTATCAGATGGAATCAAAAGATGCCATGTTGGGCGCTCTTCTGGGCGCTGAAAACAGTGAGCTAACCATGCGCAGACGTTGGTGCGATCTGCTTCATCCGGGAACATCCTCACTAAGTATTCGAACCATGGTGTAAGGATGTCTACTGGAGACTTGTCACTGGAGAATCTGCGATATGTATTCAGCGTCCCATCCTCAGAAAGGCCAGACGGCAACGCTGGATTGAAGATACTTTGGACGATGAATGGAAGTGTTCTAAATACAACTGACTGCCATTGTGGGTTCCATAAGCCCCCTGAATAACGAGCGTAATGTACTGCAAGGGAATCGAGACCGTGATCAGTGCATGTGTTGATGTTGCGTAGCTTAACTCCACCAGGCAGTGAAATCAGGGCGTATCCTTGGCTACGCAGGTGTAGCGAGAAGGCTTCAACCGGGGATGTGGTTGTTTGTGTGGTCGTCTTTTGGGTCATAGGTGTCGTGCTCCTGTGCGTCGTATAAAAGTTTAATAATCTGTGCTGCGCGTGAACGGTGTTCGCGCGTATTGTCCAGCCATTGTTCAATGTCTTTTGGAACGATTAACTGCATGGCTTAGTGTCCTGTTGTTGAAGGCTTTTCATAAAGCAAATGGTCGTAGTACACCCATGCTGTCCCGTAGTAAACGGCGAGATTTCGGATGTACATTAGGAAGCGTTCCCAGCTTAGGTAGGGCCAGACCTCCAGAGCTATTTCATATAGAATCGGGGTGAGTTCAGTGTGGCTCTGCCATGCATCAAATAGCGGTTGAGCAAACCGTTGAGGGGACCACCCTTGAGCCAGTAAAACGGCCCTGACTTTTCCTTCAAACGTGTTCGTGGCACGATTAAGGATTAGGCGGCATAGCCCGGTCTCGTGATCGTGGTCGATACATGGAACTGTAAGTCTGGCCCCAGTGATCCAATCTTTCCCTTCTTGCTGTTCAGCCATCATGGCCCGATAAGATGGCCTATTCCTGTGAGCTAACCGCGTGGAATCCGACGGCATTGCAAATGCTTGAAATAGAGTGTCTCCCATTACACCTCCGTGAACGCTGCGAGAATGGCTTGCTCAGTAGTGATTGCGTCTTTGGCTTCCTGTTCTGCTGCTGCGATTTCCAGAATACGCTGACGTTTTTGGCGAACGATTTCCTGTACTTCGGCAGTGATTTCCAGCTTCAGAAGTTCAGACGCTGCCGCTATGGCCTCTGTACGCTCTTGCTCAAGCAGACTCGTCGGTTTGAACATGCTCACCTCGAAGAAAGGCGAAGATTGATAATGGTTGCAGGCCTGAGGATTGAGGATGTAACCGTTGTCCAGGTAAGCTGCCGCCTTAGTGATTACCAGCGGGAACACCTCATTGAAGATGATGGTGGTGCTGACTTCGGACAAGGCTGCTTTTTCCGCTTGCGTGATACGTTCGTCATAAAGACGCTGGATAAGGGATGTTTGCTCTTTAGTTAGTTTCATTAATAATGCGCTCCTTTGCTTTAAGGATTTTGTTCAGATTGATGGATTTGCAGCACTTACAGCGGAATGGGCTATCGGTGCTGGTGGCGGTTTCGCTGAGAAAATACTCGTCGCGATGATGGATAAGTCCGCTTTTTTCATACTCATTGAGATGCAGATGGGCGTTGTTGTAACCCCATCTCTCCACGTACTCTTCAAAGGTGAAGACGTGATGTTGCTGGTGTTCCAGCCAGAGAAGGAAGCCGATTCGTTTCGGTGTCTGTGGTAGGCCCAGTAGCTTAAGCCGCGATTTGCACGCGTGCCATGTGGTGTGGTCAACCTTGCCACGCAGACGTGCGGAGTCCGTTACGTCGATTGACGCTAAGTTTTTATTTTCCAAATAATGATTTCCTGATGGTAATAAAAAACCCGCAAGCGGATTGATCCAGCCTACCAAGGAGAAGAGGCAGAAACTGGCACCTGCGGGATTTTATGTGTTTCGGTGGGATGTCGGGGAAATCTTTCCCTTAATTACATAATAACACGAATCATTCTCATTTGTCAAGATATTTTTATCTTTTTATATTAAAATCAATAATTTAATCCATGACAAGCGGCGACATACTTGATGAGAGAAACACTTTGTGTGCCATAATTTATAAAAGTAGGGGGAGAATCCCCCACTGCACTTACAGGAGAGTTGATGGGAGTTTAGTCCCAGCAAATGCCATCAACCACTGGAAGTAAATTCGTCACAGTGAACTTGTGGGTGTATCGCTGGGTTTGCCCTTCCCCACTATGCTCATGTCCGACCACCTTCTGAACTGGCGTAAGCTCGTTAGTTTTTCGCGCTTCAGTAATAAATGTGTGGCGAAGGCTGTGCACAATGCGGCGAGCGCCGTAATCATTGAGATAAGGGATCTCAAGAGTCTCACGAACATCATGGAAGAAGTGGGTAATCTGGTTGAAGTTAGTAAGTTCAGGAAAAAGAGAATCGTCAGCAGAGAACCCCTCTACGTAGTCCATAAATCCAAGATCAAGCAGATGAAGTGATAGCGGTACTTGCCTCGTACCTGCTTCAGTTTTGGTATCATCAATCATGATGTAGTAACGCTGGGAATCATCATCAAGACGAACATCAGAACGCTTTAATTTGGCTATCTCTGCCCGGCGTGCGCCAGTATAGGCAAGAAGAAGAGGTATCCACTTTTTCCAACCTGAGAGAGATTTGAAATGGGCCACCAACTTTCGCATTTCTGTTGCACTGTAGTCACCGTAACTTTTACTCTTGGCCTCGTATGGAACGTTAAGTGTCGGCGAAGTTGCCAGCACATCCATTTCAGATGTTAGGTAGGTAGAGAACAGCCCTTGACACAGTTTCAGATAATCCTTAACCGTCTTCGGGGACACAAGGTCTTCTTCGGGAACTTCATCCAGATCTAAACATTCGCGAACCGTCATCTTGTTGTATGGCTTCATGTTCTGACGGGGTAGACCCTCCACCACTTCGAGCAAATGTTTGATATCGCGGCGGGTGATTTTGTCCACTGGCGTATCAGCCCCCAGTACTTCCCTGATAACCGTGAAGTACTTTTCGTTCCCCTTCCGAATCTTCGGATTCCAATCTGATTTGAACACCAGAAAACCATCCCATGCTTTTTGCAATGTCATCGCTGGCGCAGGCTCTTCAACCACTGCGGCAGGTGCAGGAATTTGCGGTTTCATTTTGGTAAGGATCTCATGGTACTTCGAGAAGTCTTTACTCAAGAAGGCTTCATTGGCCTGCTAGGATTGGTGCAGAAGAATATCGTACTTGGACGCTGCGGCGGCAATGGCACTTTCCATGCCCGTAATGTCGAAACGCCGGGCCAGAGACTCAAGAAAAATTGATTCTGTTGGTGATTCCTCGCCGCTGTCGTAAAGCTCCTCATAGAACTCTCGGAAGAATTTAGCGAATGCCTTCGCTTCATCTGTGGAAAGCACTGGAATCGTACTTCCGCTAAGTTTTCGCTGGCGCGGGGCTGCGGGAAGATCTTCAACATAGCCGTAAATCTCAGCGGTCTGCTCTGCTACAAAAGCATCAATGTCATGCTGGGAAAGTTTTTTCATTGTTCGGATGATTCTCTGCAACTGGTCGCGGTGAATGGTACCAGATCGCAAAAGGGTGAAGAATGGCGTTAGCCGGGAGATCAGGAACTGGCATCGGCGCGGACTATCTGTACCAAGCGAGCAACGGAAAAATTGATTATCAGACAATCTGAGGTAGGCGTAAAAAATGCCGTTACGCTGAAGCGTATGAGGTAGGTAACAATCGTTGATGTATCCCATTCTGTATCTCATTTATGCTTCTAAGTGCCTGAGATACATCAACTTATTGTTTTTAAAGAAGTTGAAGCTGACCGATAAGCCGGGTTCTGTCGTGGACAGTCATTCATCTAGGCCAGCAATCGCTCACTGGCTCAAGCAGCCTACCCGGGTTCAGTACGGGCCGTACCTTATGAACCCCTATTTGGCCTTGCTCCGGGTGGAGTTTACCGTGCCACGGACTGTTACCAGCCGCGCGGTGCGCTCTTACCGCACCCTTTCACCCTTACCTGATCCCGCTTGCGCGGGCCATCGGCGGTTTGCTCTCTGTTGCACTGGTCGTGGGTTTCCCCCCCAGGCGTTACCTGGCACCCTGCCCTATGGAGCCCGGACTTTCCTCCCCTCCGCCCGTCTCCCCCGAAGAGGACGACGACGAAGCGGCGACTGTCTGGTCAGCTTCGGCGCGCAGTATAGAGGGTTTGCGCGCCCTTGTCACCCCGCGTTGCGCATTCCAATCGCCAGTGTCGCGGCGATATTACGTGAAGCACGGCAGATATTGTCATAAGCCCCGCGGAATGCTTCGTCCAACGTACCTATGCTGGTCAATACGCTGAAGACCGCATCAATGCCATGCTGATGTACAACGCCAACATCATCGGTCAGGCTACCCGCAATGCCAATCACCGGTTTATGGTACTTCTTCGCCACGTTTGCGACACCAATCGGTACCTTCCCGTGAATACTCTGGCTGTCAATACGCCCTTCACCGGTGATCACCAGCGTACAATCGTGAATATGTTCCTCCAGATTCAGCGCCGTAGTGACGATTTCAATACCACTTTTCAGTTCCGCACCAAGAAACGCCATTAGCGCCGCGCCCATACCACCCGCAGCTCCTGCACCGGGGACATCTTTCACATCAACATGCAGCGCTTTTTTAATGACCTCGGCATAGTGAGAGAGGTTATTGTCCAGCTCAACAATCATCGCTTCACTGGCTCCCTTTTGTGGGCCAAAGATGCGCGATGCGCCGTTATCGCCCACCAGCGGATTGGTGACATCACAAGCGACGCGAATGACGCAATCTTTTAAGCGCGGATCGAGGCCGGAAATATCAATATCATTCAGAGTATTAAGACTACCGCCGCCAAAACCAATTTCATTGCCGTTGGCGTCGCATAATTTCGCCCCCAGCGCCTGTACCATGCCTGCGCCGCCATCATTTGTAGCGCTGCCGCCAATGCCGATAATAATGTTTGTCGCACCGCTCTCCAGCGCCTGCAGGATTAACTCGCCTGTGCCGCGTGAAGTGGTCACGAGTGGATCGCGTTTTTCCGCAGGTACCAGCTCCAGCCCACTGGCCGCCGCCATTTCAATAAACGCGGTTTTGCCATCGCCGGAGATCCCCCAACTGGCATTCACTTTCTCGCCCAGCGGCCCTGTAACCCAGGCGTGACGTTCAGCCCCCTGGGTGGCTGCAATCATCGCTTCCACCGTTCCTTCGCCACCGTCGGCAACCGGAACAGAAACGTACTGTGCATCAGGAAAAATTTCCCGAAATCCTTTTTCTATCGCCTGCGCAACCTCGCTGGCAGATAAACTTTCTTTATAAGAGTCTGGGGCGATTACGATTTTCATACCTATGCCTGTTACCACATGACGCCGGAGGGCGTTTCTCTTATTCGGCCTGGATTCCAGGCCCGGATTGCAATACGCCATCCGGGCACGACGTCATTAACGAGTAACTTCGACTTTCGCCAGTTTTTCGTAGTAGCACGCCAGGGCGCTATGATCCGCCGTTCCTAAACCATCTGCTCGCAGTGCCTGCATCATCTCCATAACCGCAGCTGTGAGCGGCAGTTGTGCGCCGACGCCGTGAGAAGTATCCAGCGCATTCGCCAGATCCTTAATATGCAGATCAATACGGAAGCCCGGCTTGAAGTTGCGGTCCATCACCATCGGCGCTTTGGCATCCAGCACGGTACTGCCCGCCAGTCCACCGCGAATTGCCTGATAAACCAGGTCCGGGTTAACGCCCGCTTTAGTTGCCAGCGTTAACGCTTCTGACATCGCGGCAATATTCAGCGCCACAATGACCTGATTTGCCAGTTTGGTGACGTTACCTGCACCGATTTCCCCGGTATGCACCACGGAACCCGCCATCGCTTTCATCAAATCATAGTATTTGTCGAAAATAGCCTTGTCGCCGCCCACCATCACTGACAGCGTACCGTCGATGGCTTTCGGTTCACCGCCGCTCACCGGAGCATCCAGCATATCAATGCCTTTCGCTTTCAGCGCTTCGCTGATTTCACGGCTTGCCAGCGGTGCGATAGAACTCATATCGATCAATACCGTACCTGGCTTCGCGCCTTCAATAATGCCATTCTCACCCAGCGCCACCTCTTTCACATGAGGGGAGTTTGGCAGCATGGTTATGATGACGTCGCACTGTTCAGCGATCGCTTTAGCCGTAGACGCTGTTTCTGCACCTGCAGCAATCACGTCAGCAATAGCTTCTGGGTTACGGTCAGCAACCACCAGCGAGTAACCTGCTTTCAGAAGGTTTTTACTCATTGGTTTACCCATAATCCCCAGGCCAATAAAACCAACTTTCATAGTCATATCAATCATCTCTCTTGTTGCGGTGGTGGTTATTTTTTAAAGGTATCAGCCAGTTTCTGAGTGGCAGAGCGGAAGACGCCGAGATCGCTGCCGACAGCCACAAACGTCGCGCCCCATTCCAGATAACGACGCGCATCGGCTTCGACCGGCGCGAGGATACCGCTGGGTTTGCCGTGCGCGCTGGCACGGTTAAAAATGTGCTGAATTGCTTTTTGTACATCCGGGTGTGATGCATTGCCGAGATGGCCTAATGCCGCGGCCAGATCGCTGGGGCCGACGAAGATGCCGTCTACGCCTTCGGTAGCGGCAATGGCATCGACGTTATCTACGCCCTGCTGACTTTCTATCTGGACCAGAATAGTGATGTTCTTGTTCGACTGAGCGAAATAATCCGCCACGGTGCCAAACATATTGGCGCGGTGAGAAACGGAGACGCCGCGAATGCCTTCCGGTGGGTAACGGGTTGATGCCACCGCCAGCTCTGCTTCCTCTTTTGTTTCTACAAAAGGAATCAGGAAGTTATAGAAACCGATATCCAGAAGACGCTTAATAATTACCGGCTCGTTGGTCGGCACTCGCACTACTGGCGCGCTGGCGCTGCCTTTCAAGGCCATTAACTGCGGAATAAACGTGGAGATATCGTTTGGCGCATGTTCGCCATCCAGCACCAGCCAGTCAAACCCAGCCAAACCAAGAACTTCAGTGCTAATCGGGTTAGAGAGTGCTGACCAGCAACCAATTTGTACCTGTTTCGCAGCCAGTGCGGCTTTGAATTTATTCGGGAAAACATCGTTATTCATCGCTTATACCTTTGCTTATTTCTGCAATTCCATACGTTTAATGTTGCCAACTACGAAGAGGTAGCAGACCATCGCCATCAGCGCTGAACATCCCACGAAAACCAGTGCTGCATTGAAGGAGTGCAGTTCACTTACCAGGTAGCCAATCACCAGTGGAGTGACAATGGAGGCAACATTGCCAAAGACGTTAAAGACGCCGCCGCAGAGGCCAACAATCTCTTTCGGCGCGGTGTCAGAAATCACCGGCCAGCCCAGCGCACCAAATCCTTTGCCAAAGAAAGCCAGCGCCATCAGCATGACCACCAGCGTGGTGTTGTTGGTGTAGTTACATAAGATGATGGTGGAAGCCAGCAACATTCCCAGCACAATCGGTAGCTTACGTGCCAGGGTCAGGGATAAACCGCGTTTGATCAGATAATCCGAGAAGACACCTCCCAGCACGCCGCCCGCAAAACCACACAGTGCTGGAATCGAGGCGACCAGACCCACTTTCAGAATCGACATGCCTTTTTCCTGCACCAGATAAATCGGGAACCAGGTGAGGAAGAACCAGGTGATGGTGTTGATAAAATATTGTCCGAAAAATACGCCCAGCATCATGCGATTAGAGAGCAATTGCTTGATGTAATGCAGTTTGGGTCCGCTTGCTGCCGCACTGCCCGGCTTTTTGTGGTCCATATCGACCACCGCGCCATTTTCAGAGATAAACTTCAGCTCTTCCGCAGACATACGTGGGTGATCTGTCGGGTTATGAATCAACTTGATCCACAGCGCCGTCAGCACAAAACCAATCACCCCCATAACGGTAAAGACGTGCTCCCAGCCCCAGGCGAAAGTCAGCCAGCCAAGCAGCGGCGAAAAGAGCGCCAGCGAGAAATATTGCGCCGAGTTAAAGATGGCGGAGGCAGTACCACGTTCTTTCGTCGGGAACCAGGCGGCGACAATACGGGCGTTCGCCGGGAATGATGGCGCTTCCGAGAAGCCGAGCATAAAGCGCATAAAGAACATGGAGATCCCTGCACAGGCCAGCGGGAACATATCAACAAAGCCTTGCAGGAAAGTGAATAGCGACCAGAAAAAGAGGCTATAGGTATAAACTTTTTTCGAGCCAAACTTATCAAGCAGCCAGCCGCCGGGGATTTGCATCAGCAAGTAGGCCCAGCCAAAAGCAGAAAAGATGTAACCCATCGAAACCGCACTTAACTGCAACTCTTTTGCCACTTCGGTACCAGCAATAGACAGCGTTGCACGATCGGCGTAGTTAACGGCGGTAACAATAAAAATAATCAGTAATATTAAATAGCGGGTATGCACGCCTTTCTTTTTTTCGTCAACGGTGTCCAGAATCATTTTATTTACCTCGGGTACTTATGCTGATTTTTATTATTATGGGGAAGGTGTTATTTATGAGTTTCATTTATGCCGTAACGGCAATGAACTCGGGAATTAGTATAAGCAGCGCGAGAATAATAATCATTGTGCAAATGCTAATTTAATTAATGCTATTTAAATATTATTTTGAGCATATGCACATAAGGTTGCGCGCTAAAGCACAGATTTGCGCTTTACCTTGCCGGGCGGCACTGCAATCCCTGAAATGATTGACATTGATCACATTTCTGCGTTTAAACTCCTGACATTCTTATTTCACCCAATGAAGTCATTTATTTTTAAATGAGACCAGGTCCTCATTTTAATAACCCCTGGCTGGAGAATATAGTACAATGGCCAACATCGAAATCAGACAAGAAACGCCAACTGCGTTTTATATAAAAGTTCACGACACAGATAATGTGGCAATTATTGTTAATGATAATGGCCTGAAAGCAGGAACGCGTTTTCCGGATGGGCTGGAATTAATTGAACATATTCCCCAGGGGCATAAAGTCGCATTGCTGGACATTCCGGCTAATGGTGAAATTATTCGTTATGGCGAAGTGATTGGTTACGCCGTGCGTGCAATCCCACGCGGAAGCTGGATCGACGAATCAATGGTTGTACTACCGGAAGCGCCGCCGTTACACACGCTGCCACTGGCAACCAAAGTCCCGGAACCCTTACCGCCGCTGGAAGGATACACCTTTGAGGGCTATCGCAATGCCGATGGCAGCGTGGGCACCAAAAACCTGCTCGGCATCACCACCAGCGTCCACTGTGTGGCAGGCGTGGTGGACTATGTAGTAAAAATCATTGAACGCGATCTGCTACCGAAATACCCGAACGTCGATGGCGTGGTGGGGCTGAATCATTTGTACGGTTGTGGCGTGGCGATTAACGCACCGGCGGCAGTTGTACCTATCCGTACCATTCACAATATTTCGCTGAATCCTAACTTTGGCGGCGAAGTAATGGTGATTGGCCTGGGTTGTGAAAAGTTGCAGCCTGAGCGCCTGCTGACTGGAACGGATGATGTGCAAGCTATTCCAGTAGAAAGCGCCAGCATTGTCAGTTTGCAGGATGAAAAGCATGTCGGTTTTCAGTCCATGGTCGAGGATATTTTGCAGGTCGCCGAACGCCATCTACAAAAACTGAATCAACGTCAGCGAGAAACCTGTCCGGCTTCAGAACTGGTTGTCGGCATGCAGTGCGGTGGCAGCGATGCCTTTTCTGGCGTAACGGCAAACCCGGCGGTTGGCTATGCTTCTGATCTACTGGTGCGCTGCGGCGCAACGGTGATGTTCTCAGAAGTCACGGAAGTGCGTGACGCGATCCATCTGCTGACACCACGCGCAGTGAACGAAGAGGTCGGCAAACGGCTGCTGGAGGAGATGGAGTGGTACGATAACTATCTCAATATGGGAAAAACCGACCGCAGCGCCAACCCTTCGCCGGGCAACAAGAAAGGCGGTCTGGCAAACGTGGTAGAGAAGGCACTCGGCTCCATTGCTAAATCGGGTAAAAGCGCAATTGTTGAAGTGCTGTCGCCCGGTCAACGCCCGACTAAACGCGGATTAATTTACGCCGCGACGCCAGCCAGCGATTTTGTCTGTGGCACGCAACAGGTGGCTTCGGGTATCACCGTGCAAGTGTTTACGACCGGTCGTGGTACGCCGTACGGCCTGATGGCGGTACCCGTCATTAAAATGGCGACCCGCACCGAGCTGGCGAACCGCTGGTTTGATTTAATGGATATTAACGCGGGCACTATCGCCACCGGCGAAGAAACCATTGAAGAGGTGGGCTGGAAGTTGTTCCACTTTATTCTCGACGTCGCCAGCGGGAAGAAGAAAACCTTCTCGGATCAATGGGGGCTGCATAACCAGCTGGCAGTGTTTAACCCGGCACCGGTGACCTGATTTCTTTTGGAACGTCCCTCGCAAAACATGGCCTTAGTGCCATGTTTTTATTGTTTAAAGCCCCCACGTCCATTAATAATGCATTTGCATTACCTTAGTTCAAGCTTATAATTTGAGCAGAAAACAGGCTGTAAAAGGACAGTGAATCATGCCCGCTAATGCTCGCTCTCACGCTGTACTGACCACTGAATCAAAGGTCACGATACGCGGACAAACAACTATCCCCGCGCCAGTGCGTGAGGCCTTAAAACTGAAGCCAGGCCAGGACAGCATTCATTACGAAATTCTGCCTGGTGGGCAAGTCTTTATGTGCCGACTGGGAGATGAACAGGAGGATCATACTATGAATGCATTTTTGCGTTTTCTGGATGCAGATATCCAGAACAACCCGCAAAAAACTCGTCCATTCAACATTCAACAAGGAAAGAAACTTGTCGCTGGCATGGACGTCAACATTGATGATGAGATTGGCGACGACGAATAATGGATTTTCCACAAAGGGTTAATGGTTGGGCGCTATATGCTCATCCCTGTTTTCAGGAAACCTACGATGCTTTAGTTGCCGAAGTCGAGGCATTAAAGGGAAAAGATCCTGAAAATTATCAGAGAAAAGCTGCCACAAAGTTATTGGCGGTGGTCCATAAAGTGATTGAGGAGCATATCACGGTCAATCCATCATCACCGGCATTCCGTCATGGCAAGTCGTTAGGCTCTGGGAAAAATAAAGACTGGTCACGGGTAAAATTTGGTGCTGGTCGCTATCGTCTCTTCTTTCGTTACAGTGAAAAAGAGAAAGTCATCATTCTGGGATGGATGAACGATGAAAACACGCTGCGCACCTACGGTAAAAAAACAGATGCCTATACCGTATTCAGTAAAATGTTAAAAAGAGGACATCCTCCTGCCGACTGGGAAAGCCTCACCCAAGAGACAGAAGAAAACCATTGATGGTGTTCACAATGCCCGCCGAACGTATTCGTGTTGACCAGCGGGCACCCTTTCTCACTCCCCGACCAGAATCACTTCAACCCCAGCCTTTCGCAGTCCTTCCAGACTATCCGCAGGAATGCCTTCATCAACAATGATCATGTCGATACGTTGAGTATCAATGATCTTATGTAAACTGGAACGATTGAACTTACTGGAATCGGTGACTACGATGATCCGTTCCGCAACTTCGCACATCCGGCGGTTTAAACGGGCTTCATCTTCATTATGCGTGCTGACGCCGCGCTCCAGATCGATCGCATCTACACCAAGAAACAGCATATCGAAGTGGTAATTTTGCAGCGATTGTTCAGCCTGATCGCCGTAAAAAGATTGCGACTGACGGCGCAAATGCCCGCCGGTCATCAGCAGCTCAACGCCTTCCGCTTCCAGCAAAGCATTAGCCACGTTCATACCGTTGGTCATCGCAATTACGTCAGTGTGCTTGCGCATCAGACGAGCAATCTCAAAAGTGGTGGTCCCGGAATCGAGGATCACCCGATGACCTGGCTGAATCAACTCAACGGCAGCTTTCGCAACGCTGCGTTTCATCGCGGTGTTCAGTGCGCTTTTATCTTCCACTGATGGCTCGACTGACGGCGTCGTGCTATCGCAGATCAACGCGCCACCATAGGCACGCACAGCGATCCCCTGCTTTTCCAGAAACGCCAGATCGTTGCGGATCGTCACGGTAGATACGCCATACAATGCCGACAGATCGTTAACCTGCACACTCCCTTGCTGTCGCAGACGCTGAATGATCTGTTCTCGTCGCTCGCTGGTGCCTGTCACTCGCTTCTCACCTGAAGCGTCGGTATTACTCATAGTAAGTCCTTTCGTAAAACTTTCGTTTCATTTCGTTTTGCCTATTAACGCCTTTCTATTAAGCAAATGCAAGCCCACCTTGCCCATTGACGCAAGCTACTCTCGTTTCAGTGACTTTCATTATGTTTCTTTTGTGAATCAGATCAGAAAACTATTATCTTTCGTTTTATTTTTATCTCACCATGACGCAGTATCAACTGAAACAAAACGAAAGATTAATATCGCAATAATCTGAACTGGAGAGGAAAGTGAAACATCTAACAGAAATGGTGAGACAGCACAAAGCGGGCAAAACAAATGCAATTTATGCCGTTTGTTCCGCACATCCGCTGGTGCTGGAAGCTGCAATCCGCTACGCCAGTGCAAACCAAACGCCGTTACTGATTGAAGCAACCTCCAATCAGGTAGACCAGTTCGGCGGTTATACCGGAATGACGCCCGCCGATTTTCGCGGCTTTGTTTGTCAGCTCGCCGACTCGTTGAATTTCCCGCAGGATGCGTTGATTCTGGGTGGTGACCATCTGGGGCCAAACCGCTGGCAAAACCTGCCAGCCGCTCAGGCAATGGCCAATGCCGATGATTTGATTAAAAGCTACGTTGCGGCAGGATTCAAAAAAATCCACCTTGATTGCAGCATGTCCTGTCAGGACGATCCGATTCCCTTAACTGATGACATCGTGGCTGAACGCGCCGCCCGTCTGGCGAAAGTGGCGGAAGAAACCTGTCTTGAACACTTTGGCGAAGCCGATCTGGAGTATGTCATTGGTACCGAAGTGCCGGTACCTGGCGGCGCGCATGAAACCTTAAGCGAGCTGGCGGTCACCACGCCGGATGCCGCCCGCGCCACGCTGGAAGCCCATCGTCACGCCTTTGAAAAGCAAGGTTTGAATGCCATCTGGCCACGCATCATTGCCCTGGTGGTTCAACCCGGCGTCGAATTCGATCACACCAACGTTATTGATTATCAGCCCGCCAAAGCGAGCGCCTTAAGCCAGATGGTCGAAAACTACGAAACGCTGATTTTCGAAGCGCACTCTACCGATTATCAAACGCCGCAATCGCTGCGCCAGCTGGTGATTGACCACTTTGCCATTCTGAAAGTTGGCCCAGCGCTGACCTTCGCCCTGCGTGAAGCTCTGTTCTCTCTGGCGGCGATTGAAGAAGAACTGGTGCCAGCGAAAGCCTGTTCTGGTCTGCGTCAGGTGCTGGAAGACGTGATGCTCGACCGCCCGGAATACTGGCAAAGCCACTACCACGGTGACGGCAACGCGCGTCGTCTGGCGCGTGGTTATAGCTACTCGGATCGCGTGCGCTATTACTGGCCGGACAGCCAGATTGATGACGCTTTCGCTCATCTGGTACGTAATCTGGCGGATTCACCAATTCCGCTGCCGCTGATCAGCCAGTATCTGCCGCTGCAGTACGTGAAAGTTCGCTCCGGCGAGCTGCAGCCAACGCCACGGGAACTCATTATCAACCATATTCAGGACATCCTGGCGCAGTACCACACAGCCTGTGAAGGCCAATAAGCAAAACAAAGAGGAACACGCTATGCCAAATATTGTTTTAAGCCGGATTGATGAACGCTTGATTCACGGTCAGGTCGGCGTTCAATGGGTCGGATTTGCGGGGGCAAATCTGGTGCTGGTAGCCAACGATGAGGTTGCCGAAGATCCGGTACAACAAAACCTGATGGAAATGGTACTGGCAGAAGGGATCGCCGTACGTTTCTGGACGCTGCAAAAAGTTATCGACAACATTCATCGCGCCGCCGATCGACAGAAAATCCTGCTGGTTTGTAAAACACCCGCCGATTTCCTGACGCTGGTGAAAGGTGGCGTTCCGGTGAATCGCATTAACGTTGGCAATATGCACTACGCCAATGGCAAACAACAAATCGCCAAAACGGTTTCTGTGGATGCGGGCGATATCGCAGCATTTAACGACCTGAAAGCCGCTGGGGTGGAATGCTTCGTTCAGGGCGTCCCGACAGAGCCTGCTGTGGACCTCTTTAAATTACTTTGAGGGATTCATCATGGAAATCAGCCTGTTGCAGGCATTTGCGTTGGGCATTATCGCCTTTATCGCTGGCCTGGATATGTTTAACGGCCTAACACATATGCACCGCCCGGTGGTCCTCGGCCCGTTGGTCGGGCTGGTACTTGGCGATCTGCATACCGGAATTTTAACCGGCGGTACGCTGGAACTGGTGTGGATGGGGCTGGCCCCGCTGGCGGGCGCACAGCCGCCTAACGTGATTATCGGTACTATCGTCGGCACGGCGTTTGCCATTACTACTGGCGTGAAACCCGATGTCGCAGTCGGTGTCGCCGTACCTTTCGCTGTCGCAGTACAGATGGGGATTACCTTCCTGTTCTCGGTGATGTCCGGCGTGATGTCTCGCTGCGACCGGATGGCGGAGAACGCCGATACTCGCGGCATTGAACGCGTGAACTATCTGGCACTGCTGGCACTCGGCACTTTCTATTTTCTCTGCGCTTTCCTGCCTATCTACTTCGGCGCGGAACATGCAAAAACCATCATTGATGTCCTGCCGCAACGATTAATCGACGGCCTCGGCGTCGCGGGCGGCATCATGCCAGCAATCGGTTTTGCCGTGCTGCTGAAAATCATGATGAAAAACGTCTACATCCCCTACTTCATCCTGGGCTTTGTTGCCGCAGCCTGGCTCAAGTTACCGGTGCTGGCTATTGCTGCCGCTGCGCTGGCGATGGCGCTGATCGACCTGCTGCGTAAATCTCCTGAACCGACTCAACCTGCGGCACAGAAAGAGGAATTTGAAGATGGCATCTAATCAAACCACCCTGCCGAACGTCAGTGAAAACGAAGAAACATTGCTGACTGGCGTCAATGAAAACGTGTATGAAGATCAGAACATTGGCGCGGAGCTGACGAAAAAAGATATCAACCGCGTCGCCTGGCGTTCCATGCTGTTACAAGCGTCTTTTAACTACGAACGTATGCAGGCTTCTGGCTGGTTGTACGGTCTGCTGCCTGCTCTGAAAAAGATCCACACTAATAAACGCGACCTGGCGCGCGCCATGAAGGGGCATATGGGTTTCTTCAATACCCATCCGTTTCTGGTGACATTTGTTATCGGCATTATCCTTGCGATGGAGCGTTCTAAGCAGGACGTTAACAGTATTCAGAGCACCAAAATTGCCGTCGGTGCGCCGCTCGGCGGGATTGGCGATGCAATGTTCTGGCTAACGCTACTGCCGATTTGTGGCGGGATTGGAGCCAGTCTGGCATTGCAAGGCTCCATTCTTGGCGCAGTCGTCTTTATTGTGCTGTTCAACGTGGTACACCTGGGGCTGCGTTTTGGTCTGGCGCATTATGCTTACCGCATGGGCGTGGCGGCGATTCCACTGATTAAAGCGAATACCAAAAAAGTCGGCCATGCTGCGTCTATCGTTGGGATGACGGTAATCGGTGCGCTGGTGGCAACCTATGTTCGTTTAAGCACCACGCTGGAAATCACGGCGGGCGACGCAGTGGTTAAGTTACAGGCTGATGTTATCGACAAACTGATGCCGGCCTTCTTACCGTTGGTCTACACCCTGACCATGTTTTGGTTGGTACGCCGCGGCTGGAGTCCGCTGCGTCTGATTGCAGTTACCGTGGTTCTCGGCATCGTCGGTAAATTCTGCCATTTCCTTTAAATACAATGAGGTATTAGATGTTAAGTATTATTTTGACAGGACATGGCGGGTTTGCCAGCGGCATGGAAAAAGCAATGAAGCAAATTCTCGGTGAGCAATCGCAGTTTATCGCCATCGATTTTCCGGAAACCTCAAGCACCGCGCTGCTTACATCGCAGCTTGAAGAGGCCATCGCCCAACTGGATTGTGAAGACGGCATTGTTTTTCTGACGGATTTGCTGGGCGGCACGCCGTTTCGCGTAGCTTCAACGCTGGCGATGCAAAAACCGGGCTGTGAAGTGATCACCGGCACCAATTTGCAACTGCTACTGGAGATGGTGCTGGAGCGCGAAGGGTTAAGCGGTGAAGAATTCCGTGTACAGGCACTGGAGTGTGGACATCGTGGGCTGACCAGTCTGGTGGACGAGTTAGGCCGCTGCCATGAAGAATGTCCGGTCGAGGAAGGGATATGACACACGTTCTGCGCGCCAGAAGGCTGCTGACTGAAGAGGGATGGCTCGATGACCATCAGTTGCGTATTGCTGACGGTGTCATCGCAGCAATCGAACCGATTCCAGTGGGCGTGACTGAACGCGATGCGGAACTGCTCTGCCCCGCTTACATCGACACCCATGTACACGGTGGTGCGGGCGTTGATGTAATGGATGACGCGCCGGATGTACTCGACAAGCTGGCAATGCACAAGGCACGCGAAGGTGTCGGCAGTTGGTTGCCGACTACCGTAACCGCGCCGCTTAACACCATTCATGCGGCGCTGAAACGTATTGCTCAACGTTGCCAACGCGGCGGACCTGGTGCGCAAGTGCTGGGGAGTTATCTCGAAGGACCGTACTTCACGCCGCAGAATAAAGGCGCGCATCCGCCGGAGTTGTTTCGCGAGCTTGAAATTGCCGAGCTGGATCAATTGATTGCCGTTTCTCAGCACACCTTACGCGTGGTAGCGCTGGCACCGGAAAAAGAGGGGGCATTGCAGGCCATCCGCCATCTTAAACAGCAAAATGTACGAGTGATGCTGGGGCATAGCGCGGCGACCTGGCAACAAACTCGCGCCGCGTTTGATGCTGGTGCCGACGGCCTGGTGCATTGCTATAACGGGATGACAGGTTTACATCACCGCGAACCGGGAATGGTTGGCGCGGGATTAACGGACAAGCGCGCCTGGCTGGAACTGATAGCCGATGGTCATCATGTGCATCCGGCGGCGATGTCGCTGTGTTGTTGCTGTGCAAAAGAGAGAATCGTGCTGATCACCGACGCGATGCAGGCAGCCGGGATGCCGGATGGTCGCTATACGTTATGTGGCGAAGAAGTGCAGATGCACGGTGGCGTTGTCCGTACCGCGTCCGGTGGGCTGGCGGGCAGTACGCTGTCTGTTGATGCGGCAGTGCGCAACATGGTCGAGTTGACGGACGTAACGCCTGCGGAAGCCATTCATATGGCATCGCTGCATCCGGCGCGAATGCTGGGTGTTGATGGTGTTCTGGGATCGCTTAAACCGGGCAAACGCGCCAGCATCGTTGCGCTGGATAGCGGGCTGCATGTGCAACAAATCTGGATTCAGAGTCAATTAGCTTCGTTTTGATAGTTTGCTCCTTTATTGGGCCTTCACTTCCCCCGTAAGGCCTTTCTTTTTCTTTCGTTTTGATCTGTGCAGCGGTGTCGGATGCGACGCTAACGCGTCTTATGCGACCTACGGTACGCCGCATCCAGCAATCGGTGAACATAGCGACGTCATTACGCAATTCTTTAATCTTCCCTTGTCTTTTCTTTCAATGATCACAGATTTCGTTTTATTTCCTTTTTCTCCATTGAACTTTCGGTTTCTTTTCTATAGATTTTAATCAACGAAAGACATCACCAAGTGAAATGAAACGAAAGGCAAGTGAAAGCGACAACGCCCGACGTCAAGTTCATCAGACTAAGGATTGAGTTATGCCAAAAAATTACACCCCTGCTGCCGCCGCAACCGGTACATGGACTGAAGAAGAGATCCGCCATCAGCCTCGCGCATGGATCCGTTCACTCACCAACATCGACGCGCTACGTTCCGCGCTCAATAACTTCCTTGAACCGTTACTGCGCAAAGAGAATCTGCGGATCATCCTGACCGGAGCCGGAACCTCGGCATTTATCGGTGACATCATCGCGCCGTGGCTCGCCAGCCATACCGGTAAAAACTTCAGCGCCGTACCGACCACCGATCTGGTCACTAATCCGATGGACTACCTGAACCCAGCCCATCCGCTGCTGTTGATCTCCTTCGGTCGATCCGGCAACAGCCCGGAAAGCGTCGCAGCCGTGGAACTGGCAAATCAATTTGTACCGGAATGCTATCACCTGCCGATCACCTGCAACGAAGCGGGCGCTCTTTACCAAAACGCGATCAACAGCGATAACGCGTTTGCCCTGCTGATGCCCGCAGAAACGCACGATCGCGGCTTTGCGATGACCAGCAGCATTACCACCATGATGGCCAGCTGCCTCGCGGTTTTCGCACCTGAGACGATCAACAGCCAAACCTTCCGCGACGTGGCGGATCGTTGCCAGGCGATCCTGACCTCACTGGGCGATTTCAGCGAAGGTGTGTTTGGTTACGCACCGTGGAAACGGATCGTTTATCTCGGTAGCGGTGGCTTACAGGGCGCAGCACGCGAGTCGGCGCTGAAAGTGCTGGAACTGACGGCGGGTAAACTGGCGGCCTTTTATGATTCTCCAACCGGATTCCGTCATGGACCAAAATCGCTGGTCGATGACGAAACGCTGGTGGTGGTATTTGTCTCCAGCCACCCTTACACCCGTCAGTATGATCTTGATCTGCTGGCTGAACTTCGCCGTGACAACCAGGCAATGCGTGTAATCGCCATCGCCGCGGAAAGCAGCGACATCGTCGCTGCCGGTCCACATATCATCCTGCCACCGTCACGTCACTTTATCGACGTTGAGCAGGCATTTTGCTTCCTGATGTACGCCCAGACGTTTGCACTGATGCAGTCGCTGCACATGGGCAATACGCCGGATACCCCATCAGCCAGTGGCACCGTTAACCGCGTGGTGCAAGGCGTAATCATTCATCCGTGGCAGGCATAAGAGGATCGCATTATGAGCATTATCTCCACTAAATATCTGTTACAGGACGCCCAGGCCAATGGCTACGCGGTGCCTGCTTTTAACATTCATAACGCCGAGACGATCCAAGCGATCCTCGAAGTGTGCAGTGAAATGCGATCGCCGGTGATCCTCGCCGGAACGCCGGGGACCTTTAAACACATCGCGCTGGAAGAGATCTACGCCCTGTGTAGCGCCTATTCCACAACCTACAACATGCCACTGGCGCTGCATCTCGACCACCACGAATCGCTGGATGATATTCGCCGTAAAGTCCACGCAGGTGTGCGCAGTGCGATGATCGACGGCAGCCACTTCCCGTTTGCCGAGAACGTGAAGCTGGTGAAATCGGTTGTTGACTTCTGCCACTCACAAGATTGCAGCGTGGAAGCAGAACTGGGCCGCCTGGGCGGTGTTGAAGATGACATGAGCGTTGACGCCGAAAGTGCATTCCTGACCGATCCACAAGAAGCTAAACGCTTTGTCGAACTGACTGGCGTCGACAGCCTGGCGGTAGCGATTGGTACGGCGCACGGCTTATACAGCAAAACGCCGAAGATTGATTTCCAGCGGCTGGCGGAAATTCGTGAAGTGGTGGATGTTCCTCTGGTGCTGCATGGTGCCAGCGATGTTCCGGATGAATTTGTCCGTCGCACTATTGAACTTGGCGTCACAAAAGTGAACGTTGCCACAGAATTAAAAATAGCCTTCGCTGGCGCGGTTAAAGCCTGGTTTGCGGAAAATCCGCAGGGTAATGATCCTCGTTATTATATGCGCGTCGGAATGGATGCGATGAAAGAAGTTGTCAGAAATAAAATTAATGTCTGTGGTTCAGCGAATCGAATTTCAGCATAATCATTAGTTTTTTATGATTTATCCCAATGTACTTCCCGATTAATATCGGGGAGTGCCTTAATGGAAAAGGAGATAACTAAACCTTAATAAATACATCAGTACAATATCGCAACAATAATATATTTAAAAAAATTATATTATTCAACTTTATGGTGAGGATTACACAATGAGCAGTCCAAATATTCTCTTAACCCGTATTGATAACCGTCTGGTTCATGGCCAGGTTGGCGTGACCTGGACATCCACCATCGGTGCAAATCTGCTGGTAGTCGTGGATGATGTTGTCGCTAACGATGATATTCAACAGAAATTAATGGGTATTACCGCGGAAACCTACGGCTTTGGCATTCGTTTCTTTACTATCGAAAAAACCATTAACGTCATCGGCAAAGCTGCACCGCATCAGAAGATCTTCCTGATTTGCCGTACGCCACAAACGGTACGTAAATTGGTAGAAGGTGGCATTGACCTGAAAGATGTCAACGTCGGCAATATGCATTTCTCGGAAGGGAAAAAGCAAATCAGCAGTAAAGTTTATGTCGATGACCAGGATCTCGCGGACTTACGTTTTATTAAACAACGTGGCGTGAATGTTTTCATTCAGGACGTCCCTGGCGATCAAAAAGAACAAATCCCTGACTAAATCTAAAATCGCCTTAATATTGGTTTGAGGTAATAAAAATGCATGAAATAACCCTACTTCAGGGATTATCCCTGGCGGCGTTAGTTTTTGTTCTGGGGATTGATTTTTGGCTGGAAGCCTTATTTTTATTCCGCCCGATAATCGTTTGTACCCTAACTGGCGCTATTCTCGGTGATATTCAGACTGGCTTAATTACCGGTGGTCTGACAGAGTTGGCTTTCGCCGGATTAACCCCTGCAGGTGGTGTTCAGCCGCCCAACCCGATTATGGCGGGTCTGATGACCACCGTCATTGCATGGTCTACGGGCGTTGATGCCAAAACAGCAATTGGTCTTGGCCTGCCGTTTAGTTTGTTAATGCAGTACGTCATTCTGTTCTTCTATTCCGCTTTCTCATTATTTATGACCAAAGCCGATAAATGCGCGAAAGAGGCGGATACGGCAGCGTTTTCCCGGCTTAACTGGACAACGATGCTCATCGTCGCTTCAGCGTATGCGGTGATTGCTTTCCTCTGTACTTACCTGGCACAGGGGGCGATGCAGGCGCTGGTGAAAGCGATGCCCGCCTGGCTGACCCACGGCTTTGAAGTGGCAGGCGGTATTCTGCCTGCCGTTGGTTTTGGCTTGCTGCTGCGCGTAATGTTCAAAGCGCAATATATCCCTTACCTGATCGCCGGTTTCCTGTTTGTTTGCTACATCCAGGTCAGCAACCTGTTGCCGGTTGCCGTACTGGGCGCAGGCTTTGCGGTGTATGAGTTTTTCAATGCGAAATCCCGGCAGCAAGCGCAACCGCAGCCCGTTGCCAGTAAAAATGAAGAAGAGGACTACAGCAATGGGATCTGAAATCAGTAAAAAAGATATCACCCGTCTGGGCTTTCGTTCGTCGCTGCTGCAAGCGAGCTTTAACTACGAAAGGATGCAGGCGGGCGGTTTTACTTGGGCGATGTTGCCGATCCTGAAAAAGATTTATAAGGACGACAAACCGGGCTTAAGCGCGGCGATGAAAGATAACCTCGAATTTATTAATACCCACCCGAATCTGGTCGGATTCCTGATGGGGTTATTAATTTCGATGGAAGAAAAAGGAGAAAACCGCGACACCATTAAAGGCCTCAAAGTGGCACTGTTTGGCCCAATCGCCGGGATTGGCGATGCGATTTTCTGGTTTACTTTGTTGCCGATTATGGCGGGAATTTGCTCATCATTTGCCAGCCAGGGAAACCTGCTGGGGCCGATTCTATTTTTCGCCGTTTACCTGCTTATCTTTTTCCTGCGCGTCGGCTGGACCCACGTCGGTTATTCAGTCGGCGTGAAGGCGATCGATAAAGTGCGAGAGAACTCGCAGATGATTGCCCGTTCGGCAACCATCCTCGGGATCACGGTAATCGGCGGGCTGATCGCTTCGTATGTGCATATTAACGTGGTGACATCGTTTGCCATCGACAGTACCCACAGCGTCGCGCTGCAGCAGGATTTCTTCGATAAAGTCTTCCCGAACATTTTACCGATGGCCTACACCCTGCTGATGTATTACTTCCTGCGGGTGAAAAAAGCGCATCCGGTGCTGTTAATCGGCGTGACTTTTGTGCTCTCTATTGTTTGTTCCGCATTCGGCATTTTGTAAATGGAACGAGGCACTGCGTCTGGCGGTGCCTCTTTACTTAAGGAATTTCATCCTGTGCAAACCCTTCAGCAAGTTGAAAACTATACGGCGTTAAGTGAACGTGCCAGCGAATATTTATTGGCCGTGATCCGTAGCAAACCGGATGCCGTGATTTGCCTGGCGACCGGAGCCACGCCATTACTGACGTATCATTATCTGGTAGAAAAAATCCACCAGCAGCAGGTTGATGTCAGCCAGCTCACCTTCGTGAAGCTCGACGAATGGGTGGATCTGCCATTAACGATGCCTGGTACCTGCGAAACTTTCCTGCAACAGCATATCGTGCAGCCGCTGGGGCTACGTGAAGACCAGCTCATCAGCTTTCGCTCCGAAGAGATAAATGAGACAGAGTGCGAACGGGTAACGAACCTGATTGCGCGCAAAGGCGGTCTGGATTTATGCGTTCTCGGATTGGGGAAAAACGGTCATCTTGGGCTGAACGAACCGGGAGAAAGCCTGCAACCGGCCTGCCATATCAGTCAACTTGATGCCAGAACACAGCAACATGAGATGTTAAAAACCGCGGGTCGCCCCGTGACTCGTGGGATCACCTTAGGCCTGAAGGATATTCTCAATGCCCGCGAAGTTTTGTTACTGGTGACTGGCGAAGGAAAGCAGGATGCGACAGATCGTTTTCTCACGGCTAAAGTCTCTACCGCTATCCCGGCTTCATTTTTATGGCTGCACAGTAACTTTATTTGTTTAATTAACACCTAACCAGATGAAAAATTTGCTCAAAATGTTTAAATTAACTTATGTAACAGTCACGCATTATATTAAATAACATTTGACTGGGTTGAACATAACGCCGATAGCAAAAGGAGTTATGTTCAACAATTTAATTTTAGATATACATATAACTTGTTCTATTAATAAATCACCTCGTATTCTGACTCGCCCCCTGGCGCAGCAAAGTCAGGCATTTATACTCTTTTGAATACATAGAAAATTGATATCAATATAATGAAAATATCAAATATTTGCATATAAATATAATCTTAAAGTTCAGTCTATTTAATGTTCAATGAAATATTTCTGCCTGTATAATCTTTAAAGATGTTGAACATATATTCACATTAAATATGATTATGTACTTGTTACAAGGATAAGGTTATATATGAATAAAGGTACAAAAATAGCCATTGCGGGCTTACTTGCGCTTTTCGCAGGTAATGCCGCTGCAACAGATGGTGAAATAGTTTTTGATGGCGAGATTTTAAAATCCGCTTGTGAAATCAATGACTCTGATAAGAAAATTGAAGTTGCTCTTGGTCACTATAATGCCGAACAGTTTCGTTCTGTTGGCGATCGTAGCCCAAAAATTCCATTCACTATTCCTTTAGTTAACTGCCCAATGACTGGGTGGGAGCACGATAACGGCAACGTTGAAGCGTCTTTCCGTCTATGGCTAGAAACGCGGGATAATGGTACCGTTCCTAACTTCCCTAATCTGGCAAAAGTAGGCTCTTTTGCTGGCATAGCGGCAACAGGTGTGGGTATCCGTATTGACGATGCGGAAAGCGGAAACATTATGCCACTGAATGCTATGGGCAATGATAACACGGTTTATCAGATCCCGGCGGACTCCAATGGTATTGTCAATGTTGACCTCATCGCTTACTACGTATCAACCGTTGAAGCATCAGAAATCACCCCAGGGGAAGCAGACGCTGTCGTTAACGTAACGCTGGATTACCGTTAATACGTTACGGCGTTATCTGACCTGTCAGATAACGCCCTTTTCCTTCCTCTTTCTCGTTGTATCAGGTTGAAAAATAACTATGTCAAAACGAACATTCGCGGTGATATTAACCTTGTTGTGTAGCTTCTGTATTGGCCAGGCGCTTGCAGGAGGAATCGTTTTACAGCGAACGCGAGTGATCTATGATGCCAGCCGCAAAGAGGCTGCGTTACCTGTCGCAAACAAAGGCGCAGAAACGCCTTATTTACTGCAATCATGGGTAGATAATATAGATGGTAAAAGCCGTGCCCCATTTATTATAACCCCACCGCTATTTCGTCTTGAGGCTGGCGATGACTCATCACTGCGAATTATTAAAACAGCTGATAACCTGCCTGAAAATAAAGAGTCGCTGTTCTACATTAATGTTCGTGCCATTCCAGCAAAGAAAAAATCAGATGATGTTAATGCTAACGAGTTGACGCTGGTATTTAAAACACGGATCAAAATGTTTTATCGCCCCGCACACCTGAAGGGACGGGTAAACGATGCGTGGAAATCACTGGAATTTAAACGTAGTGATCATTCACTCAATATATATAACCCAACTGAATATTACGTCGTATTTGCCGGATTGGCAGTCGATAAAATCGATCTCACAAGCAAAATTGAATATATCGCGCCCGGAGAACATAAACAGTTACCACTTCCTGCATCTGGCGGAAAGAACGTGAAATGGGCTGCGATCAATGATTATGGCGGCAGTTCCGGGACAGAAACTCGTCCACTGCAATAACAAATATAAAAACACAGGTCATCAGGGAATGCCACAACGACACCACCAGGGACATAAACGCACACCGAAACAGTTGGCGCTCATTATCAAACGCTGTTTGCCGATGGTGCTCACTGGCAGCGGCATGCTTTGCACTACCGCTAACGCCGAAGAGTATTATTTCGACCCCATTATGCTGGAAACCACAAAAAGTGGTATGCAAACAACCGATCTGTCACGTTTTTCAAAAAAATACGCACAACTACCAGGAACTTATCAGGTTGATATCTGGCTGAATAAAAAGAAGGTTTCACAGAAAAAAATTACATTTACCGCCAATGCAGAGCAACTTCTGCAGCCACAGTTTACGGTAGAACAACTACGTGAGCTGGGTATTAAGGTGGATGAAATCCCGGCGCTGGCTGAAAAAGATGACGATAGCGTGATCAACTCGCTTGAACAAATCATTCCCGGTACAGCTGCTGAATTTGATTTCAATCATCAGCGACTTAATTTGAGCATTCCCCAAATTGCACTGTACCGTGATGCAAGAGGTTACGTCTCCCCTTCTCGTTGGGACGATGGTATACCAACGCTGTTTACCAACTACTCGTTTACAGGTTCTGATAACCGTTACCGCCAGGGCAATCGTAGCCAACGACAGTACCTGAATATGCAAAATGGTGCTAATTTTGGCCCCTGGCGATTACGTAACTATTCTACGTGGACACGCAACGATCAGGCGTCAAGCTGGAACACTATCAGTAGTTATTTACAACGTGATATCAAGGCGTTGAAGTCTCAGTTGCTTCTGGGAGAAAGCGCCACCAGCGGCAGTATTTTTTCCAGCTACACCTTTACTGGCGTGCAACTCGCTTCCGACGATAATATGTTGCCAAACAGCCAGCGCGGATTTGCCCCAACGGTACGCGGTATCGCAAACAGTAGTGCAATCGTGACTATCAGGCAAAATGGTTATGTGATCTATCAAAGCAACGTGCCAGCGGGTGCCTTTGAAATTAACGATCTCTACCCCTCTTCCAACAGCGGCGATTTAGAAGTCACGATTGAAGAAAGTGACGGTACACAACGTCGCTTTATCCAGCCTTATTCTTCATTACCCATGATGCAGCGACCTGGGCATCTAAAGTATAGCGCGACCGCTGGACGCTATCGCGCTGATGCAAACAGTGATAGCAAGGAACCCGAATTTGCTGAAGCCACGGCAATATATGGTTTGAATAATACTTTTACGCTGTATGGCGGCCTGCTCGGTTCTGAAGATTATTATGCGCTGGGGATCGGTATCGGCGGCACACTTGGCGCACTGGGCGCGTTGTCGATGGATATCAACAGAGCTGACACCCAATTCGATAACCAGCACTCTTTTCATGGCTATCAATGGCGTACGCAGTACATCAAAGATATCCCGGAAACCAACACCAATATCGCTGTCAGCTACTATCGCTATACCAACGATGGCTATTTTAGTTTTAATGAAGCCAATACCCGCAATTGGGACTATAACAGTCGCCAAAAAAGTGAAATTCAATTGTAAGCGTCGTCTGAGTACCGTCTGGTCCCGAATCCAGGATCCTGTAACTTAAGC
>ENA-OYYF01000103-OYYF01000103.1-human-gut-metagenome-genome-assembly--contig:-NODE-103-length-47780-cov-15.350718_pt1 | contig 47780 bp, 52 predicted proteins | sample MGYA00243246_ERZ653441 | MGnify/ENA primary metagenome ERZ653441 (study PRJEB26926, sample SAMN06165054) | human gut metagenome | biome: ENVO:00009003; feature: ENVO:2100002; material: ENVO:00002003...
CGGTTTGGGGCGTCATATCGGGAGCTGCGGACCACTTAATCGCAACTTCCTTAATAGATCATCAGGCAATTAATTTGTATCTTCCCACATCGGGTACAGCAAATCGCTGGAGATTAATACGCGGTGGACGTGAAGTTCGTGTTCGCATGGAAGGTCAGCTTTTACTGAATACGATAGACCTGATCATTGATGCTGCAATTGATGGGCATGGATTGGCGTATCTACCTTATGATCAGGTTGAGCGGGCTATTAAAGAAAAAAAACTGATACGTGTTTTGGATAAATTCACACCAGATTTACCCGGTTATCACCTGTACTATCCACACCGTCGACATGCTGGCTCGGCATTCTCATTATTTATAGATAGGCTGAAGTATAAAGGTGCTGTTTAGCACTACTTGCTGATACATTAATTTAATTCTTCTCTTAACGTATTCTCAGTTCCTTTCAACGTTTTGGTTATTTTTTATTCTTCGTACAATGGCGACAGATGCTGATTATGATACCGAAAACTGGTTTGAACATGCGAAGCCCGAACGTAGTGTTCGGTGTTCTATGTGCTTTGCCGCATTTTGGCGTCGATTATTTACACTAAATCTGATTTAATATATTGATACATAAAACATTTTATGCTTCCTGTGTCACTTTTTTGATGGAAGTTGTTTGCATTTCTTTAAGGCGAAACAAATAATTACGCATCAATTTTAATGTCGGTTAGAGGGAAACTTATGAAGCACTCTGTTTCAGTCACATGTTGTGCGCTGTTGGTCAGCAGCATTTCTCTTTCGTATGCTGCAGAAGTTCCGAGCGGCACAGTACTGGCAGAGAAGCAGGAGCTGGTGCGCCACATTAAAGATGAGCCTGCGTCGCTGGATCCCGCTAAAGCCGTGGGCCTGCCAGAGATTCAGGTCATTCGCGATCTGTTTGAAGGACTGGTGAATCAGAACGAGAAAGGGGAGATTGTCCCCGGCGTTGCGACTCAGTGGAAAAGTAATGACAACCGTATCTGGACTTTTACCCTGCGCGATAACGCAAAATGGGCGGATGGCACACCGGTAACGGCGCAAGATTTTGTCTACAGCTGGCAACGTCTGGTGGACCCAAAAACATTGTCGCCATTTGCATGGTTTGCCGCGCTGGCGGGAATCAACAACGCACAGGCGATTATTGATGGTAAAGCTACGCCTGACCAGCTTGGCGTCACCGCAGTTGATGCCCATACTTTGAAAATTCAGCTTGATAAACCGTTGCCGTGGTTTGTGAATTTAACCGCTAACTTTGCCTTCTTCCCGGTGCAAAAAGCCAACGTAGAAAGCGGTAAAGAGTGGACGAAACCCGGAAATCTGATCGGCAATGGCGCTTATGTTCTTAAAGAGCGCGTAGTCAATGAAAAACTGGTCGTGGTACCGAATACCCATTATTGGGATAACGCCAAAACGGTACTGCAAAAAGTGACCTTCCTGCCAATTAATCAGGAATCCGCAGCCACTAAGCGTTACCTCGCGGGGGATATTGATATCACCGAATCCTTCCCGAAAAATATGTATCAGAAGCTGTTGAAGGATATTCCGGGGCAGGTTTATACGCCGCCGCAGCTCGGGACCTATTATTATGCGTTTAACACGCAAAAAGGGCCGACGGCAGATCAGCGCGTTCGTCTGGCATTAAGTATGACGATAGATCGCCGCCTGATGACCGAAAAAGTATTAGGGACGGGCGAAAAGCCAGCGTGGCATTTTACACCAGATGTTACCGCGGGATTTACGCCGGAACCTTCGCCGTTTGAACAAATGAGTCAGGAAGAACTGAATGCGCAGGCAAAAACATTGTTGAGCGCAGCTGGTTATGGTCCGCAAAAACCGCTGAAGCTGACGCTTTTGTATAACACTTCAGAAAACCATCAAAAAATTGCGATTGCTGTAGCATCGATGTGGAAAAAGAATCTTGGCGTAGATGTTAAATTGCAAAATCAGGAATGGAAAACCTATATCGATAGCCGTAACACCGGCAATTTTGATGTTATCCGCGCCTCATGGGTGGGGGATTATAATGAACCCTCCACTTTCCTGACATTATTAACGTCAACGCATTCAGGAAATATTTCACGCTTTAACAATCCGGCATACGACAAAGTTCTGGCCCAGGCATCGACGGAAAATACCGTTAAAGCGCGTAATGCCGATTACAACGCGGCAGAAAAAATCCTCATGGAGCAAGCACCGATTGCACCAATTTATCAATATACCAATGGACGATTAATCAAACCGTGGCTGAAAGGTTATCCCATTAATAACCCTGAAGATGTGGCGTACAGTCGGACTATGTATATTGTGAAGCATTGATGTGATGGGAACTGGCGTTACCCTTGTGGATAACGCCAGTGATGTCTGATTTAGCGACCCTGTTCCGGCGGTGTAATGTTATCCATATACAGCGTCTGGCTGGGGAAGGCAAAGTCCGCGCCGTGTGACTGTACAATATCGATAATCTTCAAATAAACGTCTTGCTGTGCAGCAAGCCACTCAGCCCATACCGTGGTTTTGGTAAAGCAATAAACCATAATATTCAATGACGAGTCAGCAAACTGGTTGAAATAAACCAGTAAGGTTTGTCGCTGGTCGATGGCCGGGTGATTTTTCAGCATCTCACGTACGGTTTCGACAATAACGCCCACTTTTGCCGCATCCTCATAACGTAAACCAATGGTCGTGGTAATGCGCCGGTTGGTCATTCGTCCTGGGTTTTCTACGCTGATCGACGAAAACAGCGAGTTCGGTACGTACAATGGACGATTATCAAAGGTCGTAATTTTGGTAATTCGCCAGCCAATTTCCGCTACTGTACCTTCGATATTTCTGTCCGGTGAACGGATCCAGTCGCCAATACTGAAAGGACGGTCGAAATAGAGCATAATCCCGGAAAAAAAGTTACTCAGAATATCTTTACCGGCCATACCGACAGCCAGACCACCAATACCACCAAAGGTCAGCAAGCCAGAAAGGCTCATGCCGAAATGTTCGCCATAAAGCAGAACAAGCACCACAATAATGGTGATTTTGATAATGCGCGACATAATCCGCGCACTGGTGATATCGCGACCTTTTTTAATCTGCTGTTTTTCAAACTGATTAATCAGCAAAAATAGCTTAATCGTCAGAATAACCGCAATCAGGGACGTACAGATAAAATCGATAACGCCTGGGGTGATAAATTTGAGTTTATAGTTTTCTATAACATAATTAATAATGCTACCAACAGCACTGATAATTATGGTGTAGATTAAAAATTGCACCGCATGGAATAAAAAACCTTTTCTTTTACGATTTCCACGGCGAAACCAAAAGCTCATCAGAATCAATGCTGCGCAGCTACCGAAAATAATGACCAGATTAAGCGCATTATTTGTAAACAGTTCAGCGATCATTGTTTTATCAGGCTCCTCCAGATAATTGTCGTCATGCCGGAAACCCCTGGCGGGGCTATTTTACCGCGACAATTCATGCAGATCATCAATAGTCAGGGAAGGAAGTAGCAACATTAGCTAACTAATCAATGCGTTGATTGTAAATCCAGCTAAGAGGTGAGGTTTTCAGAGCAGACAACGGTGAAATGTCATGGTATTGTTACGTTTAGGTAACAAGAAATTTGTCTGCACAAGGATTACATCATGATTATGGCGAAACTGAAGTCAGCGAAAGGGAAGAAATTTCTCTTTGGTTTGTTGGCGGTTTTCATTATTGCGGCGTCGGTTGTGACTCGCGCGACTATCGGCGGCGTTATAGAACAGTACAATATTCCGCTGTCTGAGTGGACGACATCAATGTATGTGATTCAGTCATCGATGATTTTTGTTTATAGCCTGGTTTTTACTGTGTTGCTGGCAATCCCGTTGGGAATTTATTTCCTTGGCGGCGAAGAGCAGTAAGTAAAAAATAGGCCCGATAACTCGGGCCTTGTCAGTTATTGAAGAGTCGTTAATCGTCCTCTTCGTCATCCAGTTCAACGGGTGTCTGATACTGGTCAGGTTTAATGACCAACAGATCGCAGCGAAGATGATCAATCACCTGTTCCGCCGTGTTGCCGAGGAATGCTGCTGAAATACCGGTGCGTCCTACCGTGCCCAGAACCACAATCCCCGCCTGTAAGTGCTCCGCCAAATCAGGAATCACCTCTTCTGGCAGACCTTTTTCTACGTGCGTCATGTTTTCATTAATGCCGAATTTCTGCCGCAGAGCTTTCATTGCCAGCAAATGTTGCCCACGAATGGCATCGTTATAAACGCTCGGATCAAATTCCGGCAGTTCAATCGCGATATTAATTGGCGTTACTGGGTAAGCGCCAACCAGATGAACTTCGGTATGGTTGACTTGTTCTGCCAGTTCGATCGTCTCTTTGACCAGTTTTTCATTGAGCGCATTATGATACGGCTCTTCACTGGCGAGATTCACCGCCACCAGCGCCTTACCTCCTTCCGGCCACGGCTGGTCTTTCACCATCCACACCGGGCTTGGGCATTTGCGTAACAGATGCCAGTCCGTTGGCGTAAAAATCACCGCTTCCAGACGGTCATGTTGGTGCGCCATTTTTAGCACCAAATCGTGCCCGCCGCTGATCACTTCCTGAATGATGGCTTCGAAAGGACGGTTATGCCAGACCACTTTAATTTCAATGGGAACGCCAGCATTGAGATAATATTTTGCCTGCTCGTGGATCCAGGCTGTACGCTGGCTGATGACGCCCTGACGCATAGCGGTACGTTCGTCCGGGGAAAGCAGGGTGGTCATTTCGTATGAGAAGTCATAGATCGGCAAAAAGGCTTTAATTTTGCCACCAATCCGTTGATGTAAATAAACAGCTCGCCGCAATGCTGGTTGGTCGTCCTGGTTAGGATCGATAACAACGAGCATGTTCTGATACATAGCCATACAGGGTCTCCTTACAACAACTGTCAACGCAGTTTGTAATTAAAAGATTAACCCATATCTGGTGAATGAAACAGTGATGAACCTTCTGCCAGATCAATAAATCAGAAAAATTTAATGATATGACAGAAGGATAGTGAGTTATGCGGAAAAATCAGGCAACGTTACGCGTATGACCAGCAAGCTGGGCCAGCGCATCGTTATTTTCGATGGTGATGTATTTACCTTTGACTGCCAGCATACCGCTTTTCTGGAAGCGACCCAGCAGACGGCTGATGGTTTCTACCGTCAGGCCCAGATAGTTACCGATATCGCCGCGAGTCATCGTCAGGCGGAATTCACGAGGGGAGAAGCCGCGTTGGGCAAAACGACGGGACAGGTTGTAGATGAATGCAGCCAGACGTTCCTCGGCATTTTTCTTCGACAACAGCAGGATCATGTCCTGATCGCCTTTGATTTCACCGCTCATCAGACGCATCATCTGCTGACGCAGATTCGGCATTTTACCGGACAAATCGTCCAGCGTTTCGAACGGGATTTCACATACCATTGAGGTTTCCAGCGCCTGCGCGAAGCTCGGGTGATGACCGCTGCCGATGGCGTCAAATCCCACCAGGTCGCCTGCTAAATGGAAACCAGTGATTTGCTCGTCGCCTTGCTCAGTGATGGTATAACTTTTAATCGTACCGGAGCGGATGGCATAAAGCGATTTAAGTTCATCACCAGCCTTAAACAGCGTCTGGCCTTTCTGAATAGGCTTCTTCCGCTCAATGATATTATCAAGCTGATCAAGCTCATGTTCGTTGAGTGTGAACGGGATGCAAAGCTGGCTGATGCTGCAATCCTGGCAATGGATAGCACAACCGCCAGACTGAATGCGCCGTATAATTCGCTTTTCCGGGATCATAGGTCTGCTCAAGCCGTAATTGATATTTGTCAATTTTAACATCTTTTTAGGGAGCAAGTAAGTCTAAGCAAACCTTAACAGCAGAGAATTCCGATATTAGATGTGAATATATGTCTATCTATTTGAAAACCCTTAAGTTGTTAAGGGTAACTTTACATAAAAGTGTGAACAAGCTGGCACAAATTGTTTAATGTTTACAGCAAAAGATAACCTTCATGGCGCAATAACCACTCTTTTCGCTGAACTCCGCCTGCATATCCGGTCATGGTGCCGTTTCGGCCAATAACCCGATGGCAAGGTACGACGATGCTGATGGGATTCGATCCGTTTGCCGCACCAACGGCACGCGCCGCGCCAGGGCGGCCCAATTGTTCAGCCAGTTGGCCGTAATGCATTACCTGCCCGCAGGGGATAGTGCGTAGTGTTTTCCAGACTTCGCGCTGAAATGGCGTCCCCCCTGTGGCAGTGGGAAGCGTATCAATAATGCTAAGATTACCGGCAAAATAATCACGAAGCTTGTCGCTTAAACCGCCTGGGTTGGTGGCAGAAATGCGCTCATAGCCTTCTTTGCGATAATGGATGTTCAGCAGCTGCACCATGCGTTCGCTGTACTCTTCCCATTCAACCGCCCGCAGGCGAAATTGCTCATCGCAAATCACCCACAGTGGACCCAGTGGCGTGGCAATTTTTTCTTCAAGTAATCTCAGCATCCGTTCTCTCTTAAGACAAACGTGGGTAAATCCCCGGACCTATCGGCAGACCAACAAGATACCACGCCAGCAACATCAGCAGCCATACCACCAAAAAGATAAGCGGATAGGGCAAGACTAACGAATAGTAAGTACCCAGTTTCGCGTCTGGTTTGTAGCGTTGCAGGAATCCAAGAAACAGTGGAACAAAAGGAGATACCGGCGCTAAAGGCAATACGGATGAGTCGGCAATACGAAAGAGGATTTGCGCAAATGCCGGGTGAAAGCCAAGTAGCATAAACATTGGTACGAAAATGGGGGCCAGAATCGACCAGATTGCGGAACCGCTGGCGATAAACATGCATAAGAAAGAGGAAAGCAACGCCAGACCGACAAACGCCGGGATGCCGCTAAGCCCTGAACTTTCCAGTATATCGGTCAGCCCCACGGCGATGAATTTCCCCATGTTGCTCCAGTTAAACATGGCGACAAATTGGGCGAGGGGAAAAACCATCACGATAAATCCCGCCATCTCTTTCATCGGTTCAATCATTAAATGCGGTAAATCCGCCTGACGTCGAATTGTGCGGGTAGCGATGCCATAAGCCAGCGAGACAACAAAGAAAAAAAGAATGATCAGTGGCACGATACCTTTAATAAAGGGTGATGGCATCACGGTGTGATTAATCGGATCGCGCAATATCCCGTTTTCCGGGATCACCATCAGCGCAATCGCAGCAATAAAAAGTAGCGATACGACACCTGCTATGCGTAAACCAAAACGCTGACTTTCGGTCAATGTCTGCAGTTTCTCATCGCTGTTTCCCTGCCATTGACCTAACCGTGGCTCGATGATTTTGTCAGTTATCAGGCCGCCAACAATCGTCAGTACGACTACGGAGCTGGCCATAAAATACCAGTTATCAATTACACTGACGTGCATTTGCGGATTGAACGCAGCCGCCGCTTCCGTGCTGATCCCCGACAGCAACACGTCGGTTGTGACAATCAGTAAATTAGCCGTAAAGCCGCAACCTACGCCTGCAATAGCAGCCAGTAAACCTGCAACTGGATGCCTGCCCACCGCCAGAAAAATCAGCGCACCCATCGGTGGCATGATCACTAACGCCGCATCGGAAGAAATGTGGCTGAAAAAAGCAATAAACAGCACCATATAACTGGCGTAGCGGGCATTAACATGCGATGCCATTTTAACCATTAGTGCTGGCAGTAAGCCGACGCGCTCCGCCAGACCGGCACCTAAAACCAGCGCCAGGATCGCACCAAGTGGAGCAAAACCGCTAAAGTTTTTAATAACATTGGGTAAAAACCAGTGTAATCCTTCCACACTGAGCAGGTTTTTCACCACCACCGGCGTACCATCGGTCGGGTTTTTCGCACTGACGCCAAAGGCCGACAAAATTGCCGTCGTCACCATGAGTACGATAATCAAATAGATAAAGAGCAGAAAAGGATGGGGAACCTTGTTACCAATTCTTTCGACCCAGCCATAGAGCTTCCCGGATTGGGAGGACGACGGTATGGATGACATACTCATGGGCATTCCTCGGTTGTTGTGTTTGCGTTGTTGTTGTTATTTTAAAGGTGACGGTGTCACGTTTTTCGGGATAGGGCAGTGATACGGTTGCGTGTCCGTTACTTGCTGATGCTCTTGTTGGCATTCTTGCAATAGCCCTGAATCAAGGAAGAGATTGACTGTGGTTGCTGCCATAGTTTTCGCCGCCAGCAGCATTCCTTTATGAGCAATAGATGTTCGCCCCTGGCTAACCAGTTGCCACGTATGTAGCGGTGTACCGACGGCAAAACAGGGGCTGAAACACTGGGCAACAGGCAGTTTCCAACTGACGTCGCCGACATCAGTCGATGCCGCAAGCACGTTATCGGTGGCGGCATATGGAGCGACTTCATTCGCCAGTACCGTTTCACGATGACGTAGTGCAAAAACCTTGCCGTTTTCGCCACCGGTTGCGGCGATATTATTCAGACTGTTTTGCCGATCGTTGGAGGTGAGCGTAGCCTGAATTTGTTTCGCAAAAGCCAGTTCTTCGGAGTTCCATTCCGGGGTACCAAAATGGGATAGGGCCTGGTACATGGCATTTTCTAAGGTGCGATTCGGGAGATAACTGGAACAGGCTTTGTCGAAGCGGCATTCAACCGTGGTTTCGGTCATCAATGCCGCACCTTCGGCGATTTTGGCGACCCGATCATAAATATGCTGCACGTCGGTCATTTCGGGGGCGCGGATAAGATAAAGCACTTCTGCCTGCGCCTGGACCACGTTGGGCGAGATCCCGCCGCTATTTGTGATGGCATAGTGTACGCGCGCTTTTTCAATAATATGTTCGTTGAGGAAGTTGGTGCCAGTGGTCATCAACGTTACGGCATCAAGGGCGCTGCGTCCCAAATGAGGGGAATTCGCGGCATGTGCTGCGATCCCTTTAAAGCGCCATGATGCCTGAATGTTTGCCAGCGTGCGGGTATTGAACATACCGGCAAAGGCTTCCGGGTGCCAGGTAAGTGCCGCATCCACATCATCAAATACCCCCTCGCGAACCATGAACGTTTTACCCGAGCCGCCTTCTTCGCCAGGACAACCATAAAAGCGCACCGTGCCGCCTTGCCCATATTGTTCCAGCCATTTCTTGACGGCTATTGCAGCGGCAAAGGCGGCGGTTCCCAGCAAATTGTGTCCGCAACCGTGACCATTTTCACCGGGCGTCGCGGATGTAGGTTGCGCGCAACCAGCTTGCTGACTTAAACCTGCCAGGGCGTCATATTCTCCCAGCAGGGCGATAACCGGTTTGCCTTGACCAAACGAAGCAATAAAGGCATTTGGGATATTGCCTACGTTGCGGGTAACGGTGAAGCCTGCAGATTCCAGCGCCGAAGCCAGATGCTCCGCTGACCAGAACTCTTCAAAACGTGTTTCTGGATGATCCCAGATTTGATCGGCAATATCGGTATAACGTTGGCGATCGGCTTCAATCGCATCGTCGATAAAACGATAGATTTCCTGCATCAGATACCTCGCGTCCAGGGAAAATTGAGCGCGGTGCGCGCCAGCGTTTCGACGGCAATAGCGAGAACCTGCTCGTCAAAATCGAATTTTTCGTTGTGATGACCTGCCGCCAGCTGTGTGCCAAACACCATGTAGGAGGCTTGCCCTTGATGTTGCTGCACGCGGGCCATCATTAATGTGGCATCTTCGGAACCCGCAGGCGCTTCAACACGTTCAATGGCCTGATTGACCCCCGCGACCTGAGCCGCCTGACTTTGCAACCATGCGACCCATTGCGGCGAAGGAGAACTGGCGGTAGCTGCACCCATCAGACGAGTTTCAACGCCGACACCATACATGGTTGCTGCGCCCTGAATCGCTTGCTGAGCACGGTCAAAAACATATTGATTAATGACGTCGCTGGCCCCGCGTGTTTCCACTTTCAGCAACGCCGAGGCAGGAACAACATTACGACCGCTTCCTGCCTGCATAACGCCCACGTTTACTCTGGAAGCGCCTTCGCTGTGCGGGGCGATTGCATGTAGTGCAAGAGTTGCTTGTGCTGCCGCCAACAAGGCATTGTGACCGTCTTCTGGTTTTGCGCCTGCGTGAGCGGCGGTCCCGGTAAAGTGCGCGTCAAATTTGGTGGTTGCCATAAAATTATCACTGCCGCACACCACGGTGCCCGCAGGTACGCCAGTGCCAATGTGCACGGCAGTAAAATAATCAACATCATCCACTACACCTGCATCGACCATCGCCCGCGCGCCACGCGTACCTTCCTCTGCAGGCTGAAAAATCAGTTTGATGACGCCATGTAGTCCGGACTCGAACTGTTTAAGGGTATGCGCCAGCCCAAGCCCAATGGCGGTATGTCCATCATGACCACAGGCATGCATCATTCCGGCGTTACATGACGCAAAACCGTCGCGGTAGGGGCGATGGCTGACATCCTGCTCTTCACTGAGATCCAGCGCGTCCATATCGACACGGAAAGCCATCACCGGACCGGGGCGACCGGTATCCAGGGTGGCGACGATACCAGTGAAACCACCTTCAAAAGCCGCAATCCATTGTGCTAGCGCACCCTGTTGACGAGCGCGCTCGAATTCGCGTTGTAGAGTGAATTCATCAGGTAATCCCATCCGGCTACTTTCATTAACTACTTCGCGACCCAGCGCCAGTGAATAGCCGAGCTGGTGCAATTCTTCCGCAACAAGGGTGGCAGTGCGGAATTCCACCCAGCCAGACTCTGCATAGTGATGAAAATCACGTCGCCAGTGCGATAATTTTGGGGCAAGCGAATTAACAAATTGATTCAAAGACTCCATAACCTTTCCCGTCATCAGTAAAAAGTGTGACCCGGTTCACGTAGCGATAGTTTTTACTTATCACTAACTGATTTTTCACAGTTTTAACCGTTCATAAATTACCCTGACACAATCATCTGCATTAAAGTAGATGCCAGTTTCTTTGGTCTGATAAATAACGGTTATCGGTGGCGTCATGGCTTTTCAGGTAAAAATTCATCAAATTCGGGCTTTTGTTGAAGTGGCTCGTCAGGGCAGCATTCGCGGAGCGAGCCGAATGTTGAATATGTCGCAACCGGCACTGAGTAAATCTATTCAGGAGCTAGAAGAAGGGTTAGCGGCGCAACTCTTTTTTCGCCGTAGTAAAGGCGTGACGTTAACTGATGCCGGTGAAAGTTTTTATCAGCACGCCAGTCTAATTCTTGAAGAGCTGCGCGCAGCCCAAGAGGATATTCGCCAACGACAAGGGCAACTGGCAGGGCAGATTAATATCGGCATGGGGGCCAGTATTTCCCGCAGTCTGATGCCAGCTGTCATATCTCGTTTTCATCAGCAGCATCCGCAGGTAAAAGTACGCATTATGGAAGGGCAACTGGTGTCGATGATTAATGAATTGCGTCAGGGAGAATTGGATTTCACCATCAATACCTATTATCAGGGACCGTACGACCACGAATTTACTTTTGAGAAATTACTGGAAAAGCAATTCGCGATCTTTTGCCGCCCGGGACACCCCGCCATTGGTGCCCGTTCGATCAAACAGTTACTGGATTACAGCTGGACAATGCCGACGCCACACGGCAGCTACTACAAACAGTTGAGTGAATTGCTTGACGATCAGGCGCAAACGCCACAGGTCGGTGTAGTCTGCGAGACGTTCTCAGCCTGTATCAGTCTGGTGGCAAAAAGCGATTTTCTCAGCATACTGCCTGAAGAAATGGGCTGCGATCCCTTGCACGGACAGGGGCTGGTGATGTTGCCGGTTAGAGAAATTTTACCGAAAGCGGCCTATTATTTGATTCAGCGGCGTGATAGTCGCCAGACACCACTGACCGCGTCATTAATCACGCAATTCCGGCGAGAATGCGGCTATCTGCAAAGTTAAAACTGCATAAAAAAATAGAGTCTGTCGACATCCGCCAGACTCTACAGTACACACAGCAGTGCATCCGCGTCTTAAATCCGGCATTGTCTCCTCTGCGCCGGTGACTGTGTTATAACGGTTTTAACCTTTAGTTGCCAATTTTCTTCAGTGACAGATTTCACGAAAATATAAGTTACATTATTAATATCGTGAATGAATAATCATGCATAAGCATTTTGCTTAAAATATCGGCAATATTTGGAACTTATTACTGGAATTTTGGGTAATACGTTGTTGGACCGACCCGGTCTGGTTATCATATCGCGCTCTTAATTGCGGGAGGATGTAACATGAACCTTGACGACAAATCGCTGTTTCTTGACGCCATGGAAGATGTCCAGCCGCTGAAACGTGCTACCGATGTCCACTGGCATCCAACGCGTAACCAACGTGCGCCGCAGCGTATCGACACGCTGCAGCTTGATAATTTCCTCACTACCGGATTTCTCGACATTATCCCGCTAAGTCAGCCGCTGGAGTTTCGGCGGGAAGGGTTGCAACATGGGGTGCTGGATAAGCTGCGTAGTGGTAAATATCCGCAACAGGCGAGCCTGAATCTTTTGCGCCAGCCGGTGGAAGAGTGCCGCAAAATGGTGTTCAGTTTTATTCAACAAGCCCTGGCGGATGGTTTGCGTAACGTGCTGATTATTCATGGTAAAGGGCGGGATGATAAATCGCATGCCAATATTGTCCGCAGCTATGTGGCGCGCTGGCTGACCGAATTTGATGATGTTCAGGCATATTGCACCGCGCTACCGCATCATGGCGGCAGCGGGGCGTGTTACGTCGCACTACGTAAAACGGCGCAGGCGAAGCAAGAAAACTGGGAGCGCCACGCTAAGCGCAGTCGTTGATCTCGAGACGCATCCGCGGCTTATGCCGCCAGCACGCGGTTGCGACCATCATTTTTCGCCCGATACAAAGCATCATCAACGCGTTTAAACAGTTCATCGATGCTTTCATTTCCTTCGTGATGCGCCACACCAATGCTGACGGTAAAGCGTGGTAAGCCCGAAATACTCACTTTTGCCACGCTTACGCGGATAGTTTCAGCCAGCGAAAGCGCGGTATCCAGTGGGGTTCTTGGTAGCAATAAGACAAACTCTTCGCCTCCCCAACGAAACACCAAATCGCCTTTGCGAGCGCAACTTTCGAGGGTGCGGGCGAGGGCGCATAACACCTCATCACCTTTAGAATGCCCATAGAGATCGTTAATGTGTTTAAAACGATCGGTGTCGATGAGCAACAAGCTGTAATCCTGAGCGATGGCGAGATGCTGCATTTGGCCTGGTTCCGTAATGTGATAAAACTGTCGCCGATTCAGTAATCCGGTCATCGCGTCATGGTGAGCAGCATGTTCCAGCTGCTCCTCCAGCCGTTTTTGCTCAGTAATATCATGCACAATACATAACATGAGCTTGTCGCCATAAATTTCAATCGGTCCGGCATAGGTCTGCACATGACGAGTAGATCCATCCGCCAGTTTATGAACAAAATTCAAAGGTTTATGACCGCCGGGTAAATGCGAAATTTCATGCATGATAGGCATGACGCGACGCCCGAGCATATTTATTTCCCAGGTATGTTTCTGGCACATCGTTTCATGGTTATAACCATAGAAATTGAGCGCGGCGAGGTTAGCATCGACGATTTGTCCATCTCGTGACGGGTCAATCAACAACATTGGTGCAGAGTTAGTCAGAAAAAAGCGCGCATAAAAACCTTGTTTTTTGCGCTGATAATTTGCCGAGCGACTGGCTTTTAACCCCAGCGTTGCCGGCGCTTCGATACCTTCGAAAATAATCACCGGTTCTGTTTCTGTCAGCTCTCGCAAAACAAGCCGACAGCTTAATGCTGTTTCCTCTTCTTTACGCTGAACAGTGAGGATTTCGATAATATCGTGTTGGTTTTGCAGATCGGAGAGGTATTTCGGCAGTTCTTTTTGTGAGGAGACGGAATAGGGACCGGTTCGTAGCTGACTAAACGTGAGGTCTTGCATCAACAGTCGCGCCGCGCTATTGGCATAAATTAACTGTTCCTCAAAGGGCGAAACGATCCAGACAGGACTGGTGAGTAAGTCCAGGGTATTGAAGTTGTGCGTAATCATTGAGATCCCATTATTTTTATCAATTTTTGTTGCTATCCGATCGCAAAAAAGCCACGTCATATGATCAGATAATTCTGATAATGATAGACGCTATTTAACACTTCACACGGTTTGTATACGGAAAAGCATTTTGCTTTTTGTATTCAATTTAGACAGAATTTTATTAATCATTTCAGGGTAATGGGGTGATGAGATGTTGCGTAACAGGGCCAGAAGGCTAGACTACAAAATAATGCGTTGATGATGGAGGCACTGTGGAAGCGATTAAGGGATCGGACGTTAATGTCCCGGATGCAGTATTTGCCTGGATGCTGGATGGTAGAGGCGGCGTTAAACCGCTGGAAAATACAGATGTGATTGATGAAGCGCATCCCTGCTGGCTCCACCTTAATTATGTACACCATGATAGCGCCCAATGGCTGGCGACAACACCGCTGCTTCCCAATAACGTACGTGATGCGCTGGCGGGCGAGAGCACACGGCCCCGAGTCAGCCGTCTCGGTGAAGGCACGCTTATTACATTGCGCTGTATAAACGGCAGCACCGATGAACGCCCCGATCAACTGGTCGCCATGCGTGTATATATGGACGGGCGGTTAATTGTTTCGACCCGACAACGCAAAGTGCTGGCGCTGGACGATGTGGTGAGCGATCTGGAAGAGGGCACGGGTCCGACCGATTGCGGAGGGTGGCTGGTGGATGTGTGCGATGCGTTGACCGATCATTCCAGCGAATTTATCGAGCAGCTGCACGATAAAATTATCGACCTTGAAGATAATCTCCTTGATCAGCAAATTCCACCGCGTGGATTCCTGGCTCTGCTGCGCAAACAATTAATCGTGATGCGTCGCTATATGGCACCGCAACGTGATGTCTATGCTCGTCTTGCCAGTGAACGTTTGCCGTGGATGAGCGATGACCAACGCCGTCGGATGCAGGATATTGCCGATCGCCTTGGGCGCGGCCTTGACGAAATCGACGCCTGTATAGCACGGACTGGTGTGATGGCGGATGAAATCGCTCAGGTGATGCAGGAAAATTTAGCTCGTCGTACCTATACAATGTCGTTGATGGCAATGGTCTTTTTACCCAGTACCTTTCTGACAGGGTTATTTGGCGTCAACCTTGGTGGGATCCCTGGCGGCGGGTGGCAATTCGGATTTTCAATTTTTTGTATTCTGTTAGTTGTTCTTATTGGTGGTGTTGCTTTATGGTTGCATCGTAGTAAATGGTTGTAACAAAAGCAATTTTTCCGGCTTTCTGTATACAAAAACGCCGCAAAGTTTGAGCGAAGTCAATAAACTCTCTACTCATTCAGGGCAATATCTCCCTTGCAGGTGAATGCAACGTCAAGCGATGGGCGTTGCGCTCCATATTGTCTTACTTCCTTTTTTGAATTACTGCATAGCACAATTGATTCGTACGACGCCGACTTTGATGAGTCGGCTTTTTTTTGCCTGTTATTTATCAGCGTCTACCCTTTAAGAGTCCACCCAATGACCGGAGGGAAATATGACGACACTTATTTATTTGCAAATTCCTGTCCCTGAACCGATTCCTGGCGATCCTGTTCCAGTGCCCGATCCGATCCCTCGCCCGCAACCCATGCCTGACCCACCACCCGACGAAGAACCGATTAAATTGTCGCATCGTGAGCGTAGATCTGCGAGGATACGCGCCTGTTAACTTTGCGTCGATGACCACGAGAATAGATTGTGACCGCTTTTTCTACCCTGAATGTTTTGCCTCCCGCCCAACTCACGAACCTTAATGAGTTGGGTTATTTAACCATGACGCCGGTGCAGGCCGCCGCGCTTCCGGCGATCCTTGCCGGAAAAGATGTTCGCGTGCAGGCGAAAACTGGCAGCGGCAAAACGGCGGCTTTTGGCCTCGGCTTGTTACAGCAAATTGATGCGTCGCTATTTCAAACCCAGGCTTTAGTGCTGTGTCCTACGCGTGAACTGGCGGATCAGGTGGCAGGTGAATTGCGTCGGCTGGCGCGTTTTCTGCCAAATACCAAAATTTTGACGTTGTGCGGTGGTCAACCGTTCGGTATGCAGCGTGATTCGTTGCAACATGCGCCGCATATTATTGTGGCAACGCCGGGGCGTTTGCTGGATCACCTGCAAAAAGGCACGGTATCACTGGATGCGTTGAATACGCTGGTGATGGATGAGGCCGACCGCATGCTGGATATGGGATTTAGCGATGCCATTGATGATGTCATCCGTTTTGCGCCAGCATCTCGACAGACGCTTCTGTTTTCGGCAACCTGGCCGGAAGCCATCGCTGCAATCAGCGGACGAGTGCAACGCGATCCTTTGGCGATTGAAATTGACTCAACAGATGCTTTGCCACCCATTGAACAACAATTTTATGAGACATCCAGCAAAGGCAAAATTCCTCTGTTGCAACGGTTATTAAGCTTGCATCAGCCATCTTCTTGCGTGGTGTTTTGCAATACCAAAAAAGATTGCCAGGCTGTCTGCGACGCGCTGAATGAAGTAGGGCAAAGTGCATTGTCATTACACGGCGATTTGGAGCAACGCGATCGCGATCAGACCCTGGTACGTTTTGCTAACGGTAGCGCCCGTGTACTGGTCGCGACTGATGTTGCTGCGCGTGGTCTGGATATTAAATCGCTTGAGCTGGTGGTGAACTTTGAGCTGGCGTGGGACCCTGAAGTTCATGTACATCGAATCGGTCGTACAGCGCGTGCAGGAAATAGCGGTCTGGCGATCAGTTTCTGTGCTCCGGAAGAAGCACAGCGGGCCAATATCATTTCTGACATGTTGCAGATAAAACTAAACTGGCAAACGCCGCCAGCTAATAGTTCCATTGTGCCGCTGGAAGCAGAAATGGCAACGTTGTGTATCGATGGTGGGAAAAAAGCCAAAATGCGCCCGGGTGATGTATTAGGTGCGCTGACAGGAGATATCGGGCTTGATGGCGCAGATATTGGCAAAATCGCCGTGCATCCGGCGCATGTCTATGTCGCGGTCCGTCAGGCTGTTGCTCATAAAGCATGGAAACAGTTACAGGGCGGGAAGATTAAAGGAAAAACGTGCCGGGTGCGGTTATTAAAATAATGAAATGTTGAATTGCCGGGTGCAAGAGTAAACATCTTCTTCGGCATTGCCGGATGCGACGCTGGCCGCGTCTTATCCGGCCTCCATAAGAGTAGCCCGATACGCTTGCGCATCGGGCGCTATCCTGGTTATTTCACTTCAACCACATTCAGCCGTAACTCATCCAACTGATTTTCATCTTCTTCTGGCTGCCAGCCCGCCGGTTGTAGTGGGATCTCTTCGCGATCAAACGCCAGATCACCCCCGTTAACCACTTCAGAACCGTGGGTGATGCCTTTGAAATCGAACAGGTTGGTATCGCACAGATGCGACGGCACCACATTCTGCATCGCGCTGAACATCGTCTCGATACGCCCTGGATAACGTTTATCCCAGTCACGCAACATGTCAGCAATCACCTGACGTTGCAGGTTTGGCTGTGAACCGCACAGGTTGCACGGAATAATCGGGAACGCTTTTGCATCGGCAAAGCGCTGAATATCTTTCTCGCGGCAGTAGGCCAGCGGACGAATAACGATATGTTTGCCATCATCGCTCATCAGTTTCGGAGGCATACCTTTCATCTTGCCGCCGTAGAACATATTTAAGAACAGCGTCTGCAGGATATCGTCACGATGGTGACCCAGCGCGATCTTCGTCGCCCCCAGTTCCGTTGCGGTACGATAAAGGATACCGCGACGAAGGCGAGAACACAGTGAGCAAGTGGTTTTGCCCTCTGGAATCTTCTCTTTCACGATACCGTAAGTGTTCTCTTCGACAATCTTGTACTCAACGCCCAGCTTTTCAAGATACTCGGGCAGAACGTGTTCCGGGAAGCCCGGTTGCTTTTGATCGAGGTTAACAGCCACCAGCGAAAAATTGATTGGCGCGCTTTGCTGCAAATTGCGCAGAATCTCCAGCATGGTATAGCTGTCTTTACCCCCAGAGAGGCAAACCATGATGCGATCGCCTTCTTCAATCATATTGAAGTCAGCAATGGCTTCGCCCACGTTACGACGCAGACGTTTTTGTAATTTGTTCAGGTTGTATTGTTCTTTCTTACTAATTTCTTGATTTTGCGACATTTAAAAGCGACTCAATTCGTTATATGGCATCAGAAGAGTATGCGTCATGCCGGAACGCCCAGCATAAGAAATCTGATATAAAAACTGTGGCGTGTATGGTACGGATTAGAGGGGAAAATGTCAGCACATTTGCGAAATGAATCAAAAAGCCCGCAGCAATGTGCGGGCGTTAGTGTCAGCGCACAACCAGCACGGAGCACTCTGCGTGACGCACGACAGCTGCGGCGTTAGAACCGAGCAGATAAGTGGTGATATCCGGTCGATGGGAAGCAATGATGATCATATGAGCGGGGATCTTCTTCGCCAATTCCAGAATGCGGTCTTTGGGCGAACCTTCCTCAACATGGACATGCACTCTGTCGGTTGGCAGTTTAAATTTTTTAATGATCTCTTCCAGTTGCGATTTGGCTTCCGCTTTCAGGTCATCCATTGCCGGTAATTCTGCGGAATACGCTAAACCCAGAGAGGCATAGTAGGGCAGTGAAGGTATTACCGTCAGGAAATGAACCTCTGCATCATCAATCTTTGCCTCTGCCTCAACGTGGCTAATCACGCGTTGAGTTAATTCTGAATCGGAAATATCGATAGGGACAAGAATTGTTCTGTTCATAAAACCTCCTGTTTTAGTATCCGCATAAAGTGTAACGCCAGATGACACTTTTTGTGTAATGACGGAGTTCACATTTTTAATTTAGATCAAAGGAGGAAGAATAAGCAGAAAAAGCCCGCCATAACAGCGGGCAGGAGGATTTAGAACTGATAAACCAGACCTAAAGCGACAATATCATCGGTAGAGATGCCGTTGGCAGCGTAGAAACTGTCATCTTCATCCAACAGGTTGATTTTATAGTCAACATAGGTGGACATGTTTTTATTGAAATAGTAAGTCGCGCCAACATCGGCGTATTTAACCAGATCTTTATCATCAACACCTGCCGGGTTGTCTGCACCACCGGCAGCGTGAAGGTCACGGCCTTTAGACATCAGGAAAGAGACTGCCGGACGCAGACCAAAATCAAACTGGTACTGTGCAGTAACTTCAAAGTTCTGGGTTTTGTTCGCAACTGCATAATCGCTGTCGCCAAACGGGGTCATATTACGCGTTTCTGAATACATGGTTGCCAGGTAAATATTGTTAGCATCGTATTTTAGCCCGGCAGTCCACGCGTCTGCTTTATCACCACCCGCCGCAGTATGGTTAACCTGGTCATTGGTGCGGTCAGATGAGGTGTATGCCGCACCAGCGCTAAAGCCCATGCCTAAATCATATGTTGTGGAAAGACCCCAGCCGTCACCGTTTTCATGGCGAACATCACGTCCGTTGTTGGTGCCTTCCTGACCATTACTGGCTCCTTCGTTGTTACCTTGATACTGCACCGCGAAGTTCAGACCATTTACCAGACCGAAGAAATCAGTATTACGATAAGTCGCGACGCCATTGGCTCGACCAGTCATAAAGTTGTCTGCATTGGTATAAGAGTCACCGCCAAATTCAGGCAGCATATCGGTCCAGCCTTCGATGTCGTACATTACGCCATAATTACGTCCGTAATCGAAAGAACCGTAATCTGCAAATTTCAGTCCGGCAAATGCCAGACGGGTCCATGACTGGTTTTTTGAAGATTCAGTGTTGTTTGCCTGAATATTGTATTCCCATTGACCGTAGCCAGTGAGTTGATCGTTAATTTGGGTTTCGCCTTTAAAACCCAGACGCGCATAGCTCTGGTCACCATCTTTCGCCGAATTATCTGAAAAATAATGCAGGCCATCAACTTTGCTATACAGATCTAATTTGTTGCCGTCTTTATTATAAACTTCGGCTGCATGTGCAGCACCTGCGGCGAGCAGGGCAGGAATTAAAAGTGCCAGTACTTTGCTTTTCATTGAATAAATCCTTTAGTTATTTTATTTGCCTTTTATCCCCATTTCGGGGAGTGAAAACATCCTAAAGGAGAAGTTCAGTTAGCCGATAAATATCATTTGTTACACCTTAAGTAAAACCTTAATCAAATAATTCCTCTGAAATGATAATAAGTCTGGTGAATGTATCGAAGATAATACATACAAAATAAAAATTATACTTTTAATTTTCTATACGTTATTCTGCGCGGGTTATATGCCTTTATTGTCACAGATTTTATTTTCTGTTGGGCCATTGCATTGCCACTGATTTTCCAACATATAAAAAGACAAGCCCGAACAGTCGTCCGGGCTTTTTTTTTAGAATTGGATAATCCTTATCCAGAGCATTTAATCGGTGTTGCTTTTTTCCGCTTTTCCGGCCATTTGTGCCAGGAAGTCATAGCGTTTTTGCAAATCAGCTGCAGCATCTTTCCATAACTGTTCTGCCACTTCTGGCTGCTGCGAATTCAGACGACGGAAACGTTGCTCATGAAGTAACGTTTCTTCCAGTGCTTCTGACGGCGGGCGTGAATCCAAGGCCAGCGGCAGTTTGCCTTCATCGGCACGACGCGGATCAAAGCGATATAGCGGCCAGAAGCCGGTAGCTGTGAGTTGGCGCATCTGGTCGTGGCTGAGTGCCAGATCGTAACCATGCTCTTCACATGGGCTATAAGCGATGATCAGCGATGGTCCCGGATACGCTTCCGCTTCCTGAATCGCTTTCACCGTCTGGTTCAGTTGCGCGCCGAGAGAAATCTGCGCCACATAAACATGACCGTACATCATCATACTGACGCCAAGATCTTTACGCGCTTTACGTTTGCCGTGCTCGCCAAACTTAGTTACTGCACCCAGCGGTGTCGCTTTTGACGCCTGACCACCGGTGTTGGAATAGCATTGCGTATCCAGCACCAGAATGTTGACGTTTTCCGTCAAACTCAATACATGATCCAGACCGCCAAAGCCGATATCGTAAGCCCAGCCATCACCACCAATCAGCCAGATTGATTTTTCCACCAGTGCATCTGCATCACGTAGCAGTTCATGTGCTTCGGCAACATCGTTGAGTTGCTGGCGTAAAGCTGCAACCTGTTCACGACGAACCTCTGGCGTGGCGTCTGATTTCAACGCCGTCAGTAATTCCGCCGGGATTTTATCGGCAAATTGATCCAGCAGACGCAGCACGCGGACACGGTGTTGATCGACCGTCAGGCGGAAACCAAGGCCAAATTCGGCATTATCTTCAAATAGAGAGTTCGCCCATGCCGGCCCATGACCGTTGGCATCGGTGGTATACGGTGTAGAGGGCAGGTTACCGCCATAAATTGAAGAACAGCCGGTGGCGTTAGCGATCAACATCCGATCGCCATAGAGCTGAGTCAGCAATTTAATATACGGCGTCTCGCCACAACCGGAGCAAGCACCTGAATATTCAAACAGCGGTGTAATCAGCTGCGATGTACGAATATCAATACGTTCTAGTTTGCTACGGTCGATTTCTGGCAGGTTGAGGAAGAAATCGTAATTGATTTTCTCTTCTTCGACATGTTCCAGGCGCGACATCATATTGATGGCTTTAATCTCTGGATTCTGACGGTCTTTCGCCGGGCAAACTTCGACGCACAGGTTACAACCGGTGCAATCTTCCGGAGCCACCTGCAAGACATATTTCTGCCCGCGCATATCACGCGATTTCACATCCAGCGAATGCAGGCTGGCAGGGGCGTTTTCCATCGCTTCAGGCGGCACCACTTTTGCGCGAATAGCGGAGTGTGGGCAAGCGGCAACGCAGTGGTTACATTGGGTACAGAGTTCCTCTTTCCAGATGGGGATCTCTTCGGCGATATTGCGTTTTTCCCAGCGAGTGGTGCCCATCGGCCAGGTGCCGTCTGGCGGCAGCGCCGAAACGGGGAGGGCATCACCAAGCCCGGCGAGCATCGCAGCGGTTACGGTTTTCACGAAATCAGGGGCGGCATCGGAAACCACTGGCGGTCGATTGGCGCTGTGCGGATTTACCGGTTGCAACGGAACTTCTTCTACGGATTCACGCGCCAGCGCCAGAGCCTGCCAGTTGCGTTCCACCAGATCCTGGCCTTTGCTACTGTAACTTTTGGCAATCGCACCCTGCAATTCTGCGAGGGCGCTATCGCCAGGCAGAATTTGCGTCAGATGGAAAAAAGCCATCTGCATGACGGTATTAATACGGGCCGCCAGGCCACATTCGCGGGCGATTTTCGCCGCGTTAATCACATAGAAGCGCGCTTTTTTCTGGTTTAACACGGCCTGAACTTCCTGCGGCAAGCGCGACCACACTTCATCTGCGCTGTACGGCGTGTTGAGCAGGAAAAGGCCGCCAGGTTTTAAACGCTCAGCCATCTGATATTTATCGATAAACTGCAACTGGTGGCAGCCAACAAAATCAGCCTGGGAAATGAGATAAGCGGAACGAATCGGCTGTTCGCTCACGCGAAGGTGAGAAACCGTCAGGCCGCCCGCCTTTTTGGAGTCGTAAACAAAATAGCCCTGTGCGTACCACGGCGTGGAATTACCGATAATCTTGATATTGTTTTTGGTCGCGGAAACGCTGCCATCACTACCAAGGCCATAAAACAAGGCTTCCAGTTTCGCCGAGTTTGGCAGGGTGTTTTCCGGCAACGGCAGTGACAGATTGGTCACATCATCGTAAATACCAACCGTAAAGCGCGCTTTCGGTTTAGCCGCGTTGAGCTCGGCAAATACCGCCAGTACACAGTCCGGGCCAAATTCTTTGGATGAAAGACCATAGCGCCCACCAATGACACGGGGCAGAGTTTCGCGCTCGCCATTATTAAAGGCTTCTGCCAGTGCGGTCATTACATCCAGATAGAGCGGTTCTGCCTGGGCACCGGGTTCTTTGGTTCTGTCCAGTACCGCCACGCTGCGTACGGATCCCGGCAGAGCTTGCAGTAAATGTTTAGCGGAGAAGGGGCGGTACAGGCGAACTTTCAGCACGCCAACTTTTTCGCCACGGGTTAGCAATTCATCAACCACTTCTTCACAGGTGCCAATGGCAGAGCCCATCAGGATAATCACCCGTTCCGCTTGCGGATGCCCGTAATATTCAAACGGCTGATACTGACGACCTGTCGCGGCAGAGAAATCATTCATCGCCTGTTCAACATGGTCATAGACCGCGTTGTACCATGGGTTGGTGGCTTCGCGAGACTGGAAATAAGTGTCAGGATTGGCGGACGTACCGCGGATCACCGGATGTTCCGGGTTGAGCGCCCGGGCGCGATGAGCATCAATTTCGGCCTGCGGCATGAGATCAAGAATCGTGTCATCGGCCAGCGGGACAATTTTATTGATTTCGTGGGACGTGCGGAAACCATCAAAGAAATGAATAAATGGCACGCGGCTTTTCAGCGTCGCGATTTGCGAAATGAGAGCAAAGTCTTGCGCTTCCTGGACGTTTGCTGCACACAACATCGCGCAACCCGTCTGGCGCACCGCCATAACGTCGGAATGATCGCCAAAAATAGAGAGTGCATGTGTGGCAACGGTACGTGCCGCTACATGCAGGACAAACGGTGTTAGTTCGCCTGCCAGTTTGTACAGCGTCGGGATCATCAGCAGCAAACCCTGCGATGACGTAAACGATGTTGAAAGGGCACCCGTCTGCAAAGCGCCATGCACGGTAGCGATAGCACCCGCTTCCGACTGCATTTCAACCACGCGTGGTGTGTCTCCCCAAACGTTCTTTAAGCCGTTTCCGGCCCAGGCATCTGCCTGTTCTGCCATCGTGGAACTGGGGGTAATAGGGTAGATGGCGATAACTTCACTGGTGCGAAACGCCACCGAAGCAACCGCGCCATTACCGTCAATAGTAATCATATGACACCCTTACATTGCGCAAATGAGGGGCGCACGAAATTGCTGCGCGCCCAGTAGTAATCCTTCAATTTTAGCAAATGGCTTTCTTCTGCATTTTCGCTTTTGTGTCCCCCTCATCAGCGTAATGAATGTTTTGATCAAACAGAGGGCAAAAAAATAGCCATAAAAAAGTAAAAATGCGGGGCAACGCGCAGGACAGCTCTCGACGCCGCCCTCTGTGCTGCCTATTATTTATGGCGGTGTCGTTTGGCTTGAAGATCAGAGGAAGAAAAGATGCGAGCAGCGTTTTGGGTAGGGTGTGCCGCTTTATTATTGTCGGCGTGTAGTAGTGAACCTGTTCAGCAGGCGACTGCGGCGCACGTAGCGCCAGGTTTAAAAGCGTCGATGTCCAGTAGTGGAGAAGCAAATTGTGCAATGATCGGCGGTTCGCTTTCTGTTGCCCGTCAACTGGATGGTACGGCGATTGGGATGTGTGCATTACCCAACGGCAAACGTTGTAGCGAACAGTCACTTGCCGCCGGGAGCTGTGGCAGCTATTAATTCATTAAATCCGCTAGCTTATAAGTTAATGTCTGTTTCGCGGTCGCCAGCGTTAACTGGTTCGCGGTCAGATCCACTTGTGCACCTTCTTTCAGCATTTCGCTAATGGTGTTATCGAGTTCATTAAGCTGCGGGTTAGCGCACATCATACGGGTCATGGCCAGCCCTTTGGCGGTCAGTTCACCATTAGACAGTTTGCCTTCACCGCTAAAGCGGTTACACATGCTTCCGGAAATCATCATTTTTTCACCAAAGCTGATTTCTGGCGGATTTTTATCGCTGGTCACGGGCTTACCGTTTACGCTTTCCAGCACAAAACGATGATGCTGTAACTGTTCTGGCGTTACAGCAATTTTGTCATTACTTACACATCCGGCCATCAGCAGGCTGAGCGCAACAAGCGCGGCTACTTTCTTCATTGTGGTTCTCAATTACAGTTTCTGACTCAGGGCTATTTTAAGAACAGAGGATGAAAGGTCATTGGGGATTATCTGAATCAGCTCCCCTGGATTGCAGGGGAGCGGCAAGATTAAACCAGTTCGTTCGGGCAGGTTTCGCCTTTTTCCAGATTGCTTAAGTTTTGCAGCGTAGTCTGAGAAATACTGGTCAGAGCTTCTGCTGTCAGGAATGCCTGGTGCCCGGTAAACAGCACGTTGTGGCAGGCAGACAGGCGACGGAATACGTCATCCTGGATCACGTCGTTGGATTTATCTTCAAAGAATAGATCGCGTTCGTTCTCATAGACGTCCATACCCAACGAACCAATTTTCTGATTTTTCAGCGCTTCAATTGCTGCCTGAGAATCAATCAATGCACCGCGACTGGTATTGACGATCATCACGCCATTTTTCATCTGATCGAAGGCGGCTTCGTTCAACAGATGGTAGTTTTCCGGTGTCAGCGGGCAGTGCAGAGAGATAACGTCTGATTCAGAGAACAGGGTTGGCAGATCGACATACTCCACACCGAGTTCCAGCGCCGCTGCACTTGGATACGGATCGAACGCCAGCAGACGCATACCAAAACCTTTCAGAATGCGCAGCATCGCCACACCGATTTTACCGGTACCGATAACGCCTGCCGTTTTGCCATACATAGTAAAGCCGGTCAGACCTTCCAGAGAGAAGTTAGCGTCACGGGTACGCTGATACGCGCGGTGAATACGGCGGTTCAGCGTCATCATCATACCGATGGCGTGTTCAGCAACGGCCTCTGGATCATAGGCTGGAACACGGACTACTTTCAGCCCCAGTTCTTTTGCCGCGTCAAGGTCGACGTTATTGAAACCGGCACAGCGCAGGGCGATATATTTAACGCCGTGCTTTTTCAGCTCTTCCAGCACCGGGCGGCTGCCGTCATCGTTTACGAAAATACATACCGCTTCGCAGCCATTGGCAGTTTTAGCGGTTTTTTCCGTCAGCAGAAAGTCAAAAAATTCCAGCTCAAAGCCAAAGGACTCGTTCACCTGTTGCAGGTACTTCTTGTCGTACTGTTTTGTGCTATAAACGGCGAGTTTCATAAGACTTTCTCCAGTGATGTTGAATCACATTTAAGCTACTAAAAATATTTTACAAAATTTCAAATTTAATTGAAAGCTATGGCGATATTGAAAAATTCATCAACAACTATGCTTAGTGTAGGCGCAACCTTCAACTGAACGGTTAAACATGCCACAATACCCGTATTGAATGCTTAATTTTTCGCTAAATCAGGATATTAACTACCCATGCTGGGTAAATATAAAGCCGTTCTCGCGCTGTTATTACTGATTATTCTTGTGCCGTTGACGCTGCTGATGACGCTCGGGCTGTGGGTTCCCACGCTGGCGGGCATCTGGCTACCGCTCGGGACACGTATTGCATTAGATGAAAGCCCACGCATTACGCGTAAAGGTTTAATCATTCCCGATCTCCGTTATCTGGTGGGAGATTGTCAGCTTGCGCATATCACCAACGCCAGCCTTTCACATCCCAGCCGCTGGTTATTGAACGTCGGCACGGTAGAACTTGATTCTGCTTGTCTGGCGAAATTGCCGCAGACGGAGCAATCGCCAGCTGCTCCAAAAACCCTCGCGCAGTGGCAGTCCATGCTGCCTAACACCTGGATCAATATTGATAAACTGATTTTTTCTCCCTGGCAGGAATGGCAGGGAAAACTCTCTCTCGCATTAACCACTGATATCCAGCAACTGCGTTATCAGGGCGAAAAAGTTAAATTTCAAGGCCAGCTGAAAGGGCAACAACTTACAGTTAGCGAACTGGATGTCGCCGCGTTTGAAAATCAGCCGCCGGTAAAACTGGTGGGGGAATTTACTATGCCGCTCGTGCCGGATGGACTTCCTGTAAGTGGGCATGCTACTGCGACGTTAAACTTGCCGCAGGAACCGTCACTGGTGGATGCAGAGCTGGACTGGCAGGAAAATAGCGGGCAATTGATTGTGCTGGCACGGGATAACGGCGATCCGTTGCTCGATTTGCCGTGGCAAATTACTCGTCAACAATTGACCGTAAGCGATGGTCGCTGGAGTTGGCCGTATGCAGGTTTTCCTTTGAGTGGCCGACTGGGTGTCAAAGTCGACAACTGGCAGGCAGGGCTCGAGAACGCTCTGGTCAGCGGGCGACTGAGTGTGCTGACCCAGGGGCAAGCGGGTAAAGGCAACGCGGTGCTTAATTTTGGCCCAGGAAAATTAAGCATGGATAACAGTCAGCTGCCTCTGCAGCTGACCGGTGAAGCGAAACAGGCGGACCTCATTTTATATGCCCGTTTACCTGCGCAGCTAAGTGGAAGTCTGTCTGACCCAACGCTGACCTTTGAGCCAGGCGCGTTATTACGTTCGAAGGGAAGAGTCATCGATTCGCTGGACATCGATGAAATCCGCTGGCCTTTAGCGGGTGTAAAAGTCACCCAACGTGGTGTTGACGGACGTTTGCAGGCCATTTTGCAGGCGCATGAAAATGAACTGGGCGATTTCGTGCTGCATATGGATGGGTTGGCGAATGATTTTCTCCCTGACGCTGGCCGCTGGCAGTGGCGCTACTGGGGAAAAGGCAGTTTTACACCGATGAATGCCACCTGGGATGTCGCAGGAAAGGGTGAGTGGCATGACAGCACGATTACACTGACCGATCTCTCCACCGGTTTCGACCAGTTACAATACGGTACGATGACGGTAGAAAAGCCGCGACTAATTCTCGACAAGCCCGTCGTCTGGGTACGTGACGCACAGCATCCCTCCTTCAGCGGCGCGCTGTCACTGGACGCCGGGCAAACGCTGTTCACTGGCGGCAGTGTGTTACCGCCATCAACCTTAAAATTTAGCGTCGATGGGCGCGATCCGACCTATTTCCTCTTTAAAGGCGATTTACATGCTGGTGAGATTGGCCCGGTTCGGGTAAATGGTCGCTGGGACGGTATTCGTCTGCGCGGTAACGCCTGGTGGCCAAAACAATCACTGACTGTATTCCAGCCGCTGGTGCCACCCGACTGGAAGATGAACTTACGCGATGGTGATCTGTATGCTCAGGTTGCATTTTCTGCTGCGCCTGAACAAGGATTCCGCGCGGGAGGACACGGCGTGTTGAAAGGCGGTAGTGCCTGGATGCCAGATAATCAGGTTAACGGTGTCGATTTTGTCCTGCCTTTCCGTTTTGCCGATGGAGCCTGGCATCTGGGGACTCGCGGCCCCGTTACGTTGCGAATTGCCGAAGTGATTAATCTGGTGACAGCGAAAAATATTACGGCTGATTTGCAAGGGCGTTATCCGTGGACTGAAGAAGAACCCTTGCTGTTGACTGATGTTAGCGTCGATGTGTTAGGCGGTAACGTACTGATGAAACAATTACGTATGCCGCAACATGACCCGGCGCTGTTGCGGCTGAATAATCTCTCATCCAGCGAACTGGTTAGCGCCGTCAATCCGAAACAATTCGCCATGTCCGGGGCATTTAGTGGTGCACTGCCGTTATGGCTGAACAATGAAAAATGGATTGTGAAAGATGGCTGGCTGGCGAATAGCGGGCCGATGACATTGCGACTGGATAAAGACACTGCGGATGCGGTGGTAAAAGACAATATGACTGCGGGTTCAGCAATTAACTGGTTGCGCTATATGGAAATTAGCCGTTCATCGACAAAAATTAATTTAGATAATCTCAGTTTATTAACCATGCAGGCCAACATTACAGGTACCAGTCGCGTTGATGGTAAAAGCGGTACGGTAAACCTTAATTACCATCATGAAGAGAATATTTTTACGCTGTGGCGCAGTTTACGCTTTGGCGATAATCTCCAGGCATGGCTGGAGCAGAACGCACGTCTGCCGGGAAATGACTGTCCGCAAGGAAAAGAGTGTGAGGAAAAACAATGAAAATTTTACTGGCTGCGTTGACGTCATCTTTTATGCTGGTTGGCTGTACGCCTCGCATTGAAGTCGCTGCACCTAAGGAACCGATCACTATCAATATGAACGTTAAAATTGAGCATGAGATCATCATCAAGGCAGACAAAGATGTCGAAGAGCTGCTTGAAACTCGTAGCGATCTTTTCTGAGGCGATGATGAAGAAAACATTACTTCTTTGTGCGTTTCTTGTTGGGCTGGTAAGCAGCAATGTAATGGCATTGACTCTGGATGAAGCCAGAACTCAGGGGCGAGTAGGTGAAACATTTTATGGTTATTTGGTTGCGCTGAAAACGGATGCTGAAACAGAGAAATTAGTAACCGACATTAATGCCGAACGTAAAGCGAGTTACCAACAACTGGCAAAGCAAAATAATGTGTCTGCAGATGATATCGCGAAACTCGCCGGGCAAAAGCTCGTAGCTCGGGCCAAACCGGGGGAATATGTACAAGGGATAAACGGTAAATGGATGCGAAAATCTTAATAGCAAAACCGCAATATCGGGATAACGCTACAGGAGAAGGCGATTAATCTATTTTCCGGAAACAAGGTGAATATTCAAAAACTCCTGTCAAATTGCCTTTTGCCCTGAAATATGCGTAGTCAAATATCTGTTTTAACTAATTGGCGTTGCAGTACATGCAACGCGAATTAGTTAGCGGAATTTACGTCGATACTCGCCTGGCGTCATCCCAAAGCGTTGCTTAAATACCGTTGAAAAATGACTCTGGTCAGAAAATCCCCAATGAAAGCCGATGCCTGCCAGTTTTTCATCATCTGCGGCATGGCGAATCGCATCTGCACAAAAATCGAGACGACGGTTACGAATATATTGCGCGACCACCAAACCTTTATCGGCAAACATTCGGTACAAACTACGTACTGACATACCTGTCTCTCCGGCTATCCACTCCGGGCGTAATATCTCTTCGCGAATATTATCGTCTATCAACGTAACCACTTTTTGAAACTGACGTTCACGACGAGGTTGAACAGATTCCCGCTGATGAAGTACCGGGCGCAGCAGACACACCATCGCCTGTAGCGCAGCTTCACTTTCTGTTTCAGAAAGTGCCGGATTATTCATGCTCTCCTGTAACAGGCGATGACTGAGTTGCACCATGGGTAAGTCAGCGTCCAGTCTTTCTGCGCAGACAGGTTTTTGATGGGGAAAATATTGTTCCAGCAGAGTGCGTGGCAAAAGTAATGAAATCTGTTTAGAAGACTCCTGCCAGTAAAGCGAACAGGGGCGTGAGGCATCGAGTAACGTAATATCGCCAGCGCCAATCTGCACCTGACGCTCATCCTGCTCCATTATTGCCTGACCACTAAGCTGAAAAACGGTGTAAAACCAGGCATCGTCGCTGCCTTTTACCTCCTGCCAGGTGCGGGATAAATTCACCCCGCTGGTTGTCACGGTACTCAGCTTTAGTCCTTTGGCAAAATGCGTGTCCAGTACACCCGTGTAACGCTCAGTCAGCAGGCGTCCGGTAAAATTTCCGCATACCTGATTGATTTGGGAAAGCCATTGCTGAAACTCATTATCCATTGCGGGGTTCATGGCACGTTTTCGCTCTGTGAAATGTATTTTTATTGTTGCATTTGTGTTGCAATAAACGAAGCTAATGAGCCTGACTATAGGAAATAAGTCTTCTCAGGCATAGAGACATAAGCGGTTATTGTCACGATTTGCGGAGCTTGTCACAGCTGACAAAGCGAATGTCACAGCGAAAAAAGTGACTTTTCTTGTCGCTGCGTACACTGAAATCACACTGGGTAAATAATAAGGAAAAGTGATGACAGAGCCGCATGTAGCAGTATTAAGCCAGGTCCAACAGTTTCTCGATCGTCAACACGGTCTTTATATTGATGGTCGTCCAGGCCCCGCACAAAGTGAAAAACGATTGGCGATCTTTGATCCGGCCACCGGGCAAGAAATTGCGTCTACTGCTGATGCCAACGAAGCGGATGTAGATAACGCAGTCATGTCTGCCTGGCGGGCCTTTGTCTCGCGTCGCTGGGCCGGGCGATTACCCGCAGAGCGTGAACGTATTCTGCTACGTTTTGCCGATCTGGTGGAACAGCACAGTGAGGAGCTGGCGCAACTGGAAACCCTGGAGCAAGGCAAGTCAATTGCCATTTCCCGTGCTTTTGAAGTGGGCTGTACGCTGAACTGGATGCGTTATACCGCCGGGTTAACGACCAAAATCGCGGGTAAAACGCTGGACTTGTCGATTCCCTTACCCCAGGGGGCGCGTTATCAGGCCTGGACGCGTAAAGAGCCGGTTGGCGTAGTGGCGGGAATTGTGCCATGGAACTTTCCGTTGATGATTGGTATGTGGAAGGTGATGCCAGCACTGGCAGCAGGCTGTTCAATCGTGATTAAGCCTTCGGAAACCACGCCACTGACGATGTTGCGCGTGGCGGAACTGGCCAGCGAGGCTGGTATCCCTGATGGCGTTTTTAATGTCGTCACCGGGTCAGGTGCTGTATGCGGCGCGGCCCTGACGTCACATCCTCATGTTGCGAAAATCAGTTTTACCGGTTCAACCGCGACGGGAAAAGGTATTGCCAGAACTGCTGCTGATCACTTAACGCGTGTAACGCTGGAACTGGGCGGTAAAAACCCGGCAATTGTATTAAAAGATGCTGATCCGCAATGGGTTATTGAAGGCTTGATGACCGGAAGCTTCCTGAATCAAGGGCAAGTATGCGCCGCCAGTTCGCGAATTTATATTGAAGCGCCGTTGTTTGACACGCTGGTTAGTGGATTTGAGCAGGCGGTAAAATCGTTGCAAGTGGGACCGGGGATGTCACCTGTTGCACAGATTAACCCTTTGGTTTCTCGTGCGCACTGCGACAAAGTGTGTTCATTCCTCGACGATGCGCAGGCACAGCAAGCAGAGCTGATTCGCGGGTCGAATGGACCAGCCGGAGAGGGGTATTATGTTGCGCCAACGCTGGTGGTAAATCCCGATGCTAAATTGCGCTTAACTCGTGAAGAGGTGTTTGGTCCGGTGGTAAACCTGGTGCGAGTAGCGGATGGAGAAGAGGCGTTACAACTGGCAAACGACACGGAATATGGCTTAACTGCCAGTGTCTGGACGCAAAATCTCTCCCAGGCTCTGGAATATAGCGATCGCTTACAGGCAGGGACGGTGTGGGTAAACAGCCATACCTTAATTGACGCTAACTTACCGTTTGGTGGGATGAAGCAGTCAGGAACGGGCCGTGATTTTGGCCCCGACTGGCTGGACGGTTGGTGTGAAACTAAGTCGGTGTGTGTACGGTATTAATCTGGTTCGCTCATAAGTAAAAAACGGCACCTGGTGCCGTTTTTTTGTCTGAAACAATCACTTATCTTTCTTCAGCGCCCCTAGCGTTGGCGTTTCGTCAAAGAAGTTCCATGGTTTCAGCAGAGTATGTACCCATTCGGTCGGCATAATCGGCCACTCTTCGGCGCGGGCCACATGTGTGGTGCCGGTGGTCATCCAGACAACGGCGTCGGTGTTGTCCAGCGACTCGTTATCTTTACTGTATTGTCCAAGACCGGTGTCATGAGTAGAACGGTTCGGATATTTGCCTTCCGGGAAACGCTCGCCAGGATGATAACGCGTTACCCAGAGCTGCTTGTCCATAAAGCTTAAACGATGATAGATCCACTCGTCCGGCGCGAACTGGGCACCTTTTGCTACCGGGTGAGTACCACCTGCATAAGGAATAATTTGATAGGAAACCGGATTGCCCATGCGGTTCTCTTTGTTCGGGTTACTCAACAGACGAATCGTGCCCGGATCAAATTTCTGTGCGGCATCCTGTTCATTGCCGATGTTGTACTGATTAACTTGCATGGTACTGGTGCGTGGGCCACCGGCAGTATTCGGTTTTACCACTGGGTCCATCGCCACCAGGCTGTTATTCTCGCCATCTACATCCAGATCGAGGCGGAAATTATAAATATGTTGGTGTGTAGTACCCACGATATTGTGATCGATAAGCGTGCCGTAGCGCGTGTCATCTTTCGCCGTCTCATCGTGCATGGTTTTCGCTTTAACACCTTTCACCGCTTCGATGCCCGTAGCACCGGCATCGATGCCAATAGTGCCGTTTTCATGGAAGATCCAGTCAAAATGTAGTCATAGTTACCCACTGTACTGATCCAGCGCACCACTAACTCCCGGCGTTCGGTACTGACGTTGGGCTGGCCCATTTCCTGATGCTTATACTCCGGCCCGGCATAACGTTCAAATACCGCGATAGCGCGAGGGATCTCCATCGGCACGCCAGTGTAGTCGGCGATGGTTTCATTAAGGAGCACTGCGTTAGACGGGGCATCTTTACCACGAGCAATTGGTGAGGTTAGCGTGCCCATACCGTAGTCACCAGAGTCCAGATACGCTTTAAAGTACCAGCCAATATCAGGATCACCGTAAGGCACAATCATGCCGCCGAGAGAACCTTCGTACATGACTTTGCGTTTGGTGCCATTGTCGTTATAAGTCACGGTGGAGATCATCGGCCCGACGCGAGAGTTCATGCTGAGGTGAAAATCCCAGTTCCGCCAGTGAATCATATCGCCAGTAATGGTGTAATTTTTACCTTCAGGCTCAATGATTTGCATAGGCTTAACTGCCGGAGCAACGCGGTCACGGCCATCAAATGGGCGTGCGGTCATTGGCACCGGAACTACCGGACCTTCTTCAATCTTAACGATTTTTTTCTGTTCTAAATCAACGACCGCCACCAGGTTTTCGATGGGATGTGCCCAGTAGTTGCCATCACCGACATCAAGATAGCTGATGACTTTGAGCAACCGGGCATCTTGTTTCAGGCCATCTTTACCATCGAAATAACCTACGGTCAGCGGCGTGGTAATCACTTTTTTCGCATCAGTAATACCGCGTTTCTTCACGGCAGCGGCAAATTCTTCACTGTTGTTAATAATGTTCTGCACACTGGCGAAATCATCCAGCAACACCATACCGTGGGCGTCTTTAATGGGTTGCCAGGAGAGCAGTTTGTTGTTTTGCAGATCCACCACCGCTTCGATGATATGTTTGCCGTCGAGCATAATGACGTCGGCTTTGCGCGGCTGGTCAACCGGTTTGTTTTCCAGCGCAAACGCCCAGACAGCTTCTTTATCTGGCGGTAGCAGGGAGATCTCAGTAAAACGGGTATTGGGTTTGAAGTCCGCGGAAGCTTTAACAATTTCAACGGTCTGTTTAATTTCGTCCGCAGTTAGCGCATTAAGTGGGTGAGGGCGCTTTTCTACCTGAAAGGTTTGATCCAGCCCGGACTGGAAAACATCGTTAATAAAGGTGTCAGAAACCCAGGCTTTATTGTCTTTCATCACTACCGGTACTTGCAGTGCCAGAGGCTGACCATTAACAATTGCTGTTTGCGCACCAGGCTTCACTTTCACGTACGCGCCATCTTTAATCAGGGTAAAGAGCTGGGCGTAGTCGTCCCACTGCACATCGGCACCAAATTCTTTAAGCGTTTTATCCATTGGCACCATATGCGCTTCACCACCGTGGGCAAATACCGGCGCTTGCCAGGCGAAACTTAAGGCGACTGCCAACGCCAGGGTTGTTTTACGGGCAGAATACAGAGAGGGGCTTCCCATTATTAACCTCGTCAGATGTTGTGTTCTTGTTAGCAACCGCGCTCTGTGGGCGGTTTAGTCAGGTTCACATTATCAGTACTGATGCAAAGGGGATTGCCTGCACCTGCCAGGTTGTTTGGCAGGTGTGCCAGCTTTTCATACAGTGGATGCCCTGAAAATAGATGTACACATCATGCATAATGTGACAACGTCACAAAACTTAGTGAAATAAAAGGGCAACTATTCGCCGTTGCCCTTCATTCACCGATTAATCGACAAAATCACCGTGCTGCCTGGCCACCAGCGTCAGAATTGAATACAGCGCCACCGGGGTTTGATGCTGATTGAATACCTCTACAGCCCATTCCACCACACCTGTTGGTTTTTCTTCTGCGCTACGCTGTTTTTTCAGCGTCTTGCGCTTACAGGTGAGACGCACCTGGATGGTATCGCCTGGCTTTACGGGTTCGATAAAACGCAAGCTTTCCAGCCCGTAGTTAGCAATGACCGGACCGACACCGGCATCGACAAACAGACCCGCAGCCGCAGAAAGCACAAAATACCCATGCACCACCCGCTCACCGAAAATAGATTCGGCAGCAGCAATCTTATCCATATGTGCATAGAAATGATCGCCGCTGAGGCAAGCAAAGTTAACAATATCGGCCTCTGTCATTGTGCGGCGGGGAGTCAACAGGCTGTCGCCTGGTTGTAGCTCCTCAAAATATTTGCGGAACGGATGAATACGATCTTCTTCGACTTTCGCACCGCGCACCCACTGTTTACTGATAGCGGCAAGCATCGTCGGACTACCCTGAACAGCGGTTCGCTGCATGTAATGTTTCACCGCTCGTAAACCGCCTAATTCTTCACCGCCTCCTGCGCGACCAGGCCCACCATGTACCAGTTGTGGCAGTGGGGAGCCATGCCCGGTGGATTCTTTTGCCGACTCTTCATTGAGGATCTGAATTCGCCCATGCGTACGTGCCGCGTCGGCAATAAACTGACGCGCAATTTGCGGATCAGCCGTCACCAGCGTTCCCGCAAGGCTACCGCCGCCTGCACAAGCCAGTTGCAGAGCATGTCGCTGGTTTTGTGCTGGCATCAGCGTTGCGACAGGGCCAAAGGCTTCTGTTGCATGTACCGCCGGTGTTTCATCCGGCTGCGGACAGTACAATAAGGTTGGCGGGAAGAAGGCACCCGCAGCAGATAAATCCGCCTGACCACCGAGGCGAATCTCGCATCCTGCAGCCAGCAATATGTTCACTTTTTCCTGCACATCGGCACGCTGCTCAGCATTTACCAGTGCGCCCATTTTCACGCCTTCCTGAGCAGGATCACCGACCACGACTTTCTGTAATCGCGCAACCAGAGCATCACTGACAGCATTAACCAATGCCTGCGGCACAATAATCCGCCGGATTGCCGTACATTTTTGCCCGGCTTTTGTGGTCATCTCACGCACAACTTCACGAATAAACAGCGCAAACTCCGGTTGATCCGGGGTGACATCTTCGCCCAGTACGCAGCAGTTCAGGGAATCAGCTTCCATAGTGAAGGGGATAGATTTGGCGACGATATTTGGCTGAACTCGCAGCATCTGTCCGGTCGCCGCTGACCCCGTGAAAGTCACCACATCCTGGCTGTCCAGATGATCCAACAAGTCGCCAGCACTACCGCAGATCAGACTAATTGCGCCTTCGGGAACAAGACCACTATCGACAATTGATTTCACCATCGCCTGAGTCAGTTGGGCCGTCGCGGTAGCTGGTTTGATGATGGCTGGCATTCCGCCCAGCCACGTTGGTGCCAGCTTTTCCAGCATTCCCCAGCAGGGGAAGTTAAAGGCGTTAATATGCACTGCCACGCCTGACTTTGAGGTCAGTAAATGGCGCGCGGCAAATCCACCTTCTTTCGATAAGGGGATCAATTCATCTTCTGGCCACAGCGTATCGTCAGGCAGCTCCCGGCTACCGAGGCTGGCGTAAGTAAATAACGTCCCAATGCCACCTTCAATATCAACCCAACTGTCTGCCCGCGTTGCGCCTGTTTGCGCAGAAAGAGCATAGAAACGCTCTTTTTCACTCAGCAGATGTTTAGCGACCGCTTTAAGCATCGCCGCACGTTCGATAAAGGTCATAGCGCGAAGGGCGGGGGCACCTTTTTCAATGGCAAACTGGCGGGCAGCCGCCATATCAAGACCTTCACTGGTCACTTCCCATAACGCCTCGCCGCTAATAGCGTGGTGAATCAAACGGCTACGGCCCCGGCCAGACTGCCAGGTACCGGATAAGAAACTGGCTAACTGCTGCATCGCTACTCTCCAGATGTTTCACATTTCTGTTGCTAATAGTTAAATCACGAATCATAAAAAGCAAGGCGTATTTTAATGGAATGTTAACTGCGTGATCTGTATATCAACTACTAAAAACATTAATGCACTGATAAATAATGAGTTATCAAAATAGAGTGCGAAATCTGTCACAGTTCAAACATACAAAATTTGTGACTTTAGTTAACCATTGTGTAACTTTCATAAAACAACGTGATTCGTGTTTTTAATTAATTCACGAAAACTGGAATCGTAAAGGTGATGACGTGACCCAAGAAGAACGCTTTGAGCAACGGATAGCCCAGGAAACGGCTATCGAGCCGCAGGACTGGATGCCCGATGCTTACCGAAAGACATTGATCCGCCAGATTGGGCAGCATGCGCACTCCGAGATTGTTGGTATGTTGCCTGAAGGTAACTGGATCACTCGCGCACCAACCTTGCGGCGTAAAGCCATTCTGTTAGCCAAAGTGCAGGATGAAGCCGGTCATGGTCTGTATCTCTATAGCGCCGCCGAAACACTGGGCTGTGCCAGAGAAGACATCTACCAAAAAATGCTCGACGGACGGATGAAATATTCCTCCATCTTTAATTATCCGACATTGAGTTGGGCTGATATCGGCGTTATCGGCTGGCTGGTGGATGGCGCAGCGATCGTCAATCAGGTGGCGTTATGCCGAACTTCTTATGGCCCGTATGCCAGAGCAATGGTGAAAATCTGCAAAGAAGAGAGTTTTCACCAGCGTCAGGGGTTTGAAGCCTGCATGGCACTGGCGCAGGGCAGCGAAGCTCAAAAGCAGATGTTGCAAGACGCCATTAACCGTTTCTGGTGGCCAGCCTTAATGATGTTCGGGCCAAACGATGATAACTCGCCAAACAGCGCCAGAAGTCTCGCCTGGAAAATCAAACGTTTCACCAACGACGAACTCCGCCAGCGTTTCGTGGATAACACCGTTCCACAGGTTGAAATGCTCGGTATGACCGTTCCTGACCCGGATCTGCATTTTGATACTGAAAGCGGGCACTACCGCTTTGGTGAGATCGACTGGCAGGAGTTTAACGAAGTGATAAACGGTCGCGGAATTTGTAATCAGGAGCGGCTCGACGCCAAACGTAAAGCCTGGGAAGAAGGTACCTGGGTACGGGAAGCAGCGCTGGCCCATGCACAAAAACAACATGCCCGTAAGGTCGCATAAGGAGATTCAAAATGAGTAATGTTTACTGGCCGTTATACGAAGTTTTCGTGCGTGGCAAACAGGGCTTATCACACCGCCATGTTGGCAGTTTACATGCTGCCGATGAGCGGATGGCACTGGAAAATGCCCGTGATGCTTACACCCGTCGTAGCGAAGGATGTTCAATTTGGGTGGTGAAGTCGAGTGAAATTGTTGCCTCGCAACCGGAAGAACGCGGTGAATTTTTTGATCCGGCTGAAAGCAAGGTCTATCGCCATCCAACGTTTTACTCCATCCCTGATGGCATTGAGCACATGTGAGGTTGGAAATGAATCAGTTAACGGCTTACACCTTGCGCCTGGGCGATAACTGCCTGGTGCTCTCCCAGCGGTTGGGGGAATGGTGCGGTCATGCACCGGAACTGGAAATCGATCTCGCACTGGCAAACATTGGACTCGATTTATTAGGTCAGGCACGCAACTTCTTATCGTATGCCGCTGAATTAGCGGGAGAAGGCGATGAAGATACCCTGGCCTTCACCCGAGACGAGCGCCAGTTCAGCAACTTATTGTTGGTTGAACAACCAAACGGCAATTTTGCCGACACCATTGCACGCCAGTATTTCATCGATGCATGGCATGTGGCGCTCTTTACCCGTCTGATGGAAAGCCGCGAGCCGCAACTGGCGGCGATTTCTGCCAAAGCAATTAAAGAAGCGCGTTATCACCTGCGTTTTAGTCGTGGCTGGCTGGAGCGACTGGGCAATGGTACTGACGTATCAGGGCAAAAGATGCAGCAGGCCATCGACAAGTTGTGGCGTTTTACTGCCGAACTGTTCGATGCCGACGAGATTGATATTGCACTGAGTGAAGAGGGTATTGCGGTTGATCCACGCACTTTACGCGCAGCGTGGGAAGCCGAAGTTTTTGCCGGAATCAACGAAGCCACATTGAACGTGCCGCAAGAGCAGGCGTATCGCACTGGCGGTAAAAAAGGACTGCATACCGAACACCTTGGGCCAATGCTGGCAGAAATGCAGTATCTCCAGCGTGTCTTGCCCGGTCAGCAGTGGTAACAGAGGAGATGGGTATGCAACGTCTGGCCACCATTGCACCGCCGCAGGTGCATGAGATATGGGCGCTACTCAGCCAGATCCCGGACCCGGAGATCCCGGTGCTGACCATTACCGATTTAGGCATGGTGCGTAATGTGACACAGATGGGAGAAGGATGGGTGATCGGCTTTACGCCGACATATTCCGGTTGTCCGGCAACGGAACATTTGATTGGCGCGATACATGAGGCAATGACAACCAACGGGTTTACCCCCGTTCAGGTTGTGCTGCAACTCGACCCGGCATGGACCACCGACTGGATGACCCCCGATGCCCGTGAGCGTCTGCGACAGTATGGCATTAGCCCGCCCGCCGGGCACAGTTGTCATGCCCATTTGCCGCCAGAAGTACGTTGCCCGCGTTGCGCCAGCGTCCATACCACACTTATCAGTGAATTTGGTTCCACGGCCTGCAAAGCATTGTATCGCTGCGATAGTTGCCGCGAACCTTTCGATTATTTCAAATGTATTTGAGGATGCCATGACAACGTTTCATTCCTTAACGGTGGCAAAAGTGGAGCCGGAAACCCGTGATGCGGTGACCATTACCTTTGCGGTGCCCCAGCCTTTGCAGGAGGCGTATCGCTTTCGCCCCGGTCAACATTTGACCTTAAAAGCCAGCTTTGATGGTGAAGAATTACGCCGTTGTTACTCGATTTGCCGCAGCTACCTGCCTGGCGAAATTAGTGTGGCGGTGAAAGCCATTGAAGGCGGACGTTTCTCCCGCTATGCCCGCGAACACATTCGCCAGGGTATGACGCTGGAGGTCATGGTGCCGCAGGGGCATTTCGGCTATCAGCCGCAGGCCGAATGTCAGGGCCGCTATCTGGCAATTGCAGCAGGATCAGGTATTACGCCAATGCTGGCGATTATCGCCACCACTTTACAAACCGAGTCTGAAAGTCAGTTCACCCTGATCTACGGTAACCGTACCAGCCAGAGCATGATGTTTCGCCAGGCACTGGCAGACCTGAAAGACAAATATCCTCAGCGTTTACAGTTGTTGTGCATTTTCAGTCAGGAAACTCTCGACAGCGATCTGCTTCACGGGCGTATTGACGGTGAAAAATTACAGTCACTTGGGGCCTCGCTCATTAATTTTCGTCTTTATGATGAAGCGTTTATTTGTGGTCCAGCGGCGATGATGGATGACGCGGAAACCGCTTTAAAAGCACTGGGAATGCCAGAAAAAGCGATTCATCTGGAGCGGTTTAATACACCTGGCACGCGCGTCAAACGTAGCGTTAACGTGAAAGAGGAAGGTAGGTTGTTTATCTGTGTCTGTCATTGTCTAGCATTGTCCACTGTAGTTAATTAACTGTCTGTTATAACTCGAAAAACAACCCTTTTTTAACCTGAGTGTGTCTACGAACGTCAAATATAGTTGTTTACTGTGCGCTATTGTCCATGTGATATTGTGTACCAGATGTGTACCAAACTATTATTTCTGAGCGTACCAAATATTATTTATGGCTATAAGCGACACAAAACTGCGTACTATTTATGGTAAACCATATTCGGGCCCACAAGAAGTGGCTGATGCCGATGGCCTCAGCGTACGAATTTCACCGAAGGGGGTCATCCAGTTCCAGTACCGCTATCGCTGGCATGGCAAGCCTAATCGACTTGGGCTTGGTCGATACCCATCCCTGTCTTTGAAGGATGCCAGACAGATCACTGCTGACTTGCGAAAGCTCTATTTCTCAGGAACGGATCCACGCACTTATTTTGAAGAGAAGGTGGAGAACTCCATGACGGTCGCCCAGTGTCTCGACTACTGGTTCGACAACTACGTCTCTACAACTCTCAGAGAAAAGACCCAGGCACTTTACCGATCAACGGTTATGAAGCGCATGCATGACGCCTTTCCTAATCGTCCGGCATCTTCTATCACGGTTAAGCAATGGGTTGACCTGCTTACCGAAGAAGAAAGAGATAATCCACGCCGAGCAAGGCAGGTGCTAAGTCAACTAAGATCAGCAATAAGTTGGTGCATGCGGCGTCAGTTGATAGATAGTTGCGCAATTATGAGCATCCAACCAAGGGACTTCGGCTCCCGCGCTGAGGTAGGGGATCGGGTACTGTCGTATCACGAACTGGCTAAGATTTGGCTTGCTATTGAAAGAAGCCGTGCGTCTACGTCAAATAAGCTACTTCATCAGATGCTTATGCTGTGGGGGGCGAGGCTCTCAGAGCTTAGGCTGGCAAAAAAGACAGAATTTGACCTGCTGGAAAACGTATGGACCGTACCGAAAGAGCATAGCAAGATGGGTAATGTTATCCGCCGTCCAATCTTCGAACAAATTAAGCCTTTCCTCGAAAAGGCCATGACAACGTACAATGATGTTCTTTTCCCTGGAGAAGACATAAACAAACCGATCAGCATCGCTGCAGCCAACCGATTCGTAAATAGAATAAGGGGAGGGATGGATCTAGGTTACTGGCGAACACACGATTTCAGAAGAACGCTTGTTACACGTCTGTCCGAGATGAATGTCGAGCCTCATGTTACTGAGCGAATGCTCGGTCATGAACTTGGCGGGATAATGTCCGTATACAATAAACACGACTGGATAGAGGCTCAGCGCAAAGCGTATGAGCTTCACGCTGATAAATTGTTCTGGCACATCAGGAGCATTTCTGATTAACGCCACCGTTAAGAATCCACCCCTCAACAGCTTCACGAAGGTATGATTTGGGGTGGGTTCTGACTGGCTTCGGAAATCCGTGCCGTTTGGTATAGTTCCAGATTGTCTGACGTGATGAAACACCGAGCTTGTTCATCACTTCTTTCTCAGGAATCAGGCTGGTATCGGTCATCTTAATTCTCCAGGCAAAAAGAAACCGCCATCAGGCGGCTTGGTGTTCTTTCAGTTCTTCAATTCGAATATTGGTTACGTCTGCATGTGCTATCTGTGCCCATATCATCCAGTGGTCATAGCAGTCGTTGATGTCCTCTGCTTCGATAACTCTGTTGAATGGTTCTCCATTCCATTCACCTGTGACTCGGAAGTGCATTTATCATCTCCATAAAACAAAACTCGCCGTAGCGAGTTCAGATAAAAGAAATCCCCGCGAGTGCGAGGATTGTTATTCACCTTTGACGGCAAGTTGCAGGTTAGCCACGGTTAACCTCCTGCCGCGGCGCTGCTGGCAGCGATTTAATCCAAGCGGCTGCCAGAAGACGACTCCACGCATCCTTAGAATCCTCAGCGCCGTAATCAATAATCGAATCGAATTCGTCTAGAATGGCTATCGTAGGCTCAACCGGCACCATCACCCAACCATCTGGAATCACCGGAGAGTTGCCACCCTGAACAGTAGGCATATCCGGACCTTTGCGAATCGCCCTGGCAAGATCGATTGGGTCGTCGTACAACCAGTCACCTGTTTGCGGATGATTGGCTTCTGCCAATTGTGCAGCCCACTCCAGGCCGTCTTTGTGTCCTTGCAGATAGTCCAGCGGTAACTCATCACTATTACTTACAGGTTCGGCCTGAAGCATGGCGGCGCGATAGGCGTTCCAGCCGACAGCTTTTCCGTGTTCAAACGCGCTGTCAAAGTCATCATCAATTTCCATCGTAGCGGGCACAGATACCGGCGCTGGCGTGGCAGAGCGATACAGAAGAACATCACCCATCTCTGCTCTGGACGCAGGCCATACGTCTGCATCAGAGCCAGATTTGAGATAATCAAGATTGGACTGGTCGATTACGCACACAGGCTCCGCTTCGAGCGATGCCAGTGCGATACGCGCCAGCTCCGAAGCCTCACCGCATTGAACGTGGTCAGTTTCGATAATTTGCTGTAACTGCTCTTTGGTGAATTCTCGGGCAATAGTGCTCATGAGTCCTCTCCTTTACCGGCTGCGGCGATGTTGATGCCAATAGCAGATAGTGCCTCTTTGATTTCCCAGAGAGCATAAACCGGATAGCGATCTGAACCGTCGCAGCACTTATCCTTTTCGCTATGAGAAACGGCAACATCATCCCAATAGTCATCATGGGCATGGCCTGCCTGAATCCAGATGAGGTGAGCATGAGGATTAGGCAATTTCACCTCCCGCGCCTCCAGTTCAGCAATCCGCTTCTCTGCGGCTTCCAGCTCATCCAGCAGCGCCAGAACGGTTTGTGAATGTATATCCATGTTGAACACGCCATGCTCTTGAGCTTTCTCAGCTGTTTGGCGCAGCGCCTGTTTGTTGAGTGCTGTCATTGGGATGCTCCTTTGCTCTCGACTGCGCCATCTAGCAGAAACACACAGTCATTTTTGTGTTCGGCACATGACCAGAAAACCTCATCATCGCCACGAAAAATATCTACCTGCACCGTGGTTTTATATTTAGCCACTGCGCCACAACGACATTTCGCGGAAGTGTTTTTCTTTTTAGACAAGACACCTTCAACTCTCGGATATTTTCTCATAGCGAGGCTCCTTTGCGAAGCTGGTCGGCGATATCTTCTAGAACGCCATCAGAGAATGAGCGGTCAAAATCGCCTTCCGGCGCATTAGCCATAAACTCAGTAGAGGTAAGAATCATCCTGGCAATATCCGCGGCGTTCTTTGCAGTATCATCAATAAAACCAGCTTCCCAGGCAGCCAGCATTCTGTTCGCAACAAAGTAAGCGCCCTCCTTGCGTGCTTCAGTCTTCACTTCAGCCAAGAAAGCGTCGGTGGCTGGGGTTGGTTCTTGTGGTGATACAGCAACGCGAATGGTTTCAAGTGCCGGGTCTGTTTCCACTGTCGGAACCTGGATATAACCCAGCTGCACCCCATTCATGATGAACGTGCGACGGTCTTCACATACGGCCTTCAGCCCCGCATTCTCCGAAGCCAGCGCCGCGCACTTGGCCTCCGCTTCAGCAAATTTACGCACCAGATATTCAGCGTTTGTTTCGTTAACCTTTAAATCTCGTGGGATGCATTTACCTTTCAGAAAACCATCCATCTCAATTAGTGACATTTGTTTCATTTCTTCCCACTCCGCCACATCGCATTCAGATATTTGTTGTCATTAACAGAACCGAAACTATTTCTTTTAAGCAATTCCTCTCTCGATGGCATTGGCTTTACGCGTTGGCGAATAATCATTTCTGCCGGAAGAATGCCGGGATTGTATGCAAGTCCTCTCATGATTTACTCTCCACGAACTGGTCAATAGCCATGCTAAGTGATACACCTAAAGTCTCGATATGCTGCTGAATATCCTGTAGCGTCTGCGCCTGAGATAACAGGATTTCACGGTTGCATAACTCTTTGACCAGATGCTCAAACTTGCTGTAATAACCGATACGACTTAGTGTTTCTTTCCCTGCATTCTCGCCTTCTTTGATAATTCCTCTTTCGCTAAGAATCAGGTCGTGTTTGGTTCCGGTAATAACGTATTTTCCGAGGTCGATGTTTAGCTTCATTGTTAATTACTCCATGTTAATTTATTCGTATGCCTGCTCTTTCTTCATCGAGTTTTTTTAGCTTGTATCGCATAGCTCTTACTGAATAAATTGAGCGGCAGGTTGCAATTGCTATTTCTTCTGCGGAGAACTTACCGAAAAGTGATACTTCGGCTCTTGTCCATCGTCTTCCACGAAGTCGGCTAACAATGTCAGCGCCAATCCTTGTTGCTTTCGCCATTACTGCTTTTTCAGTCCTTCCCAGTTTTTCAGCGATAACTTCAACTGGCATTGTCGCCGCTACTTCGCGCAAGAAATCGACTTCCCATTTCTCCCATGGAGTCTTTTTCATAGGCGATACCGTTATTTGATAAGAAGTGAAGGTTTCCCAACCTTGAGTTGAGCACCGGGAATATTTATTCCTGCTTTTAGTTGGTGCTTGATTGCCAGTTTGTCGGCTTTAATTGTCGTTTCAAACTCAACGTATTCAGGAGGAAGGGCGCTTGAGTCGATTATTTCTACAATTTCTGACGGTTTGCGGATTGTTACCTGGTGAATACCTGCTCGAATATTTTTCTTGCCAACCATTTCAAGCGATGACGCTATATATGATTTGATGCTGTCAATCTTATTTTGAATTACTGCGGCTCGCTCATTCAGTGACTTTGCCTCTTCCTTGAGGCGTTCGGCATAACCAGATTCATTTTTAATGACGGAAAGAAGTTGTTCTATTTTATCGGTAAATTCTCCTTCCATGCCTTCTATTGTGTCAGCAATCATCTCTGGTTCTAAATCTGAATCCATCAATTTTGCGTATTCATTGGCAATTTCATATAGTTTGCTCACTGGCAACCTCCAGTTTCGCTTTGCATTCTATGTAAATGGCTTGTATGTTCTGCTGCAATTTCATTCCAGATGTCAGGCGATATGCTTCTGCAAAATATCTCTTCAAATCATCCATGTTTTCAGCCTGAGCCATTTCATCACAAAGAAGTTGTGCTTTATCCGTTATTTCCTGCTGGCGTTTCCGTTCATCTTCGCGGATATCTTCCTCTGATTTGTGCGGCATAACTGGTTCAGTCCATACACCTTCTTCTTCGTTTAGTACGTGAATAGCACTATCAAGACGTGATGCCTTAGGCCAATACTTGCTTGCACGCTTTACGACCGTCTTTCGCGCCATCTCATTCCAGTGATTTACCCATGGTCCTTTATCGCTGAATGCCGCCTTGCTTGTTTTCCTTACAGCCTCAATTTCAGCCAGACTCATCTCTTCCGTTAGATAATCACCTGCTGGCGTCTTAACTGTGCAGTAAACACCAACGATATCGCCACGATCACCGAAGGCGTTGTATTTATGGGTTGGTGCTTTATCAAGTCCGTTTGACTCATAAGTATCGTTAGCATGAACAAGCTTTGCCTGACCCCATGAGATAACACCAGACTCCATTGCAATATGTAGTAATCCCATATAGCTGATATCAAGGCACACCATGCCGTCGCGCGGAACCAGATAAGCCAGTTTGCTAGCCGGGTTTAAGGTGATGCCGATCGCCGCAACATTGATGATGGCGTTCTGTGCGCTGGTTGGATTTGCCAGTGCAGTTTTAGCCAGGTAATCATTTTTCTGGAAATACTGAATTGCAAACTGGCTTTCCTTAGCCCATGTCACCGTCTGTTCAGTCAATGCTCCGCAGAATAACTGCTCTTGCTGTTTAACGAATTCAACGATATTGCTCATGCTGCTTCTCCAAAAATGTGTCTGCGTTTGAATATTGCGAAGGCATATTCAGCCTTAACTCTTTCGGTTATTGCATCCCAGAACCATTCAGCGGCTTTTTCCTGATAGTTACAGTCATCATCTTCCAGCCAGTCGATAGCGTCCTTAGTGTGTTCATCTGGTTTATATGAGCGAAGCATTTCGCTTATTGGGTCGCAACGTTTGCAGAGGCGATCAACTTCACTGTTGATTCGTTCGTAATCTTCATCAGTAAAACTTGCGATTATTTGCGATATTTCACGCTTATCATTCAGAGTCAGAATCATCATCTTTATCCTGTTCTTTGTGCTGATTGAGCATTTTGTTCATCTGACGAATGAATTCTTCGTCTGACCATGTATCCGCAATACTCATTGCTTAACGACCTTAATCAGTTGAGTTACCTCAATGATGTCCTCGCATAAATCCGAGTACTGAAATGGGCCGCAGTTGTGAGAGTTAGTGCGTCTGGCGAAAGCCATTCTTCTAAGCTCTTTCAGGGCTTCTTCCAGTTCCTCGTAAGTTGGTTTTTTCATGGCTGTACCTTTTGATTCAGAAACTCAACAAGACGATCCAGCAAGCTCTTAACGCGAGGTTGTTTAAAGTCTGCTCCGGTTAAAATATTTTTTCGTGAATGCTGTACCGATAAAATCGGGTTGAAAGGGCGAACCGATGCCGCCCCTGCAATAGCGAACTGTTGCATAGGATGCTCCTTCTGTTTGATTGCATAACGAAAACGCCTCGAGTGAAGCGTTATTGGTATGCATATAAAAAAGCCCTCACACTGGAGGGCAAAGAAGATTTCCAATAATCAGAACAAGTCGGCTCCTGTTTAGTTACGAGCGACATTGCTCCGTGTATTCACTCGTTGGAATGAATACACAGTGCTTATTCGTCATGCATTTCAGGTAATTCTTCGTATTCGACGCCCCATACGAGTTTACACCAAGTGACTCGCTCATATCTTTTACAAAAATCAGACCACATAACTTGGGTTCCATCATGGTTTGTTATTACTTCTGTAATATCACCAACACTAACAAAACTGGTATTAGAAGCAGTTATTTTTACTTTCATTACTTATCCCCAAGAGCTTTTCTGATTGCTGCAAGACCTTTATTAACAGCTTCATACCATTCTGGATATGTTGTCGTTGTTCTATTTTTGGATTGCTTAAGTAATAACTGAAGTGCTTCGAGAAGGTCAGGTGCTGCCGCTATCAGTAGCGCATCCTCCCTTTCATTTCTTGTTGCTGCTTCAATGTATGTGTCACCAATCGTCACACCATGGAACGTAGTCATCATCTCGTTGACGTTTCTAACCGTGTACTTCCATTTACCAGGCGTACCCTTAAACTCTTTCATATTCACCTCTGTTGTTTATGCCCAAAATAAAGGCCGACTATGCGGCCTGAAATTACTTAACCAATGATGCTGCATATT